>Ga0172377_10000728_pt1 | contig 32072 bp, 29 predicted proteins | sample Pumphouse3metaG_FD_119749 | JGI IMG/M metagenome (GOLD analysis project Ga0172377, IMG submission 119749) | Leachate microbial communities from a municipal landfill in Southern Ontario, Canada - Pumphouse #3 metaG | ecosystem: Engineered > Solid waste > Landfill > Unclassified | place: Canada... | reverse complement strand
TTTCTCTTTTCGTTCTACTATTCTACGAACAATTGAACTCTTAAATCCTTTGGAATATTTCATCTAGTTTCGCTTCCCTCCTAGCGAAAACTATTGTGACAGCTAGTGAAAATTATGATAAATTTGTATATACACATTCATGGACGATTACTCCCTTATTAGTTAATAATAGGATTAATCATCCATTTTTATTACTAATTTGTTATTTCATATTACAAAGAATTTTGTAGGAACTCTTTTTTATTACCATATACATTATACTTATTTAATCCTTCTTGTTTCCATGTAGAAACGCTTTTCATTTGCATTTCCCATACTAAAAGTTTTTCTTGGAAGTGCTCCATCTTTTATTATAGAATCAAAAAAAGTGTCTTTTGAAATTCCAGGCAGGAACAAACCTATATTATTTTTTTCATTTCCTTTTTTTTGGGTAATTTCAATTCCATGGGTGTAATCGACTGTTGTTTTTTCATTTATTAAACTGTCAATCAAATATTGTAAAGTTCCAGCCACTAAACTAGCTTTTGGTTCTTCTAGAAATACAATATAATAATTTTCATTATAACATATTCCAAAACACTGCCTTGGATCTTTATTATTTTCAATTTTATCCATCATAACTTCAATATTGGAAATATTTACTTTTTCAAAACCACTACAAAAATTCATTAAATTGTTAAAAAACTCTTCCCATTTGATATTAAATAAAACTCTGTGTATTGGCTCAAAGACCAAACCACTATCATAAATATTTTCAAGTTCAACAAGACAAAACCTAGCAGGATGATTTTTTATTTCTTCTTCGGTTAAATTTTCTCTAATATCTAGCCAGCAGCTTTTAGCAGTAGCAAAACTATGGTTTCCATCTCCCATAGCAAACAAGAGAGGATTGCTCTCATCTAAATTTGAATATAAGGTTTCAAAGGCTTTTGTAATCTTTTCAAGGTCTTGTTTTTCATTAATTTGCCAAGAAGTAATAGATCCACCCTTTTCCATCAACTTTGTATTATAAACTTGATTTAACTTTTGTGTATGATTTTTAAAAGGTTCAATCACAGTTTGTTCTTTATCATTTATTAAAACCATTATATGGGGAATTTCTAACAAAGCATCTTTTCTAATCTCTTTTCTTGGTGGTATTCTCGATAAAATAGTTCCCTCAGTTGCTCTTATTAAACTCTTAGAATCTTTTTCCCAACTATATCTTTCTAAATCAAGACAAACAATCAATCCCCATCTTGTTTTATTTTCAACATCTCTTTTAACCAAAAAAAATGAATCTTGGTATTCATCAAAAATGTTATTCTTAGAATAAGAAGCCATAGTTTTATTAATATTATCAATCCTTTTTTTACTTTCTTTTTCACCTAAATAACATTCTGGATATATTAGTCTTAAAGTGGATGGGCATTCTCCAACAAATTTATCTACTCTCTTCCAATATTCTTTTTCACTGGTGTATTGATCACAAGCTACTACTGCCCACTTTTTTAAATCTATTTCCTTTTTTGGAATTAAAATATTTGGGAGAAATAATCCCATCTCATTTAATCTTTCTTTAATACTTTTCATTAATTTTCCTCCAATTTTGTATTATATAATATTCTAAGCAATAATTTTCAATTTTGGCAAGTATTATTATAAAAAAATGAGCAAAACAATAATTTTTTATAAAATTCCTGAGGTTTCTTTTCAATATAATAAAACCAATGGTTTTCCAAAGCACAAAAGACTTGAGTAAACCTAAGTTTTTTAATAAAATTCAGTTATGCTAAGAAGAAGACGTTTATCTGAGACTTTAAATTTAATCTTTCATTATTTGTTTCTGGTAAACTTTTTTGTATTTTGCCTTTATTTTGCTTGCTCCTATTTTGAGGTTTATGAAAATTTTGCATCATTCCTTTCAAATTTCCTTTTTGTAATTTCCTGGATAATAATTTTGGGTGCAATTTTGAATATATTTTTTTGTATTTCTTCTAAGATTTTCGATAATAGTTTTCCAATAAGAATTTTTTTAGATTCCATTTTGAATCTTATTTTTTCTTTTTTAATTTATTTTATTGTCAGCTTTGTAGAAATTAGTATTAATAAAGGTCTTACCTTCTCATTTTAAAGGATTAAATTATGATAAAAAGTTTAAGAGGAGCTATTTTTCTTAAAGAGAATTCAATTACTGAAATTGATGATAAAGCTGTAAAATTGTATTTAGGGCTTTTAGAACAAAATAATATTAAAGAAGAAGATATTATTTCTTTAATTATTACACATACATTGGATCTTACTAAGAGAAACTCTGCAACTTCCCTAAGAAAAGCTGGACTAGCTAAAAATATTTGTTTAATGTGTGTTCAAGAAGCTAATATTGAAAATTCTGCCCCTATGGTAGTTAGAATGCTCCTAACTTTTAATACTAAAAGTAGTAAACTAAATCCTGTTTATTTAAATGGAGCGGAAAAACTAAGGCCAGATTTAAATCAAAAATGAAACGTCAAAAGTTCCTTGTCGAAGGATTCTATAAGGTTTGACCGTTGCATCAATTAAAGTTGATGGAATGGTTCCTTGCGTTTCTTTATTTTTAACCATAAAATCTACTTTACATTCAAATCTTTGTTGAATTTCAGTAAAATTAAGTAAAGTAGGTTCACCTGAAGTGTTTACACTAGTTGAATAAATTGGGCTACCAGTTTTTTCAAGAAGTTTTTGAAAAAATTCATCTTTAGGAACTCTAATTGCTGTAGAAACATTATTTTTATCTTTTAAAATAACAGTCAAGGGCGCTGGCCAAAGTTTTAAAATTTCTTCAGGAATTTCTTCTTTACAAATATCTTTAGCTTGTTGTAAGGTACAAAGAATAATAAAGGGTTTGTAATCAGGTCTTTTTTTTATAAACCTTAAAGGTTTTTCCCCAATACCATAAATACTACTTAATCCATAAATAGTATCACAGGGCAAAACCCCTAAGCCTCCGTCTTTCAATAAATTGGCAACAATGCCAATAGTTTCAGGATTTAGTTTATTTAAGATCATGTATTATTTTCCTTATTCTTCTTGAATTTTAAAAACAGGACCTTAAGAAGAACGATTATCAATGAGAGAATAAAAGAAATTATTAATATTGTAAATGACTTAAGATAAAATATATCTTTATACTCAATTTTTATTTCTCCATTCTTATTTATTTTATTATAGGGATAAGGTTCTTCCTCAAAATAATAAACTTTGTCATCGGTAGCCTTATATCCTAGCTTTATAGCAATATCGTTAAGATATCTTTCTGTTTTTAGGTTTTCTTGAGTCGCGTTTAACCTGTTTAATTCTATATTTAAATTATCCAATACCTTTTTTTGATAGAATATTTCCTGTTTTAAAGCTTTATTATAATAATAGCCTTTTTCTCCAAAAAAAGAAGAAAGCAAAAGGTAAAAACAAAGTAGTAACGTAATAAAAAGCACTAGTAATTTTCTTGTCATATTCCCTTAGATTCTATATAATATGATTAGTATAGTATATATTTGTAAGAACTTAGTAAAGTGGGGGTAGTTTATGGCAAAAGAGAGCAAAAATAATTTAAGTGGAGTAGAAGTTTTAATTGTAATTTTCTCAACTTTAATTGTACTTGTAATCCTTACTTTACTAACTTTGAAATTTATTTATCCCCCAGAATATTTCCAAATAATTTCAAAAGCTTCTCAAGTAGCTAAAATTCAAATTATTCAACTATCCAAAATCATAGGACCTTTTATAATGGGTCTTATTTTACTTTTAATTGGGACAATAATAGAAGAAAAGCATAGAAATAAAATTTTTACTAAAGTTATAGAAAACACAGAGGCTGATAAACTCATACGTAAACAGTTAAATCCTGCTGATGATAATTTATTCAGAATTATAGATGAAGAACCTAATCCAAAAACTGAAAAAGAAAAAGAATACTATACACGCAAAGAAAAAGAAAATATTATTAAACGTAAAATGGAAATGGAATTAGCTGAGGTTAGTGAAGAAAATTTAGAAAAGCCTTATAAGAAAAATTTTATTTCAGAGTTTCCTAATGTTTATTTTTATGCTGAAGATGATGAAATAAGAGTCGAGGAACAAAACGAGGATTTGCTTTCAAAAGTTGAAGAGTTATGTTCTGTTCCAGAAGTTAAAACACCTATTCCTGTAGTTGAAATTAAAGAAGAAGTAAAAAAAAAAGTTGCAGTTGAGATTACATCTACAGATGAGATAATTGATCATATTATTGACTCTTTTTCTGAAGATATGGAAGATTTAACTTTAAAAATTGATAGCCAAGAAATAGAAATACCTGAAAAATTTATTATTGAATCCAAAGAACAAAACATAGAAGAAGATAAAAATTTTATTTATCCCAGCATAGATTTAAAACCGGTAAAATTTACAAATGATCAAATTGAAGCTGATCTTAATGAAGAAGATTTAAAAATAATTGGAAGTGATCCTCAACCTAAAGGAATATTTTACAAAAACGATTTGAAAAAAACGTATTTTACTTTTGAAAAATATATAAAAGAAGAACTTTCAAGTGCTATTAGATTGGATTATGAAATATGCTTTTTTACCATTGAATTAAATACTCAACTATCAGAAAAATTATCTGGAGAATTTAATGAAGGATGTGAATGTTTTATTTTAAAAAACAAAACCCTTTTTATTTTACCTTTCTATAATAAATTTGAAGTTGAAAAAATAATCAATAAATTTGACTTACAATATCGAATAATTGGAAAGAAAAATGACTATCTTGAAATAAAAGAGGCTTTAGCTATTTAGTTTTTTAATGGAATATTAAAAATCATTCTATCTTTACTTAAGGTAGTATTTGGAAATATTAATTTGGCTTCATCGCCAAGTTTTTGAAGTTCTTTTTCCGTATACCGAGGACTATAATGTATTAAGGCTAGTTTCTTAACATTAGCATCTCTTGCAATTAAAGCAGCTTGAGTACTAGTCATGTGTTTCTTCTCAGCTGCATCAGCTGCTAAATCATTACAAAACATACCTTCACAAATTAACAAATCAGAATTTCTCACATATTCAGAAAGGTAACTTAAGTAAAGGGAATCGGTGATATATGAAAATTTCCTACCTACTCTGGGTTCTCCCATAACATCTTTCGGATTAACAATATTTCCATTCTCCAGTTGTATACTTTCTCCTCTTTGTAATTTTCCAAACATTTCACCCACAGGAACTCCTAAGTCAACTGCCTTTTGCGGAAAAAATACTCCTGGCCTTGTTTTTTCTTCAAAAATAAAACCAAAACATGGTTTAGAATGGAGTAAAGGTATAGCACTCACTGTAAACTCATCTGTTTCTAAAATTATACCAGGAGAAATGATGTGATAAATAATTTCGTAGTTAATATACATTTCAAGTATTTTTCTATTAAACTCAATATACTCTTTTAATTTTTTTGTTCCATAAATATGTAGAGGTTCAGTTCTATCTACCTGGGAAGTTAACATTAACAAACCAGGTAAACCTGTAACATGATCAGCATGCATATGACTAATAAAAATGGAAGAAATTCTTTTCCAATGAAGATTTAACATTTTCAAAGAGATTTGATTTCCTTCACCACAGTCAAATAAAAATAATTCACCATTTCTTCGAACCATAGCCGAAGTTAAAAACCGATTAGGCAAAGGCATCATGCCACTGGTTCCGAGAATAAATACATCAAAATTCATAATGTAAATATAATATTTTTATGTACTTTGAAACAACCGCATAGGACTGATTTTCTTAACAATTCTTAAAGAATACAAAATTGATAGCGATGAAACAAATAACATAAAAAGACCAAAAAGAAATAGTCTAGTATAAGGAATAACAAGATTAAAATCTAAAAGATAAAATGAAAATGCTTCTATTCCTCTTGTTGAAAGCCAAAAGAATAAAGGATTAAGAGAAAAAGATAGAATTATTCCCAGAATTATGCCAGTAAGATTACCTAAAACTGTAATTGAAAAAACACTCAAAAAAGTAGTTTGTTTAATTTTTTTATCACTTGTTCCTAAAATTTTTAAAATGGCAATAGAATTGAAATTTTTCTGAATCGTACTGTGAGCAACATTTGCAGAATAAAAACAAGCCATAATTATTATTAAGGCAAAAATTATTGAAATAATTTGTTGACTATTTATAAAATTGGAATAAACAGATTCATTCTCTTGATTCCAAGTATTATAGTTAATACTTGGATTTTCTATTTGAATTTGCTTGGCTATTTCAGTTAATTGATTAACATCATTGGTATTACAAATAATCTCATAATTAAAAGTTGTTTTTTTTGTTAAAGTTTTAGCATACTCATAATTGATAAAAATTAAATTTGAATCTAATTGATCGTAACCTGTTGTAAAAATTTTTCCTATTTTAACAATTACAGGTCTAACTACCTGATTTTGAGTGCTCATTATCATCATTGCCATTTTATCGCCAACTTCAATTGAAAGCTTATCAGCTAAAGTTCTACTAATAAAAGCTGAATTTAGATTTCCTTCTTTTGAGGTTTCTTTCTCAAACCTAATTTCTTTAGAGCGAAGATCATTAAAATAATCAGGTTGAACACCTTTGATAATTACATTTGCAGTTTTTTCTTTTGAGTAAACAACACAAAATAATTTTTCCACTGGATTTATTGAAATGATAGCATCATTTTCAATATTATTTAAAACTTCAGCAGAAGAAATAGAAATATGTCCATCAGAAAGAAAAATATACTTATCCGTAATTCCATCAATCATACTATTTACAAAAACTAAACTACAAACTAAAGGAATAGTTATTAAAATAATGAGGATCAAATTTCCCAAAAAAATACTTTTATCTTTCAATATTCTTTTGGCCCAGAATAAAACAAAATGATTCAATTTTTACTCCTCATATTCTAAACCCCTATTTCTCAAAATATATTTCTTATCAGCTTTATCAGCAAATTCCTTATTGTGAGTTACAAGTAAAAGACTTACTCTTTCTTCTCTTACCAAAGAAAATAGAAGATCTTCAATGATTTTGGCATTTTCTTCATCAAGAGAACCCGTTGGTTCATCAGCCAAAATTAATTCGGGTTTGTTAATTAGAGAACGACATACGGAAACTCTTTGTTTTTCTCCACCACTTAAAATATTTGGCATTTTATTGATTTTAGGAATAAGTCCCACTCTATCTAGAAGACTTTTTGCCCTTTCTAAACAATCCTCTTTCTTTTTACCAAAAATTAAAAAAGGCATTATAACATTCTCTAACACATTAAAATCTTCTAATAATAAATTGTTTTGAAAAATATATCCAAATTTTTGATTTCGAATTTTTGATTTTTGATTATCATTTAAATTTGAATAATCTTGTCCTCTAACTAAAACCTTACCTTCTGTGGGTTCATCTAATCCACCTATAATTTGAAGTAAAGTACTCTTTCCAGTTCCACTTTTCCCTGTTATTGAATAAGAAAGAGCTTGATAAAATTTTAGATTAATATTTTTTATAATATTTAATTCAAGCTTAGTTCCCGGATTAAAGGTCTTTGATAAATTCACTAATTCAATAATTGAATCATTATTAATTGTTTTCATGTCTAATTACCCCCATTATTTCACTTTTTCGGAAAGGTCTTAAACCAATTTGAGTAAAAAACCAGGTAAAAAAGAGTATAAAAATTGAAAATAAAATTATTTCTTTGCTACTTATTATTATTTGAACTGGAAGAAATGAAAAAATTGAAGTCCTTCCACTTAATATAAATATCACTTGGCTTATAAACCTGAAGATTTTTTTTAGATTTTGAGCAATCAATGAGCTGATTAAAGACCCCAAAATAAGAGCTATAATACTAATAAAAAAAGCTTGATAAATATATATGAAAGTTACCTTTTTTTTAGTCATACCAAAAGTGCATAATATAGCACTCTCCGTTTGCTTGTTTTTAATCATCCTCTTGGTTGAATTCTTCAAATTTACACAAACTATAATCAAAATAAAACTTAAAAACAAAAACACAATAAATTTTTCTAATAGTAAGGCCTGATATAAGGAAGCATTATATTTTTTCCAAGTTATTGAATTTGGCAATTGACTAGCTACACTTTCTAAATATTTATCAGAACTAAGTAAAATGCCAATTTTTCGTTCCTCCAAGCCAAGATATTCTTCAAGTATATTGTAATTAAAATAAATTGTTGAGTTGTTAATTTCAGAAATCCCTGTATAAAAGATTGAATCAACCTTACTTGTAAAATTATAAGGCATCAAAGTAGCTGTTTTCCCTTTTTTTAAAATCGTAAGTTTTAATTCAGAATCAAATTTTGCGCCTAGGTTTAAAGCAACTCCATGAGCAATAGCTAAATTTGAAATTGAAGAAGGTTTTTCAAAAGTCCATTTAAGAAAATTTTCAAATCTTGTATTTTTTAAAATTATATCATTTTCAAAAGCTCTAATTCTCAAATAAGTACTTTGACCAGAACTAATATTTACCGCTATCGCAGGAGTTTCATAGAAATAGAAAGCTGTTTCTACGCCCTCTATATCCTTTATTTGATTAATATCTGCTTGTGTAGCATCTTCTACAATGATATCAAAGGATTCTAGAGCCTTCAAACTATCTAACTGACCTTTTTGAAGACTATTCATTAATCCTATAACAATAATAAAAGCGGTAAAGCCAAGGGCAATACCTATGATAATCATTATATTGGTTTGCCTTTGTTTGTTTTGCTTTGAAAATGAATAACGGAATGCCATTTTTAATAAATACATAATCTACCTATAAATAATCGATGGAAAGAATTTTGATTCTATCTGGTCCATATGTAACATTTGCAAAAGCTTCACCTTTTTCAAATAAAGTTTCTACTACCTTATCTTCATTATAATTAACTATCTTAATTGTAACATCATTTTCTTTAATTGTCTGTTTTTTAAGAACATTGTTTTCATATTCATTTATTGTTGTTTTATCACTCTCGATTTCAATTGTCTTTACTAGTTCATTTTCTAAATAAGTATAATTTTTATTATAAATAATTTCATTATCTTTTTTTTTCTCTAAACTTTCTTGTAAACCTTGATTATTGAAAACTTTTATATTTGTTAGTAAATTATCTTTTTTATCTACTTCAGTTACTGTAAATTTATCATTTTCATTACTAAACTTTACCTCTGGACTATTTAAATCTTGAGTAATATATAAGCCATTGTTACCTTTTGTAATCAGTTTACCATTCTCTACTTGATAATTCTTATTTACTAAAACTAAATACTGATTATCCGATTCATATACTTTCATAGCAATTAGGCTTTGATCTAGATTATTTCTATAAAAATAAATAAATTTAAGAGAATCTTCTTTACTAATAGTTTCATAACTCAAATAACCATTAGTATAAAAATAATTGGTAGTTACAACTGATTTTCCTCCATCAAAGATTCTTTTTGTTTTATATCCATCTAAATAGAAATCTTTAATCCTTTTCCCATTTGTTAAGTTAATACTTACTTCACACCTATTCTCATGATTTTCTTTAAAAGCTAAATAATATTCAAAAACCTTAATTTGTTTGTCTTTATAGAAAAGAATATTTGTACTCTTTTTTCCTTCAAGTGATGGATTTTCCGGAAAATAAGAAAAAATTTTATCTCCAACTTGCAATTTATAATCTGAGTTTAAATCAACTACTTGGCCTAAAATATTGGAGTTTACCAAATCAGCAAAAACTGAAAATCCTAAAAACAAACAAATAAGAAAAATAATTACTTTTTTCATAGATTATAAACTCAATAGCTGATCCAAGAATTTATTTTTATCAAAAACTTCTAAATCAGAATAAGATTCTCCGGTTCCTACAAAAGCAATGGGAAAACCAGCTTGAACCAAAGCCCCAGCTTTGGACGAACTATCATATTTTGTTAAAATTAATCCATCAATATCAATTGCCTTATTAAAAAGATTAACTTGGCTTATGATATTTTGTCCTGTAGTTGCATCAAGTACTAGTAATTTATGATAACAATTAGTATCAATTCTAGAACTAATAATTTTGTTAATCTTTTGTAACTCTTTCATTAAATTCTCTTTATTATGAAGTCTTCCAGCTGTATCACACAAAATCAAGTCATCTTTTTTTGCTATACCACTTGTTAAAGCATCGTAAATAACTGCACCTGGGTCACTTCCTGGAGCTTGGTGAACGATTCTACAGTTACATCGTTCAGAATGAATTTTCAATTGATCAATTGCACCTGCTCTAAAAGTATCACCAGCAGCCATTACCACGGATTTACCTTGATTCTTGTAGTAAGTTGCAAGTTTAGCAATTGTAGTTGTTTTACCAACACCGTTAACTCCCAATATAAGAAAAACATTTGTGCTACCTTCCACTAAATCAATCTTTAAAGGCTTTATTTGATTTTCAATTATTGTTTTTACCATATCTGTCAGTTCTTCTTTTGTTTTAGGTTTTTTTTCCTTGACTTCATCACTAATCTTAAAAGTATTTGTAGAGCCAAAATCTCCTTCAATTAAAATATCTTCCAATTCTTCAAAAAAAGATTCATCTAACTTTCTTCCGAAAGAGAATAAATCTGCTATTTTTTTCCCAAATCCAAATTTCATGTAAACCTCAACTTATGGTGCTAAAAATGCACTTGATTTATAGTAAATAAAAAGTTTGTTTGCTACGTTTAGCAAATTAATAATCGAAACTCCGTAAATAAAACTATCAATTCCACTATACAGTTTAAAATTGTCTTCTTTCAAGGATTTAGAAACTACTCTTAGGGCAAATAATCCAATTGAAAGAGCAAATGAATTGTAAAATTCCTTTCTAGACTCTTCAAATTTATTTTGAGTTACAATCCAAGAAGGGCTCAAATCAAATTCAAAATTACTTGAATTGTCAGAAACTTCCATAATACTGTCTTTAAAACCTTTTTTAGTAACTTTTATTGTATAAGGAACTTCAATTTCATCTAATTTAAAAGGAGTTTTAAATTGTAAATAATTATTAACCAAAAGTTCTAGATTACCAATTTTACTATTCATTAATATGTTTTCAGCAACTTCTTTTTTTCCTTCTATACTAATTTCAAGATTTTTTTCTTTTTTTATTGAAAAAGAATAGTTTTCAATTTTATATTCCCCTGAAGGAAGAATAACTAAATTATCATGAATTATATAATTACCTGGTGTAACCAAAGTTAAATTTAAATTTTCACCTAAAATACTAACAAGGCAATATTCATCATAAAAAACCGGTAAAAGATTATTTAAAAGATCATCTTCTTCTAATTCTAATTGATTTTTTGTTATTAGACGGTCATAAACTAAACTAAAGCTATCTTCTAAATTGTTATAAACGAAAATTCTATATCTAATAAAACCTGACACCATCACAGTTTTTGGAATAATTATTAAAGATAAATTTTCATCTAGACATAATTGTTTTAATAAGACTTTATCACCCTTAATAAAATACGAGTCACAATTTTCTACATATTTTAACTCTATAAAATTTATCTTTTTATAATCTTCCTTTTTACTTTCAGGCAAATTTTTAATTTCAATTTTAGTGTTTTTAGCATAACTTTCTTTAACTTTGTTATTTTTTGAAATAGTATTTCTGTACAAATCTAAATCATCTTGATATTGAATTTCCTTTAGGGATATATCAAATTTATACTGAAAAAAATTTGAACAGAATCCTTTTAAATCAAAACCCAAATCGTTATCAAGATTATAAATACCTACATTAAATCCCGTTGCAAAAACACAAGAGTAAAAGCTAAAAACCATTATGAAAGAAATCAAAATTTTTCTCATTTTCCACCTTGACTCCACTCTAGGTAAGACTGAATAAAATTATCTATATCCCCGTCCATAACAGCTGAAATATTTCCAACTGATTCCCCAGTTCTAAGATCCTTTACAAGAGTGTAAGGTTGAAAAACATAACTACGAATCTGGCTTCCCCAAGAAATATCTCTTTTTTCGGCCGCCTCCGCCTGATGTTCTTTTTCTTTTTTTGCTTTGTAGTATTGATATAACCTAGATCTAAGCATTTTCCAAGCTATTTCTCTATTCATTATTTGACTTCTTTCATTTTGGCATTGAACAACTATTCCAGACTCAAAGTGTGTAATTCTTACAGCACTATCAGTTTTATTAACATGCTGTCCACCTGCACCACCACTTCTATAGGTATCAAGTCGATAATCATCACTTTTTATATCAATATTAATGCTTTCATCCACAACAGGAGAAATATAAACTGAACTAAAGGTTGTATGTCTTCTAGCGTTTGAATCAAAAGGAGAAATTCTGACCAATCGATGAACACCAGTTTCACTTTTCAAATACCCAAAAGCATAGGAACCCTTTACTTGAACAGTGACATTTCTTATTCCACCTTCATCATCAAGTTGATCAAGAATTTGTGTTTTATAATTATGTCTTTCACACCATCTTAAATAGAGTCTCAAAAGCATTTGAGTCCAATCACAAGCTTCTGTTCCACCTGCCCCTGCATGTATTGTCAAAAAGCAATCACTTTTATCATATTTACCATTAAGAAGGGTTTTAACCTTTAAAGAATCATATTCTTTAAAAGTCTCTTGAATTGTTTTTTCAATTTCTTCTTGATAGTTTTCACTGTCATCCTCAGCTTCATAAAGTTCAATTAAATCATAAATCTCATCAATTTTCTTTAGAATATCTTCCCAAGGAGTAAGTTCTTCCTTTAATTTATTTAATTCTAAAAAAATTGATTCAGCTTTTGATTTATCACTCCAAAAATCTGGACTATTAGTTATATTTTCAAGTTCACTTATTCTTTTTTTCCCATTATCCGGGTCAAAGACGCCTCCATACTGCAAAAGCCTCTTCTTTCATTAATTCCAAAGTGTTTTTATTGTTAATAATCATTTTCTCTACTCCTTATTTTTTTCAAATTTTACAATTAATCCTTGGGAAAGCTCACATCCCGCTTTAATTTCGAGATCCCATATTAAATTCAAATCTGTATATCTATAATCTTCCTTATTGGAATAAGGAGTTTCAACTTCTACAAAGAAATCTTTATATTTCAAAGAAAAAGGATCATTCTGACTTAAAAGAGTCAATAAAGTTGAACTAAAATCATCTTTTCTTCTAAAATAAAAACTTTTGTAGTTTTCTTCTATGTAATCTTCACTTTTTTTATTATCAAAGTGAAAGCAACTTAAAGGAACCATAAGATTATAATTACCTTTAATTGTTTCATTTCCTAAATTAATTATTTTAATGCTAAGATTTAAAGTATTTGAACGAAACTTATAATTCTTTATTACGGTGAAATTTATTTTATTCTTTTCGTATTGAAATGAGAATTCAAATTCAGAGTAGCGTTTATCTTTTATGTCAACATTGTATATTGCTTTGGAAAGATTTATCTTTTTCTTATTTATTAAAAACTTATCTGAAAATAAAGATTGATCAGAATTACCTTGAAAATTTCTTTTTTGAGTATTATAAAAAAGAGAACAAACTGTACCACCTTTTTGATCTAAAATAGCATTAATACTTTTTCCATAAAGAAAATATTCTTTCTTCATATCAAAGTCAATATCCATTTCTAAAGGAAAACAACAATTATTTAAAACCAAAATATGTTCTATTTCACCGATTTTTCTTTCAAGATTCCATAAATAAGTTTGAAAATACTCTTTTTGAAAAATTGTTGGAGGAAGAACACACTTAGTAAGGCTATTCCTCAATTCTTTCTTTAAGTACTTATCTGAAACAAAGTTCTTTATTACCAATCTCAAAGCAAATAACCGTCCATTAAGGCGAGCTAAATATTTATCTTTATTAACAAATTCTTCGGGACAAGTATATTCTGAATTTATATCACATCCATATATTCCAGGAACCAAATATCCCCTTTTGATTTCCTTTTTGTTCATTATACCACTACTATCAATACTAGAAGGAATATAATTTTCCTCAATATATTTATTAAAAATAGCATCAATAATAGCAACAGTATTTAATCCTTCATAAATAATTTGATCAAGGTTTACCATAACAAAGTCCATATAACTGGATTTTGATATTTTTATTTGTTTTATTTTTTCAATATAAGTTTCAGTTTTCTCTTTTTCAACAAATGCATTTTTAACCAAAAGAGAAAAATCATAATTACTTGGAATAATGCAATTTGTTGCACCAAGTTTAGTCATCAAAAAAGGTTCATTCTTAACTGAAAGATTTTTTTGATTAATACTCATAACGGCATACTCTAATCCACAAATATTCATTGTAGAAATATAACTGGAATCCCAAATTTGATTATAAAACCAACAACCTTTTGGTCTCTTTGCATATCTTTTTCTAATAAAAGTAGTTGTTTTTTCAATATGTGAAGATCTTTCAGACCTAGGAAGCAAGGAAAGTGTAGAGCCATAAAAAGAGGAACTTAACAACTCTAATTGACCTTTTCTAACCAAGGTATTAATTAAAGTATTGATTTCTGGTTGATTAATTTCAATCCACTCCATTAAAAATCCTGATATATGAAGATTAATTTTATAACTTGTATTATTATACAATTTTTGCAACAACGATTTTAAGGCAGAATTGACTACCTTTTCAACAGATTCTCTGTTTGCTCCTTCTAGTTGCTGGCTATAAAATCCTAAAATAAACTTCATCTATTGTTTAAAATCTCCTAAATTTTACGTAAAATCATTTTTATTTTATAACAAAAACATTATAATTGAAATATGAATTTTCATTTTAAAGATATATTTTCATTATTTTATTCTGAAGGAATAAAGGTATATGCCCTTGTGGGAAAAAGCGGAACTGGTAAAAGTTTTCGTTCTCAGTACGTTGCAAACAAATATAGAATCGAATTAATTATTGATGATGGGCTTTTAATTAGAAATAATAAAATAATTGCGGGTAAATCAGCCAAAAAAGAAAAAAACTTCATTTCAGCTATGAAAAGAGCATTATTTAGAGATGAGACCCATTGCCAAGAGACAATTACAGCAATTCAAAAGGAAAAATCAAGAAAAATTCTAATAATTGGAACAAGTGAAAAAATGATTTTTACTATTTCACAACGCCTTAATCTTCCTTCACCTTTTAAAATTATAAAAATTGAAGATGTAACTACAAAGGAAGAAATTGAAACTGCCTTAAGAATAAGGTATACAGAAGGGAAACATATCATACCTGTTCCAGCTATAGAAATTACTAGAACTTCGCCAGGAATTGTTTACGATTCAATTCAAGTATTTTTAAAGAAAATGCCTTTTTGGAGGAAAGAAAAATCTTTTGAGAAAACACTGGTTAAACCTGATTTTGCAATTCCTAAACAAACTGTATTAAGCAAGACAACTTTTATGCAAATGCTTTCACATTGTTTTTATGAATTTGATTATAATATTAAAATTGAAAGCCTAGAAACTGAACATTTTGAAGATGGCTACAAATTAAAAATAAACCTACGTTCTCCCAATAAAATTCAACCCTCATATATTCCAGAAATACAAGAATTCGTAATTGATTCCCTTGAAAGATATGGAGGAATTCATATCCTTGATGCTAAAGTTGACATTGTTCCTTGGTCTTAAATTATTTAGAATCTGTTGATATTGATTTAGCAGGATAATTTGTTTTATGTTTCTTGTTCTTTTTGTTGTATTGAATAGGTTTTTTCTTTTTCTTTTCAATGACTTTAATTTTAGATATCTTATTGGGTTGCTTGCTCTTAGGTATAGTAATTTCATTTTCTTTCATGTAAAGAAATACAGCACGCTCCAAATCCAAATTTGGAGGGGTAATTGGACTTATAAACACTTTCATTTGTTGAAAAATATCCTTAAATCTCTCTTCTGGAGTAAAATCACCGGGAGTATTTACAATAATGGCTTCAGTTAAAGCTTTAAACATTTCAGCTTTTTTTACCTCAGTCTCTGTTTCATCTGCTTTTAATTTTGAAATATCTATATCAAGCTTATTAAGACTTTCAAAAACCTGGGGATAATTAGTATAAATTGAAAAACAAGGTAAAATATAAACTAAAAGACCAAAATTATCTAATTTTTTAAAAATTTTAGCACTATAGCCAGAACTTAAAATTTTAAATACTTCTTCTGTAAGTCTAGAATTACTAACTCCAGCTAAATTTCTTCTATTTCTTTTTATTGCTATACTTACAGAGAATGCTAGCTTAAAACCAGTAGTAACTGAATATTTAATAGCACGAATCATCCTAACTGGATCTTCAATAAAAGAATAGGATAAAGGAACAACAGAACATATTTTCTTCTTTTTAATGTCTTTTAAGGCCTCGTTAAAGTCTAAAAGTTGCTCTTTTTCCGGTTGATAATAAAGGCTATTTAAAGTAAAGTCTCTTCGTTTTGCATCTTCTTCAATAGTCCCAAAAACATTACTTTTACCTATTTCAGCTTCTTCTAAACTCCTAAAAGTAGTAACTTCTAAAATTTTATCCGGATAAACAAGGTGAACAATCTTAAAACGTTTTCCAATTACTCGGGCATGATAAAATAGTTTTTTAACTTGTCGTGGTGAAGCATCAGTTGCAATATCAAAATCCTTTGGGATTTTATTTAACATTATGTCTCTTACAGCTCCACCTACTATATAAGCTTCATGGCCATTTGTTGTTAAACGTCTTATTGCACGCACCGCATCCTTATCAATAAGTGCCTTATCGATATGATGTTCTTCTTTAGTGTAAATCTTTGCCACAGAATCAACGCCCTGCTGGCCATTTTTATATCTTATGAGCATACTTCTCTTTACAGTCCTGCTAGTTTTCTTTAGAATTAAATAAAAGCATATATTTGATAAATATTCAACAGGAGCCCTTAAATGATAGAGCCTAAAATTCCAAAGGGATTTAGAGATACATTACCACAAGACCAATTGAAAAGGAAATTTTTGATTGAAAAATTAGAGAAACAGTTTCAGAGATTTGGTTTCATGCCAATTGATACACCGGTTTTAGAATACCAAGAAGTACTTTTAGGTAAAGGTGGAGGTGAAACCGACAAACAAATTTTCCATTTTAAAGACAATGGTGGAAGAGATGTAGCATTAAGATTCGATTTGACCGTTCCTCTAGCTCGTTTTGTAGCTTTACACCAGAATGAAATTGAATTTCCCTTTAAACGTTATTGTATTGATAAAGTTTGGAGAGGTGAAAATCCACAAAAAGGTCGTTATAGAGAATTCTATCAATGTGATTTTGATATAGTTGGAGCTTCTTGTGTACTTTCTGACTTTGAAATAATTTCTCTTATGGAAAGTTGTTTAAAATCTTTAGAAGTTGGAACTTTTAAAATTCTAATTTCTCATAGAGGTTTATTAAATGAATTTCTTAAGAAAAATGACCTTGATAGTCAAAATGAAAATATTTTAAGAATTCTCGATAAAATAAAAAAAGTTGAAAAACAAGAAATAGAACAAATGCTATCCCAAGAAGGGATTCAAGAGGAAAAGATAGAAAAAATAATGAAATTCACCAGCCCAAAAGCTACTGGATTTTTAAATAGAATAATTGAAATTGAAAATCTTATAGGCAGTGAAACTGAATCTTCAAAACGTATGAAGGAAATATTCCAGCTTCTAGAAGAAACAGGAATTTCCGATAATGTAATTTTTGACCCTTCAATTACTCGAGGTTTAGATTATTATACAGCAGTAGTTTTCGAAACTTATCTTGATGATTGTCCTGAAATTGGAAGTGTTTGTTCTGGAGGAAGATATGATAATTTAACCGCTCTTTATTCAAAACAACATTACGCTGGTGTGGGTTCTTGTGTGGGAATAGACCGTCTTATTGCCGCTCTAGATACTAAAAAATTAAATAATGCTCCTTCAGCACAAGTTATTATTTTTTCAGATGGTTCGTTAGAAAAAGAAAGGGCTAAAGTTGCCTCATTATTAAGAAATAATGGAATTAAAACTGATATTTATCTTGATGATAAGAAAATGAAACAACAGTATAAGTATGCTCAAGTAAACAATATTAAATACTCTATTACTCAAATTAGTAATGATAAATTAACTTTGAAAAACTTAAGCACAAGAGAAATTTATTCCGAAATAACAGCAAATAAGGTTATCGAAATAATTTTGGAGAAAAATTAGTGAATTTTAAAGATTTACCTGTTTATAAACACAAAGATGAAATAGTTGCGTTATTAGAAAAAAACAAAACTATTATTGTTGAAAGTCCAACAGGAAGTGGAAAAACCACCCAATTGCCTTTAATATTACTTGAGGCAGGTTATGCAGTAAGTAAAATGGTGGGAGTTACCCAACCACGAAGAATTGCTGCTTTAAGTGTATGTGATTTTGTAAATAAACAAATGAATTCAGAAAATAATTTTGCTTCTTGCAAAATGCGTTTTTATGATACTACAAATACCAATACTAGAATAAAAATAATGACAGATGGTATTTTATTGCAAGAAATTAAAACTGATCCTACATTAAAAGATTATAGTGTTTTATTAATTGATGAAGCACATGAAAGAAGCCTAAATATTGATTTTATACTTGGGCTTTTAAAGAACTTACAAAATGAAAGAGAAGATTTAAAGGTTATTATTTCTTCAGCTACAATTAATACAAAACGCTTTTCAAAATTTTTTAATAATTGTCCAATAATATCCATTCCAACCAAGATTTATCCTATTAATACAAAATATGTTAATGTTAAATTTGAACCAAGAAATACAGATAAACTTTTTAAAACAATTATTGAAATAATAAATTTTAAAATTAAACTTTTAAAACAAAATATCGACACCTATAAAGATGATATATTAATTTTTCTGCCCGGAGAATTTCATATAAAATCTTGTATTAATGAAATTAATCATTTTTGTGATAGTCGATATCTTGAAATTTATCCTCTTTATGGAAGACTAAATAAAGAAGAACAATCTAGCGTATTTAACCCTACTTCTTTAGGAAAAATAAAATTAGTAGTAGCTACAAATATTGCAGAAACAAGTATTACAATTGATGGTATAAAAACTGTAATTGATAGTGGAATGGCCAAAATTAATTTTTATAATCAAATTAATTATTCTTCTTCTTTAATTACCCAAGGAATTAGTAAATCATCAGCTCAACAACGAAAAGGTCGTGCCGGTAGAACCAGCGCTGGTTTTTGTTATAGATTATATTCTAAAGAAGATTACGATGCAAAACAGGAGTATACCACCGAAGAAATTTTAAGAACAGATCTTTCAGAAGTTGTACTTAGAATGAGCGATTTAGGTATCTATGATTTTGAAAATTTTCCTTTTATAACTAGACCAAAGAAAGCCGCAATTATAAGTGCAGAAAAAACCCTTAGAGATATAAATGCAATTGATAAAGATAGAAAATTAACAAATATTGGAAATCTTATGGTTAATTTTCCACTTCTTCCAAGACAAAGTCGAGTTATTGTGGAAGCCTTAATCAATTATCCAGATGTCATTGATGATATTTTAATTGCAGTCAGTTTTCTTTCTGTTAGAACACCATTTTTATTTCCTGAAGGACAAGAAAATGAAGCTAGAAATGCACAGAAAAATTTTAATTCCGAATTTGGTGATTTTGTCTCATTTTTGGATATTTTTCACCAATTTATTGAATGTAAAAACATTGAAGAAAAAACTCAATTTTGCAAGAAATACTTTTTTGACTTGCAAATAATGATTGAAATTGTTCATGTTAAAGATCAACTTTCTGACATTGTAACTGATCTCGGATTTGTTCTTTTAAATGGTGGAACTATCAAAGAATATTTATGTTGTCTTGCCAGTGGATTAAAACAATATATTTGTAAAAGATACAAAGCGAATGTTTATAGAAGCCCCACAATTGATCGAATTTATATTCACCCAGCCAGTGCTTGGTTTAAGCAAGCGCCTGAATATATTCTTGCTGGTGAAATTGTTAATACTTCAAGAATGTATGCAAGAACTGTTTCCCCTTTAAAAAAGGAGTATTTAGATTTAATTAGTCCCACCCTTTACAATGAGATTAATTCCTACAGTAAAAACGAAAAACCAAGAAGTGAAAATTTTAAGAATAAAGATAATCTTAAATCAAAAAATAAAACTATAAACGTTTATGGTAAAGAAATAAATTTACTTGTAACAACAAATGCAAAAGGGAAAAAAGAGGAACTTTTATTAATTAATCTAGAAGATTTAAAGTTTTTATATTCAAGACAAAAAAATGCTAGACGTCATCCTCAAAATTTTAAATCTGTGTTGGTTTATAACAACCAGTATATTCATAAAGGTGATACTCTTTTTAATATTATAGATTTATATAGTAAATTACCTAAAAATAAAATTATTACCAAAATTTCAACTTCAATTAATTATACAGCTGACGATATTGATAAAATGGCTTCAAATTTTAACTGTCTACTTAATTTTGCTCAATACAATCGTAAACAAAGCGAATTGGGATTTATAGAGTTAGTTGCCAAAAGTGAAAATTGTTTTTGTTTTTCAATTAATAAAGATTTATTTGACAGTATAGCAAATACAAGTTTTGCCCTAGAAATTTTGAAAGAAAAAATGCCTGATAATAAACAATTAAGTAGAATTTACTCCAAGATGCTTAATTTACTAAAGCTAGAGTAAAAACCTAGAATAATTTATTGCTTTATAGTAGTATTATTATATGGATAAGTCGTTTAAATCTTTAAATACAGACGTAATATTTGTTGAAAATTATTGTCAATTAAGTCAAAAAATAAGCTCTTATGGGTCCAATTTTCTTTTTGTGGTAGATGAAAATACCGCAAAAATGGTTAGACCTCTTCCAGAGCCCAATGTTGTGTTGAAAAGTGGAGAAAACTATAAAAATTTTAATTCAATAGTAAAAATTCTAAAAAAAGCAGCGGATAAACATCTTTCTAGAGAAACAGTTTTTATCGCTTTTGGTGGAGGGGTAATTTGTGACCTAACGGCTTTTGCTGCTTCCGTTTTCATGAGAGGGGCAAAACTTACCCTAATTCCGACTACCCTTTTAAGTATGGTTGATGCTGCTTTGGGTGGTAAAACAGGTTTTGATTTTAATGATTCCAAAAATTTAATTGGAACTTTTTATCCTGCAAATGAAGTTATTATTTGTCCTGACACCCTTATTAGCCTTTCCGATCAGGAATTTAAAAATGGACTCGCAGAAGTTTTAAAACATGCTCTTCTTTCAATTGATGACAAACTTTATGTTACTTTGGTAGAAAATAAAGAAAAGATATTAAACAGGGACATTGAAATTTTGGACGAATTAATAAGACTTTCTTTGAAAGTTAAAAATGATTTTATTAGCCAAGATCCTAAAGAAACCAAGAACATACGACAAGCTTTAAATTTAGGGCATACCTTTGGTCATGCACTTGAAACTCATACTCACTTTTCTGCATGGTCACATGGTGAAGCTGTTGCTTGGGGAGTCGGAAGAGCCATTGAAACCGGTGTTAAGTTGGGAATTACAACTCCTGAATTTGCTCATGGTGTAAATAAACTATTTTGTTATTTTAATTTTGATTTTAATTACCGTTTAGACCGTAGTGAATGGCAAGATTTTCAACTTCAATTATTAAAAGACAAAAAAAGAAGCAATAAATTAATTAATTTCGTGTTATTAAAAGGCCAAGGGGAATATGTTCTCCAAAGTGTAGATTTTGAATTAATTAAGGATGTTGTACTTAAAAAGGCATTATATTGATGTATTATTTTGATTGGGCAGCTACTTCTGCAATGAGTGAACACTCAATAGAAGCTTACTGCGAAACAGCAAGAAATTTTATTGGAAATCCCTCTTCAATTCATGGTGAGGGATTTAGAGCAAAAGAAAAACTTGAAGATTATAGAGAACAAATAGCATCTCTATTAAAAGTTGATTCAAAAACGATTTTTTTTACTTCCGGAGGTACTGAATCTAATTCAATAATTCTAAATTCACTTTTTCGTTCTCCAAATCCTGGACAAGTTATAATTACTAGAATGGAACATAGTGCTATTTCAGGATATGAAGGAATATTACGGGAAAAAGGTTTTGATGTTAAATATTTAAATTGTCCAAAGGGTTTTATTAATCCAGAAAAACTTATTCCCCTTTTAAATAGTAATACGAGAATGGTAATTTGTATGCTAGTAAATAATGTAGTTGGAACTGTTCAAAACCTGAAAAAGATTTCTGAAATTTGTAAAAATTTTTCCTCTTCTAGGAAAATTCATATTCATTCCGATGGAGTTCAAGCGTTAGGTAAAATTCCAATTGACCTTTTGGATCTGGGAATTGACTCGGCCTCATTTTCTGCTCATAAATTTTGTGGACCTAGGGGTGTTGGGATTTTGTATAATAAAAACAATAGAATACTTCCCCTTTCTAGTGGTGGTGGACAAGAATTTTTTTTAAGAGGAGGAACTGAAAATCTTCCTGGTATTTCTGCCATGACAATTGCCCTAGAGGAATCTTTGAAGGACATTAAAATTCATTATACAAATGCTAAAATATGTAGGAATTACCTTGAGGAAACATTATCACAAGCTAATTTTACTATTCTATCTCCTTCAATGGAAAGCTCTTCTGAATTTTCACCTTATATCATTACTGTATCTGCTGGTAATGTACCTGGAGAAGTTTTTGTCAGAATGATGGACAAAGCAGGATTTTGTCTATCAAGTGGAAGTGCATGTTCTAACAATGCTAAGGGGAATAACGTTGGAATCTTAAGGTATATGGGATTTGATGAAAAAACTTCCCTAGGAACAGTAAGAATTTCTTTAGGATATTCTACCAATATGAAAGAAGTCAAATTATTAGCAGCTAAAATGATTGAAGTTAAAAACAACTTATCTTTATAAGGAATTAAAATGGAAAATAGTAAATTATATTTAATAAAACTTGGAGAAATTTCTCTTAAAGGTTTAAATAGAAGTGGATTTGAGAAAAAACTAAAAAATAATGTAAAACTCAAAATGAGGCCTTGGCATAGTGTTTGTTCAAAACAAAAGGGAAGAATTTTCTTTGAATTTGAAGAAAATACTCCTGAGAAACAAATTGAAAAAGCTATGTCCACCACTTTTGGAATAGTAGGATTCTCAAAATGCATTAAATGTGAAAAAGATATGAATTCTATAATCTTGGTAGTAAAAAGCTTCCTTAGTGAAAAACCTTTTAACAATGGAAAAGGTACTTTTAAAATAGAATGTCGACGAGCCGATAAAGGTTTTAAACTAAATAGTTATGAAATTTGTTGTGAAATTGGGGGAATTGTTCTTGATACTTATCCAAAAATGGAAGTTGATGTTCATAATCCAGACAAAAAAATATTTATTGAAATTAGAGATAAAGCCTATATTTACTCTTCCCCTCTTGCAGGCCCCGGTGGGCTTCCTACGGGAACTGCTGGAAAAGGTTTATTGCTTTTAAGTGGTGGGATTGATTCACCAGTTGCAGCCTACCAAATGGCTAAAAGAGGGCTCAAGTTAGATTGTTTATATTTTCATGCCTATCCTTACACTTCTGATTTAGCCCTCCAAAAAGTAAAAGATCTTGCAACTATTTTGGGACCTTTTCTCCAAGGAACAGTTCTTCATATTATTAACTTTACTGAAACTGAATTATGGATTAAAAACCATAGTAATGAAGAAGAACATACTCTTATGATGAGGTCATGTATGATGAAAATTGCAAACCACATTGCAAAAGAAAGAGAATGTAAATGTATAGTAACCGGCGAAGCTTTATCACAAGTTGCTAGCCAGACTCTTGAGAGTCTAGCTTATACAAACTCCACAAGTGAACTCTTGGTTTTACGACCGCTTGTGGGTTTTAATAAGGAAGAAATAATTGATATTGCCAAAAGAATTGGAACCTATGAAACTAGTATTCTTCCTTACGATGATTGCTGTGTAATTTTCAGCCCTAAACATCCCCTTGTTAAACCTAAAATTGAAAAAGAAACTGACAACTTTAACAAAATGAATATCGAAGAAATTCTTGAAAGAACTGAAAATCAAGTTGAAACCTACGAAATAAACATATCTAAAACCTGTCTTTAATTAAAGACTGATATGCATTTTTTCTTTAATTTGATTTAGATTGTCATCGCCAATTTTGTTTGCCTTTTTAGAACCTTCCATAATGTAATCTTTTACAAGGTCCCTTCTTTCTTCAAAATAATTTCTTCTTTCTCTTATAGGATCTAGGATTTCATTCATTTTTTTTGCTAAAAGTTTTTTACAAGCTACACAACCAATTTCGGCTTTTCTACACATAGAACCAATATTCTCAGATTCTGTTGAATTAAAAACTTGATGGTATTTATAAACAGTACAAACATCAGGATTTCCTGGAATTTTAACACTAATTCTGTTTGTATCTGTAACTGCTTTCATTATTTTAGATGTTACAGTTTCTTTTGTATCACTAAGATAAACGGCATTTCCAAGACTTTTACCCATTTTTTCATTTCCATCAAGACCACATAATCTTCCAACTTTGGATAATTTAGCTTCAGGTTGCGTAATATTAGTTCCATATTGTGCATTAAATTTTCTTACAAGTTGTTGAGAAAATTCAATATGAGGCATTTGATCAATTCCTACGGGAACTAAATCGGCGTTACAGAAAGTAATATCAGCTGTTTGACTGACTGGATAACCTAAAAAGCCATAAGTCATTTCTTTATATCCATAATTTTTTGCTTCAGTTTTAATAGTTGGGTTATGTCCAAGTTTATTAACAGAAACCAACATTGAATAGAAAATAGTAAGTTCTGCAATTGAAGCAATCTGAGATTGTTGGACAAAAGTAATTTTTTCTGGATCTAAACCGACAGCAAGATTATCCAAAGCAACATCATAAATACTTGAATAAATTAGCTCAGGATTACTAAAATGAGTTGTTAACGCCTGTACATCAGCCAATAAAATGAAAGTTTCACAATCATCCTGTAATTCTACTCTGCTTTGTAAACTTCCCACATAATGTCCTAGATGTAACTTCCCAGTAGTTCTATCTCCTGTTAAAATTCTTTTTTTCATATTTCTTTCCTTAAATAAAATTTTCAATTATTAAATCAATATTTTGTATTTGTGAATCCATCATAGCTATTCCATTAATTTCTACCAAGTTGTTTTCAAGTGTAAATACCTGCTTTAACATATTTATATCAATTTTTTCTTTTCTTTTCTTTAATCCCGTAATATAACTGGCTCTAACAACTGTTGAAAAGGTATTTGCTGATTTCTCATCTTTAAAATCTGCAGAAAGATAAACCATACCATCTTTAAAATAAATTAAAAGAGTTTTCATAGTTAAAGCAATAGAATCATCTATATCATAACCAAGTAATTTTAAAGAAGTTGGTTGATTGGAGTACACAGCTAAATCTGCAGCTTTCATTAATTCTGCTGTACTTGAATCAATATAGATTACCCTTTCATCCACAGTTTTTTGTCTAGCCTGATCAAATTTGTTGGAAGAAATTATCAATAAATTATTTTTTGGTGAGCCTAATTGCAAGGATGAATCAACTTTCTGAAAGTAATCTCCTTTTTTTTTGTAATCTTTTGCAACAACCAATGCAGTATTTACAAAAAATGATGAAAATTCACCCTCTAAGCCACCATAAAATTCATTATCTTTAATTGAAACCGAAATTCTATCAATTTTATTAAGGATTTTCGGTTCAACATCAAACTCTACCCCAAGTCCTTCGAGATTTTCTTTTGTACTTGTCATCACAAAGGCCCCTTCTTCACCAAGGCCTTGAAAAAACAAGGAATCGTCTTCTGGACCTTTTGAAACACACGAAGAAAACAAAACTATAAAAATAATTAAAATAATTAAAATATTGAATTGTTCCCTTCGTTTTTTCATTTATGCACCAACTTTCTTTACCATCAAAGTAATTGTATAATCACCTAGGTTAAATTCAGCTCCATAAAGATTATCAACATATTCGGAATTTAAAGCCAGGGTTTCATCATTTATATAATTTTGGAAACTCTCGAAAGCTTGTTTAATTTCAATTGGTCCACCAATTTGAAATTCAATACGATCTGAAACTTCAAATCCTTGGTCTTTCCTTAAATTCTGAATAGTTCTAATAATATCTCTTGAAAGTCCTTCATAAAGTAATTCTTTTGTTATCTTTGTATCAAAACCTAAAGTTAATTTCCCATCATTTACAACTTTCAAATCTTCTTTTTCTTGACGTTGAATTACTAAATCATCACTTGTAATTTCAATTCTTCCGTTAGAAAATTCTACTACTTCAGTCTTTCCCTTCAAAATACCATCAATGGTTTCATTAGTGAATGATTGAATAACCTCAGAAACTTCTTTCATGTTTTTCCCAAGTTTTTTACCTAACTTTTTAAAATTTGGTTTAGCTTTATAAGTAACTATTTCGCTTTCATCACCTTTAATTTTAACTTCTTTAACATTTAATTCTTCTAAAATAATAGGACTCATCTTTTTTAAGATTTTCTGTTCTTCCTCATCAATATCTACTATGAAAAGCTGTTTAAGAGGTTGACGAATCTTAAGATTATTTGAACTTCTTAATGATCTTCCCATACTTATTGCTTTTTGAGCCATTTCCATTTCTTTTTCAAGATCTAAAGCTCTTAAACTTTCATCATATTCCGGATAATCACAAAGATGAACAGACTCTCTCATATCATCAGTTTTCAAGTTTTGATATATTTCTTCAGTAATAAAAGGAATAACAGGGCAAGAAAGTTTAATCAAATTTAGTAAAACATAATACAATGTATTATAAGCATCTCTTTTATCACTATCACTTTCACTTTTCCAAAATCTTCTACGACTTCTTCTAATATACCAGTTATTTAAATCTTCTACGAATTGCTGAAGTGCTTGGCAAGCTTTTTCAACATCATAATAATCAAGTTTATCTGTTGTTTCTTTCACTAACCTTTGAACAGCTGAAACAACCCATTTATCCATCGGATTTTTGAGATTTTTAGGATTAAAATTGGTATCAAAAGAAAATTTGTCCAAATTGGCATAAGTAACAAAAAAGTAATATGCATTCCAAATTGGAATCAAGAAATTCTTTAACACATCTTTAACAAGATCATCAGAGAATTTTAAATCTTCCGCTCTGACTGCTGGACTATTCATTAAAGCAAATCGAATTGCATCAGCTCCAAAAGTATCCATTACAATGTTCGGATCGGTAAAGTTTCGAAGACTTTTGGACATCTTTCTTCCATCTGAGGATAAAATTATTCCATTTGTTACACAATTGTAGAAAGCAGGTTTCTCAAATAAACCGGCTGCTATTACAGCAAGAGTATAAAACCAACCTCTGGTTTGATCCAAACCTTCACAAATAAAATCAGCTGGAAAATTCTGTTCAAATTTTTCTTTGTTTTCAAATGGATAATGCTTTTGTGCATATGGCATACTACCACTTTCAAACCAACAATCCCAAACATCTCCAATCCTGTGCATTGTTGATTTACCGTCAGGACTTGGCCAAGTTAGTTCGTCAACAAATTGTTTATGAAGGTCATCAACTTTTTGACCACATTTCTTTTCAAGTTCTTCTTTAGATCCAATAACTTCAATATAGTCACCTGAATCACTTTTCCAAACAGGAATAGGATTTCCCCAAAATCTATTTCTAGAAATTGCCCAGTCTTTAGCTCCCTCAAGCCATTTACCAAATCTTCCGTGTTTAATATGTTCTGGCATCCAATGAATTTCTTCATTAGAATCAATCATTGTTTGTTTTATTTTTGTAACATTTACATACCAACAGGTTAAAGCTCTGTAGATCAAAGGTTTGTGAGTTCTATAACAAAAAGGATAACTATGAAGGAAATTCTCACGTTTTACCAACTGTCCCGTTTCTGTTAAATATTTAATAATTGGCTTATCTGCATCTTTTACAAAGAGCCCTTCATAGTCTGAAACCTCAGAGGTAAACTTACATTCATCATCAATTGGACAAACCACAGGAATTCCAGTATTTTTAAGGACTTCGTAGTCATCAACACCAAAACCAGGGGCAGTATGGACTATTCCACAACCATCTTCGGTTGTAACATAGTCTCCTAAAACAGTAACAAAAGCTCCCTTTTCAAATAAATCTTTAAAATAAGGAAATAAAGGTTCATATCTTTTCCCTTCTAGGTCTTTTCCTTTGTAATGATCAAGAACTTCATATTCACTTTCTTCCTTGTAATAAGAAGATAACTTTTGTTCGCCAAGAATATATTTTTCGTTACTGTTTTTATCAAGAATTTTAACATAGTCGATATCAGCACCTAAAGCTAAAGCTAAATTACTTGGAAGAGTCCAAGGTGTTGTTGTCCAAGCCAAGAAATAGCAATCATCATCAATTATTTTAAATTTAACAGTTACAGCCTGGTCCACAACATCTTGATAACCACCTTGGTTAACTTCAAAATTAGATAGAGGACAAGCAAGAGCTGGAGAATAAGGTAAAATATTATAACCTTCATAAATTAAGCCTTTTTCGTATAAAGTTTTAAATACCCACCAAACAGATTCCATATAATTAACATCCATGGTTCGGTAGCCTTTATCAAAATCAACCCACCTACCCATTCTATTAATGGTATGTTTCCATTCTCCAGTGTAACGCAATACAATTGATTTGCAATTATCATTAAACTTACCAACTCCATATTCCTCAATAGCTTTATGCCCTGAAATTCCAAGTTTTTGTGTTATAATATTTTCTACTGGAAGACCGTGACAGTCCCAACCAAAACCTCGATTAACTCTGAATCCCTTCATTGTCTTATAACGAGGGAAAATATCTTTTATTGTACCAGGTACTAAATGACCATAATGAGGAAGCCCTGTCGCAAATGGAGGCCCATCATAAAATACAAATTCATTATCTTCTGGTCTTGAATCAATGGATTTTTGAAAGATATTGTTATCTTTCCAATATTTCAAAATCTGTTCTTCCATCTGAGGGAAGCTTACCTTTGGATTCACCGAATTATACATAAAAACTCCTAAAATCAATTGAACATATTATCTTAAATTTTAATAAAAATAACAAGTCTATAAAACAATCTTAAGAAAAAAATAAATATTAACAAAATATAATTCTATCAGTTTATCTAATCTTTTTTTCTTGGTATATTCTAATCATGAATAAATTTCCAATTACTAAGGTTTTATCAGATTTTTCAGAAGTCTTTATAAAAAATGGTTTCAACATATATATTGTTGGAGGGGCTGTTAGAGATTTTCTTTTAGGAATTGATAATCATGATTATGACTTTACAACTGATGCTACTCCTCAAGAAGTTATAAAACTTTTTAAAAAAGTAATTCCAACAGGAATAAAACACGGAACAGTAACTGTAATTTTTAAAGATGAAAAAAATACAAACTTGTTTTTTGAAGTAACTACTTTTAGAACTGAAGGTGATTATAAAGATTCAAGACATCCAGAAAATGTAAAATTTATTAGAAATCTTGAAGAAGATTTAAAAAGAAGAGATTTTACTATTAATGCTTTAGCTGCTTCTCTTCAGACGGGCGAAATCTTTGATTACCACGATGGATTTAAAGATTTAGTTAATAATACCATTAGATGCATAAATGATGCTGAGACTCGTTTTAGTGAAGATGCTTTAAGGATGCTTAGAGCTTGCCGTTTTGCAGCAAAATTAAACTTTTCAATTGAAAATAAAACTTTCGAAGCTATAAAATTATTGAATAATAATATTTTAAATGTTTCTAAAGAAAGAATCAAAGATGAAATAGATAGACTTCTTTTATCTCAAAATCCAATAGCTGGTTTAGACCTCATGAAATCTTCTTTTCTTTTAGATAAAATTATTCCTGAATTGGGTGGAAAATATTACTTAGAGAGTTTGAAATCACTTAATGAAGCTTCAAAAAATAAGGCAAATTTAATAATTTGTTATGCTTGCCTTTTTTCAAATCTAAAAAGAACAGTTGATACTAAGGATATTGAAACTTCAAAAACTTCAGCAATGGTAGCATATAATATCTTAACAAGATTAAAATCTTCAAATCTAGAAAGAAAAGCAGTTTGCCATTTGATTTCAATTCAGCATTTAAATTATAAAAATGAATATAATTCTCCTAAAGTTAGAAGAATTATAAATATAATTGGTTTTGAAAACATTAATTTCTTTATTGTTTTTAAGAAAGCAATTGATCAGGACTTTAATTCCATTAATTTCCTTGAAAGAATTGAAAAGATGGATTTCCCTTCAATTAAAATTGAAGATTTGAAAATTAATGGAAAAGATTTGAATTTGCTTGGAATAAAACCTGGCCCTATCTACAAAAAAATACTCGAATCACTTTTAGAAAAAGTTATTGATAATCCTTCTGTGAACACTAAAGAAAATTTAATTCAAATTATCAAGTATCAATTAAACAATAGTTAAAATTTACTAATTTAAAGGATTTTTATTAGAACCTAGGCTTTTCCAAGCTAGTTTCGCAACATTTTGTTCTGCATCTTTTTTGGTATGTCCAGAAGCTGGTCCATATTCTTTATCTTTAAAAATCACAGAAAAATAAAACTTTTGATTATGATCTGGTCCTTCTGTTTTAATAAGTCTATAGTCTGGAACCAATTTATAATGTTTTTGAACATATTCTTGAAGCATTGTCTTATAATCTTTCTTGTGTTTATTTGAAAGTACTTCTTGTATCGCAGGAACAACCATACGCAGAATAAATTGACGAACTTTTTCAAAACCTTGATCAAGATAGTAAGCTGCAAAAATAGCTTCCATACAGTCAGCTAAAATTGCTTTCTTTTCTCGACCCCCAGTAAATTCTTCACCTTTACCAACTCGTATATAATTATCCACTGTTAGTTCTTTAGCAATTAAATATAAAGCATCTTCACTAACTACAAAACTTCGAATTCTGGTATATTCACCTTCATCTCCATCAATATTCTTAAAGAGCCAATCAGAGACTACAATACTTAAAACACTATCTCCTAAGAATTCTAATCTTTCATTGTCTTTTACATTATTGACCTTATTTTCGTTAGCATAAGAGGAATGAGTAAAAGCTTCATTTAACAGTTCAAATTTTCTAAATTCAATTTTAGCTATTTTTTGAAACAACAAAAGCTCCTGTTCTCTCTGTTTTGAGATATCAGAAGCTTCTTTTCTAACACTATTCATATTAGTCTAAATTCTTTTCTAGAAAATCAACAACTTCGCTTACAGTTTCAAAAGTCCTTCCGGTTTCTTCTGGAATAGTAACTCCAAATTCTTCATCAATTCCATCAACAAGGTCTAAAATATCCATACTATCAGCTCTTAAATCATTAATAAAAGATGATTCTAAATCAATTTTAGATTTACTAATTGCTAACTTATCAGAAATTATATCTTGTACTTTCTCAAAAATTTCAGTTTTATTCATTATTTTTCCTCTACTTTAATTACTTGTTCCCCTTTATAATATCCACATTTTGGACACAATCTATGAGGAAGTATTAAGTTTCCACAACTACTACAAACTGTTAATGTTGGTGCCTTCAAACGAGTATTTGCTGCATGTCTTTTTGCTGCTCTAGCCTTTGAAGTTTTATATTTCGGTACTGCCATTTCATCACCTCTTAAAAATTATTAATTAACCTATAAGAGAATATCGAAAATTGCTTTTTAAGTCAACCAAATTTACGGGGTTAATTTCAAATAAATTAATTAAATATTACATATTTCAGAATTTAGTCAAAATAAATTCAATAAGAATTAACCAATACAAAGATTTTCTTCTAAAACTTAAATTTATTTTAAAGCTTTATCTTGGAAAGCAATCAACTAAATTTTTATTTATATAAACATTAGAACTACACCTATCACCTTACTTTATCAGCAACATTTAAAAGAATAGACGAATAAATTCTTTACTTCTAATAAGTAGGGTCTTTTTTTTACACTTTTCTAACAACATTTTTCTTAAAGGACTTACAGAGGCTTTACTT
>Ga0172377_10000726_pt1 | contig 32076 bp, 30 predicted proteins | sample Pumphouse3metaG_FD_119749 | JGI IMG/M metagenome (GOLD analysis project Ga0172377, IMG submission 119749) | Leachate microbial communities from a municipal landfill in Southern Ontario, Canada - Pumphouse #3 metaG | ecosystem: Engineered > Solid waste > Landfill > Unclassified | place: Canada... | reverse complement strand
GAGAATAACCAACTGGACGTTAAGCGGCATTTGGTTCAGGCAATTATTAAACTTGAAAATATAACGTGCTATAGTTAGTGTAAAACACTAATTGTGGTCAAAAAGTTTTTATCTTTTGATGAGCAAATTAAACATCTTGCCAATGACAAAAAAACTTTATAACGGAAACAAAGACAAAGAAATTATTATTTGAGTTGGTTATTTTAACTTGGTTAATGGTTATAAATCGCCATTTAATTTAGTTCTTCAAAAGACGAAAATGGAAATCATATATATACTAAAGGCACAACAATAAAAGAATTTTATGCCCTTAGGAAATTTGATGATGAACTGACATAACGTTTGAATTGGTGTAGATTCATTTATAGAGAAATCCAGGGGGTCCTGGATGAGAAGGTGTCATCTATGATGGCGCCTTTTTACTTAATAGAAGATTGTTATAACATGTGAAGGTACGAACGAATTTGTTGGTTTCCCCTCGATCATCTATTAGTTTCGATTCTTAGAATCGTCCATTCTTCCTTTTGACCTTGATAAGTAAGCGCTTTCAGTATAATATATTATGAGGTAATTTATAATTACCATAGTCGCTTAACACATTTTATCGTGCGTCTTGGAAGGCGTTTAACCTCCCTCGCCACACGTCAGGAGGAAACCAAAAGTGTACCAAAGCAGTTATCTTAACAAACTCTTCGAAGACGTCAAAAAGAAATATTCCTTTGAACCAGAGTTTATCTCGGCGGTCGAGGAATTTTTTGATTCCATGGACTATTTAGTTGATGATGAACCAAACATTGAAAAATATGCGATTCTTGAAAGAATCTTAATTCCGGAAAGAGTTATTTCCTTCCGCGTTGCTTGGGTTGATGACAAAGGCAAAGTCCAAGTCAACAAAGGCTGGCGTGTTCAATTTAACTCTGCGATTGGACCTTTTAAAGGTGGTATTCGTTTTGATGCATCAGTTAACCTTTCAATTTTAAAGTTTTTGGCTTTTGAACAAACATTTAAAAACAGTTTGACCGGTCTTCCATTAGGAGGCGGTAAGGGTGGTGCGGACTTCTCGCCACGCGACCGTTCTGATGAAGAAATCATGCGTTTCTGCCAAGCTTATGTTTCCGAATTATTCCGTCATATCGGTCCCGATACTGACGTACCGGCCGGTGACTTTGGCGTCGGTGCCCGTGAAATTGGTTATATGTATGGCATGTATAAAAAATTATCAAATGATTTTGTCGGTACTTTTACTGGCAAAGGAATATCTTACGGTGGATCATTAGGTCGTAAAGAAGCGACAGGTTACGGATTATTGTATTTCGTTTCTGAAATGCTCGAAACCTTCTTTAATGACACTTTGAAAGGCAAAAGCGTAATCATTTCTGGTTCTGGGAAAGTTGGTAAACACGCGGCCGTCAAAGCCCACGCTCTCGGAGCGAAAGTCGTTGCCATGTCAGATATCAATGGCTTCGTCTACGATGAAAACGGTCTTGATGTACCGCTAATTGATAAACTATCCGAACCTAATGGTGAATACTCTCTTGAATATATGAAGACGTATCCGAACGCCAAGTTTGTTCCTATTCCCAAATTAATGTGGGGCGTACCTTGCGATATTGCTCTCCCGTGCGCGACGCAAAATGAAATTGATCTTGAAGATGCTAAGAAACTCAAGGCCAATGGCTGCTATATGCTCGTTGAAGGCGCCAACATGCCGACAGCAGTTGAAGCTATTCGTTACTGCAACGAAAATGGCATTCTCTTTGCTCCTGGCAAAGCCAGCAACGCCGGTGGCGTCGCCGTCTCCGGTTTAGAAATGAGCCAGAACGCGATGCATTTATCGTGGACGTACGAAGAAGTTGATCAAAAGCTTGAACAGATTATGAAGAACATCTTCCGCAAGTGTCACGAAACTGCAGCGAAGTATGGACAACCAAAGAACCTCGCCTTAGGCGCTAATATCGCCGGCTTTATTAAAGTCTATGATGCAATGCTTCAAGAGGGTGTTATTTAATAATGAAAATCGTTAATCCGATTCGTGCTTCTCGCATCCTACTTCCGAAAGATGGCGTCGACATGAACGCCTTTGCCGTTATCGCTTGCGACCAATTTACAAGTCAGTGCGATTACTGGGATGGGTTGAAAGAAAAGATTGGCGAGAAGCCATCTACTTTTCATATGATTTTTCCCGAAGCATACCTCGCCTTAGCTAATGAAAAAGAATATATCAAAAGTATTAATCAAAACATCGACTGCTATCTAAAAGATGAAGTCATTAGAGACATCGGCGAGTGTTTTATTCTCGTCGAACGCGAGACGCCACACACTAAGCGGAGACTTGGTCTTGTTATATCAGTCGACTTAGAAGCTTATTCATATGAAAAGGGCACAAAGGCTTTAATCAGAGCGACCGAAGCGACAATTGTTGAGCGCATTCCGCCTCGACTAAAAATACGTGAGAATGCTCCGGTTGAACTCACTCATACTTTGTTTTTATTCGATGATGCAAAGAAATCAATCATCGAAAAATTGTATGAAAAACGTGCAAAAATGCCCTTATTATACGATTTTGACTTAAATCAAAACGGCGGGCATCTACGTGGATATCAAGTACAAGACACGAAAAATGTCATTGATTCATTTACTAAGTTGACTGAAGAAAACGGTAATGGTTTGATGTTTGTCGTCGGTGACGGCAATCACTCACTAGCGACCGCGAAAGCTCATTGGAATCGGATCAAGGTTGAACTCTCCGATGAGGAAAGAAAAAATCATCCAGCTCGTTTTGCCTTAGTCGAAGCCATTAATCTTTACGATGAAGGTTTAGAGTTTGAACCGATTCATCGCGTCGTGTTTGAAGTTAAATCCGACTTCGTTCCTGGTTTACGAAAAGTCGTGGATGGAACATATGAGGCTCATGTTTACTGTAAGCCCAAAGGACAAGCGCCGTTAATGATTCCGGCGAATGCCCCACTAGCGTATCGTCTCATTCAAGATTACATTGATGACTATGTAAAAAATAATCCTGGAACGTCGGTCGATTATATTCATGATTTGGATCACACCCATGAAGTCGCCGATAAAAACCCGACCTCGGTTGCGGTGGCTATGCCGGCGCTGACTAAAGCCGATTTGTTTGACTATATCGCCAAAGGTGATGTGTTGCCCCGTAAGACGTTTTCAATGGGGCACGCCGTTGAGAAGCGTTATTATCTCGAATGTAAGAGAATAAAATAGATAACGAAAGGAGAAATTATGACACGTATCTACAACTTTTCTGCCGGACCAGCCATCCTGCCCGAGGAGGTCTTGAGACAAGCCGCTGATGAAATGCTCGATTACAAAGGATCGGGAATGTCCGTCATGGAAATGTCACACCGCTCGAAAACTTATCAACAAATTATCGATGAAGCCGAAGCCGATCTTCGCAAGGTGCTAGACATTCCGAGCAACTACAAAGTTTTATTCATCCAAGGCGGTGGAACCGTTCAGTTTGCGATGGTGCCGATGAACCTATCAAAGAATAGAGTTTATGACTTTATTATGACTGGACATTGGGCCAAAGCCGCCAAGAAAGAAGCGGAAATATTTGGCAAAGTTAATGTCATTGCTTCTTCAGAAGATAAGAATTTTTCTTATATTCCGAATCTCGACAACGTTAAGGCCTCGCCTGATTCAGATTATGTTTTCATGTGTGATAACAACACAATCTTCGGAACAAAATACAAGAAGTATCCTGTATTTCCTGGGAAAGTCTTAGTCAATGATGCCTCGTCATCGTTCTTATCAGAGCCAATGGACGTTTCTAAATTCGATTTAATCTTCGCTGGCGCCCAGAAAAACGTCGGACCAGCCGGCGTCGTCATCGCCATTATTCGCGAAGACTTATTAGAAAACGAACCACTTCCTGGAACTCCGACTTTATTGAAATACAAAGTTCTGGCTGATGCTGGATCGATGTATAACACGCCTCCGACGTATGGCATTTATATATGTGGTCTCGTCTTTAAGTGGATTCTTAATCACGGCGGACTTGAAGCCATGAAAGAAAGAAATGAAAAGAAAGCTGCTCATATTTATGACTACCTTGATAGCAGCAAACTATTTAAAGGCACGGTTGATAAAGGTTCTCGTTCATTAATGAACGTCTGTTTTAGAACAGATAGCGATGAACTTAATGATGCCTTCCTAGAAGGCGCTAAAAAGGCTGGCTTTGCTAATCTAAAAGGTCACCGTTCTGTCGGTGGTATGAGAGCTTCGATATATAACGCTATGCCTTTAGCTGGCGTTGAAGCCTTAGTCAAATACATGCGTGAGTTCGAAGCTGAGCACGTTAAATAGGTCACGATATGAAAAAAGTACTTTGTTTAAATAAAATATCCTCAGTTGGCTTAAAGACTTTACCTCATAATTATGAGGTGACAGTCGAACTGAATGAGGCTGATGCTATTTTAGTGCGTTCCGCCGTTATGCACGAAATGATTTTGCCAGAAAACGTTGTCGCTGTTGCAAGAGCGGGTGCGGGTGTTAATAACATTCCTTTAGACACTTATGCAAAAGCTGGTGTCGTCGTGTTTAATACTCCAGGCGCGAATGCCAACGCTGTAAAAGAAATCACAATCGCCGGAATGCTTCTCGCCGCCCGTGATATTCACAGCGGAATGAAGTGGGTTGAAGCCAATAAAGAAGACGTCGAGATTAATAAAAATATGGAAAAAGCTAAAGCTGCTTTTGCCGGTACTGAGATTCTTGGTAAAACGATTGGTATTTTTGGTTTAGGCGCAGTTGGAATTTTAGTCGCTCAAGGCGCTGATGGAATGGGCATGAACGTTGCTGCCTATGAACCATCTCAAGGAACAATTGAAAAGAACAAGGATCTATTTCCCACCAATCTTCGTTTAGTGGCCAATCCCGATGAACTATATGCCGTCGCTGATTATATCAGTCTTAACGTCCCACTTTTACCGGCGACAAAAGGAATGATCAATCGCGAGAGTATATCAAAAATGAAAGACGGCGTTGTAATTGTTAATGCCGCTCGCGACGCCATCGTTAATGATGACGACATTCGCGAAGCGCTTAAAAGTGGTAAGGTTCGTCGTTACGTTACTGACTTCCCAAATCATGCGACCGCGAACATGGAAGGCGTTGTTGCTATCCCCCATTTAGGCGCCTCGACTGAAGAAGCTGAAGATAATTGCGCGACGATGGCAGTCAAACAAATCGTCGACTTTATCGAAAACGGAAATATTGTTAATTCGGTCAACTATCCTAATATCGAATTAGGACCAAAAACCGAAGCCCATCGCATCGTCATTTTACACGAAGCGAATGAAGGTCTTTCTGGGCAGATAATTAAGGCAATTGAGACTCGTGGTGTCGTCAAACAAATCGTCAGTAAAGTTAAAGGCGTTTATGGCGTTACTTTACTCGATTTTGTTAAAACAATAGGCGAGTGTTCAGATGGTGTTTGCCTTGGCGAATCACTTGCCGAAATCACTGGCATTATCAGTCTTCGCGTCATTCACTAATTAGCTCAATATGTGATAAAGAGTCAGGTTAATACCTGACTTTTTTAATAATTCTTTCTCAAGTTTTTCTTACTCTTTAGAGCAAACTTCGAAAGTATTTCATTAGAAATCATGCATATGTCTAATGGCATAGTTGACAACAATTTTTGTATATAAGAAGTCATATTTGATGATTCAGGATTAATGCCAGAAATCAAATTCACATGATAAATTGAGAAATCCTTTTAAGATAAATGTTCAATTTTGCATTCATATATAAAAACCGCAAATCTATCATTAAATAAGCAAAAGCGGTTTTTTATTGGTTGAAAATTAGGATTTGATCACCGTTCCGGTCTTTTCCAAGAATGCATCCTTAGCTTTTTCAAGCGAACTAATAATTGCAGTTTTACCTTTTTTGGCTTTTAGAAACATCAGGATTGCTTGCACTTTTGGATACATGCTTCCCTTGGCAAAAAAGCCTTCTTCAGAATACTTTTCAATCTCTTCTATGGTGGTTAGTTCAAGACGTTTTTCGCCAGGTTTTTTATAGTTGATATAAGCATTATCTACTGCCGTTAAAATAACTAAATAATCAGCATCAACCAAGGCGGCGACTTTGGCGCAGGCATAGTCTTTATCGATGACGGCAGCGATGCCTTCTAAATGATTGTTTTTATAAATTACAGGAATACCGCCTCCACCGGCACAAATGACGACGTGTTGATCTTTAATTAAAGAGAGAATCATCTCTTTTTCAACAACATCAATCGGAATGGGCGAAGCGACGACGCGGCGATATCCGCGGCCGCTGTCTTCTCTCATGACATATCCCTTTTCCTGGGCGATAATATCAGCCTCTTCTTTGCTATAAAAAGCACCGACTGGTTTTGTCGGATTTTGAAAAAGCGGATCATGTTCATCAACGACAACCTGAGTGACGATGGTTGCAACATGTTTTTTGATATTTTGCTTTGCAAGTTCATTACAAATTGCGTTTTGAAGATGGAATCCGATATAGCCTTGACTCATTGCTCCGCATTCTGGGAAAGGCATATCTGGTGTGGAGTTTGATTCAGCAAAAGCGAGGTTAATCATACCAACCTGTGGACCATTTCCGTGGACGATAATGACTTCGTGTCCATCCTGGATTAAAGCGACGATGGGTTCAGCGACTTTGACTAATAATTTCTTCTGTTCTTCAGCGTTATTTCCGAGGGCGTTTCCGCCGAGTGAGACGACATATCTGCTCATGTTTAATTTCCTTCTCGTGCTAACAATGTGCACAACTTAAATATTATACAACCTTACGTTAATATCAACAATGATTCATGGAAGTGTGCAATAAATTGCACGTAAAGTATTTTTTTTCACGCTCGCTTGAGAGGCGTAAGATACGAGTACGAGCTCCCGCGCTCCTTCCGTGGGCAAATACGCGTTTGCAATGAGTAGCCCTAGCATTTATAATTTAGTTGTTGTAAACACCGCGACAGAAAAAACACAGTTTACCTCATTCAACATTGTTGGAAGAGAAAAACTGATATCAAACAAGGAGTAAACTTAATGATCCACGGGATTATTCTAGCGGCCGGATACTCAAGTCGGGCCGAGACGAATAAAATGCTATTAATGCACAAGGGAAAGTTTTTGCTTGCCCATGCCGTCGAAGGATTGCTTCCCTTCGTTGATGAAGTTGTTGTCGTAAGCGGGCACTTCCATAAAGAAATTACCCAAGCGCTCAAAGATTACGATAAAGTCACCATCGTTTATAATGCCGACTATCCGATAGGAATGTTTAGTTCCATTCAAGCCGGCGTTCGTCAAACGACAGGTGATTTTTTTATTCTCCCAGGAGATTGTCCCTTTGTAAGCCCCAATACATATCAAAGGTTGCTTTCCGGAAGCAAGGAATTGCGTGTTCCCGTCTATCAAAACCAAACCGGGCACCCTCTATTTCTTAAACATTCTCTAAAAGATGAATTGCTTAATGAGCCGGTCACCTCAAATCTGAAAGTATTTCGCAATCGCCACGATTATGAAATAATCAAGACAGAGGATTCACAAATTTTGATGGACATCGATACCCCTCATGACTATCAAAAATTAGATAAATAAAGAAAGGAAACAAACATGGAAGCAAATCGCTATTTACGACCCGCGACCCTGGAAGAAGCTCACCAAATCTTACTTCAAGACGCAAAAAACGTTTTGTTAGGCGGTGGTCTTTGGCTTAAAAAGTCAACTTCTTCTGCTAACGCTTTAGTTGATTTAAGCACTCTTGGACTTGGCGCCATCAAAGATCTTGGCAACGCCGTCGAAGTTGGAGCTATGGTCAGCCTCAGGGATTTTGAACTGAGTCCGTTACTTAAAGATATTCAAGGGGGAATTCTGATTGAAGCCGTTGGTCAAATTATGGGCGTTGCTTTCCGCAATGGCGCTACAATCGGCGGTTCAGTCGCTGGAAGATTTCCTTTTTCCGATATCATTACTCCATTACTAGCGCTTGACACAACGGTTGTCTTTTATCCTCATAAAGAAATGAGTCTTAAAGACTTTTTAAGTTTTAAAGGTCGCTTAAGCGATATCTTAACCCATGTTGTTATTAAGAAAAGTAAAGGTCCGTCTTTCTTTAAAAAAGTTAAAACGACCGCTCTTGATTTTGCTGTTATTAATGTGGCAATCGCTAATGTTAACGGCGAGTATCGCATAGCGATAGGCAGTCGTCCCTCAGTTGCCTCTTTAGCAGTTAAATCAATGGAAGTGGTTAATGGTGCAAAGAAGTTATCACCCGAACTCATCGTTATGGTAGCTGATCTTGCGTCCGAGGAACTTTTATACGCCTCGACGGGTGCTGCCAGCGCTGAATATCGAAAAGCGCTCGCGAGAGCTTATGTTAAACGTGGTCTTGAGGAGGTTAGCAAATAATGAAAGTTAATTTTAACTTAAATGGTCGAAATGTCAGCTACGACATACCTCCTGGAGAGTATTTAGCTGACACCCTACGTAATCATTCGTTTTTGTCGGTTAAAAAAGCTTGTGATGAAGCGGTTTGCGGAGCGTGCACCGTCTTATTAGACGGACGCCCGATATTATCCTGTTCATTTTTATCCGCAAGAGTTGAAGGAAGAAACGTCACGACCGTGGAAGCGGTTCAAGACGATGTTGATGAAATTAGTAACTTCTTCTCGGACGAAGGCGCTGATCAATGCGGATTTTGTAATACCGGTCTCGCTTTGACAATTCTCGCTTTAAGAAAAGAACTCAAAAACCCGACGGATGAAGATATCAAGCATTTCGTCGTTGGTAACTTATGCCGTTGTTCAGGCTATCAAGCTCAGTTTAAAGCGATTAAAAATTATTTGGAGGCTCATAAATGAAAACCAAAGTTGTAAATCATAAAACGCCTTCAGTTGACGGCAAGGGTATCATGATGGGTCGTCCGGCTTTTACGGATGATCTCGCCGAACCCAATTCCTTAATTGTTAAAGTCTTAAGAAGCCCACACGCTTTTGCAAGAATAAAAAAAATTGATGTATCAAAAGCTAAAGTCTTAACTGGCGTAGAAGTTGTATTAACGTATCATGACGTACCTCGGACATCGTTTACTAGAGCCGGTCAAGGCTATCCCGAACCATCTCCTCACGATAAATTTATCTTAGACGAGTATGTTCGCTATGTCGGTGACGAAGTCGCCTGCGTGGCGGCCATCAATGAATCAATCGCCGATCAAGCTTTAAAACTTATCGAAGTCGAATACGAAGTACTTGAGCCGGTGTTAGATTTTGAAACCGCTTATGAAAACAAAAATGTTATTCACCCTGAAGATGGCATTCGCGAGATGTTTCCAATTGGTTTTGAACCGAAGAAAAACGTCGCAGCTGCTTATGACATGCATATTGGTGATGTCGAAGAGGCATTGGCCAAGTGCGATATTGTAGTTGATGAAACTTATTATACACAAGCTCAAGCTCACGCGATGTTGGAGCCGCATACCGCGAATGCGAGACTTGATTATCATAACCGTCTCGTCATCTATACATCGACACAAACCCCTTATCACGTCAGAAGAATTATTTCCCAAACACTGGATATGCCAATTAGTAAGATTCGCGTTATCAAACCGCGAGTAGGCGGTGGTTTTGGTGGCAAACAAGCCCTTCATAGCGAATTCTTTGTCTCACTTGTTACTTTAAAAACCAAAAAACCATCTAAGATGATTTATTCCCGTCAGGAAGTATTTGAATCATCATATACTCGTCATCCAATGCGCATGAGAATGCGTATTGGTGCAATGAAAGATGGCACGATTAAAGCAATCGATAGTGATAGCTTATCTGATACTGGTGCTTATGGCGAACATGCCTTAACCGTTTTCATGATTACCGGTTCAAAAGTGTTGCCACTTTATAATAAAGTGGATGCCGTTCACTTTGGCGGACGCGTTGTTTATACTAACCATGTTTCAGCCGGCGCCTTCCGCGGTTATGGAGCGATTCAAGGAAATTTTGCCTTAGAATCAGCAATAGACGTCCTTGCTAAAAAACTAAGTATTGATCCGCTCGAACTCCGTCGCAAGAATATGATGGATGAAGGCGAGACCAGCCCGATTTTTGCTATCATGGGCGAAGGCACGGAAGGCACGGCCATGGATATGGATACGTGCAAACTACGTTATTGCCTAGATCGCGGTGCGGAATTAATTGGCTGGAAGGATAAATACCCATTTGTTAAGGCGGGTCCTCATAAAGTACGCGCTGTCGGCATGGCAATTGCTATGCAAGGAAGTGGTATTCCTTATATTGATATGGCAGCAGCCACAATTAAACTTAATGACGATGGTTTCTATAATCTTACTGTCGGTGCGACCGATATCGGTCAGGGAAGCGATACCGTTATCACTCAAATTGTCGCCGAAGCTTTAATGACGACTGTTGATAAAGTTATTATTTATTCCTCAGACACTGATTTAACACCATTTGATGTCGGAGCGTATGCTTCCAGTACAACCTATGTCTCCGGTAACGCCGCCTTAAAGGCTGCATTGAAGATGAAAGGTATGTTAATTAAAGAAGCGGCGAACTATCTAAAAGTTAAAGAAGAAGAAATTGTTTTTGATGGCGAGAAATTTTTTGCCAAAGATAAAGTCTTAACTCTTTCAGATATGGCCAATCGTCTTTATTACAATGATAATCAACATCAATTATCGGCGACCGAAAGTTATGTCGGTCACAAATCGCCCCCGCCTTTTATGGCAGGTTATGTCGAAATCGAACTCGATACTGAGACAGGCGAATATGACATTCTTCATTATGTGAGTGTCGTCGACTGCGGCGTGACAATTAACCCAATGTTGGCTAGAGGCCAAGTCGAAGGTGGCATCGTTCAAGGCTTAGGCATGGCTTGTTTTGAAGACGTTAAATACAGCAACCGCGGAAAGCTTAATAGCAACAGTTTCCTCTACTATAAAATTCCGACGATGCTCGATGTTAAGAAATTAACAACCGAGTTCGCCGAAAGCTATGAGGAAAGCGGGCCTTATGGAGCTAAGTCGGTTGGTGAAATTGGTATTGACACGCCTCCGGCCGCAATTGCGAATGCTGTCGCGAACGCCACTGGCGTGCGTATAAATAATTTGCCGGTCACTCCTGAAAAGATATTTCAGGGGCTGAACAAAAGGAAATAAAGGAGTATTGTTATGAATAACAAAAAAACGAAGTTAAACACACTGTTTGCCGTTGTCTTTTTCGGTGCCGTCTGGGGTTTGCTTGAAGCTACGATGGGCTATATTTTGCACTGGCTGCCTGGCATGTGGTCAGGTCTTGTCATGTTTCCGATTGGCTCGGCTTTAATGTATTGGGCTTATCAAAACACAGGACGGAGGAGCACAATCCTTTATGTTGGCTTGCTTGCTGCCGCCATTAAGGCCATTAATTTTGCTTTCCCAATTCATTGGGAAGGATTGATGAGAGTATACACACCGATGATTTCAATTATTTTAGAATCGATCACCGTGTTTGCTGTCAGTTATATCTTCGAAAAGAAAACTTCTCCAGCCAAACAAACATTTATTCATCTTGGCGCGATTGTCTTGGCCATCGTTTCCTGGCGCACTCTTTTCTTAGCAAATCAAGGAATTCAATCAGCTATCAGTGGAAATCTTGCCGCCCAGCTTTCTAGCTTTGAAGCAAGCGCGAGTTTCATCTTTGTTAATGGCGCTTATGAATTATTAGTCTTCGCCATGATTTATGGCGTTTATCGTTTGGTGCAAGGTTTGCTCTCAATGAAAAAAACAGATTTAAAGACACCAAACTGGCTCATGTATGTTTTATCACCGTTAACTTTGGTCTTTGCTGTTCTTGCGGTTGTAATACCCAATTTGCTATAAGGGAACAATTACTTACTCATCATGCTGACAATCATCAAAAACAGAAAGGTTCTTAATGATTAAAATTATCACCGGAAAAATTAATGCCGGCAAAACCACGACACTTCTTAATGAGTATCGAAAGAACCTAATTGGGGACGGCTTTGCCGCCATAAAAAAGATGAAGGGCAAGCAAGTTTACGGTTATACCATGCTTCGCCTCAGTGATAACAGCACCATTCCGTGGATGATTCATCAAAACCACTACCATCAAGATTTCTCTCATAGTGGTAAGTTTGGGCCCTTTTACTTAAATTTAAACTTACTACCCTTGCTTGAAAGCGTTGTTAATGAACTCGTCAAACAGCAAGTATCGCCTATCTACCTCGATGAAGTTGGCGTTCTAGAAATTATGGGAGGAGGCTATCATAACATCCTCAAAAAAGTTTTAGCAAGCGGCCTTGATCTCGTAATCGCCGTCCGTGAAGATCTCGTCAAGCCCGTTACCTCACACTTCGCCATTAACGACTATGAACTTTTAAAAGTTCAAGGAGAGGAGTAGAACTATGTACGACTATGCAATTATGAACGGCCTACTCTACATCAACGGTCACTGGGAAACACATAACCTCTATATCGAAAAAGGGAAAATTGCGTTAATAAGTGATGACTTTTTGGATGCCTCAAAAGTGGTGGACGCGGAGGGATTTGAAGTTCTTCCCGGCATCATCGACCCTCACGTTCACTTTGGACTTGATTTAGGCAAATATAAATCCGTCGATGATTTTTATCATGGAACGGTGGCCGCCGCCTATGGCGGAGTCACTTCAATTGTTGATTTTCTCGATCCTGCCGGTAATGTTGAAGAGCTCCAAGCCGCTTACGATAAACGCATAGCATTAGCGAGTAAATCAGTCATTGATTTTCGTCTTCACGCTTGTATTAAGAATCCGACTGGTGATTTAGAAGAATTCGTTAAAAAGATGAAAAGTTTAGATATGCACACGCTGAAGTTGTTCACGACTTATTCAGACTCCGGCCGCCGGACATATGAAAAAGATATTATTAAGCTTCTCGAATTATCGGATAAATATAAATTCCTCTTGCTTGCTCATGTTGAAAACGATGATTTGATAATTTTGAAGAAAGATTTTACCTATCAAGATTTACCGATTAGTCGTTCTTCAGAAGCCGAAAGAAGCGAAGCATTAAAACTCGCCGAACTTGTTCGCAAGCATGGCGGAAAACTTTACATGGTTCATCTTAGTGATGGACATACTTTAGAAGCCCTTATTGAAAATTACGATGATATTCTTAATAAGCGTTTCTTTGTCGAAAGCTGTCCTCAGTATTTTACCTTTACAAACGAGGCTTTAGAACGTGAAGATGGATACTTATATTCCTTTGCCCCGCCTTTAAGGGGTTTTGTGGCGCGCAAATTATTATTTACGAACCAAAAGCATATCGATACGATTGGCACTGATCATTGTGCTTTCAATATCGCCGACAAAAAAGGCAAAATGCTTTTTGAAATGCCATTAGGCATTGGCGGTATCGAACACTCGTTTACGATTATGCGTCATCATCTTGGCGATGCTGTTATTAATAAGATGACGAGCAATATTGCCCGTATTCAAGGCTTAGTTGGGAAGGGCGAAATTAAAGTTGGCAATGATGCCGATTTAGTTATTTTTAAATCTGAACCGCGTAGCATAATTCTTGATCAACACGGCAATTCCGATTATTCACTTTACATTGGCCAACCCTCGCATGGACAAGTTATATCGACCATGGTACGCGGACATTTTGTAATTGAAAACCGCGTTTATCAAGGAGGACAAGGACATTGGATTAAAGGACGGGATATTGAATGAAAAAAGCCCTAATTAACGTCAAAATTTATGATTTTGCAAAGTTTTTGAATAATGGTTTTGTTGTTTTTGACCAAGAAATTTTTCAAGTTGGAGATATGAACGACTTTGTCGATGGTGGCTATAAAATCATCGATGGACAAGGCGCACTTCTTATGCCTGGGCTTGTTTGCGCCCACACACACATCTATTCAACTTTTGCCCGAGGCTTGGCTCTACCTTTCGATCCAAAAAACTTTCAGGAAATTCTAGATCAAATGTGGTGGAAAATCGATCGTCATATTGATAACGAAACTTCCTATTACAGCGGTCTTGTCGCCGCTTCGGAATTTCTTCGCAACGGAGTGACAACCATTATTGACCATCACGCCAGCGGCAAAGAAATAACTGGTTCCCTTGCCTCGCTTAAAAAGGCCGTTTGCGATGTTTCCTCCGTTAGAGCCTTGTTTGCCTTTGAAGTAAGCGATCGTTTCAATGTCGAAGATGCAATTCAAGAAAACGTCAATTTTATTAAACATTTTAAGACACCCTTTACAGCTGGCCTTTTTGGTCTTCACGCTTCGATGAGTCTATCAGAAGAAACTCTTAAAAAAGTAAGCGAGAATTTAAAAGATACGCCGATTCACATCCATGTCGCTGAAAGCGTAATGGATGAAGAGGACTCCTTGGCTAAGTATCAGGAGCGAGTCATTGAACGTTTGGATCGTCATGGATTAATCAACGAAGATAGTCTTCTCGTTCACTGCGTACATGTTAATGACAAAGAACTAGATATTATTAAGAAGCGCAAGGCATCAATCGTTGTCAATGTGACTTCGAATATGAATAACGCCGTTGGTTTACCAAACGTTAATAAGTTTACTGAATTAGGGGTTCCCGTTATGATTGGAAACGACGGACTATCAAGCGGTATTGCCAATGAATATATTAATGTTCTATATTCAGCTCATTTATTGCACAAGAAACCAACGGCCTTTGGGCTCACGCAGCTATTGGCGATGATTAATAATGGCTACGATTATGTTTCTCGCCATCTTAATGTCAAACTAGGTCGCATCGAAGCCGGTTACGAAGCAGATATGTTATTAGTGCCTTATCTTGCTCCAACCAATCTTGATGAGAACAATGCACTTGGTCATCTTTTTTATGGGATGATGCACTCATTTAAGCCAAGCGATGTTTTCGTCGCTGGCGAACAACTTGTGGAAAATTACGAACTGACGAATAAAAAGCTTGTTTTGGAACTTGAAAATAGCCAGGAAATCGCCAATTCGTTATGGAATAGAATCAAAGGAGAAAAATGATGGATTTAACGACCAAATTTGATGGATTAGTTCTTGCCAATCCCCTTATGCCCGCAGCGGGACCACTCGTCGGCGACACTGAGCGATTGGTTTTTATGAAAGACGCTGGCTGTGGAGCGATTGTGACAAAGACCATTTCCACTAAAGACGCCCATATTCCTCGCCCCTGTATTTATGGCGACCGCGAATATATTATGAACAGTGAACTTTGGAGTGAATACAACAAAGAAAAATGGATTGAGGAATTTTTGCCGGAATTTGTGGCTGTTAATGATGGCCGTCCCTTAATCGTCAGCGTTGGTTACAGCAAAGAAGACATGGAAGTGTTAATTCCTTTACTCGATTGTTTTGCTGATGCTTTTGAGGTTTCCACCCACTATGTGGGCACTGATCACTCCGTCATCGCTGAAACAGTCAGAACGATTCGCAAACATACCAAAAAACCTCTCTATATGAAAATAAGTCCTCATATTCCTGATCCTTCCGGGTTTGCAAAAGCCATCAAAGAAGCCGGGGCAAACGGCGTAGTAGCCGTCAATTCACTTGGCCCGACGATGAAAATTGACATTAAAAAGCGTCGCATCATTTACGGAAACGAAAAAGGTTTCGTGTGGACGAGCGGTCCAGTCATTAAGAATTTGGCTTTAGCTACCGTTTATACAATCAAGCAAGCCGTACCATCATTAACAGTTATCGGTGTTGGTGGAATCGCCACCGCGGATGATGTTATAGAATTTTTGCTAGCAGGCGCCAGTGGCGTCCAAATGCTTTCAGCGGCCTTGCTTAAAGGCAAACAATTATACGCCAAAATTATTGAAGACCTGCCAAAGGCCTTAGAGAGAAATGGCTTCTCTTCGATTCAGGAAGTTATTAATACTCAGCTTCTTAACAAAGTTAAATATGAAGGAAACACCCCTCATTTAATTCCCGAAAAATGCATTCGTTGTATGCTGTGCGTTAAAATTTGTCCATATTTTGCCATTGAGATGAAAGATGTTATTACCTTTGATCCCAAGAAATGTTTTCAGTGCGGACTATGTCCAGTTAAGTGTCCAACTGGGGCGATTGTCATGGAAGAAAAGGAGTAATCAATGTTCGATCCGAATAAATCAACACCGAAAGTCGACCATGAAGAAAAATGTTCGGGCGAAGCTAAATATGTCGCTGACATTATTTTAAACAACACCCTTTTTGCCAAAACCGTTCGTTCTTCAATCGCTAAAGGAAAAATAGTCAGTTTTTCCATTCCTGAACTCCCAAATGGTTATTATGTCGTCGACCATCGCGATGTCGTCAAAGAAAATTATGTCAAAATGGTGTTTACCGATTGGCCTGTCTTTACAAGCGAGCGCGTAAACTATATTGGCGAACCGATTATGTTAATCGTTGGTCCTGACAAACTCGTGATTGATGAAATTATTAGTCAAATCAAAATTACTTATGAAGAAGAAGAGGGTGTTTTTGATTTGGTCAACAGCGTGGCTCATAAGTCATTTAAAAAAGGTGATTTTCAAGAAGCTTCTAAACGCGCTGTTAGAACAATTAAAGAAACTTTTGAAACTGGTTATCAAGAGCAGGCCTATATTGAACCGCAAGGAATGCTTGCCTATTTAGAAGAAGGTGGGAAAGTAACATTAATTGGTTCGATGCAGTGTCCTTATTACATCAAAAATGCCGTTATTAACACTTTGGGTTATCCCGAAGATAAAGTCCGTGTTATTCAACCCGCGGTTGGCGGTGCCTTTGGTGGTAAAGAGGAATTTCCTTCAACCACAGCTTGTCAACTTGCGACCGCGGTCGTGAAAATCAAGCAACCAATCAAAATGATTTTTGAACGCGAAGAAGATATGTTGGTGACGACCAAACGTCACCCTTCTTCAATAACTTTAGAAGCGAAAATTGACGAAAATAATAAAGTATTAGGCATCAAAGCTGAAGTTGGTTTAGACGCTGGCGCTTATATCGGATTGAGTGCCGTTGTTTTATCGCGCGCCATGCTGGCGGTAACTGACGCCTATACGATTGATAACCTTGATGTTTCTGGTAATGTTTACGTTACTAATACAGTTCCAACTGGAGCCTTTCGCGGCTTTGGATCTCCGCAGATGATTTTTGCTATTGAAATGTTTATGACTCATCTTGCCAAAGATTTAGGGGTCGATCCTTTCGCTTTTAGACTTAACCATTTGGTTAAACAAGGCGATTTGACTTCGACAAGTGGTTTTTTCCGCGATCCAATTATCATGAAAGACATGATTAAAAAAGCAGTGGCGATGTCTGATTATCACAAGAAGATAAAAGAATATTCAAAGCCTGGTGTTTACAAAGGAATCGGCATGAGTTGGTTCTTACATGGGTGTGGTTTTACTGGCGATGGTGAAAGCACCCATATTAAATCTCGAGTTCGCCTTGTCAAAGATGAGCAGGATATTGTTTATTTATATATTGCCGCCGTTGACATGGGTCAAGGAGCGAAAACTTCGCTTAAACGCGTCGTGGCGATGGTCCTTGACGTTCCAAACGAACAAGTTGTCTTTGACTATCCCGACACTGATTTTGCGCCTGATTCAGGACCGACAGTTGCTTCAAGAACAATGATGATTGTCGGGGGTTTGTTAGCTCGTGCCGCCCAAAAACTAAAAGACAGTTGGCAAAAAGGGCAGTATCAAGAAATTATTGAACAGTATAAACAACCTGATTACATTGAGTGGGACGAAAGCAAACTTCAAGGTGATGCCTATCCATCTTATTCCTGGGGAGTAAATGTTGTTGAAGTTGAAGTTTCACCAATAACATACGAAGTTCAATTAAAAGGAATTTGGAGCGTTTATGATATTGGCAAAGCCATCGACGAAAGAATGGTGATTGGACAGGCTGATGGTGGCATCACTCAAGGCGTAGCCTATGGATATTTGGAAAATATGCGCCACGAAAAAGGCAAGTTAAGACAAAAAAACTTGACTGATTACATTATTCCGACCTCAATGGATATGCCACCGATGGAAACGGTTATTATGGATAATCCCTTTCTATACGGACCTTATGGAGCCAAAGGCGTCGGTGAACTTACTTTTGTCGGAGGAGCGCCGGCTGTTGCACTAGCAATCGAAGATGCCATAAAGCGCAAGGTTAATCGCATTCCGGCAACACCCGAATACATCATGGAGTTGATAAATAATGAATAAAATTAAATTTAATTTAAACGGTCAAGATGTTTCCGTGGAACTTGATCCAAGCTTACGTTTACTCGACGTTTTACGCGATCATTTTCAATTGACTGGCACCAAGGAAGGCTGTGGTGAAGGCGAATGTGGAGCATGTTCGGTTCTAATAAATGGCCGCGTCGTCAATAGTTGTTGTTTTCCGTTAGCAAACGCGAATGGCAAAAAGATTTTGACAATCGAAGGGTTGGCCAAAACAAAACGCTATCAAATATTAAAAGATGCTTTCCACATTGAAGGCGGTTCGCAGTGCGGTATTTGCACGCCGGGAATGATCATGGCGGCCGAGAGTCTTCTCTCAATGAATCCTCACCCAAGCGATGAAGAAATTCGCATTGGATTATCCGGAAACCTTTGCCGCTGCACCGGATATAACATGATTATAAAAGCGGTTCAAAAAGCCGCTGAGTTAGGAGCGGGTTTATGGTAAAGCACATTATTCCTAACAATCTTCAAGAAGCACTTAACACTTTGAACGCGGGACCATGTCATATCATGGCTGGCGGGACCGATTTAATGATTCAAAAACGAAACACAGCCGGCACGCCTCCAAAGTTTATGAAGGATGTTTTGTATATCGCAAACCTCGAAGAACTTAATTATGTTAAAAAAGACGGAAAAAGGAATTGTGTTCTGATTGGAGCCAGCTCTAAATTAGAAGATATATCTCATCATCCAGACGTTCCAAATTTATTAAAAGATATCATCCGCGAAATCGGAAGTCCCGGAATTCGTCATAGCGCGACTTTAGCCGGAAATATCGCTAACGCCTCACCTGCGGGAGATAGTCTCGTCGCCCTCTATTTATATGATGCCGAAGTAGTATTATCTAGCGTTAATGGTGAAAGAGTGTTACCGATTTCTAAATTTATTACTGGAGTTCGTAGAATTGATTTGCGGACTAATGAATTAATCAAAGAAATCATCATCCCTCTTCTTCCTGTCACCAAGTACAAATGGGTTAAAGTCGGAGGTCGCCGCGCCGATTCAATTAGCAAAGTTTCGTTTGCCGGTTTGTATCTAGTTAACTTTGGCTTAGTGTCCGATATCCGTTTTGCTTTTGGTTCGGTTTCGGCCATGGTGGCTAGAAGTGTCGAGCTTGAAAATTCCCTTAAAAATCGACCAATTGAACAAATTATCGCTGATTTGCCACGAATTTTAGAAGAGTCCAACAAATTAATTGCTCCAATTGATGATCAAAGATCGAACAAAGTGTATCGCCGTAAAGTAGCGACAAACATCATTGAATCATTCATTAATGGAATACAATAAAGAAGGTGTTATGATGCATAAATTTAAAGGTTATCGTTGCACATTGTGTGGTAAGACTTATTCGCCTGACGAAGCAATTTATACTTGCCCATCTTGTGGTGATAAAGGCATTCTCGATGTTGAGTACGACTATGAGAAATTAAAGGATACTGTCACCCTTAATTATTTTAAAAACAACCATGATTATTCAATGTGGCGATATGCGCCGATTATGAGTATTCGCGATGATCACATTAGCGAGATGCTAAGAATTGGTTGGACGCCACTTTATAAATCCAAACGTTTGGCAGAACATCTTGGCATTAAAACTTTGTATATAAAAGACGAAGGATTAAATCCAAGCGGTTCAACAAAAGACCGGGCCAGCGGAGTCGCTGTTCTTAAAGCAATTGAAGCAGGAGCTAAGACAATATCTTGTTCTTCAACTGGTAATGCTGCTTCAAGTTGTGCTTGTCAGGCCGCCCATATAGGGCTAAAGAGTGTTATTTTTGTGCCGAAAAGAGCGCCGATTGGAAAACTTACCCAATTATCGATTTACGGAGCTACCGTCATCTGTGTCGATGGCGACTATAAAGATACATATAACTTATCTCGCAAGGCAATTGAAACGTATCATTGGTACAACCGCAATGCTGCCATTAATCCGCATATGGTTGAAGGAAAAAAGACGGTTGCCTTTGAAATCGCTGAACAACTAAATTTTGAACCAACTGATTGGGTCGCTATTTCTGTCGGTGATGGTTGTAGTGTTGGCGGAGTTTACAAAGGTTTTTTTGACTTGCTTCAACTTGGCTTGATTAAACGCATTCCTAAAATTCTTGGTGTGCAAAGCGATGGATGTGCTCCGTTTGTGACCGCCTTTGAAAACAATGAAGAACTTAAGGAAGCTGACGAAAACACTATTGCGGATTCGATCGCTGTTGGTATTCCGCGTAATCCTGTCAAAGCAATGTTTGCAATCAAAAAAAGCGGTGGGCACTTTATAAGTGTCAGTGATAAGCATATACTAGAGAGTATGGCGCTTTTAGGGCGCCTTGAAGGCATCTTTGGTGAACCAGCGGGGGTAACAGCCCTTGCTGGCATTGAAGAGGCTCTACACAAAGGTTTGATTAAACCAGATGAATCGGTGACATTTATTGTCACTGGCAATGGCTTAAAAGACCCGACGAATGCCCAAAAGGCCATTAGCCAACCCATCCTTCTAAAGCCCGATATTGAGGCCCTATACAAATATTTGAAAGAAAAAGGAGTCAATTAAAATGACAAACATTCCATTTGGACCAACTTATGATGAGATGCTCCACCCGGATCACATCGACCCGGAAGTCCGCGCGAAGGCCTTGAAGGCTAAGTACGAAGACGAACTCAACCCAATCAATCTTTTTAACATTAACTGGAGAGAAGATGATGGGAAAACAGTTCGTAAAATCGTTTTACCTAAAGCCTTAACCGGTGTTGAGGCTAACATCGTCGTGCTTTTAGGTAAGCAATACCCATCTGGTTCCCATAAAGTCGGACCAGCCTATTCGACCTTAATCGAAGGATGCATCGACGGCGATATTATTCCCGGAAAGCATACGATTCTTGGTCCATCAACCGGAAACTTTGGCATCGGCGTTTCTTATATCGCCAATTTAATGAAATATGACGCGATTGTCATCATGCCAGACAACATGTCCAAGGAGCGTTATGACCGAATTCAACGTTATGGTGCGAAACTAGATTTAACGCCAGGAACCGAATCCGATGTTATTTTAACGCTTGAAAGAACTTTTGAACTGAAGAAAAATCCGAGTTATCGGAGCTTAGCTCAATTTGAGCTGCTTCCGAATTATCGTTTTCATCGCCATGTAACTGGACATAGCTGTATCGATGCTGTTAAAGATGTTGGTAATGGCCGTATTGCTTGTTTTGCCTCAGCACCAGGAAGCGCCGGAACGTTAGCAGCTGGCGATGCGATTAAAAAAGTATTTCCGGAATGTAAAATTGCCGCTCTTGAACCTTATGAGTGTTCAACTCTTACTAATGGCGGACGTGGTCAACACCGCATTGAAGGTATTGGTGACAAAATGTGTACCTTAATTCATAACATCTTGACCACAGACTTTATTGCTCGAATCAAGGATGATGAATCTGTCCGTGGCTTAAAAATCATTCATGACGCACCCGAGGTTTTAGTTCGCCATGGCGTTGATAAGAAAATTGCTGAAGACATGCGCGAATTATTTGGAGTGTCCGGCATTTGCAATATCTTAGGCGCCATCAAAATGGCGAAACATTTAAGACTTGGTCCTGGCGATAACGTCGTGACAATTGCCACTGATGGTTATGATCGCTATGAAAGCGTACTTGAGCTTCTTGAAAAGCGCGAATTGGAAATGCCTGATTTTGTCTTGGAACGTTGGTATAAGGATATTTTCCTTGGTGCCGAAGACCGCTACATTGAAGATGCTCGCGTTCATGATGTTAAAGAACGTCTTTTCAAACAGAAGGAAAATGACTGGCTTAAATTTGGCTATGCTCAAGAATATCTCGATGCGATGAGAAATCCGGATTTCTGGGAAGTCGAATATAAGAAAGTTTTTGAATATGATGAAAAAATTAAGAAAATGAGAGGAAAAGCATTATGAGTAAAGTCGTTCCGTTTAGTGAAATTTTAAAGAAGGCCGAATCCTATCAAAAAGAGATGACTGCCTTTCTTCGCGACATGATTGCCCTTCCGAGCGAATCTTGTCAGGAAAAAGAAGTTATCCATCGCATTAAAGAAGAGATGGAAAAAGTCGGTTTTGACCGTGTCGTCATTGATAAGATGGGTAATATTTTAGGTTACGTTGGACACGGTAAACACTTAATTGGCATGGATGCTCACATTGATACCGTCGGTATCGGTGATATCCGTAACTGGACCTTTGATCCTTATAAAGGATATGAAGATGATATTCACATCGGTGGACGTGGCGCGAGTGACCAAGAAGGCGGTATGGCTTCGATGGTATACGCCGGAAAAATCATCAAAGATCTTGGCCTTGAAGATGACTATACATTAGTTGTTACGGGAACCGTTCAGGAAGAAGACTGCGACGGCATTCCTTGGCAATATATTATTGAGGAAGACAAAGTTCGCCCGGAATTTGTTGTCATTACGGAACCGACTTCCTGCCGCATTTATCGCGGTCATCGTGGAAGAATGGAAATCAAAGTGACGACACGTGGTATCTCCTGTCACGGAAGCGCCCCGGAAAGAGGCGATAACGCCATCTATAAGATGGGACCAATTATCAGCGAAATTAAGCAACTCAATGAGCGGCTCAAAGACGATTCTTTCTTAGGCAAAGGCACGATGACAATTAGCGAGATTTTTCACACCTCACCATCCCGTTGCGCAGTTGCCGATAGTTGCTGGATCTCAATTGACCGCCGTTTAACGATGGGCGAGACGCATTTAGGCGCGCTCGATGAAATCAGGGCCTTACCATCGGTTAAGGCTGTTGAGGCCACCGTTGAAATGTACATGTACGAGCGCCCGTCATGGACGGGACTTGTCTATCCGACCGAATGTTATTTTCCAACTTGGGTTATTCCCGACGACCACGTTATTTGTACTTCCTCGGTCGAAGCCTATAAAGGCCTCTTTAAAAAAGACCCAGTCGTTGACAAATGGACGTTCTCGACGAATGGTGTGACCATTATGGGACGTTATGGCATTCCCTGCATCGGCTTTGGGCCCGGTGACGAAAAAGAAGCACATGCGCCAAATGAAAAGACGAGAAAATATGATCTTGTCATCGCCGCCGCGCTTTATGCTGCCATACCTTTGATGTATTTGAATCAACTAGAAAAATAAGGAGAAAACAATGAACAAATTGTTCTACAAAAAAACAATGAAGCCACTTTTTAAAGGTCGTCATTTCATAACCCTTCAAGAATGGACAAAAGAAGAAATCGACAAACTACTTGAAGTATCTTACGATTTAAAAAACAAATTTTATAAGAATATTCCAACGCCGTATCTTGAAAACAAAACTGGTTTTTTGATGTTCTTTGAACAATCAACAAGAACGAGAAACTCGATGGAATCCGGCCTCGCCCAATTAGGCGGACATGGAACCTTCCTCGACACTTCGATGATGCAAATTTCACATGGTGAAAGCGCGAAAGACACGGCTGTTATCTTATCCTCGTTTGGTCATGGCATCGCTTGCCGTTACTGCAATTATGGAGTTGGTAATAAATATATTCGCGAGATGGCCGCTAATTCGACCGTCCCAATTATGAACTTGCAATGCGATATTTATCACCCAATGCAAGCCCTCGCCGACTTGATGACAATTCAAGAAGTTTTTCCAACAACTAAACACGTTAAAATTTCGATTATTTGGGCTTATGCTGAAAGTCATAAAAAGCCAATCAGCGTTCCTCTATCACAAATTTTACTTTTTCCTCGCTATGCGATGGATGTGACTTTAGCGTATCCCGAGGGCTATGATCTCCCAGATTGGGCGATTGAAAAAGCCAAAAAGAATGCTGAAGAAAACGGCGGCAGCTTCCGCATTACTCACGATATGAAAGAAGCTTTCAAAAATGCTGATATCGTCATTCCCAAGAACTGGGGAAGTTGGGTTAAAAACCAATCGACCGAAGTCGTTGATGATTACATCAAGACCTTAAGAGATTGGAAATGTACCGAAGAGATGATCAAACTAGCCAGCCCGAACGTCAAATATATGCATGCTCTTCCGGCTGACCGTGGCAACGAAGTCGAAGATTCTGTAATCGATGGCCCACATTCAATCGTCTATCAGGAAGCCGAAAATCGTTTACACACCGCCAAAGCCGTTATGGCTATGACGATGGGCGACAAGTAATATTTCGTTAAATTTAACCAAGGGTTGCTTATCAAAGGGCAATCCTTTTTTATTTCTTTTTTTCAAAATAATCGAGGATTACAATGAATAAGGGGAAATTTTATGGATATTTTTAATGACGAGTCTCGTTTAAAAAGCCGTGTTAATCGAAAAGCGGCCAGAGTGATGATTGGTCGTCAACTTGGCAATGACATAAAACTTAAAACCGTCTCCTTCAGCGGAGTTAAAACAATCGGGCTTTTTTATCTTCGCGAAAATACATCTTGTCGTGTCGATGTTGATTTTGAGATTCTGAGTGGACGTTCTAAGGTCATTCTCGTTAGAAAAGACACGATTGCCGATATTGCTATTAATTCATGCAAAGAGGCGCGAATATTTAAACTGGAAAGAGGTTTTAACCGCATACGAATTGTTGGCGAAGCGGCCGACATAAAACTTTCTCTCATGCTGACTAAGGGAGTTACCTATCTAGATGAATAAATTTGCTTCTCAGGACATAACCATTAGAGACGAAAAAGAGAATGATTTTTTCTTAGTGGAGAAGATGATTCGCCAAGCTTTTTGGAATGTGTATAAACCCGAATGCGATGAGCACTATTTGACTCACATCCTTCGACTGCACGGAGACTATATTCCTGAGCTAACTCGAGTGGCGGTGTTTCAAGGAGAAATTGTTGGTGCAATCTTTTATGCAAAATCGAAGTTAATCTGCAAAGATAGAACTTATGAGGTTATCACCTTTGGTCCGTTGGGCGTCGATCCTCGTTTTCAACGGCAGGGAATCGGGGCCATGCTTATGCGCGAAACTATCGAAGCGGCGAAAAACTTAGGGTATAAAGCGATTATCATCTATGGCGAACCTGACTACTATCCGCGTTTTGGATTTCAAAGAGCAGAAGCGTATAATATTACACAGCCAGACAGAACATATCTTGATGCATTAATGGTGTATGAACTTGAAGATGAATTTTTGCAAAATAAAGAAGGCAATTTCGAAATTTCGAGAGTATATTTAAATTTTAACAAACCGGATGTCGAAAAATTCGATCGTCAGTTTCAATAGGGGGCTTATGGAATACATTTTAGAAGTTGAAAACTTAACAAAAAGATATGAAAGTTTTGTACTTAACAAAGTTAGTTTTTATTTGGAAAATGGAAAAATTACCGGTTTCATCGGACGAAACGGAGCCGGCAAGACGACAACATTTAAATCATTATTTAATTTCGTTCATCCTGATGATGGCGAAGTCAAAGTATTTGGCAAATCCTTTAAAGATAATGAACTAGAAATTAAAGGACGCCTCGGTTTTGTTTTAGGCAGTGCTTCTTATTATCCCAATAAAAAAATTAAGACGATTACCGAAGCCGCCAAGACGTTTTATTCGAAGTGGGACGAACAAATATATCGTTCATATTTGTCGCGCTTTGCCCTCGATGAAAACAAGACGGTTGCGAAACTATCATCGGGCATGAAAGTTAAATATGCTTTATCATTAGCCCTCTCGCATCATGCCGAGCTTTTAATTCTTGACGAACCCACAAGTGGTCTTGATCCTGTTTCGCGTGATGAAATTTTGCAAATCTTTCTTGACCTTGCCGAACAGGGAATCACCATTTTGTTTTCGACCCACATCACTTCTGATTTAGACTACTGCGCCGACAATATTATTTACATCAAAGAAGGCGAAATCATTGCCGCTAACAAGCTTGCTGATTTTATTAATCAGTATCAAATACTTGAATTTACTAAAGAAAATCTTAGCAAGGATTTGATTAGCAAATCAATTGGACATCGCCGTACAAAAACTGGCACCTCACTTTTGTTTAATAAAGGGATGGTTGTCGAGCACCCACACAAAAAAGTCAAAACTGATTTAGATGCCATCATGGTTCATCTTGAACAGGAGCATAGTTTATGAAAAAGCTTCTAAAAAAAGAGCTCTTGCTTTCGTTTCATCCGACTGCGGCAATTTTCGTGGCGATGGCGGCGATGGTACTAATCCCTAATTACCCTTACTATGTATCTTTCTTTTATGCCGGCTTAGCAGTTTTCTTTACTTGTATCACTGGCCGAGAAAATAATGACGTTTTCTTTTCAATGATGCTTCCGATTAGTAAAAAGGATATTGTCAAAGCTAGATATGGATATGTTTTACTCATCGAGTTGACTCAGATATTGCTTGCCGTGGGCTTTGCTCTTATAAAAAGCGTTCTTCAATTTCCGGCAAACTCAGCAGGTATCGAAGCGAACATGGCGATGTTTGGTGTCGCATTATTTATGCTTAGTATTTTTAATCTTATCTTTTTCGCAATTTATTATCGCAATGTCAAAAAACCAGGTGTCGCCGCGATTTTCGCCAGTGTGGCATATTTCCTTTTACTTGGCATTTTTGAAATGCTTGTTTTCATCATTCCCTTTGCAAGAGACAAAATTGATACGTTTGATCCGCTTTTCTGGGAGTACAAATTGATTATTTTAGCAGTCGGCGTCGTCTCATTTATTGTGATTAATATTTTGTCGTATCTTTCCTCGGTTAAAAACTTTTCCAAACAAGATATTTGATATATTAAGCACTATTTCAAAGCATAATGCTGGATTATAACGCTTTTAACAAGTTAAATTAGTGATAGAAAAAAAGTTGCTTGCAACAAATCATATATAATCTATAGGAGGAACAAAAATGGAAAAATTAATTTTTGGAAAAGACAAAGACCGTTTCTATATGGGGGGAAGCGAAGATAACGCTCTCGCCGAGGTGACGTTTAAAAAGCATAAAGACAATATCATCATTTTAGATCACACTTACGTCAATCGTAAACTCAGAGGACGAGGCATGGGTAAAATCCTTGTCGACCGCGTTGTTCAGTATGCACGGGAAAACAATTTGAAGATTATTCCGACCTGCCCTTTTGCCAAAGACATCATGGAAATGTCAAAGGCATATGCTGACGTCTTAATGTCTGATCCAATCATTCAAGAAATAAAAGACGAAGCCTGTCCGCTTTAGGTAAATACGCTGCAATTATTATAAAAAACCGCAAAAGCCGTATTTTTATCTTAAAAAATGTATTTATGTTCGCTATAATAACCGGGGGTAATATTTATGCAACTATTTGAATTTAGAAGAATCGCCGATGAACGTTTAAGAGGCAAATGGACTGAAGCTGCCTTATTTCAGTTTCTGTATAGTTTACTAGTTGGTTTTGTCACTTCAATTGGTGGCATTGGAATGCTTATTTTAGGTGGTCCGATTAATATGGGATATGCGATGTTCATCGATGATATGTATCGCGGCGAAAGACCAAATATTGCGACTCTAGTCAAAGGCTTTGACGAAAAACTAAGTGATCGTATTTTGCTAGGGCTTATTAGCCAGTTATATTTAATGCTTTGGTATTTGTTATTTTTCATACCCGGCATTATTAAATCATTTTCATATTCGATGATTTATTTTATTCAACTCGATAATCCCGATATGCATTATGAAGATATCATTACTCGCAGCCGTAAAATCATGGATGGCAATAAATGGAGGCTCTTTTGTTTATACTTTAGCCACATTGGATGGTATATCCTCGTTTTTTTGACCTTTGGAATTCTTAGCTTCTGGGTTGAGCCAAAAGTTAATCTCGCCAAATACGCGATGTATCAAGAAATCAAACACAATTACGAATAACATAAATCAGGCCGGTTTTCTAAAATTCGGTCTCCCTATTTATATTTTGTATAAATACAAATAACTTTTTGCTATTATATTATTGTTCAAATTTGGGGGCATGTTAAATGTTAGAAATAAAAAACGTCAGTAAATCTTACGATAAAAAGAAACTCGCAATTAAAGATATAACAATGACTTTAGAGCCCGGCGATTTATATGGATTTGTCGGTCCAAACGGCGCAGGCAAAACAACTCTAATTAAATCGATTGCCGGAATTATTAGTTTTGATAATGGATCAATAACATTTGATGGTAATACGATTGCTAAAAATCCTATCGACTTTAAAAAGCGATTAGCATACATTCCCGATCACCCCGATTTATACGAAACTCTTTCCGGCCGTCAATTCATTGATTTTATCGCTGACGCCTTTAACGTTTCTTTAGAAAGGCGCAATCAGTTAATTGGTAAGTATGCTAGTGAATTTGAAATGGTCGATGCTCTCGATAAGCCGATTTCTTCATATTCGCACGGTATGAAACAAAAGACCGCTTTAATTGCCGCTCTCGTCCATGAGCCCAAATTAATCCTGCTTGATGAGCCATTCGTCGGGCTTGATCCCAAAGCCGCCTTCGCTCTTAAAAAGACATTTAAAGAAATCACGAATGAAGGCGCAATTATACTTTTCTCTTCTCACGTTTTAGAAGTCGTTGAAAAGTTATGCAATAAAATTGCGATTATTAAGCAAGGTGAAATCATCGCCGATGGTAAGACACACGAAGTTTTAAAAGATCGTTCCCTTGAGAACTTCTTTATGGAGATCGCCTAAAGTGTTTTTTAAGTTATTAAGAGTTTTTCTAAAAGAAAATTTTGGTGCTCGTCGTTTGTTCGGCAGCAAGGTTGCCAAATCAAAAGGGCGCGTAATCGCTTTTGCTCTTCTTTTTGCTTATTCTTTTGGAGCGATTGGTTTTTCATCGGGGTTTATGTTTTATTCGATGGGTTTTACTCGCGAATTAATGTTATACGTTGCCTCTTATGCGACGGGTTTAGGATTTCTGTTTGCGCTTTTACAAGCTAATGGTTTCATCTTCCAGTTTAAAGATTATGAGATAGTGGGGCCATTGCCAATAAAACCCATATCGTTATTGCTTGCCAAACTAATGACCATGATGGTTTTTATTTATGCTTTCTTAACGGCTTTATGTTTGCCACTATTTATTGTTTATTACATCCAAGTACCCTTTGATATTTTTGGGTTTATATTCTTGTTTCTTGGCTATTTATTACTTCCTTTACCTTCAATTATTCTCGGTTCTTTATTGTCTTTATTAATTGCTAAAATTTCTAAACGTTTTGCAAAATCAAATCTCATTCAAACAATCTTGATGTTTGCTCTCTTTTTAACTATTTTTGGTTTTTCATTAATTGGTGGCGCAAGCAGCGGAGAAGGCGCGATTGTTCCTGTCTGGGTGATTGATGCAATTTCTAGCATTTATCTCCCTAATGAATGGTATGCCGCTGCCGTTCATGACAAGAACATTTTAAACTTTGTTTATTTGCTACTAAGCAATGGTGGGCTCTTCGTTATTTTTCTATTTATTATTTCGAAGTTAAGCGTTAAGACTAACCAAAATCGGACCGCTAACAAGCAGGCAATCATCAAAAGTAATAATTTGAAACAGACTCCGATTTTTACCGCTTTGATTCGAAAAGAATGGCGGAAGTTTATCGGCACTCCGATTTACATATTCAATTGTTCTTTCGGACTCATTATATTGATTATTATGTCGGTGGCAGCAATGTTTTTTCAAAACGAATTAATGATTGCTCTCGGATTGTTCGCTCCATACGTCTTGTTAATTGCTTTTGCTTTTTGCCTTGTCACTGTCTACACTCCGGCCGTAAGTCTTTCTTTAGAAGGCAATAATTTCGGTCTTTTAAAAACTCTTCCGATTAAAGGCGAAACAATCATGAGCGCAAAGATTATTTTTAATCTCCTGCTACAAATTCCTGTTATTCTTTTCTCCTTTCCTTTTGCCGCTATCGGTCTCGGTCTTGATTTTTGGACTTCGCTCGCGTGTCTCCTTGCCATTATTTCATTTTCCGTTTTGACTTCTATTTTCTTTGCTTGGCTTAATTTATTTTTCCCGCGTTTTGACTTTAAAACCGAAGCTGAAATAATTAAACAAAGTATGTCAGCCTTTATAGCTGTATTCGGCGGTTTCGGCTTTATGATTTTTGAAGGGGCGCTCTTGTTTGTCTTATTATTTATTCCCCTTCCCTTTCCTGTTTTAGTAGCTTTTTTAACAATTATTAATGGTCTTCTGGCTTTCGTTATTTACTTGCCGATGCACAAAAAAGCATCTCTTCGTTTGCAAAGGATGGAAGCTTAGATTTATTTCGAAACATATTGAGAATTGATTATTATTTGATGTGCTAATATAAAATTAGAAAAAAGAGGTGGATATATGGCAACAAAAGGTGGCAAAGCAAAAGTCCCAGAATTTATGAAGGGGCCCAGCGGTAAACAGATTAGACGCCAAAACACAAAGGTTAAACAGAAACCGCAGCGATCCAATATCACTAGCAGACGGGGTAGTTAATTTTTGCCACTTCTCTATAGAAGTGATGTGGGGGGTAGCAAATGAATAAATTTGCATTGTTTTTAAAAACGTCTCTTCTTGATCCGCTTATTCGCAGTTTTCAAAGATTCACCGATTCAATTGTTTTAAGTATTCTCCTAGTTATTTTTACTATCTTCAATTTAGAAACACAGGGAGGCCTTGCTATATTTGGCGAGATGTTACCTTTTTTATGGCTTTCTTTGCCATTACTTATATTTAAAAACTTGCTAGTCGAAAGAATTGGTTTAAAGGAATTTTGGAAGTACATTCTCACTGTTATTGCTTTAATAATTACTATTTCATTCTTTTTAATCACACGATTTTGGCTTGTCACGACCAACCTCGTTTTTTCTTTTAGAATGGCGGCGACATGGATTATTGCCGTTTTGTTAGTCTTGCTCGTTAACTATTTTCCTAAGCGAGAGAACTTTGCCTATTATCTCGTTTTTTTACTAACCAAGTTTTTCGTCACCTTGTTTTACGCAGTTGTTTTGTATGGCGGCATTTTTGCCATTTTGGCGAGTATTGAAGGATTGTTCGGAATTAATCTCAGTCAGTTCATATATATCGATTTATTCTTTGCTGTTATCGGTTTAGTAGCGGTTCCTGTCTTAGTTGGCTTCCTTCCAAACCACGAAACAGATATGCAAGAAAATGACTATCACAAGATTTGGAAGACCGTTTTTGCTTTCATTATTGTTCCTTTAATTATGATTTTCTCAGTGATATTGATTATCTATATAATTACTTCGTTTGCAAACACCAATTATTATGGTTTTGTCTATCTGATTTCCGCTTTATCGACAGCCTTTTTAACACTGGCGATGATTTTCCTTTTAGAAAAGTTTGAGGCTAATTATCCACATGTGCGTTTCTTTAACAAATATTGGCCATTTGTTCTTCTCGCCATTCTCGCTGGCTTTATTTATGAGCTAATTGTCGCTTTGATTGATGAAGGTTTTACTCTTACCACGAGCGTTTACTTTTATATAGGTATCGCCCTAATCGTTCTTACGATTGTCCGGCTGTTTAAAAAACCTTTAAAGCTTGGTCATGGTCAAATCATAGGGGTTACTTCATTATTTACTGCGATAATGATTGCCTTTGTACCATTTATAAATATTTTAAATTTAGCGACATACTCTGCGAATGCGCGCTTAGAAAAGCTGCTTAGTGGCGCAGACATGTTCGTTAATGGTGAAGTCGTGCCGGCCGGACCGGAAGTGTCACAAGAAATGAAAGGAAGGATTTCTAACGCTGTCCTTTCCTTTGGCGATTTAGGCTATGACCGCATTCGTTGTTTGCCTGACGATTTTGTTCTTGATGATTTCGAAGAAGTGTTTGGCTTTGAACTTTATAACTATTATGCCAATGATCATATTCCATTAACG
>Ga0172377_10000725_pt1 | contig 32157 bp, 34 predicted proteins | sample Pumphouse3metaG_FD_119749 | JGI IMG/M metagenome (GOLD analysis project Ga0172377, IMG submission 119749) | Leachate microbial communities from a municipal landfill in Southern Ontario, Canada - Pumphouse #3 metaG | ecosystem: Engineered > Solid waste > Landfill > Unclassified | place: Canada... | reverse complement strand
TGAAGTCTTTATAGATGATGGGCTTAGAGCCAAAAAAGGTGAAGTGATACTAAAATCTTATTCAAAAGCATCTAGTCTTCACAAAGCTTGGAAAATATCTCAAAATATAGTAGAGTATTCAAGCGGAATAGCCACATATACATCACAAATGCTATATTTAGCAAAAGAGGTAAATCCTTATATAGAAATAGCAACAACAAGAAAAAACTTTCCAAATACAAAAGAGCTTATGATCAATGCAGTCTTAGATGGTGGGGGTATAGTCCATCGTTTGGGATTATATGATTCTATATTGGTTTTTCAAAATCATCTAAATTTTATTAAAAAAGAGGATCTTCAAAGTGCCTTTTTCAACCTTAAAAACAAAAATATTGAAAAAAAGGTAGTTGTAGAGGTAGATAGTCTTGAAAATGCTCTATTTTTTGCAAAACTTGGAGCTGATATTTTACAGTGTGAAAAGATGAGTATTGATGAGCTTAAAAAGTGTGTAGGGCTTAAAAAAGAGTTTCCTACACTCAAATTATCAGCAACAGGTGGAATAACTTTGGATAATATCAAAGAGTATAGTGCTAGTGGTGTTGATTTTATAGTTACCTCTTCACCATATCATGCAAAACCAGCTGATATAAAGATCTCTATGGAGTATGTATGAATATTTTAGAGGGTAAAATTGTTAAAATCCAAACAAAAGATGATATCTCTTTGGTTTTTGTTGATGTAAAAGGATCTATTTTTTCCTCTTTATTACTTGATACCAAGGCTATGGGGCTAGATATAGGAGATAAGGTTGATTTACTTTTTAAAGAAACAGAAGTACTTATATCATCACCTTCATCACAAGTAAGTGCAAGAAATGCTTTTATATCAAAAGTGATATCTATAGAAAAAGGTGAGATATTAAGTCAAATAGATTTTTCTTTTATAGATGGTATTATAAGTTCAATTATTACCACAAATGCCCTAAATGCATTGGATATCAAAGAACAAGAAGAGTTTTTATGGTTTGTAAAAGCCAATGAAGTAAGTGTAAGAGCCTAAATGCTAGAAGAGAGTTTTTTACAAACTATGATGCTAACATTTAAGTTAGCAGGTATTACAACACTTATTTTACTCTTTATTGGTATTCCTTTGGGGTATTTTTTGGCATATACGAAGTCTATTTTTAAACCAGCTATTGAAGCACTTGTTTCTATGCCGTTAGTGTTGCCACCTAGTGTGTTAGGCTTTTATATGCTTGTTTTTTTCTCACCCAAAGATGGTTTTGGCAAATGGCTTGATGAAATGTTTGATCTAAGACTTATTTTTACATTTGAAGGTTTAGTTGTTGCATCTATTATTTTTAGTTTGCCATTTATGGTTCATCCTATTCAAAATGGATTTAGCTCAATACCCCAAAATCTCAAAGATGCAGCCTATACACTAGGCAAAAGTAAGCTAAATACTATGTTTAAGGTACTATTACCCAATATGAAACCATCTATTTTAACAGGTATTGTTATAGCTTTTGCTCATACAGTAGGGGAGTTTGGAGTAGTTTTGATGATGGGAGGAAATATAGCAGGACAAACAAGAGTAGCTAGTATCGCTATTTATGATGAGGTAGAAGCACTTAACTACTCATTGGCAAATCAATATGCATTGACACTTTTTATAGTCTCTTTTACTATACTTATAACAGTCTATGCTATCAATAAACACTTTTTAAAGGCGAGATTTTAATGTTTGAGATAAGTTTAAAACACAAACTTCATGGTGCAGATGGAGATATATTTTTGGATATTAATACCTCTTTAAATAGAGGTGATTTAACTGTACTTTTTGGACAAAGTGGTGCAGGGAAAAGCACTATTTTAAAGATGATAGCAGGTTTAATAGAGCCAAATGATGGTAAAATAGTAATAGATAAAGAAGTTTGGTTTGATAAAAAAAACAATATCTCTCTTTCAGCCCAAAAGCGAAAAGTTGGATTTGTTTTCCAAGATTATGCACTTTTTCCAAATATGAGTGTAAGACAAAATCTCCTTTATGCACTAGAAGATAAATCTCAAACTAAAAAAGTTGATGAGATACTATTGCTTATGGAGCTTATGAGCTTAAAAGATGCAAAACCCTCTTTACTTTCAGGAGGACAGCAGCAGCGTGTAGCACTAGCTAGAGCCTTGGTTAGAAAACCAAAGATTTTATTACTTGATGAGCCTCTATCAGCACTTGATTTTAACCTAAGAGCCAAACTTCAAGATGAGTTACTTAGGATTCAAAAGCATTTTAGTATTACAACTATTTTAGTAAGTCATGATATAAGTGAGGTTTTTAAGCTAGCTAATTTTGTACTAGAGCTTGATAAAGGAGTTATTAGCAAACAAGGAACTCCATATGAGCTTTTTTCAAAAGAAAATCTTAGTGGTAAATTTAAATTTACAGGAGAGATAGTAGGTATTAAAAAAAGTGATATAGTTTATATTGTAAATATTTTAATAGCACAAGATATAATCAAAGTAATAGCTACAAAAGATGAGGTAAAAAGCTTAAATATAGGAGACAAAGTCATAGTCTCATCAAAAGCCTTCAATCCTCTTATTATGAAAATATAAACTCTTGATTTAAACTCTTTTAAAATTTATCTATTTTAAGGTATAATCTTGCACTTTAATTTATTTTAGTAATAAAGACTAAAAATAGGAGTTTTAAATGTTGAAAATCTTGCTAACACTTTTCTTGGGTGTTATGTCGGCCTTTGCGAGTATTCCAGAGGAAGTTGCACCAGTGTTTCCTGATCTAACCATGACTTGGCTTGGGATATCTTTACTTGTTATATTTGTAATAGGGTATTATTTTATTGCAACAGAAGATAAATATCATGTAGATAAGGCTAAACCAGCTTTATTTGTAGGTACATTTATGTTTATGTTAATAGGCTTTTATTATGTTATAAATGATTTAGATCTAAATATCATATCTTATGATATAAACCATCTAGTTTTTGAAATAGCGGGGATATTTTTCTTCTTATTTGTGGCTATGACATATATAGAAACTCTTATACATATGGGTGTATTTGATAGACTTAAATACAATCTTGTCTCAAAAGGCTATACATATAGACAGCTTTATTGGGTTACAGGTATATTGGCTTTTTTCTTATCTCCTATAGCAGACAACCTAACAACAGCTTTGATTTTATCAACTGTACTTATTACAATAGACAATAAAACAAAAGAGTTTTTAGTCCCTGGGGCTATTAATATAGTTGTTGCAGCAAATGCTGGTGGTGTATGGTCGCCTTTTGGAGATATCACTACACTTATGGCATGGACAGCAGGTAAGGGTGTATTTAGTGACTTTTTATTTCTTTTTCCTTCAGCAGTTCTTGGTTATTTAGCTACAGCATATTTGCTATCTAGATTTGTTCCAAAAACTAAACCAGATTTTGACGTTACAAAAGAGAAAAGACCAGCACTGATGACGGGTGCAAATGTAGTTATGGGTTTAGGTATCGTAACTATTATGATGGCGGTTGTTTCTCATCAAGTTTTCAATCTTCCAGCTATGTGGGGAATGCTATTTGGACTTTCATTATTAAAACTATATGCAGTAAGAATAACCAAAAAGTTTAAAAGTGAACTAAATATTTTCCACTCTATTGCAAAAATAGAGAATAATACTCTACTATTTTTCTTTGGTATTTTAGCTGCTGTTGGAGCTTTGTATTTTGTTGGATGGCTAAATCTTGCAGTAAAAGTATATGATATTATAGGACCTTCTTGGACAAATATTGGTGTAGGATTTTTATCTGCGATAGTTGATAACGTACCAGTTATGTCAGCAGTTTTAAAAGCCAACCCAGATATGGGACTTGATCAATGGATGCTTGTTACTATGACCGCAGGTATTGGTGGAAGTTTGATCTCTTTTGGTAGTGCAGCTGGGGTTGGTGTTATGGGTAAATTACCAGGAATCTATACTTTTAGTAGCCATATGAAATATGCTTGGACTGTTTTAATAGGATACTTTGTATCACTTGCTGTTTGGTACTTGCAGTTTGAAGTTCTTGGAATCTTTCATATCAACTAACAATTAAGAGGATAGATTTAGCCTCTTTTTACTTCTTATACTTTTTTTCAGTGGGTGAGACTGAAGTCTCACTTCCAGAAACTACAATCTTTTTATTGGAAGTGACATTTTCTCTTTAGAGTGCTAAAGCACAAGATTGTCACTTTTATTTAAGTAATATTTTTTATATATAATCTTCTCAAAATAAGTAAAAGCTTTACCTTTTACTGGGATAATGAGTTTTTAATAGCTTTTAAAATGTAAGACTAGTTTTAGTTTTTTGGTGACATTGAAATGTCACTTCCTAAAGAGAAAATTTATTTACTATGGTGGAAGTAAGGTTTCAACCTTACCAATTCAAAAGTATAATAAAACCCAAAAAGAGGCACAAAAAAAGGGAGCCTTGCATTGCAAAAGCCCCCTTATATACAAAAATATAGAAATACTATCTTTTTTCTCTAATTTTTGCAGCTTTTCCTGTTCTTGTTTTTAGGTAGTTAAGTTTAGCTCTTCTTACATGTCCAACTCTTAGTACAGTAATCTCTTTTAAAGATTCGCTATATACTGGGAAGATCCTCTCTACACCGATACTATTTGCACCGATTTTTCTAATAGTAAATGTAGCATCTACACCGTTACCATGTCTTCCTATAACAACACCTTCAAACGCTTGAACTCTAGTTTTTGATCCCTCTTTGATCTCAACACCAAGTCTTAGTGTGTCACCAGCTTTAAAAGAAGGAACTTCTTTTGAAGCTAATTGAGCAGCTTCAAAGCTCTGTATGTATCTATTTTTCATTCTTTTTTCCTTTATCAGGTCTATAATATTTTGTTTTACAAACTGACATATGATGTTTTAAGTTGGCAATTTTACTATGATTTCCCTTTAAGAAAGCTGAAGGCACACTTAAATTTCTAAAAATTTGCGGTTTTGTAAACGAAGGAGCCTCTAAAAGTTCATTTTCATAGCTCTCAAATTCCAAAGAATCTTGATTGCCTAAAACATCTTTTATATTTCTAGATATTGCATCACTCATTACTAAACTTGCAAGTTCACCACCAGTTAAGATATATTCACCTATACTAAAGACTTCATTTGCATACTCTTCTATAACTCTTTCATCTATGCCTTCATATCTACCACAAACAAAAACAATATTTTTCTTTTTTGCAAGTCTTTTTGCATCATTTTGTCTAAAAGGCTTTGCAGCTGCTAGTGGAAAGATTATATAAGCATCAGGGTTTTTACTTTTGATATCATCTAATGTATCAAAAAGTGCTTGAGGTGTCATAAGAAGCCCAGCTCCACCACTACATAAGTAGTCATCTACTTTTTTGTGCTTATCTAGAGTATAGTCTCTAGGGTTATAAAACTCATAACTAATAAGTTTTTTATCAATAGCCTTTTTTAAAATAGAGTCTTGAAAATAAAACTCTATTAAGTTTGAAAAAAGAGTTACAAATGTGAATTTCAATTTTTTGCCCCAATAATGGATTGTGGTTTTATTATAATATAAACTTTCTTTAGCTAAAATAAGCACCAAAATAATAAAAAGTAGAAAAAATGGTTACACTAAAAGAGATAAAAGAAGCAACTAAAAGACTAGAAGGAATAATCCACAAAACTCCATTAGCACTAGCTCCAAATTTAAGCCGTGTTTGTGATAAAGATATTTATATCAAAAAAGAAAATCTCCAACATACGGGTAGTTTTAAGCTTAGAGGGGCCTTTAATAAAATATCACTCCTAAATCAAGAGCAAAAAAAACAAGGTGTAGTAGCATCAAGTGCTGGTAATCACGCTCAAGGAGTGGCATTTGCAGCAAAACATTTTGGGATAGAGGCTACTATATTTATGCCTGAAACTACTCCTCTTACAAAAGTAAGTGGTGTTATGGCTCTTGGAGCAAAGGTAGTTTTAAAGGGGAGCAAATATGATGAAGCGTATGCTTATGCTTTAGAGTTTGCAAAAGAGGAAAATAAAGTTTTTGTTCATCCATATGCTGATGATGAAGTGATAGCTGGACAAGGAACTATAGCCTTAGAGATACTTGAAGAGATCCCTGATGTTGATACTTTTGTAGTACCTATTGGTGGTGGTGGACTAATAAGTGGTATGGCAATAGCAGCAAAAGCAATAAATCCAAATATAAGAGTTATAGGTGTAGTTGCAAGTGGTGCAAAGGCTATGAAAGACTCTTTTGAAGCAAAAACAGCTATTGATTCAATTGATGTCAAAACTATAGCAGATGGTATAGCCGTACGAGATGTAAGTCCTAAGATGTTAGATCTTATTTTAGAGTATGTAGATGAGATAGTTGAAGTAGAAGACAAAGAAATAGCAAATGCTATACTTTTTTTACTAGAAAAACAAAAGCTAGTAGTTGAAGGGGCAGGAGCTGCGGGAGTAGCAGCAGTTATGCACAATAAAATAAAAACATGTTCAAAAATAGCAATACCCCTAAGTGGTGGAAATATAGATGTTACTATGCTTTCACTTATTATAGAAAAAGGGCTAGTTAAATCAAGTAGAAAGATGAACTTAGTAGTTACTTTGGTTGATAAACCTGGGTCTTTAACAAAACTAACTGATATATTTACACTTTGTAGTGCAAATATTGTATATATTGATTATGATAGAAACTCTGTTCAGCTTGATTTTGGCGATGCAAATATAACAATAAGCCTAGAAACCAAAGGTGAAGCACATCAAGAGGAGATTAGGGCTATGCTAACATCAAATGGATATAGGTTTAAACAATTTTAAAGTAAAAATTTAGTAAAATCCCAAATAGAAAATTAAAATAGGCTAAAACTTAACAATCCTAAAAGATTTAGTCTATAAAATAAAGGAAAAATATGGAAGAAAGAGTCTATTTATTGCTTGGCAATATAAGTGACAATCACACATTTTTGATCACTGCACATTTTATTTTAGTGCTTGGAATAATCTTTATGGTAGCAAGAATGGCTACTAAAAAAATGCAATTAGTTCCAACAGGATCTCAAAATATTATGGAAGCATATGTTAGCGGTGTTGTATCTATAGGAAAAGACTCTATGGGTGAAGAGAATGCTAGAAGATATCTACCTTTGATAGGTACTTTGGGCTTAGTAGTTGTTGTATCAAATGTTATTGGAATAATTCCTATGTTTGAAGCACCTACAAGTAATATTAACTTTACTTTAGCACTAGCTTTGATAGTATTTGTTTACTATAACTATTTAGGTATTAAGAAAAATGGTTTAGTAAACTATTTTAAACATTTTATGGGACCAGTTCCAGCACTAGCTCCACTTATGTTTCCTATAGAGATAGTTTCACATCTATCAAGAATAGTATCACTATCATTTAGGCTTTTTGGAAATATCAAAGGGGATGATCTATTCTTATTGGTTCTACTTATGTTAGCACCTTGGATACTACCACTACCAGCATTTTTCTTGCTTTTTGCTATGGCATTTTTACAAGGATTTATATTTATGATTCTTTCATATGTATATATAGCAGGTTCTATTATGATGGAAGAAGAGCATTAAGCTTGTATCCTTATATATATAAAAGGAGAACGAGCTTTTCGTTCTCCTTTTTTTTATGGATAAAAAATGAAAAGTTATCTTATAACAGATCCGAAATATTATAGTTCAGATCCAAAACAATTTATACAAATCTTAGACAATGTATTAAAAAAACAAAGAGTTGATTATCTTTGTTTTAGAGATAAAAGCTCCCCAAACTTAGAAAAACTTGTAAAAAGCTTTATATTTTTCTGTAAAAAGAGAAAAATAAACCATATTATGATAAACTCACATATAGATTTGGCAATAAAATACAAAGCCTTTGGAGTACATCTTAACTCAAATCAGTTTGATTTGATAAAAAAGGCAAAAGATTTTGGACTTTTTGTGATGGTTAGTTGTCATAGCTTAGAAGAGATATCACTAGCTAAAAGCCTAGGAGCCGATGGAGTGACTTATTCACCTATATTTGCTACACCAAATAAAGATATTCCAAAAGGAGTTAAAGCGTTGGATGAGGCATTAAAAGTAGCTGATGGTATGATGCTTTTTGCACTTGGTGGTATAATAAGTCATAAAGAGATAGAACAACTAAAAACTACAAATATTAGTGGATTTGCATCTATTAGATATTTTATAGAGGAAAATAGTATATTATGAGTATAAAAAATAAAATTTTAAAGATATTAGAAAAAAGAGCTATTATTATAGATGGTGCTATGGGAACACAGATCCAAACATATAAAGTACCAAATAACGCATGGATATATAAGGGTGAAAACCTTGATGGATGTAATGAGCTTTTAAACCTAAATGCACCAGAGATTATAAGCAAGATCCATAAAGCCTATGCTTATGCAAAGGCTGATATGATCAAAACAAATACTTTTGGAACAATGCCATGGGTACTTGATGAGTATGGAATAGGAAATTTGGCATATGAGCTTTCATATCTAGGAGCAAAGCTAGTCAAAGAGGCTTGTAGTGAGTATGAGACCAAAGATAATCCAAAGTTTGTCTTAGGATCTATTGGACCAGGGACTAAGCTACCAAGTCTAGGGCATATAAGATATGATGAGATGTATGAAGGTTATAAAATAGTAGCAAAAGGCTTACTTGATGGGGGAGCTGATGTCTTTTTACTAGAGACTTGCCAAGATCCTTTACAAATAAAAGCAGCCTTACATGCTATAGAAGATCTTCAAAAAGAGCTAAATTTAGAAGATAAACTTCCTATTATGGTAAGTGTAACTATAGAGCTAAGTGGTACTATGCTAATAGGAACAGATGCGGCTACTATTGCAACTATTTTAGAGCCTTTTGATATATTGTCTTTGGGATTTAACTGTGGAACAGGTCCAGAACAAGTACAAAAACACTTAAAAGTTCTAAGTCAAAACTACCATGGTCTTATCTCCATACATGCAAATGCTGGTTTACCACAAAATAGAGGTGGATATACCTACTATCCTATGGGACCAAATGAGTTTAGTTCTTTACAAAAAAGCTTTTTAGAGCTTGATGGGGTTAGTTTTCTAGGAGGATGTTGTGGAACTACACCACAACATATTAAAAATTTGGTTGATGAGACAAAGTCTATCATACCAAAAGCACCAAGTGGCTCACACCCCAAATCTCTAGCTTCACTTTTTGGTACAGTTACCCTAAAGCAAGAACCAGCTCCACTTCTTATAGGTGAAAGAAGCAATGCCACAGGAAGTAAGGCTTTTAGAGATCTACTTCTAAATGAAGATTATGAAGGAACACTAAGTGTTGCTCAAGCACAAGTACGAAGTGGGGCTCATATACTTGATGTTAGTGTTGGTTTTGCAGGACGTGATGAGTCAAAAGATATGGATAAGGTCGTCTCTATTTATTCACAAAAAATAGCCCTACCTCTTATGCCAGATAGTACACAAGTAAAGGCTTTAGAGATAGCTCTAAAGCAAATAGGTGGTAAGGCTATAATAAACTCTGTAAATCTTGAAGATGGTATAGAAAAGTTTGATGAAGTGTGTTCTTTGGCCAAAAAGTTTGGATCTAGCTTAGTTTGTTTAGTAATAGATGAAGTTGGTATGGCAAAAACAGTAGACAAAAAAGTAGAAGTAGCACAAAGGATATATGAAAGAGCTACACAGCTACATAAAATAGATCCAAGAGATTTAGTCTTTGATATGCTTGTTTTTACCGTTGGAAGTGGTGATGATGAGTATAGAGATGCAGCTATTCAAACAATAGATGCTATCAATAAGTTTAGTACTATGCATCCAGAAGTAGGAACAACTTTGGGACTATCAAATATCAGCTTTGGGCTTAGTGCAAATGCAAGAACCTATCTAAATAGTGTCTTTTTACATCACTGTATCAAAGCAGGTCTTACAAGTGCAATAGTAAATGTTGCTCATTTGATACCTATTGCAAAGATGAGCGATGAAGATCTAAAGATTTGTGAAGATCTACTTTTTAACAATCAAGCTAAGGGAGATCCACTCTTTAAGTTTATAGATTATTTTAGTACAAAAAGTGGAGTAGAAGAGAAAAAAGATGAGGGATTTGAGCTTTTATCTCCTGAAGAAAAGGTTAAAAAGCTTTTAATAGATGGGGATAAACAAAGACTTATTCCTTTGGTGGACTCTATAAAAGATGAAGTACCGCCAGAACTTATAGTAAATGAGTGGTTAATAGATGGTATGAAAGAAATAGGTGAGCTTTTTGGAAGTGGAGTTATGCAACTTCCTTTTGTATTACAAAGTGCAGAGACTATGAAAGCTACTGTTGATTTTTTAAATCCATATTTACCTAAAAAAGAAAAATCAAGTAGTGCAGCACTAGTCATAGGAACAGTAAAAGGCGATGTTCATGATGTGGGCAAAAACCTTGTTGATATTATCCTATCAAACAACGGCTTTAAGGTGATAAACATAGGTATCAAAGCTGAAATAACAGAGTTTATCAATGTCCTAAAAGAGCAAAATGTAGATGCTATAGGAATGAGCGGCTTACTAGTAAAAAGTACAGGTGTTATGAAAGAAAACCTAGAAGAACTAGAAAAAGCAGGTATAAAAGTGCCAGTACTTTTAGGTGGAGCAGCACTAACAAAAAGCTTTATAGATGATTTTTGTCGCCCTATTTATAGTGGACCTATATTTTATTGTAAAGATGCTTTTGATGGTGTAGTTGCTATGCAAAGGATAGAAAAAGGTGGAGAGCTTGATACAAACCTAGACAAGGTCAAATCAGGCGGAGATGATGATGAAGAGGTAGTTTTTGTACCAAAAGATAAAAAAGCACCTATTCCACCACTAGATGAGATAGAGATGCCAAGAGTCAAAGAAGAGCCATTTATACCACCTTTTTGGGGAAGAAGAGAGTTAAAAACTCCTATGCTTGAAGAACTTGCATTTAAATGGATAAATCATAGAGTTCTTTTTAGACAAAGATGGGGATATAGAAAAAAAGGTAAAACAACACAAGAGTTTCAAAAGCAAGAGCAAGATGTAGTAAAACCACTCTATGATAAGCTAAAAAATCTATTTTTAGATAAAAATCTTTTTACTCCTATAGCACTATATGGATATTTTCCTTGTAGAAGAGATGGGAATAACTTACATATTTTTGGTGAAGAGTTTTTTTATCATAGTAGTAGTGAGCTAAATAAACTTCCATTAGAAGAGATAAAACAAAAAGCTATAAAAACTATTGCCTTTCCTAGAAGTGAGTATCCACCTCATAGAAATATAGTAGATTATTTTGAGCATGATAAGATGGATGTTATAGCTCTTAGTTGTGTAAGTGCTGGATCAGTTTTGAGTCAATATGAAAAAGAGCTTTATGATAAAGGTGAATTTAGTGAATATTATATGATTCATGGACTTGGAGTTGAACTTGCTGAGGCTTTAGCCGAAGTTGTGCATAAACAAATAAGACTAGATCTAAATATACTTAAAAACGAAGGTACAAGCCTACATGATGTGAAAATGAAACAATATATCGGATGTAGATACTCCCCTGGGTATCCAGCATGTCCAGATCTAGAGCTAAATAGAGATATTTTTGATCTTTTAAAGCCTGAAGATTTTGGAGTAACGCTTAGTGAAACCTTTCAAATAGTCCCAGAACAAAGCACTTGTGCATTTATAATACCACATCAGGAGGCTAAATACTTTGCAATCTAAAAAAACATTAATTTATACAGCTCTTACATCGGAGGCTCAAGCTATAGTAGAGTACTTAAAGCTTACAAAGATAGATGTACATCTTTATGAAAATGAGGATGTTTTACTTCTTGTTGGTGGTATAGGTAAACAAAGAACAATTTTTTCATTAAAGTCTATATTGTCAAAATATAGTTTTACAAAAGCTATCAACATAGGTATAGCAGGATGCAATAATAAAGAGTATAATATAGGTGAGCTAATATCAGCTACATCTCATAGTTTTGAAGATATTAGAATATTACCAATTATTACTGTAAATCTTCCTCAAGCAAACTATGATATATTGTCACAACATAGTCAAACATATCTATATGATATGGAAGCTGAGTATTTTTTGCAAGTAGTCTCAAAATATATAGATAAAGACAATATCTATATATTTAAGGTTATTAGTGATCATTTAGATACAAAAAAGCCAACAAAAGAGTTTGTAAAAAATTTAATCAAAAATAGACTTAATTTTATAATAAAAAATGATATAATATAGTCCTAGGTTAAATTTTTATAAGGTAGAAAGATGAAAAACACTATTTTTATTTTATTGGCACTTTTTTTATTTGCTGGTTGTGCTACTTGGAAAGGTATAAAACAAGATAGTTCTGATGCGTGGGAGGCTACAAAAGATGGCTCATCAAAGGCTTATCAATCAACTAAAAAAGCCATACATAATGCAACATCAGATGATTAATTCAGGATATATTAAATAAATAATAGATAAAATAGCTATTATTATTGTTTAGGAGAACTCTAGTGAAAGATAGTAAAATTTTAGTTTTAAGTGATTTAAGAGAATTTAGCCAAGTGGTTGCAAAAAAAGCAATAAGTTTTTCAAAGCAGTATAATAAACCTTTGGAAGTGTTAAATATTGAAGAGAAGTCATTTTTTGATTTCTTCAAAGAAAAAGCAGAAGAATCAATACAAAAATGTAAAGAGACTCTTCAAGCGATGTATGAAGGAAGTGATGCAAATATCACTTGCGAATATGGTGATTTTATGCCAATAGTACAAAAAAGCATCGAAGATAACAATATCTCTATGATTATTGTTGGATTTAAAAGAGAAAGAACATTTGTAGAAGATTTAATCAATGGTTCATATCTAAATGATATAGTAAGAAAAACAAATATTCCTGTTTTGGTAGTAAAAACAGAAGATGAACCATCTTATAAAAATATCTTAGTTCCTAGTGATCTATCTTTTGAATCAAAAGAGAATATTGAGTATTTAGCAAAACTATTTCCTGAATCAACTCTATATATAGAGCATTATTATAAGACATTTTTTGAAGATAGAATGAGATTTTATGGGTTTGATGTAGATGAATCAAATAGATTTATAAATCACTTTAGATATGAAGCTGAAGAGAATTTAAGTGCTTTTGTAGATAGTCTATCTTTACCAAAAACTATTAAAATAAAATTCAATGCAAAAAAATATGTTGATTTTAACTCTATGGTAAAAGAGTCTATAGAGGATAATGATATAGATTTATTAAGCCTTTCAACAAGCGGATATGTAAGTATCTTCTCTTTTGATTTGCTAGAAAAATCACCAAAAGATGTGATAATTTTTAAGATTAATTAACAATATAGATTTAACAAATTCAACTAGGAAGTGACTAAGTGCAAAATATTGCTTATATTATAAGCTTTTTAATTTTTGGGTACTTTATAGTCTCATATGATAACCTAACAGTTATTTTGGCTGGTGTTTCAATATTTATTATTGGAATGTATTTTATGCAAGATGGTTTCAAACAGCTATCTGGTGGGATACTTGAAAAACTTTTACAAAAGTTTACAAGTAACTCATATTATGCTATCTTAACAGGTATAATATCTACCACAGTTGTACAAAGTTCAACTATTACAACTTTGCTTACTATCTCTTTTGTTGGAACTGGGCTTTTAACATTGGCTCAAGGTATTGGAGTTATTTTTGGATCAAATCTAGGAAGCTCTACAACAGCTTGGATAGTTGCAAGTTTAGGTGTTGATGTTAAGATTGCTGCTTATGCTTTTCCTATGGTTGTTTTTGGAGTAATCCTTAGATTTAGTAAATCAAATCCTGTTAGAGGTTTGGGTAATGTACTACTTGGACTTGGATTTATCTTTCTAGGTATTGCATATATGAAAGATGGTTTTGAAGAGTTTAAAGAGACTATAGATCTTGCTTCTTTTGCTATGGAGGGCTATCTAGGGATACTTGTTTATATTGCTATAGGTTTAGTAGTAACAGTAGTAGTACAATCAAGTGCTGCGACTATGGCTATTATAATTACTGCTTTAAATCTAGATAGTATTACTTATGACAATGCTCTATCTTTGACTATTGGGGCAAATGTTGGTACAGTTTTGACCGCATATTTAGTAGCCCTTACATCAAATGAAAATGCACAAAGAGTTGCTTTATCTCATGTGTTATTCAACTTTATAACAGCTACGGTAGTAACTATATTTGTATTTCAAATAGCTTATATTATTGATGTAATAGCACCATATTTAGGTATAAGTGATAGTAATTATGGTATTAAACTTTCACTTTTTCATTCACTATATAGTATTATAGGGATATTGATATTAACGCCATTTATTCCTCAAATTGAGAAGTTTTTAAATAAATTGGTAAAAGATAAAAAAACTCCTATGTCAGAGCCAAAATATCTTTCAATGTCTATTGTAGGTAGCCCAGATGCTGCACTTGTTGCTCTTAGAAAAGAGGTGATCAATCTATATGAGCATTGCCAAAAAGCTATGCTTCATGCACTAAATATACATACAACAAATCTAAATAATGAGACTCTACAAAAACAACTAAGTAGTAAGTTTAGTGTAATAGATACAGATATAGATGAGATTTATCAAAAAGATATCAAAAACCTATATAGTGAGATTATTAAGTACTCCTCTTTTGCTCAAGAACATATGTTTGACTTCCAACATAAAGAAGCAGGAGAGTTCAAAAGATCTGCTGCTATTTTGGTAGAAGTACTAAAAGATATAAGAGATGTTCAAAAAAATGTTAATTATTACCTAAAAAGTAAAAATGAATTTATTAAAAAAGAGTATAATATATTAAGAAAAGAGATAGCTGAAATCTTGATAGATATCAATATTTTAGCTACAATGCAAACAGATATAGATAAGCTTACTCAACTTGAAGTTATCAAAGTTACTTTAGCAGAAAATGATTTTGCATCTTCAGAAGAGATAGATATGCTTATTAGAGAAGATAAGATTACAGCAACTATGGCAACATCATATATCAATGATAGTGCTACAGGTTATTCGATACAAAAAAAGTTAGTTGAGGTGGCTAAAATTTTGTTTTTAAGTGATGATCTACTAAAACAAATTGGAGAAAATGAGCATGAATTTAAATAAATTGGTAAATATTGTAAGAGGGTACTTTAAAAAAGAGCATTTAGAAGAGTCACAAGAAAAAAAGGTTCTAAATATCATCAAAGATCTTAAAGAGAAAAAAGCACAAATTAAAAGTCAATTAACACTTCTAGATAAAGAAGATAGAGCAAAAAAAGAAGAGTTAGAAAAACAGTTGATGAGTATCTCTATGCTAATAAGAAAAAGTAACAATATTATTAAAAAGGGTTAATTTTGCATATTACAAATAAAATCTCAAGAACCTTTGGAAGATTTGCAAGATATAAGTTCCCTAAACCAATACAAATAACTATCAACTATCTATATGTTAAGCTTCTTAAGCTTAATATGGAAGAGTTTTATCCAAGTTCAAGCTATAAAAGTCTAAATGCTCTTTTTACAAGGGAGCTTAAAACTCCAAGACAAATAGATAATAGTCTAGATAACTTTATCTCTCCATCAGATAGTTTTATTACTGAGTGTGGAGAGCTAGATCATGGAACTTTGCTTCAAATAAAAGGTATGAGTTATAGTCTAAAAGAGCTTTTAAGCCAATATATAGATGAAGACAATCTCTCAAAAGTAATAAATGGTAAATTTATGAACTTCTATCTCTCCCCTAGTGATTATCATAGATATCATAGTCCATATTTTGCTAAAGTAAATAAACTTATTCATATACCTGCAAAACTATACCCTGTAAATATGCCATATCTCAAAAAAGAAAAAGACCTCTTTATCAAAAATGAAAGAGTAGTCCTAGAGTGTCAAACAAAAGAAGGAAAGCTATTTTATATGGTTTTTGTAGGTGCCTTAAATGTTGGTGATATGGTTTTTACTTTTGAAAACAAGGTAGAAACAAATAAAGACTCAAATACTATTCAAGTATATGAGTATGAAGATCTATATATCTCAAAAGGTGAGTGTTTAGGGTACTTTAAGATGGGTTCAACTGTGGTTATAGTTTGGGAAAAAGATTTTATTAACTTGGAAAATTTAATAAATTCTAAAGTTAGTTTTGGCACAATTGTAGCCAAAATATTATAATTTCAATAAAAAGGATAAAAAATGGCAACAAAAGAACTATGTAGAATAGATTTAAGTGGTACACAAAAAGGAGCTATTATAGTAGCAAATGTAAGTGAGCCTTATGGAGCAAATACTGATGATGTAGTAAGTATAGGTATAGCACTTAATGGACAAGATGTAGAGTGGAAAACTCATATTCCATATGACAATATAGATGCACTTATAGAGGCTCTAAAAGCAGCAAAAGAGGCTAATAAATAAGTTATGTTTAGATACATAGCCTCGTTTATTTTAGCAACGACTCTTGTTTTTGCAAATCTTTTTGCACCTAGTGATGATGATTTTTTAGAACCAAATGAAGCTTTTAAAACTCACTCTTTTAAAGAGGGTGAGTATATAGAATTTGAGATAAAGTTAGGTAAAAATATCTATCTTTATCAAGATAAATTAGAGCTTTTAATAACATCTCCTAGTAAGATTGATATCACAAATAAGATAAAATTACCTGATTTTGTAGAGTACAATGAATCAAAAGCTATTTTTGATCAAGCTAATATATCAGTACCCACAAGCTTAATTGATGAGTTAGTAGATAGTGGTGAATTTGCTTTGGAGCTCAAATTTCAAGGCTGTTCTAGTGCAGGTTTGTGTTATGCACCTATGAGTGCTTTTTATAATCAATCAGCATCTATAAAATCAAAAGATGAGATTATAAAGCCACTTCAAACTATACAAACTGTAGAAGAAGAGCCTATTTTAAATGAAACAGAAGAGATAGCATCTATTTTTGATAATTCAAATATCTATATTGTTTTGATTACATTTTTTGGATTTGGATTGCTTCTTTCTTTGACTCCTTGTGTTTTTCCTATGATACCAATACTTTCATCTATTTTGGTTTCACACTCTAGTAAAAAAGAGCTTAGTAGTAAAAGAGGATTTTTTCTCTCTTTGGTTTATGTCCTTAGTATGTCATCAGCATATGCAATAGCTGGTATTATAGCAGGTATTTTTGGTGCAAATTTACAAAGTGCTTTACAAAACCCTATAGTTTTAACTCTTTTTGCAGCAGTTTTTGTTGCTCTTGGACTATCTATGTTTGGATATTTTGAGATAAGAGTTCCTGCTTTTATACAAAATAGACTTAGCAAAAGTACTGAAGGCAAAGAAAACCAAGGTATAGTAGGAATAGCTGCTATGGGCTTTTTATCCGCACTTATTGTAGGACCTTGCGTAGCACCACCACTAGCTGGAGCTTTAGTCTATATAAGTCAAACAGGTGATGCACTTTTGGGTGGACTTGCTTTGTTTGTGCTTAGTATTGGTATGGGTGTGCCTTTACTTCTTATAGGATTTGGAGCTGGTAAGTTTATGCCAAAACCAGGGGGTTGGATGGAAAACGTAACAAGATTTTTTGGTGTTGTTATGTTTGGTCTTGCTATTTGGATGCTTGATAGGGTATTAGATCCATCTATTACACTTATATTGTGGTCCGTTCTTTTTGTAAGTAGTTCAGTATATCTAGGACTTTTTGAAGCTACAAAAGAGGGTATTGTTGGAATCAAAAAACTAAAAAAAGTATTAGAAATATTTTTAGTAGTTATCGGTATATCTTTGTTTATTGGTGCTTTAAGTGGAGCAACAAACCCACTTAAACCTTTTGAGGGATTTACTTCTGGGGCTAAGATAGAAAATAGCAACTCTTTAGAGTTTAAAGAACTAAAAACTTTACAAGATCTAAAAAGTGTAGTTAGTAGTGATACAAAACCTATTATGATTAAATTTACAGCTTCATGGTGTAGTAGTTGTAAAGAGTTAGAAAATATTACATTAAAAGATCAAGAGGTAATAAAAACTTTATCTAAATATCAACTATATAAAGTAGATATTAGCTCAAACACTCAAGATGATAAAGAGATTTTAGCATATTTTGGGCTTTTTGGACCTCCAGCACTACTCTTTTTTGAAAATCAAAAAGAGCTAAAATCTAAAAGAGTAGTAGGATACAAATCTCCAAAAGAGTTTATATCTAACATACAATAAGGAGAGTGATGAAAAAAATAGTTACACTTATACTTTTGCTATCTTCTATGCTTTTTGCGGTTAAGTTAGAGTATATCAACTCATATGATGAGGCTTTACAAAAAGCAAAGAGTGAAGATAAGATGCTTTTAGTAATGTTTACTATGAAAGATTGTCCAGCTTGTGAATATATGAAAGATGTGGCCTTTGATAGTGAAAGATTAAATCTATATCTATCACACTATTTTATAATATGTGAAATAGATTATAAAGATCCATCTTCATATCCACAAGGACTAAATCCTTTTGGTACGCCAACATTTTATATCCAAGATAGTAGTGGCAATACCAAAGGAAGAGCTATAGTAGGTGGACATGCAGCACCAGTTTTTTTGGGAAAATTACAAGAGTACAAATAAGGAACAATATTGATAGAAAAATCTATATTTAGAGAGTATGATATAAGAGGTATAGTTGGTACAGAACTAAACGAACGTTCAGTTAAACTAATAGGCTATTTTTTAGGACTTAGGATTTATGAAAGGCTTGACTGCTGTGTGCCATATGTGGCTATAGGATATGATGCAAGAAGCCACTCCCCAGAACTTTTTTCATATCTAGCAAGTGGACTAAATGCTAGTGGATGTAAGGTACTTAATATGGGTATGGTAGCTACTGGGGTGAATTATTTTAGTAACTTTAACTCTTTTGATAATATTACACCTAGTGCATCTATTATGATTACAGGCTCACATAACCCTAGCCAATACAATGGATTTAAGATTACTATAGATAAAAAGCCATTTTTTGGACAAGATATATATGATCTAGGTAAAAGTATTATAGCAAATCAAAACAAAGAGATTAAAGATGATGATTTTTCAATAGATATTGATGTAAAAGAGCTTTATATTGATTATATGGTAAATAGTTTTGAACATCTAAGAGGCTTTAAACAAAGATTTGTTATAGATTGTGGCAATGGTGTAGCTGATACAGTTTTAAGTGAGATTTTTGATAAACTAGAGCTAAACTATCATGGTATTTATTGTAAACCAGATGGTACATTTCCTAACCACCACCCAGATCCAAGTGATGAAAAAAATCTAGTTGATATTAAAAAAGAGCTAGAAAAAGAGGAATTTAGTTTTGCTTTTGCTTATGATGGAGATGCTGATAGAATAGCATTTTTAACAAAAAAGCACAATGTAAAAGGTGATATTTTAGCAATACTTTTTGCAAAAACTATGCAAAATCCAACTGTTATTGGTGAGGTTAAATGTAGCCAGATTATGTATGATATGATAAATAGCGGTGGTGGTAAGGCTGTGATGTATAAAACAGGACATAGCAATCTAAAAGTAAAACTACAAGAGCTAAATGCAGATTTAGCATGTGAAGTAAGTGGACATATCTTTTTTGCTGATAGATATTTTGGCTATGATGATGCCATATATGCTACATTTAGGATACTTGAACTTATCAAAAATGGTATGGATATAGATAAAGTTATAGACTCTTTGCCACAAGTATATAGTACTGAGGAGCTAAAAGTTCCTGCTACTGAAGAGGAGAAGTTTAAAATAATAGATAGATTAAAACTTCTTTTAAAAAACCCAGATCCAAGCTTCCCTATAATCAAAGAGATTATCGATATAGATGGGCTTAGAGTTGTTTTTAAAGATGGTTGGGCTTTGGTTAGAGCTAGTAATACAACACCTATTTTGGTTACTAGGTTTGAATCAACTAATAAAGAAAATGCTATAATATACGAAAAGAGACTAAACGAACTAATAGAACAAGCAAAAAAAGGAGAATAAATTGAGTTTAGAAGAGAGTTTAAAACAAAGAAGTGGACATAAATGTGAATTATGTGGAAGTAAAGAGGAACTTAGAGCTTATCAAGTAAACTTAAACGATGATGGAGCTGATGGATCAGTGCTACTTTGTCAAACTTGTTTTGATGGAGTTGATAATCCAGCTGAAGTTGATTTAAGCCATTGGAGAATTTTAAGTGATTCTATGTGGAGTGAAGAAAGAATTGTTCAGATTTTGGTATATAGAACACTAAAACAGCTAAATGATCCATGGGCAAATGAGCTTATAGATATGATGTATCTTGAAGATGAAGAAAAAGCTATTGCTGATAGTGGTATAGTTATAAGTGATGATAGTGAAAATAAAAAAGATGCAAATGGCAATATCTTAGCTGAAGGTGATAGTGTAACTATTATCAAAGACCTTGAGGTTAAAGGTGCAGGATTTACAGCAAAAAGAGGTACAGTTGTTAAAAACATAAGCCTTGGAGATGTTGCTGGACATATAGAAGGTAGGGTAAATGGGGTTAAAATCTACCTAAAAACTTGCTTTTTAAAGAAGTCATAAGCTTCTAAACCAAAATACTTAAAGTACCTTCCCTAGTCATATTTGCTTGAGCTAGAGCGAAGGTACCAGCTTCATAAGTGATAAGATTTTGTTTCAATCTAGCAAACTCATCCATCATATTTGCATCTCGTATAGTTGATTCTGCACTTAGGATACTTGTTTTTTGAACAACAAGATTTCTCATAGTTGATTCTACTTGTTGTTGAACTGCACCATAATCTGTTCTATATTGGTTTAAATCAGTTAAAGCCATATCAATAGTAGCCATATAGTTTTGCATATCATTAAAGCTTAAGCCATCTGTATTATTAGCAAGAGTTTTTAAAGAAGAAAGAGTATGTGTTGAGCTTTTTGCTAAACCAGCACTATTTGCTTGTATTCCATCTCTAGCTTCAACTACATTTTCTGCTCTTTCACCCAAAATAAATACTATTTTTTCTGTTTTATCTTGACTGTCTTCATCTTTTTGTAAAAGAAATTTATCATAATATTTTGTTTGAGATGCTATTTGATCTAGTTGTTTTAGCAAACCTACAATATCCGAAGATATTATCTTACGCCCTTGCTCACTTGTAGTTTGGCTAGATCCTTGAATAAGTTTTTGTTTAATAACATCTAAGATATTTGATTGTTCGCTCATAGCTTTATCAGCTATTTGTAATAAAGAGACTCCCAATGAGGCATTATTAATACTTTGAGATAGTGAACTTGCTTGAGTTCTAAGTTTATCAGATATTGCAAGTCCTGAAGGGTCATCAGACGATCTATTTACTCTAAGTCCAGTTGCTAACCTCTCCACAGCTAAACCAATAGCTTTGTTTATTTCGGTTAATCTTTCATTAGTTAGCATAGAGTTAATATTAGTATTAATTCGCATCACATATCCTTAAACATATACTTTATAAATATATAAAGCCACAACAGTATTTTACATATACATTTCTTAGTATTTGCTTAATTTACTCTCATATTCTAGGATATTTCTATTATATTTTGAATATAGCTCAATATTTGGGTTTATATTGGGCATAGGCTTATTAAAATGCTTTAAAAGATAGATCAAAATATCATCACTACCAAATAGTTTTTTATATAGATATAGGGCTTGATCTATAGAAGAAATATCTAGATTTTTTATTTGTTGCATATAATAGATCTTCATATAGTTGTTTATTTTGGTATAAAGTAAATCTATAGAGAAATATTTTGAGATTATTTTATATGCTACATTAAATCCTTGTTCATAAACCAAAAGATTAAAGATTTGAAAATCTTTTTGAACTATATGCATTAGTTCAAAATAAGCTGGAGTTGATTTTAAAAAAGGATTTACGGATATAAGATGATAGATAAGCTTTATATTTGTTTCATTGATGGCTTTTTTAAATATTTTATGCACTTGTGAATCTGTTTTTAGTTGTTCGGCTTTTGCTTTGTATTGTGGAAAATGTTTTAAATAATCACTAATAGTGTTAAACTCTTCATCGTTTTCATTTAGCTTTGTAAGTCTAGAAAAAAGCTTTTTGCCAATAAGATCTATCTCTTTACCCACAGAGCTATAAAGTAAAAATGGGTATTTTTGACTATATTTATAAAAAAGATAAAATTGTTTATTTTTAATACTATTTTCTACAGCTATAAATATCTCCGCATTATTAATAAGCTCTATAATCATTTTGTATTTATCATTTAGAGTATAATATGGTTTAGCTAGAGTTAAAATCTGCTCTGTTGGGGAGTTTGTAAGTACCATCTGTTCTATAGTTGCAAATAACTTTAACCACTCTTCTTCTAGCTTTGTATAGTTTAATGATTTTTTCAAAAAGCTATACTCTTCACAGAGTCTATAAGCTTGTTCTATATTATTACGTTTAATAGCTTGATTAAACTCTATAACAACTGCTTGATTTGATATAATCTTATCATATAACTCTTTTTTACTTTTGATAGCAAAAAAAGGCTCTATCATCCTAAGAGCTAGGCTTACTTTATCTTCACCTATAAAATAGATAGCTTTTTGTAATAAAGTCTCCCATAAGCTATTGACCAATGTTAAAATAGTTGGGTTCATATATAAAAATATATTTTCCTCAATCAAATCAAAAGCTTTTTTATACTCTTTGTTTTTTAGATGTAATAATGTCTTTTCAAAGTTATGTTGTTTTGCAAAAAAGTATAACTGATTATTATCTAGGATAATTATTATAAGTTCATTATTGATAAATACCTTTTTAATAGGGCGTTCAAAGACAAAGTTATACATTATCTCTAATGTTTGAAGATCTATTAAAAAGACCATACCACTATCATTGCCAACCAAAGAAGATGTATGAGTTATATCTGTATAGCAAGTTGATACATCTGTAATATCTGCATTGCTTGTTAAGAGCTGATTGCTAGTAAGATCATATGAACAAAAAGGATATGTTGAATTTTTTGTAGTAATAAAAATTTTACTATTTTTATCATATACAAAACCATCAGTTGCATAACCATCTATTTGAAAGCTATGTTGTAAATTTTGCCAAAAGATATTATATACATATACCATACCATCATCATATATCATAACTAAAAGTTGAGAGTCTAAAGAAAAAAAGTGTTTTATTAGTTTTGCATCTGTTTTATTTTGTATTATAAAGGCAAAGTTTTTTGTCTCCAAATCAAAAAAACAGAGTTTATTAGCACTATTTTTACAAACTAGAAAAAAGTTATCTTTAGTTGTTCTTATATCATTTATTGAGCTATCTAAAAAGTACTCTATTTGTTTAGTATAGTGTGAGTTTACGTTATAAATAAAAAGAGTATTCTCTTTTGTTGAAAATATAAGCTCATCTTTATTGATAACAAAAAACACCAAAAGAGTCTCTTTTGGTATTTGTAGTTCAATTTTTTCTATTATTTGGAAATTGATGGTATTAAGTTTATATAAAACCATATTTACATCAATAATAACTATAAGAGTTTCATCAACTTGTTTAAAAAATAGTGTTTTTGAAGGTAGTGTAACTATCTCTTCAATCTTAAAAATAGCATCAAACATTATAAACCTAATTCTTATTTTACTTTGGATAGTATATTATAATATAATTAGTTTGTTATGTCAATGAGTTATAATGATACTCTTTAACTATTTTCAAGTATTGCCAAAGCGTTGGTTGTATGGATAAGCTTATCTTTAAGATTAACATTTAAAATATAAGTTTTTTGAATATATGGTATCAAAAAAACCTTTGGTAGATTTTTCTCTACCAAAGAGTTATCTACTTTGATTTCAAGATAGTCACCTAAAGGAAATCTATGGATATCATCTACTATTCCTAAAAGTAAATCATCTTCATAAACACTACAAGAGATGATATCAAACCAAAAATATTCACCATCTTTTAGTTTGCATAACTCTTTTGAATCCTCTTTAGTAGTAAAAAGTTCAAGATTTGTTAGTTTTTTAGCTGTATCACAATCATCATAAGAGGTAAATTTAATAATACCTCTATTTATATCAAATTTTTCTACTTCTAATAAGATATTTTTATTAGTTAAAAGAGTAGAGTTTTTTTTGATAGCTTGTGGGAAATCAGTATCAAGATAGACTTTAAGCTCACCTTTTAAACCAACACTTTTACCAAGTTTACCTAAGTAGATTTTATCACTCATCTATAGCAACAACTTGTATTTTATAAGAGATATTATCTTTAGCTTTACAACCATTAATGATAGTCTTTAAAGAGTTTATCATATTTCCATTTTTACCTATGATTTTACCTACATCTATTTGGTGTGCTTTGATAGTTATTTCATAAAAATCATCAGCACTCTTATCCATCTCAACAGAGATTAAATCAGGGTTGATTGCTATTAATGTACAATAGTTTTTAATAAAATTAACTATCATTTAAAGACTTTTGTTATTTTCCGCTAAGTTTTTTAACTTTTTCACTCATTTGAGCACCAACACTCAACCAGTAGTTTAATCTTTCTTCATCTATTTTAACTACTTTTGGCTCACTTACAGGGTTGAAATAACCTATTGATTCAATCCATCCGCTATCTCTTCTTTTTCTACTATCAGTTACAACTATTCTATAAAAAGGTTTTTTATTTCTACCCATTCTTGTTAGTCTAATTACTGTCATTGTTTTGTTCTCCTTATTTGTTAGTATTTTTTAAATACTTAAAAAAACTCTTTACTAAAAGCTTATCTAAATATTTGATAAGTAGAAAACTACTTATCTTTGGGGTATGCCTTTTTGTGCTTGAGCTAACATATTTGTAAAGCCTTTCATACCACCTTTATTTGATAGTTTTTTTGCCATTTTTGAGGCATTTTTAAACTGTTTTAAGATCTTATTTACTTGTGTTTCATTTAGTCCTGCACCATTTGAGATTCTTTTTTTTCTACTAGGGTTTAGCAAAGATGGGTTTTCTCTCTCTTTTGGAGTCATAGAACCAATAAGAGCTTTGATTTGAACTATCTCTTTAGAGTTATCTAAATCCATCTCTTTTAGAGGTCCTGCCATTTGTGAAAGCCCTGGGATCATAGAGATGATAGATTTTAAACTTCCTAGTTTTTTGATCATCTCAAGTTGCTCTAAAAAGTCGTTGAAGTTAAACTCACCTTTTTGGATCTTTTTAGCAACAGCTTTTGCTTGTTTTTCATTCATAACTGCTGATGTTTTTTCTGCAAGTCCTTCTATATCTCCAGCACCTAAAAGTCTGCTTACTATCCTATCAGGTATAAAAACTTCCAAATCAGGCATTTTCTCACCAATACCTATAAATCTAAGAGGAACTCCTACTTGATGAGCTATAGATAAAGCCACTCCACCTTTTGTATCACCATCATATTTTGATAAAATAACTCCATCTATGCCAATCTCTTCTTTAAAAGTAGTAGCAGTTCTTGTAGCATCATGTCCTGTTAGTGAGTCTGCAACATAAAATATCTCACTAGGATTAACTGCATTTTTAACCTCTTTTAGCTCAGCCATTAGCTCATTATCAATAGCAAGTCTTCCAGCAGTATCTATTAAAACCACATCATAGTGTTCACTTTTTGCTTTTTGAAGAGCATTTTTTGCTATACTTACTGGGTTTTTTTCATGATCATCAAAGTAGATATCTACATCTATTTGAGCTGCTATTTGTTTAAGTTGCTCAACAGCAGCTAGTCTTTGAAGGTCTGCTGCTGCTACTAGAACTTTTTTCTTTCTAGTTTTAAGATAGTTTGCTAGTTTTCCTGTTGTAGTAGTTTTTCCGCTTCCTTGTAAACCAGTCATTAATATAACTGTTGGTGGAGTTGGTGCAAAAACAAAGCCTTGATTTCCATTTGCTGTAAGAATAGAGCTTAATTCATCTTTTAGGGATTTTAAAAAGTTATTTTGCCCAATACCTAGCTTTTTGGTATTTAGTTCAATATTAGTTACAAGTTCTTTAGTTGTTTTATGGTGAACATCAGCCTTTAAAAGAGCTTTTCTTAGCTCAGTAATTGCATTTTTAAGAGCCTTTTCATCATCTTGAAATCTTATTTTATTGACTGTTGTTTTAATCGAACTTGTTATAAAATCAAACACTATACTTACCTTTTTTTAAAAATTTCACAATTTTACAAAAAGAAAACTTTAAAACAGATTAATTAAGCATATTTTAAGAATAGAACTTTCTAAAATAGCGATTCTACCGTAAAGTTATCTTAAAGTTTAGTTAAACCCATATGCTCTAAACTCTTTTGGTTCAGGTGATTCAAAGCTATAATCAAAGAGTTTTGTTTGTCTTGAGTGTAAAAGCATTCTATGAACTTTATTAGATGGTTTTCCATAAAGCAAATCTCCAATAATTGGTAGATTTAAGTACGCTAAATGAACTCTTATTTGATGAGTTCTACCAGTTTGTATAACAATTTTAACCTTGCTTTTATGCCCTTCTATCATCATAGGATAGACTGTAGTTTTAGCACTTTTACCATTTCGTAAATCTATTTTACTTTTGGCACTTTTGCCTTTGATGGTGCTTATTGGTAAGTCACATGTGAGTTCATCTATAACTTTACCTTCAACTACAGCAACATACTCTTTATAGACTCTATTTTCTTTAAACTCTTGTATAGCTTTTTGTTGAAACTCTTTATTTTTTGCAAAAAGCACAACTCCACTTGTCTCTCTATCTAATCTATTTAACAATAAATAGGTAGGATATAGAGTTTCAAGTTCACTTGTATTTAGATATGCAGGTTTATCTACTGCTAAAATATCGTTATCTTCAAAAATCTTTCTTACTTTTGGAATCTCTTTTATTTTAAAAACTGTTTCATTTGATATCTCACCACGAGCTATTACTATTTTTTTGCCATTTGCACTAACAAGTCCTTTGTCTATTAGCTCTTTTGCTTTGTTGTTTGTTATGCCCTCTTGTATAGCTAGTAGCTTATAAGCTTTTTCTTTTGCCATTAATTACCTTAAATATATAATAGTAATTGTATCATATAATTTATAAAAATCATCTTTAAGTATATATTTAGTTTTTTTTAGGTAAAATCGCAAACTCTATTTATATAATAGATACCTCACATGTATCAATCCTTGAATTGGTTGCACAAACGTGTTAAGGGATACAGAGGCAAAACCAAAACAAAAATATTATTGCAAGGAGCAAATTAATGGTTACAATGAAAGATTTATTGGAGTGTGGTGTACATTTTGGACACCAAACAAGAAGATGGAACCCAAAAATGAAAAAATTTATTTTTGGTGTAAGAAAAAATATCTATATTATTGACTTACAAAAGACTCTAAGATATTTTAGATATACATACAATGTAGTAAGAGATGCAGCTGCTGAAGGTCAAACAATGATTTTTGTTGGTACAAAAAAACAAGCAAGTGAAACTATTAAACAAGCTGCTATAAGCTGTGGTATGCCATATGTAAATTATAGATGGTTGGGTGGTATGCTTACAAACTACGGAACAATCAAAAAATCAATAAGAAAACTAGAAGTTATCAAAAAAATGAAAGAAGAGGGTCAAACTGCTCTTTTAACAAAAAAAGAGGCATTGATGCTTGATAGAAAAGAGGAAAAACTAGAGCTTTATCTAGGTGGTATCAAAGATATGAAACAACTTCCTGATTTGATGTTTGTTATAGATGCAGCAAAAGAGAAAATTGCTATTGCTGAAGCTAGAAGAATGGGAATCAAAGTAGTTGCTCCTATAGATACAAACTGTGATCCAGATGTTATTGATTATCCAATCCCTGGAAATGATGATGCTATAAGATCTATTCAACTATTTTGTACAGAGATGGCAGCAGCTATCAACGAAGGAAGATCAGCTTATCTAGAAAATGGTGGAGTGATTGATGGTGAGCCTGTATCTCAAGAAGAGCAAGAAGAGGTATTACAAGAGGCTATGGCTGAAGCTGATGAGATAATCGAAGACGAAGAAGCAACTAAGGAGGACTAAAAATGGCAGAAATTACAGCACAAATGGTAAAAGAACTAAGAGAGGCAACTGGTGCAGGGATGATGGACTGCAAAAAAGCTCTTAGTGAAACTGATGGAAATATGGAACTAGCAATAGACAAGCTAAGAGAAGCTGGTTTAGGTAAAGCAGCAAAAAAAGCTGGTAACGTAGCAGCTGAAGGGCTTATCTCTATTTTGATAAATGATGATTTTACAAAAGCAACAATGACAGAAGTAAACTCTCAAACAGACTTTGTTGCTAAAAATGATGGTTTTATCAATCTAACTCAAGATATTACTGCTCATGTTCAAACAACAGGAGCTAGTAGTACAGAAGAGCTTTTACAAACTACTATTAATGGAGTAGTTTTTGAAGAGTATATGAAAAGCCAAATAGCAACTATTGGAGAAAATTTAGTTGCTAGAAAAATGGTAACAATTGCTACAGATAAAGGTGTAGTAAATGGTTATGTACATACTAATGGTAGAGTAGGTGTTATTCTAGCTGCTACTTGTGATGATGCTGCAAAAGAAAAAACTACTGCACTACTTAAAAGTATAGCTATGCATGCAAGTGCTATGAAACCAACAGTTATAAGCTATACAGAGCTAGATAAAGAGTTTGTAGAAAAAGAGCTTTTAGCTATAAGAGCAGAAGTTGAAAAAGAAAACGAAGAGTTGGTAAGACTTAAAAAACCTTTGAAAAAAATACCACAATTTGTAAGTAAATCTCAACTAACTCCTGAGATTATGGCTGAAGTTGAAGCAAATCTAAAAGAGGAGCTTAAAAACAGTGGTAAACCAGAAAAAATCTGGGACAAAATCCTCCCTGGGCAAATAGAGAGATTTATCACAGATAACACTCCACTTGATCAGCAAATGGCACTACTTTCACAAGCATATGTAATGGATGACAAAAAAAGCGTAGAACAAGCTATAGCTGAGGTTGATCCATCTATTAAAATAGTTGAATATATAAGATTTGAACTAGGTGAAGGTATAGAGAAAAAAGAAGAAGACTTCGCTGCTGAAGTTGCTGCTCAACTTGGTTGATATTACTGATTATTAACTATGGAGATTGATTTAAGTTTAAATAAAACAGATCATACTATCTCAAACCATCCAAAGCCTCTTTTGAAGGCTTTGGATATCTCACATAACTTTGATTATCCCCTTTTTTCCAATATAAACATAGATCTACACAAAAAAGAGAGTTTAGCTATTGTAGGAAGTAGTGGATGTGGTAAATCTACACTTTTAAATATCTTCTCAACACTCCTCAAACCCAAAAGTGGTGAAGTGCTTTTTGATGGAAAATCTATATATTCTTTGAAAAAAGAGGAGATTTTAAAGATAAGAAGAGAATATTTTGGTATAATATTCCAAGCACACTATCTTTTCCGTGGTTTTAATGCAAAAGAGAATTTAGAGATTTCAAGCATTTTAAATAGTACCACTATAGATGAGAGTTTGTTAAAATTGTTGCATATTGATCATATTATAAATCAAAACATAGGTACCCTTTCAGGTGGACAACAGCAAAGATTGTCAATAGCAAGAATTTTAACAAAAAAACCAAAAATTATATTTGCTGATGAGCCAACTGGTAATCTTGATAAAGAGACAGCATCAATAGTTTTTGATACATTGTTTGAGTATATTAAAAAAGAAAATGGAGCTTTGGTATTGGTTACTCATGAGATGGATTTGGCAAATAGGTGTGATAGGGTTTTTAAACTACAAGAGCAAAGGTTAATTCAAATAAAATGACTTTATTATTGATTACTCAAGAGGATATTATAAAAAGGATTTTTGATTTAGTATGTAAAAAACTAGATATAGATCTAATTATCACAGATAACAATCAAATAGATACTTTTTATGATATTATTATAGTAGATCACTACTATATCGATGATAGATTTAACCTTATTAAACAATATAGCAAAAAACTAGGAGCAATCACAAATGATATATTATCATTTGATAAGGCTAAAGATTTTGTTATAAATAGACCATTTTTACCAAACCATTTAATATCTATTTTAAAAGAGTTGATAGATAAGATTACATATGAGCAAAAAAGTGAGATTAAAAAAGAGTTTATAAACGATTTTGAAGCACAAAATAGTATTAGCTATTTGGATTCATTGGTAGATGATATTGCTAGTGATATAGAAGTAGAATCAGATGAGTCTATTATCCAAAAACCAACTATCAAACAAGGCGGAGTTTTAGATGGCTCTGAACTTATGAGGATAAAAAACCTTATAGGTATGGACAAAGAGGCAAAAGAGGCTATTGAAGAGCTAGGAGAGGATGATTGGCTAGATCTATCAGATATTATAGACAAAGCCCTAGAAGAGGTAAAAGGATATGAGTTTAAAGAAAGTTATCCAATCAAACTAGTTCTTTCAAAGTTTGCAATGGATGAGATAAAACCTCTACTAAAAAAACTCAATCAAGAAGCTATCAATGCCCTAACAGATGGCAAAGAGATAACGTTGATGTTAAAACTAAAGGAATAAAATGCTAGATCTTAAAAGTGGTGCAATTTTGCTTATTTCAGGACCTAGTGGATGTGGTAAATCTACACTATTAAAAGAGCTTTATAAAGAGATTAATGAATATTATTTTTCTATCTCTACAACTACAAGAAAACCAAGAATAGGTGAACAAAATGGAGTTGATTACTATTTTGTAACAAAAGAGGAGTTTGAAGAAGATATTAGTAGGGGTGAATTTTTGGAGTATGCAAAAGTTCATGAAAACTATTATGGAACATCTTTAAAACCTATATTAAAAGCTCTAGAAGAGAAAAAATTAGTTATCTTTGATATAGATGTACAAGGTCAAGAGATAGTTAAAAACTCCTCTTTATCTAGCTATTTAACTACTGTATTTATAACAACACCAAGTAAGAAGATTTTAAAGCAAAGATTAGAAGATAGAAAAACAGATGAGCAAGAGGTCATAAACAAAAGATTATCCAACGCTAAAAAAGAGATTTTAAGTATTGATAAATATGACTATATAATAGTTAATAATGATATAAAAACTGCATCTAGCTCTTTGGTAAATATTGCAAAATGTGCGATGATCAAGGGAACATTATATAATAAAGAAGAGATTATTAAAAACTGGATTGAATAGTTTTGAAAACAAATCTAAAAAGCATTATTAAATATCTATTATATTTAGCTCTTTTGCTTGTTGGATTTAGTGGATTGTTTCTTTTGGGTGAAAGTACTCTTTCTAAAATAGAGGTTAAAGCCACCTATTATAAAGATAGTAACTATCAAGTATTTGTTAAATCAAATGGAGTTCATACAGATATAGTATTTCCATTAAAAAGTGATGTTATAGATTGGTCTCAAACCTTTTCTTTTGAAAATACTCTTAGTAAAAGAGATGATTTTCAATATGTCTCTATTGGATGGGGTGATAGGGGCTTTTATCTAGATACTCCAGAGTGGAAAGATCTCAAAGTAAGTACTGCATTAGTAGCTGCTTTTGGTATAGGTAAAACACTACTTCATGTTACTTTTTATGATGATGTACAAGAAGATGAATTAACATATAGTTATTTTATTTCAAAACCACAATATGAAAAAATGATAAAATATATACAAAAAGCTTTAAAATATCAAAATAATCATCCAATCTTAGTAGATACTACAGCTCAATATGGAGAAAATGACGCTTTTTATGAAGCAAAAGGGAGTTATAGTATTTTTCATACCTGTAATACTTGGACAAATAATCTCCTAAAAGAGGCTTCAATGCCATCTGGACTTTGGGTTGCTTTTGATAAAGGGATTTTATATCACTACCAAAAAAGTAAGTTGTGAGCTTTTAGAAAGTGATAATATCCTCTTAGGATATAAGGCTAATATACCAATAACAAATTACTAATAATCATAAAGTATTTGCTATGTCACTATTTATATCAAAAAATATATATGATATATAAAACAACCAAACACCCTAGCAAAAAGATAAAAAATATGTTATAATATTAAAAATAAGAAGTATTATAGTTTATTATATAAGGATATGTTATGAGTCGTTTATTTGAATTTAGTTCTAGATTTAGG
>Ga0172377_10000724_pt1 | contig 32171 bp, 25 predicted proteins | sample Pumphouse3metaG_FD_119749 | JGI IMG/M metagenome (GOLD analysis project Ga0172377, IMG submission 119749) | Leachate microbial communities from a municipal landfill in Southern Ontario, Canada - Pumphouse #3 metaG | ecosystem: Engineered > Solid waste > Landfill > Unclassified | place: Canada... | reverse complement strand
CGCGCATTCTTTTTTACTGATTCCTTTCTCAATCATTTAATCGTTAAATCCTATTACAATTTTGTCTAAAATTATGAATAAAATTTTAACACTGTCCGAATTACCAGCTTGGCGGGAAGAACTGAGAAAGAAACATCATAAGCTTGTTGTTACCAATGGTGTTTTTGATATTCTTCATCGCGGTCATGCTCAATATTTACAAGATGCGGCCGCCTTCGGCGATGAATTACTCATCTGCATTAACAGTGATCGCGCCGTTCATGAGCTCAAAGGCGCCACTCGACCCATAAATCATGAACAAGACCGCGCATTTATGCTAACCAGTTTGAAATCCGTAAACGCCGTTGTTATTTTTGACAATGTCCGTGCAACCGAGGTGCTTCAACTAGCGTCACCGGATATCTATGTCAAAGGCGGCGATTATACGGAAGAGACCCTGGATAGAGAAGAATACGCCGTTCTAAAAAAAGCACAGGCTCAATTCCGCTTTATTCCATTCGTCGGCAATTTTTCCACCAGCAATATTATTCGCAGTCTGCGGGACAATACACCACTAGACGCGGCGCCTTCCACTGCTGCATCATCCTCGACGGGACTTCCGGCTGACCTCAATTTTATATTTTCTCGACGCAGCATCCGGAAATTTCAAGGCCGTCCGGTAAGCAAAGACGCCATCAACGCTATTCTTCAAGCCGGTGCAGCGGCACCCTCTGCGCGCAATATGCATCCAGAACACTTTATTGCTGTAACAGAGCCCGATATTTTGGCAAGTTTAGCCAAAATTCTGCCCCACGGGTCCTTTTTAAAAGACTCTTCCGCTGCGATTTTTGTTTGTGGGAATATCGACCAGGCATGGGATAAAAATTTATTTTATATGCTGCAGGACTGTACTGCGGCTATTGAAAATATTTTATTAGCGATACAGGCGCGTAATCTAGGCGGCTGCTGGCTCGGCGTTTATCCAAAAGGAGAACGCGTCAAAAATATCAGCGAGTTCTTTCATCTGCCCAAAAATATAATTCCCGTCAGTGCAATTGCTCTCGGATGGCCAGCAGAAGAAAAACCACCGCGCACAAATCTTACCGATTCCATGATTCACTGGAATCAGTACTGACTTATTCCGTTTCCCCGTTTTTCTACGCAAAAAAAATATTTTGTATTTTTAAATCATCGTAGACCGTAGCAAGCAAGCTTTCCGAATCCAGAAAAACGCAAAAGAACGACAATCCGGCTGGCAAGTCAAGAAAATTTAGTAAAACCTCAAAACGTTGTTGATTCCTATGCAGACAGCACTATTCGGGGTGCTGGAGTTCCTGCAGAAACAATCATACTTTCCGGGATGGCAGGGTAAAAATGTCAGTCATCAATGGATTCCTTTTTTTGCCTTGCTTAATAACAGATATTGAAGGCATACGGAAGAACCTGATAATTTAATTCTTGCCTTTCTTAAAAATCATTTAAAGGCATGAAATGAATGCTGACACCATCAAGGACAGCCCTGAAATTCATGAACTCTTCAGGAGCATCGTGAACACACAGTTCTTTGCCGCGATTAAGTTCCATTTCAAAGAATCCGTTGAAAAACACCCGGTTACCTGTCCAACGTAAAGGATTCGCCTTTAAAAGGAAAACAGCCACTTAGATCATAAAGATTTAAGCGGCTGTAAATGGTGCCCCCGGACAGATTCGAACTGACGACCAATTGATTAAGAGTCAACTGCTCTACCAACTGAGCTACGGAGACAAAAATTATTTTTTTTGCGTGGTGAATAATGTAATCACTCTTTCCTTTTTTTCAAGAGAAAGATCATTCTTTTAGGCTTTTTTCACAAAAAAAAGCGCCCCTCGATGAAAGAACATTTATCGTGGGCGGAAAAGCAGGATTCGCTGGGTAATAGCGCAGGCATTTTTCAAATCCATTTCTTTCTTTTCGTGGCCGGCGCCCCATGAATCGGAATAAATAATTTTATCGGCGGCAAAATTATAGCCAATAATCAGCCTCAGATGACCGCCGATTGCTTGCTTTAAATTGATTTCCGGCACAATACCCAAAAAAACAGACCATGCCAACGGCAGCCCCTTATCAATATTTTTTTGTATTAATTTTTTGAAATTGCGCACATCGCGGGATTTACTGCGGATTTGAATATACGTCTTCGGATCCATACTGGAAATAGTCCTCAGTACATCTATCTGATTGCCAAATTGAACAATCTCGACCTTCGGTACATCATTTCGGCGCGCCTGACGATTATAATCCCGCACCAGATGTTTTACATCATTATAGTCTTCAATCAGACAATATTCCTCGGATAAATAGACCCCCAGTTTACTACCGGCATCACCCACGGCCTCCAACATTGCATCGATCGACGTTCCTTCCTGCCTGGACGATGATGTCAGCTGCGCCAGGAGATGCTGATTCACGGTATTAATTCCAAAGTAGCGCATCACCCGTTCTGTAGCAGCCACCACGCAGTAGCCCTTTTCGCCTTGATCGACCATCGGTATATGATCAATAAAGACCGTATTATTTCGTTGTCTCACCACATTTTCAACAAGGTCTTTTTTACTTTGGATTGCGCTTCGGTCGCTATGCTGCACGGACGTTTTGCGGGGGTCCTTATTCGGATCGAATGGTTTTATTTCAAGTTGAATAAATTCCGGTCGATTCTCTTTTTTGGAGCGTCCTTTTGTCATACTGGAGCGCAAAACATAAGCCAGTCCATCTGCGATCCAGATTTGTCGTTCGATGCGCATACCCGATGCGAGTTTTCCTGTTTTGCGAACGCTGGGCTGCTTTGTTTGGGACGAAATGTGGTTCTTTATTTTATCCCGTTGATCCTCAAATTGTGCATAGGGGATATCCCCATTATCTCCGCGATTAAAGATCGATAGATCTATGCTTTTCAAGCTTCGGTCTTTATCAAAGCGAAAAAGGGCTTCGGCCAATGTCTGATCGGCAAACGTCAAATCACGCGGTGAATTTTTCCATCCGGGATAGCGTGCCTGATATCGATCTCCGGAGACCCAGCGAAAATATCGGTAGTACGGGCTATTCGCCGAGAGAAACACATCCCCATCAGCCATTTTAAAAAAGCTGCCGTCTTTTCCCAAAATAGACTCTACCGTCAAGGCAGACACCATCGAAACAGCACCAAATAACAGAAGAGCCAAAAAGATTCTTATTTTCTGCATCGTGCGTTTCCTTTCCCCTGTTCAAAACAAAATTCACTACACCAGTTTATTAAGCACCTGAGCGCGGTCGGTAATATTTCCAAAATGGCGGGATATTTTCTTTATTTCGGCAATTAATTCAATATAGAAAAGCCCCGCAGTCGGTGCGACTTTTTCATGATCCAGACGCGCCAGCTGGTTTCCTTCAAACAAATCGCAGAGGATCACGACTTGTTTTTTTAGTTTTTTTGCTTCTGCAAATTGCTCTACCGTAGATTTACGCAGCAGTTTTTTTGCCAGCCGCGCCTGTTGTGACAGCAGTTTATATAGTTTATTTAGTTCCATTTGGGTCTCTGTTCCAAGTGCTTTCTTTGTTCCATTAAAAGCATTAATAAGATTCAGCACGGATTCCGTATGATCTCCCACCCGTTCCGCATCATTGGTACAATGAATAAGCAAGGGAATGCTTTGAGCCTGATCGGGAGTAAGAGAATGCTCCATCAGACGCTCCAGATAATCGGTAATATTATGCTGCATTTCATCGATTTTTTTCTCGCGTTCCAACAAATAGGGCGCCAATTTTTTAGCCTTCTTATCATTACGGTCACTGACACGCAAAGCCGAATCGATCATTTTCCACGCGCGGGAAACCATATGCTGCAGCGCCAGCGTTGTCTGCTGCAGGGCTAACACCGGCGTTCCCAAAAGCGAAATCGGCAGTTCCTGAATTTTCTTTTTCCCAGATTTCAGCGGGATTACTTTTTCGCAGATCCGTGCCAAAAAAGGAATTGCGGGAATCAGTATCAGAGTTGTGCAGACATTAAAAACCGTATGGGCATTCGCAATCTGCCGTGGCAGACTGCCGGATGCGCTTATTTTGCTGACAACCGCGAAAAAGAAGGGCACTTCTTCTCCCGGCCAAGGGACCGCAAAAGAAAGAATCGTAAGGACCACGCCAATTACATTAAATAAAGTGTGCGCCAACGCGGCCTGTTTTCCAACACGATTTGCTGTTATTGCCGCCAGCTGGGCGGTTACAGTAGTACCGATATTACTGCCTAACACAAGCACAACAGCCGTATAAATATTAATCAGCCCGCTTCCGCCCATTGCAATGATAATACCAGTACAAGCCGAACTGCTCTGAATTATCATTGTTGTAAATACACCAATAAACAGCGCTCCCAAAACCTTCATCATCGGCATCCCTGCGCCAGCAACAATTGGTGCACAATCGAAAGATGCAAACGCATTCCGAAAAATTGGATTTTCAGCCAACACCCGCAATTCGCTGCCCATTTTTATCATACCAAGAAACAGCAGTCCAAACCCAACAATGGCTTCTCCCCAATGCTGCACCTTCAAATTCCTCACAAAAAGCATACACACGCCGATAATAATCGAGGGCATCACGACCCACGAGATATTAAAAGCAACCAGCTGAGCGGTTATCGTAGTACCGATATTTGCACCGAAGATAATTCCGATCGACTGCACCAATGAAAGCAATCCGGCATTAATAAAACCGATAACCATCGTTGTTGTCACACTTGAGGACTGCACAACCGCGGTCACCACAGCGCCTGTTGCAATTGCGGTGTAGCGATTTGAAGTAAACAGCCCCAAAATATTTTTCATTTTTTCGCCGGCACTTTTATGCAGTCCATCGGACATCATTTTCATACCGAAAACAAAAATTGCCAGCCCGCCCAAAACATTCAGCATTAACATTAGCATCTGCTATTCTCCGTTATTAATAACAAGGAAGACAAACCAAGAAAGGACTATTCGAAGTTTGTAATTACCATTTTTTTTTTGCAAAAACAGGACAAAGGAATCTCTATTATAGGATTCTCTTTTTTTCCTTTTTTTTCTGATATATATCTTTTATAAAATCAGGCGGCACATCAATTCCGATACTATTTTTTTGATAGCATTTTACATATTCTCGGATTTCATTTTCTGTCAAATCAAAGCATTTCAGGAACATTCGGACATCTTTCAGAATACTTTCGTTTCGTTCGGGTGCCGTGAATTCTTTAACGGTAGCCAGATCCAGCCACAGCACAGACATCTCGCCGGCGGCATTCAGCTTCCACATAAAATTATCATAATGCGCTCCGCCGTGAAGATATCCCGCATTATGTAAATAGGCTAAATATTGGAGATTTTTACGAATAAAGGCATCCTGCAGCATTTTTTCAGCATTGTTCATGGATTTATGAACAAGCACACGTCCTGATTGATAGTCTTCGGCAAAACGCGAGATAAAAAAAGCCGACCGGAGCCAAAAACCGAATCGTTTTTCTCCGAAGGCCAGAACTTTAATTGCGGGGATACCCAGATTTTCTGCCGTGATAAACCCCTGCCCCTCACGATAAGCTAATGAATACCGCAAAAAATATCGTATCAGGCGCTGCTCATTATAGGCCTTATAGGCAATAAACCCGCCGCCATATTTTTTCGGGACCGCAATTTTATAAACGCGTTTATGTCGCGTTTTCCAAATGACTTCTTTTTCCAAATGGTCCTTATTCTTTAAAAACCATTCATAACCCGATTGAAATTCCGGATTTATATAAGACCACGTCCGAAAAAAAGAAGCTTGACGCATTTCATTTATCACAACACCATCCTAATCAAATTTATACTCTGCCATTATTCTTTATTCATTTATTTTTATAATATAATTCCTTATCCGAACTTTTATAAAAAAAAGAATCACAAACCGCTTTTTTATCCTTTTCAAAATCCGGCTTCCATTCTTGTTTTTTCGCCAAAACGAAACCACCGCTCTTTTCAAGGTTCTTCTTTTGAAACAATTGAATTTTAACAGACAAGAACTAAATTGTAATAAGAACACTTATCTTTACTGAAGCAATAGAACAAAATAATTCAAAGACATACCATGCTTACACAAACTCCTTCCCCCGAAAGTTCCAATGTCTTTTATCAAGGCGATCTTTTAACATTCACCCTTACCGATATTCCCCAAAACACCGAAGGAGAAGCCTTTCTAAGAACAAGCCTCGGCGCTGGAAAAATCCTCCGACAAGAAATTATTGACGAGGTCGAAAAACAAACCACGCCATCCGGGAAAGAATGGCATGATCTTCCGATGACATGCCGTAACGCCAATACCTATACAACCACCTTGCCCCTACATGAAGTTGGATTCTTTTATGCAAAGGCCTATTTTTTACCAAAAGACACCGGCATGCCCATTTGGCCCGAAGGCGGCAATACAAAAATAAAAATCGAACCCGCCATAACCTTCAGTCAAAATAATATCTACAATGCCTTTGTCCGCCAATTTGGACCTCATTCGTCCCCCCCCCAAAAAAACGAACAAGAACAAAAAGCAATCGAATATCTCGATGCCAAAAACTATAATGTCATTCCACCCTCTGGAACCTTCCTGGACCTCGGTAAAAAATTGGATTTCATTATCCGCGATCTGGGTTTCCGAATTATACAACTTCTCCCCATTCAGCCAACACCCACAACCTATGCGCGAATGGGCCGATTCGGGAGTCCCTTTGCACCGCGCGACTTCTTTTCGGTCGATCCGGCCTTGGCCATCTTTGACCGAAAACACACCCCCTCCGAACAGGCCCAGTTGCTCTTTCAAAATATCCACAGCCGCAAAGCCCTTGTTTTTTTAGATATTCCAATTGCGCATACCGGCTGGGCCTCCCGTTTGCAAAATCACCACCCCGAATGGTTTGTCCGCACAGAAAAAGGCGACTTTGTCAGCCCCGGCGCCTGGGATGTTGTATGGGCCGATCTCTGCAAATTAGATTTTAGTAAGCGCGCGCTTTGGCAATATCTCGCCGATGTTTTTTTACAATGCTGTCGTCAAGGCGTGGATGGGTTCCGTTGTGATGCCGGTTATATGATTCCTCTTAAAGCGTGGAAATATTTAACGGCGAAGGTTCGTCAGCAGTATCCAGACACCATCTTTTTTCTAGAGGGGCTTGGTGGGGACATCGAAATTACCAAGAACTTATTACAGGAAGGCAATCTCAATTGGGCCTATTCCGAATTATTTCAGATTTATTCTTCCGAGGACATCACCAAGTATGCCCATTTTTGCCAGCAGTTTTCCGATGAGACTGGCGCGTTAGTAAATTTTGCAGAAACGCATGACAACGACCGCCTAGCGGCGCGATCCAAGAATTGGGCTGCTTTGCGCACGGCATTATCCGCGCTTTTTGCGCCAGCGGGCTGTTTTGGAATTGCCAATGGCGTGGAATGGCTGGCCACCGAAAAGATAGATGTCCACGAGGCACCATCCCTAAATTGGGGCGCGACGGAAAATTTATGCGCGCATTTGCGTTCTCTTAATTTTCTACTGCGGTTTCATCCCGCCTTTCAAGCAAAGACAAAACGACTGCCCCTCCCTGATTCCACCTCCAAATTGGCGGTCGCGCTTCTTCGCATCCCCGCCGACCCAAAATTTAAAGTTTTGGCAATCATCAACACCAGCGACACCGAAGCCACCGAATATCACTGGTCTCCCGATTCCTTTTCTGCTCCGAACAATCAATATCAAGATCTGTTAAGTTCTCAGACAAAAACAATCCTGCCGGAGAACAACCTTCTGCATCTAAGCCTCGCCCCCGGCGAAGCACTCTGCTTGTCTGTCATTGCGATTCAAAAAAAGGAAGGGCCCTTTCCGACACTTTCCAGCAACCACGTACAGTCCTACAAAGCACTCATCTTAAATACTATCGTTGCCACTAGCAGCTATCATGAAATATCCCAACAAGAATTCGATCATTTCTTTCAACTCTTAATTCAGTCCCCCAGAGACTTCCTGGCGCAATTATATACGACGGGGAACTATGTTCCCATTCTCGAATGGCTGCCCGAATCCGATTCCACTAGAACGACCATTATTCCACCAAAACATATGCTGTTGATTCGCTATAAAAAGCCTTTCAAAGCCGCGATCATGTTCCACGGGCACTGCCTGGGACAAAAGTTTTCTCTGCCGACTCCCAACACCAAATTTCACTTCGCGCTATTTTGTCATTTTCCGCATACGGACAAAAATGAAACCGCTACCCTTGAGCTACTAGCGTACCCATCCATGTCCACCGCGCGGTTAAAAGCCCCCCTTCTTTTATGCGGAAAAGCCACCTCTGCCCAAGTATCACTGCACCTGTCCGAACACGAAATCAAGCCCGAGCACTGCGGTTTGCTCACCACTAATCTCGGTGGCTATAGCCTCTGCCGGGCAGAGTGGGGAAAATTATACAGCTCTTACGATGCCATGCTGGCCGCCAATTTTTCGGATGACGTCCCGGTAGATCGTCTCATCGGCTTAACCCATTGCAAAATATGGGTCATCCAGCATGCTTTTTCGCATGAATTAAACAAAACCTGCCAGACAGACTTTTGTCAAATAACCCCCGAACAACTGCAATGGAGTTTTATTATTCCCGGAGATATGAGCCAAAATATTCCCATTCGAGTTCTCTTGCATCTGCATAAAGAACGAAACGCCATTTCACTGCAAATCATTCGAGATTCCCCAGCTGCTATGGAAGACTGTCCCTTCCCCTGCGATAAAAATTCGGCAGTGACCATCACCATACGCCCCATCATTGATTACCGCGTCAATCATAACCATACAAAAGCATTTGTTGTAGCTGAAAACCACTTTATTCAATCTTTGGTCCCACAGCCGGACGGCTTTACCTTTACGCCGGACCCAAACACGCATCTCCAAGCAACCATGAACGGCGCCCAGTATTTTCAAAAACCAGAATGGCAATATCAATATCATCACGCCATCGATGCCGAACGCGGATTGGAAGCCAGCGGCGACCTCTTCAGCCCTGGCTATTTTTCGAGCAAGCTTACTCCCGACAAACCGATTCAGCTTGATACCATCATCGACGCGAACAATAAACCGCCCTTCCTTTTTCCGAGAGAAGACACCATTCCCGCCGAAACTCCCGCCATGTCCGGAACACCAGAGCAATTGCTTATGCAGGCAATGGATTGCTACATCTGCCGCCGCGATAAATTCCACACCGTCATTGCCGGCTATCCGTGGTTTCTGGACTGGGGACGCGATACCCTCATTTGCCTCCGCGGCATGATCGCCGCCGGCAAAGAAGAAATATCCCAAGAAATCATCCAGCAGTTTGCCAGCTTTGAAGAAAAAGGAACCATCCCAAATATGATTCGCGGCAAGGATGTCTCCAATCGTGAAACCTCCGATGCGCCACTGTGGCTCCTTACCGCAGTCAACGATTTCATCCTCGCCTTTCCAAAAAACAATATTCTTGAAGCGGACTGCGGCGGCAAAACATTACTGGAACACCTCATTTCCATTGTTGAATATTACAAAGACGGCACGCCCAACGGCATCTATATGTGCCCCAAAACAAGCCTGATATTCAGTCCGTCTCACTTTACGTGGATGGACACCAATTATCCCGCAGGATCACCGCGAAAGGGCTACCCCATTGAAATCCAGGCTCTTTGGTACGCCGCACTCACTTTCCTATTTAAAATTACCAAAGAAGAGCGCTATCAAAAGCGAGCAATGCAAGTTCGGTCTTCCTGCCAAAAATTATATACAAAATACCCCCAGATTGGTCTATCGGATTGTCTGCATGCCTCTGCTGGAATGTCTGCGGACATTGCGACGCCCGATGACGCCTGCCGGCCCAATCAGCTGCTGGCCATCACTCTGGGCTTAATTCAATCCCAGCCCATACAGCAGCAAATACTTCTTGCCTGTCAGCATCTTCTTTTTCCTGGTGGGATACGCTCCATCGCCAAACGCCCCGTAACCATCCCGCTTGAAATAAAATTTCACGACAAGTTATTAAATGATCCTCTTTCGCCCTATTGTGGGCAGTATCTTGGTGATGAAGACACCCACCGCAAGCCGGCCTATCATAACGGCACGGGCTGGGGCTGGCAAATGCCGTCCTATTCCGAAGCTCTGATCATGACCTATGGAAAATCAACGGCAGCAACTGCGCGTTATTTTCTAGAGTCTGTTCGTGGAGAGCTTCGTAGCGCCTGTCTGGGGCATCTCTCTGAAATTTATGACGGAGATACGCCACATACTCCGCGGGGATGCCCCGCGCAAGCATGGAGTGTCTCCGAATTCTATCGAATTTTAAAAATGCTAAAAAACGACTAAGCAAATTTTCTGAATGGGGGATCTTTTTACGAAGGGATCCAGAGTTTGACATACCTGAATTCTTCCCTGTTCTCTATAGAACAAAAACAAAAACCTTTTTTAAAAATATTATAGGTGTGTTGATTTGATTTTTATCGGTATAACAGTGATGTCCCCGTTCCGACGTCTTGGTGGAAGGGTACAGAGACGCACGGCCGTGCGTCTCGACGAGAAAATCTTCAAAATAACGTGATGTTTGAATTATTGTAGGGGCGGAATATTTTCCGCCCGTTCTTGCACGGCCACTGATTTTTATATACGTACGTCGACAAGACAACCGATGTTTAAAATCAAAAACGACGCACGGCCGTGCGCCGCTACGAGAAAATCTTCAAAATAACGTGATGTTTAAATTATTGTAGGGGCGAAATATTTTCCGCCCGTTCTTGCACGGCCACTGATTTTTATATACGTACGTCGCCAAGACAACCGATGTTTGAAATTAAAAACGACGCACGGCCGTGCGCCGCTACGAGAAAATTTGCCGAAAAAATCGTGATTTGATTTTGGGCCCGACGACGAGGAGCATACCCTCAGGTATGAGACGAGGTTGGCGACACAAAAAGCATTCACGAGAATCAGGCAAATGTAAAGGTTATTTCTGAACAGCCCATTAGCCCGATATCTTCGGTCAATCGAGAGAACCGATTTACTGCATATTGAAACAGAATATTTTGTTTTTTACAACCGGCATTTCTAGAATAGATCCAGCAGATCAAGCATTTTTCGAAGAATGATATCACCAGCTGCCGGCTTCAAGTGGCTGCCGCGACATAGAATTGCCTCATAACCGCCAAAAGAAAAAGCATCCGAACACGGCACATAGCCGATATTTCCATTACTCATCATGGCGATAAGTATTTCACCGGGCTGCCCCTCCTTCAGGCGCAGGCCATATTCACAAAACGGCTGCCACGGCGCCGCACAAATATAAAAATCGCCCACATGATAAATATCCACACTGCACGATAATTCGTTCAAACTGCCCTGTTGTTTTTCCAACAGCTGCCGATCCCTCGCATGCCACATTTCCGGCGTCCATGGCTCGATTCCCGAAGCAAGCAGCTTTTTATCCCTTTCAAGCATTGCCGCATCCGGATGCCGAAGTGGCACCTTGCAATCCTGATATCGATGTGCCAAAATTATCTGATCCGAAAAAACCGCATCCCTCAAGGCATTTTCCGATGCTTTTGCCAATGCCGCGCCCATCTCTTCGATTTTCACATCCTGGTTCAAATTACTATAATCAATCTGCGTGACATCGCCACAGGCACCATTCAAGAAAACAAGAATAAAATCTTCTCCATAAATTTTTTGTAAGGATTTTTGCCAAAAGGCGCAGAAATCTGGTGAAAATTGATTCTTCATTTCAACGGTGGAATGGCAGGTAAAATTTCCGATCATTCCCTTTATGTTCTTTTCACCGTCCCGAAACGCGATCAATTTAATTTCAGAGTCTGTTGGGCCAGCAGGGCAAATATTATCCGGTGAGCCCTTCACCGGAAACGTGCGATGCGAGCCATCTTTTTGAACCCAACGACGATTAAATGCCCAGCCGGGGCACTCTCCCGAAACACAGGCCATCGATCCGACTTCGCGCTCCCGCCACGCCTGCTCCACCGCTTCTGAAATTTTTACCGCGATAGTATGGCAGTAATCCAAATCGATTTCGGTACCCAACACACTATTCGCGGGACCGCCGCTATGCGTATGACTGGCCGAGATTAAAATTTGGCGCGGTGAAAAAACCTTTATATTCCCGCAAATCAGCTTACGGGCTTCGGCAACAGTCTCGTTTGTGATGGACACTGAATCAACGCCCACTATTGCAAAAAGTTCTTTCCCATTATCAAGAACAACCGCACGCGCTTTTAGGGGCTCACGAATTCCAATAGAAATACGCGGCGTAAAATCACCAGGGATCGGGGCTCCAATTGCAGGCGTGATATCGGTTGTCGCAAATGCACCTCGAATGGTCATCACTATCTTCCCTTTTATTTATAGAATCATTTAATCCGATTGAAAAATCATGATATTTTTTTCAAGACCAGCGCCACACGACTAGGAATATACAACTTTATATAATTATTCCGGGTTTGATTTTCAACCCGCATTTGTGTTGTCCATATCTGATTCTTCTGAATTCTGTCCTGGCCGCCGAATTCTGCAGCATCACTGCTAAGAATATACTGATAGTTTCCGTCTGGGACAAGCAGTTCATAATCAACATAAGACTCACCGTAGTGAAAATTGAAACAAAAGATAAAGCCAGCGCGCTCGAAAGCAATTATTTTTGCGCCGCTGTCTATTTTTAGCAACTGCGTTTTACTACCGTAAAAGAGATCCTCTGGGTGCAACAACGCCAATGCGGCATGATCAAAAACCAGTAGCGAATGAAATTTCAAATCAGGATTATCCGCCAAATCCCAGCGACGCAATGCAAATTGGCAGGACCAGCCATTACCCTCACGCGGAAAATCGATCCACTCGGGATGCCCAAATTCATTTCCCATAAAATTCAAATAGCCGAAGCCCGCTGTTGCCATCGTTAATAAACGAGACATTTTATGCAAGGCCATCCCCCGATCCACAAGGACATTGTCTATATTATTCTGCATCGCATAATACATCGACGCACCAAGACAACGAAAAAGAAAAGTCTGACCACCCACAAGAGACTGATCATGACACTCCACATAACTCAGCGTCTTTTCATCCATTCGACGATTTGTCATCTCATGCCAGAGTTCATCCATATTCCAATCTTCGTCATGTTCGTCCAACAGCTTAAACCAGTAATCCGTAACGCCCATCGCCATTCGATAATCAAACCCGCAGCCACCCTCTTCAACCGGAACAGCCAGCCCGGGAATTCCACTCACATCCTCCGCTATCGTAATCGCATCCGGACGATATTTATGAATTGCAGCATTCACTAATGACAAATAAGCGTACGCATCCCACGAAACATTATTGTTAAAATAATCATCGTAACCGCCAAAAACATGATTCAGGCCATGATCCCGATATAGCATGCTCGTGATGCCGTCAAATCGAAACCCATCTAAATGAAACTCCTCCAGCCAATAAATACAATTCGAAGCTAAAAACCGCGCGACTTCCTCTTTGCCGTAGTTAAAACAACAGGACCCCCACGCCTCATGTTTTCCCTCCGCTCCCGGCAAAAAGAACTGCGCCGAATCTCCCGCAACCGTCGCCAGCCCCTCCAGTTCGTTGCTGGCGGCGTGAGAATGCACAATATCCATAATTACACGCAGGCCCATGCCGTGAGCAGTATCCACTAATTCCTTGAAATCTTCGGGGCTGCCAAATAAATCACAGACTGCATAAAAATTGGTCACATGATATCCGAAAGACGCATAATACGGATGCTGCATAATGGCCATCAGCTGCACATAGTTATATCCACCAGCCGCAATCCGGGGCAAGACATTCGCCGTAAATTCACGAAAAGTACCAACTTTTTCTTCGTTTTGAGCCATCCCGACATGCGCCTCATAAATCAACGGAGAAAACGGCATCGGAGGAACCGAATTTTTCCATTGGAAGATCGGCCGAGAGCATTCTTCCGCATTAAAATTGACATTTTCCCAGAGATTTCTACTGTTGCGGACAACGCGTTTCGCGCTGCACGGCAGGCGCCATCCAGACCCTCCCGGCCATTTAATAAAGAGCTTATACTGCATTCCGTACGAAAAAACAGGCCCCGCAAAAGAGCCCTCCCAGCAGCCGTTTTCCGTCCGCTTTAGGGAAAATTTTTCTTCTTCCTGCCAGTCTGAAAACTCTCCAATCAGCGTAACCGAAGTAGCATTCGGGAGCCATTCTCGAAAGACCCACCGGCCATCGGCAAGCCGATGCAAACCAAATTCATGATGCCAATTGCAGAATTCAATTAGGCTTTTACCGTTGAGCCAGTCCGCCCTGCGCTGTTCTACAAATTTTTTGCGTGCTTCAACAATCGGCCAATACTTTTTAAGCCATTGATCTTCAGACCATGAACATGGATCATTTTTAATGCGCGGTATTACGGCTACGGACATTTCTGACACAGGCATATTTACTCCCCGATTTAAGCAACCGAATGGACACCAATATTAATATTTTTCTATAAAAAGTATATTCTTTGTACTATTTTTATAAAACTAACGTTCTAGGGAACGCAAAAAAAGAACCCCTTTTCCTAGGTTTCTCTAATCTTTATTAAATTTAAAGCAACAACGAAAAAATACAACTCAGCGCAAAACTTTATCCCAGCCAATAAAGGCTCTCGCGGGACTCTTTTTTTGCCAAGGATTCCACACGAATATCCAGCTTTTTTGAACACTCGAGAACCCGATACTCATTTAAAACCATCCAAAGAGATTCGTTCTTCTATGACAATCACACTTTAAGGGGCTGTAAAAAAATGAACTTGACAATTTGCCGAAAAAATCGTGATTTGATTTTGGGGCCGACAACGAGGAGCATACCCTCAGGTATATGACAAGGTTGGCAGCACAAAAAGCATTCACGAGAATTAGGAAAATGTAAAAGTTATTCCGGAACGGCCCCTAAGCACAAAGGAGCCCTTTAAACAGCAGAGACGTATGAATTTATCCAAACAGAAAAAAGATATCATTATCACAAAAAATAACCCCACCAGACAATGAATATATCATATTACGAAAAAGCACGATGTGACTTCTTTTATTTTATACGAATGTTTTTTAGAACTCTTTTAAAATATTAAAGAAGCACTATATTATAAGACTAATTATTTTTAATCATATTTTATACTTGCATATAGGATGCTTTACAGGAGATCTAAATGGCAAACTCAGCAATTGGAACAGAATCTTTTGCAACAGAAGCAAAAAAGGACATCACGAAAAAGATACGCATTGCATTAATTGGCTGCGGCGGAATTAGCGCCTCACATATTAATGCGATGAAACAAATACCTGAAATTGAACTCGTGGCGGGATGCGATATCAACCCCGAAAGACTCCTTTGGTTCACCGAACAAACCGGCATAACCGCAGTCTATGAAAACTGGGATGACATGCTAAAAGAAGAAAACATTGATGCCGTCGATGTCTGTACTCCCAATGGCGTACACTGCCCCGCCGTTTGTGCTGCTCTCGAATGCGGTTGCCACGCCATTACCGAAAAGCCAATGGCCATGAATCCCACCGAATGCAAAAAAATGATCGACACTGCAAAAAAAGCAAATAAGTTGCTCTGTGTCGGATTTCAAATGCGCTATCATCCGGCTGCCGAAATGTTTATCCGTGCCTGCGAAGCCGGAGACATCGGTGATATTCTCTATGTCAAAGTACACGCATTGCGGCGGCGTGGCGTCCCTAATTGGGGCGTATTCGGTCAAAAAGATTTACAGGGCGGTGGCCCACTGATCGATATCGGCGTGCATATGATTGAAGCCGCGCATTACTGCATAGGAGAACCGAAGCCCATTTCCGCCACTGGAAATTGCTGGACATACATAGGAAATAAGTCCTCAAACGTTGTCAGTTGCTGGCCCAATTGGGATCACAAAACCTACACCGTCGAGGATCTTGCCGTCGGCCATATCCGTTTTGAAAATGGCGCCATCATGCAAATTGAGTCCTCCTTTTGCGCACATATTGAGCACGACATGCAGTATTTTGAAATTATGGGGACAAAAGGCGGATTTAATTTCGACACGCATGCTCTTTATACGGATCATGCTGGAACGATGTTCAATGCGGTTCCCGGATTTTTACCGGATGTCTCATTTGGCCAATTGTTTATATACAAGCTGCAAAATTTTACGGATGCCATTTTAACGGGCTCCCCGTTGCGTTGTCCCGGAGAAGAAGGCATGACCGTTCAAAAAATTCTGGATGGCATTTATCGTTCTGCGGACAAAAATGGGGCCGAGGTTCCGATTGTCTAAAGAGCAAAAGCGTTTTTTTACTCACGAAGTCGCTGCTTTGAAAAAAGTGGCATGGCTATTTTTTTTACAAATTCCGGACGCATTGGTTTTTTAGCCAATGCGCTATTCCTTTTTTTATGATTTCTAAAAACACCCACTTTTTTAATTCAGACAAGATTCTTTTTGAGCGCGCGCTCCAAAAAATGCATCAGATTCCCATCGATCAACAGCGAGAGGCACCAGACAGCTGGGAAGCTCAGCGTTATGAAACAACGCTGAATTCAAGTTGTGGACTCAAAGGGCCTGGAACCTACAAAAAGACGCGGCAAAGCACATTGATTTTAGAACCATCCGATTCGCCGGGATGGTGGTTTGACCGTACCGATATCGAACAACAGCTTCCCATTCGCGTTTCCACGCGAAATGTCTGGGATACACAACGAAACATCACCTTAAAAAGCGGATTTCCCAACAACTACGTCCGCATGGTCGAGCATATCATTTCCCAAAGACTTGGCATGGGGTTAGACAATCTTGTCATAAAAATGGAGAATGGCGACCCGCCACTCTTTAATGTCGGTAGCATGCCCATTGTAGAAGCCATTAACAAAGTAGGCATCCGAGAAAACAAAAAGCGCCCGCTGACATACTGGACGGTCAAAAACCCCATCGTTATCATGAATAAAAAACAGGACGGTTTTTTATTTTTAGAACCAGAGATGAAAAAACCCGGGCTTCTTTCCTGCGACTGCGCCATTGATTTCCCCAACGTTATCGGTCAGCAGCGCATTCTCTTTGATCTTACCAAACAGATTTACGAATACGGCGCACAAGCACGAACGAATTGTTCTCTGGAGACGGTAATATTTGTCAAAACCGTCGGAAAACTATTTTCCGATTTTCGAAATCTAGGTTATAATTGGAAGAACATTCTTATAGCCGGGAAAAAATCCTACTGGAACACCCCCGCGCTTCTTTGCAATCAAAAATCTCTTGAAGCTGTTTGGCATCGGGCCTGCCTAGATTTAATTGCGGCTCTGTCATTACAGGAGACGGGTCGTCTCTGCGGGAAAATTACATCCTATAAAGCCGGTCACGCTCTTGATGTCGAGCTCATGACGCTGCTTCTAAGGCATGATCTATTGATTCCATACCAATTTTAGTTCTTTCATTATGTCACAATTAAAAAATCGCATCCATTTTTATCACAATTTATCAACGCTGCTTGATGCGGGGCTATCGTTAGACCACGCCTTACGGCAGCGTTATCCGAAGCCCTTTTATAAAATTTCTGAACGCATGCGTCGTTCTCTACAAAATGGCGCGCAATTCAGTGAAGCGATGAAAGAGAGTGGTCATTTTTCAAATTTTGAGTGCAATTTAGTTGCAGCCGGCGAGACGGGCGGGCATCTTCCGAGCATTTTAGCTTCTTTGGATAGCTGGTTTACTCAATCCATGAAATTGCGTCAAAAAATAATAAACGGCATGATGCTGCCCCTCTTCATCTTTGTTTTTTCATTACTGATTATTGCTGTCATTGATGTTTTTGCCAAGCACGTACCGCCTGCTCAAGCAATGGTTGCCACCTTACTGCGAATTGGAATTCCCGCACTCATTCTCCTTTTCTTAAAATTTTTTGTTTCCTGTTTTTGGCATACAGCTTTTATGGGTCATTTAATTGAGCCGATTCCTGTTTTTGGGTCTCTTCAGCATAAGTTAGAGACCGCGCGTTTTTTCAAGTCCTTCAGCATTTGCATGAGTTCCGGCATTCCTATTCAGCGAAGCATCCGCCTTTCGGCCAATTGCTGTAAAAATGCCGCCTACGTCAATCGGTATCTGCGTTTAATTCCCCTCATTCAAAACCAGGGAAAAACATTCTGTGATGCGTTCAATGAAATTCAAAATAGACGTGACACATACTCGCCAATACCAGCCATGCTGAATACCGGCGAAGTTTCCGGTCAGCTGGATGTTTTTTCTGAAAGGATCAGTAATCTCCTTACCAATGAAGCATCACAGCTTCTAGAAAAACTCGCCTTTTTCGTCCCGCAAATTTTTTATCTGGCAATTATGATTTATATTGCAATCCAAATTATCACCCTTTTTAGCAATCTTATCATCGACCCCATAAAAGAACTCCTTTAAATAAAAGAATAAAATCATGACAAAAAATCTCCCCCATTATCAATCTGAAGATTATCCCTTCGCGCCGCATTATCATACAACCAAAGACAATTTGCAGCAGCATTACCTTGATGAAGGCGAAGGATTCCCCACCGTTATGCTGCACGGAAATCCAACCTGGTCTTTTCTGTTTCGAAATCTCGTCACCGAATGTTCGAAACACGGCATCCGCTCCATCGTGCCCGATCACATTGGCTGTGGATTATCTGAAAAGCCGCAGAAATGGTCCTACACCCTCGAGAATCATATCCAAAACCTGGAGCACCTTATTGATCATGAATTAAAATTAGAAAAATTTGATCTCATAATCCATGACTGGGGCGGTGCCATTGGAATGGGATATGCAACGCGTCACCCCGAAAAAATTCGCAAAATAATCATTATGAATACGGCCGCATTTACATCCCAGGACTGCCCGCGCCGCATCGCCATTTGTCGCTGGCCCATTATTGGCTCGTTGCTAATGCGCGGGGTCAATACCTTTGTTGAGATGGCCCTTCGGATGGCACCGGCAACCACGCTTTCCCCGGAGGCAAAAAGGGGCTTCCGTTTCCCCTATCAAAACTGGCATGATCGCGTTGCTGTCCACGGCTTTGTTTTAGATATTCCCCTCAAAAAGACTCATGTCAGCCGCAAAACACTTCAGGATATCGAAGATAAGCTCCCCCTCCTCGCTTCTAAAAACATCTATATCTGCTGGGGAATGAAAGACTTTTGCTTCCACGAAAGTTTTTTAAGAAAATGGCAAAAATTCTACCCCAACGCAAAAACCGATGAGCTCGAGAATGTCGGTCATTATCTTCTTGAAGATGCCCCACAAATCATTTTTCCTAAAATCATCGATTTTCTTACTCAAAAGTCCTAAAAGAGAATCGGAACTTAGTCCCTCTTTGCGGTGTCTAATGAAAAGTAATTTTTTAACTCAATAAAATCACTTGCTTCTAAATAACAGGAGGATTCGCCATGTTTTTTTGGGGACTCGATCCACTTTATCTTATTCTGGCTATTCCTGGATTAATTATAGCGGGCATTGCTTCCGCCATGGTTAAATCCACATTTAACAAATACAGCAAGATCCAATCACGCGGCGGCATGACTGGTGCGCAAGCTGCCTATGCAATGCTGCAACGCTCCGGCATCACCGATGTAAAAATTGAACGGATCAATGGGTTTCTCAGTGACCACTACGACCCCGCAGCCAAAACGCTCCGGCTTTCCTCGAACGTCTATGACTCAAAATCTCTTTCCGCCATCGGCGTTGCCTGTCACGAAGCCGGCCATGCTCTCCAGCATGCCGATTCTTATATTTGGCTGGGAATGCGGACTTTTCTAGTACCAACGGCCAGCATCGGCAGCAACTTTTCGTACATCCTTTTTATTATCGGGTTATTTGCTCACAGCATAATCATGCTGAAGCTCGCCATTCTTATGTTTTCTGCAGCAGTTCTTTTCACCATTATTACGCTTCCGGTCGAATGGAACGCCAGCGCACGTGCAAAAATAGCGATGGTAAATTGCGATATCGTCTCGCCTTCCGAAGCAAATGATGCCGGAAAAGTACTCAATGCCGCCTTTATGACTTATGTCGCTGCCGTGATCAGTGCCATCATGACACTGCTTTATTTTTTAATTCGTTCCGGCTTGCTTGGCGGAGGCGGAAAGGACAATTAAGACTATGAAATTATCCGATTTAGAGCCCTATTTAAAAACCCGCTGGCTCGGAAGACGCGCCATCTTTGCCGAAGAACTCGCATCCACAAACAAAACCGCTATGGAATTGGGAGCCGAGGGCGAAGCAAAGGGCCTCATTATAACTGCTGAAAAACAGACCGCCGGACGCGGACGACATGCACGAACCTGGCACTCCCCCGCAGGATTGAATTTATACTTGTCTCTTTTAATTCGACCATCCCTACAGCAATACCGAATTCCAGAATTAGCAATGCTTACCGCAATAGCGTTACGACAGGCCATTCTCAGCATCGAGCCCGATTTGCCCATTGGACTTAAATGGCCCAATGATCTGTGGGTCCAACAACGAAAAGTCAGCGGCATTCTGTGTGAAGCAGCCAGCACCCAAAAATTCGGCCTGCATACCGTCGTCGGCGTCGGCTTGAATATTAACAGCACCCTGGAAAATTTCCCCGAAGAACTGCAAAACACCGCCACATCACTCAAAATAGCAACTGGAAAAAACTACTCCAGAGCAAAAATTCTTGCCGCATTTCTGAATATCTTTGAAAAACAATACGACCTGTGGGAAAACAGTATTCACTTTGACCCCTTTATTAAAACCTGGAATTCACATGATATCCTTGTCGGCAGACAAATAGAACTTTGTCAAAAAGACAATATCATAAAGGGAACTGTTTTAGGAATTTCGCAGGATGGTCGGTTGCAATTACGCAAAGAGGACCAGACAGAATGCCTGATTAATGCCGGCGATGTCCATATTTTAGGGGCTGTAAAAAAATAACTTGACAATTTGCGGAAAAAATCGTGATTTGATTTTGGTGTCGACGACGAGGAGCATACCCGTAGGTATATGACGAGGTTGGCGGCACAAAAAGCATTCACGAGAATCAGGCAAATATAAAGGTTATTTCTGAACAGCCCCTTAGTACAAAAGTAATCCTTTCACGATTACCCACGCCGTTTGAATTTACAGAAATTATTTTAACAAGAAACGCCCACTGCCTTTTTATAGGAAGTGAGCGTTTTTCCTTATAACAGACATCAAAAGGCGCGTACCCACGCCGCTTTCAGAGCTCCATTTCGGCATTTATTGCAGCAGCAGCTTTCCGTGGATCTGCCGCTTTCAGTACGGGGCGTCCGCAGACAATAAAATGCGCCCCCGCCAAAGCCGCTTCGCGCGGCGTCATAACACGCTTTTGATCCCCCACAGCAGAGCCAGCGGGACGGATTCCCGGGACCACCGTCAAGAATTCACGCCCGCAATTCTGTTGAATTAGCTGAATTTCCCGTGCCGAGCAGACAACACCAGCAAGGCCGGCATCATGCGTCAGTTTTGCCAAACGGACAACCTGCTCTGCCGGCGAGCACGAAATGCCAACCGCCTTCAATTCCACTTCATCCATACTGGTCAATACAGTCACCGCAATCACCGTTGCGCCCGTATCTTCGGCCGCTTTCGCCGCGGCCTTCAGCATCGCCGGACCACCGAAAGCATGCACATTAATAATATCCGCACCTATCGCGGCGGCCGAACGCACGGCCTGCTCCACCGTATTTGGGATATCATGAAATTTCATATCAAGAAAAACCTTCTTGCCACGATCTTTTAATCCCTGAATAACGGGCGGACCAAATCGAGTAAAAAGCTGTTTCCCAACCTTATACCACTGCACCTCATCCCCAGCGCGCTCCACGATATCATAAGCAGCTTCCAGCGTTGACACATCCAACGCCACTATCAATTTAGTATTCCGCATAAAAGTCCCTTCGTTATTTTTTTTTCGCAAAGTTTGATAAACAGATAAAATCTTTATATAAAAAAATGGTATCCGCTAAAAGCATCACAATGCCCGCCAGATAAATCCAAATCATGATTTTTATTCCCCAAAGTCCTTTTTCAAAGAAAATAATATCCATGGGCGAAAATAAGCCGTGCCCCTGATTCAGTCCCAATAGCAAAAAGCAACCGCAACAAGCGACACATGGCACAATAATGACATACAGAACAAGGCGCACCTGCATCGCCAGTACCTCGATCATTTGTTTCCGTTCCGGCCAATAACGACGATATACTTCTCTGTAAAAAAGAACGTAGCCATGCAGCATGCCCACCATTAAAGCCAGCCAAAGCCAAACATTTAATTCAAAGTAAGACGAGTCTTTCCCCAGCAAAAACCATGTTACAAAAGGCGACAGCCCGGCGATTCCGCAGCAGATGGTACTTAATGTCAGCGTTTGGGCTGCGCTATAAAGCAGCATACCGGAAAGTCCAATTCCAAGACTGAAAATACATTGCTGATACTGATACAAATTATAGAGACCATGTCCAAACAGCATACATACCACAAGGTACATCAGCCAAAGCAAAGACAGCACCAGAATTTCCATCGACAATAGCATCCGATGGAGTTTGCGTTTATTATCTGGGAAATCCCGGATAATTTGTTTCTTTTCGGAAAGATTGGCCGTTGTTTCTTTCCCAGGCTGATCCAATATTTTTTCCAATTGTGTGCCTTGATTTTGCATTACAATTCATCCAAATAGTTTAAGTATTGTTTTTTATCCATAAGATCATCAAACTCATCCGGATCATCATATTCGATTTTTAACAGCCAGTTATGTTCTGGGTCCATGAACAGCAAGCTCAAATCGCTTTGCATATCTTTATTTATTTCCAGAACACGACCGGTAAGCTGAACAGGAAAAGGATAGATTTTGCTTCCCACGTGAAAGTGGATCAGAGGAGTATCCACATCGAATTCTTCGCCTACATCCGGCAAATCGATACAATCAAGATTGCTGAAGGTTTCGGCTAAATAATCCGTCATACCGATATAAGCATGGTGGCTTCCTTTCAGCTGTTCTACCCAAAGATGCCGCTTACTATAATAACAATTTTTTGTTTTATTACTCATTATTTTTTTCTTTTATTTCCTCTTTTTTCAATAATTAAACAGGTAAAAATAGGTTTCGGAATTATGTTATATACTGAAACCTTAGCTGTCAAATCAAAAAGTAGTTTTTTGTAAAGAAATATCCTTTTTTATTAGAAAAAAAACGCTTCTATATATATTTTTTTATGATTTTGGAGAAAAATGCCTACACCTTATCAATATATCGTTCAAAAAGAAGATGGCGAAGAAATTGGCCCTTTTAATCAAGAAACCTTAATCGAATTAACGAAACAAGGAAAAATAACGATCCTTTGTAACGTTCGGAATAAGCTTTTACCTCAATGGGAAAATGCCGGGCATGTAGCCTTTTTAAAACCCCTCCTTAAAGAAAAAATAGAAGCCATTGCGCATCCAAAACTGACTCTTTGGGAAAAGATCAAAAAGAAAACGACTCGTCGCTGTGATTACATTACAAGAATTAAAGAAGTGCAAAACACCAAATTTCATAAAGCAAAGCTGTATCTGCGCATTTTAGCTGGGTTAACGGATATTATAACGCTTGGGATCCTATTTATTCTCGCATCCGCTGCCACTTTTGCTTGTGTCAAAGCGAAACTACTGACCGCGGAATCCGCAGGCACGGACTTGCTGGCATTTTGCGTTCTTTTATATTTTTTTTACTACATCATAATGATCTCTCTTTTCACCCAGACAGTCGGACAAAAAATGTGGGGAATTTTTCTTATGCGCGGGGAAGATGATATTCCTTTCTATGCAGGTCGAATTTTCTTTTATGCGCTTTTCCTTCCCTTTTTTGCTCTCATTACGCCAATCACCGCCCAAACAAATTCAGGGCATCGCAGCTGGCAAGAATATTTTACCGATTTGTCATTGGTAAAAATGAAGCAATTCAAACAATCGGACAAGTAACATTTCTTTAACGGCCAACTGCAATTTTTTATGTCAAAAGCACATTATCATATACCCTTTTCAAAAAAACGAAAACTCCCCTACAAATTATGGAAGTATATTTCAAAAGAATTTACCCTGCCATTATTTTGTGCGATTATCGCTTTTTCCATGTTATTTTTACTGAACAGCGTTTTTGATGATCTTTCTGATTTTAATAACACAAAGATACCATTTTCCCTATTGGCGCGTTATTTTTTAGCAAAGATACCAAGCAGTTTAGCGAATATCGTCCCAATATCGATTCTTCTCGCCACCAGTTTCATGACGATCAATTTAGGCAAGAATAACGAGTTATCCGCAATGCGTTCGGGAGGCTTGTCTCTGGCAGTTTGTGCCATGCCCGTATGGTTTTTTACGGCTATCCTTGCTGTTACAGTTTTCTTTATTAATGAAAAGGTTGCCGCAAACTGCACGCAATTCACCCAGCAGGTACGCGCAAAATGGCATAACAAACAAACAAAACAGCAACAATTGTTTTTTTATAATCCCAAGGGTCAACGCGACTGGTTTTTCGATTCTTTTTCAAAAACAGAGGCCAGTCGCAATGTTATTATAAGGCAATATAATGACATTGGCAGAACAACCAAAGTGCTAACAGCTCAAACGGCCCTATTTAAGAAGGGCGAGTGGTTTTTTTCCAACGGGACCCTTTCTCAGTACCAATATGATCAAAGCAATCTTCCAAGCATCACAGATTTAACGTCCTTTTCTCAAAAACAAATAACGTTTCCAGAGACGCCAGATTCCATACAACTTCAGCATAAATCCTGGGAATTGCTGAACATACGAGAAATTTTTCAAATATTAAGCAACAACCTGATATCGGCAAAGAAGATGAAAAATCATTTAAAGGTCCTTTTATGGAATCGTCTTTCTTTTCCACTTACAAATTTCATCGGTGCTCTTTTAGGATTTTCTCTCTGCATTGCGACGGGGCGTTCTGAGATCATGAAAGGATTTGCATCGGCGGTTTTTCTTTTAGTATTATGCTATGCATCCGGTCAGTTTTTTCTCGTACTTGGAAAAAATGGCTGGCTTTCGCCTTTTCTTGCTGGTGCCGCATCCAATCTTTTTTTTACTGGCATAGCACTATTTTTTGTTTGGAAACATCAATAAAAAATCAACGAAGGATTTCTTCAACTGTTTTTCCCCCATGCGGTTCCTTCTTTACACAAGAAAATACATTACAAAATTCATGAGCCTTTTCATAAAGGGGCTGTAAAAAAATGAACTTGACAATTTGCCGAAAAAATCGTGATTTGATTTTGGGGCCGACAACGAGGAGCATACCCTCGGGTATGTGACGAGGTTGGCGGCACAAAAAGCATTCACGAGAATCAGGCAAATGTAAAGGCTCTTTCGGAACAGCCCCAAAGCCCTAAAGAAGCATCCTTGACCGCGCCTTCTTTTTTAACAAATTATCCAACCCATAATAAATATACAATCATGAATAATAACACATCCCAAGAAGAACTTTTTGATAAGCAGGTCGCAAAAATCACAAAAATTCTTCAACTACAAAAAGAACAAAAGACATTCCGCACGCAGAAATTTTCACCCAATGGCACTCAAATAGGCATCGCTGTCCCCACAACACCAGAGGCGGTAAAACAATCAACGCCAAAGGAAACACCGTTCAATAGGGACACACAACACACCATTTCAGACAAAGAAATCAGAGAAAAAAGAACCGCAAAAGTCACGTTTCTCAAAAGAAAAATAAACGAAAGAAAACAAGATATTATAAAAGATATCAAACAAGATATCAAACAAAACAGAAAAAGTCAGCTCAACGAAGATATCAAAAAACTGCAAATCCCCACCCACCCCCAAAAAGTTCCAACAATTCCCATAAATATAAAAAACACCAAAAAATGCACACACATTTCTCCCTTCCGTTGGATTTTATGGATTATTGAAATACTAATTTTGCTTATCTGCCTACATCGCTATGTTCTAACTCCCCATTTTCAGGGGAACAAACAAAAAATAACACCCCTGGAACAAACCAATAACGCCTCCTCAGAAAATAAAATATTCCCCCTTGGAGAAAAGGGATTTCTCTTACCGCACTGCCAAGAAGTTACACCCTCCTATTACCCGAACGTAGACCTCTTTCCAACGGCAGCAAAAAAAATGCTTCTCCATCAGCAAAACTGCTCTTTATCCTTTCATCTTCCCATTGAAATACAAAACAGCATCGGTATAAAATTCCGCCTTGTTCCCCCCGGAACAACACAAATCGGAAGCCCCATCACAGAATGGAAACGCGGAGAAAATGAAAACCAGCACCCCATAACAATTTCTCAGCCATTCTATATCAGTAAATTTGAAATTACACAGCAAGAATGGGAAACCATCATGGGCAAAGATCAAAATCCATCCAGCTTTCCTGGCATGAATTGCCCCGTTGAAGAAGTCTCTTGGTATGACTGCATGGAATTTATTAAAAAATTGTGCAACAAAGAAAATGTGGACCCCCATTCTTATGCACTGCCATCCGAAAGTGAATGGGAATATGCCTGCCGCGGCGGCAGTGAAACTGCATTCTGCTTCGGCAACAGCCAAGATCTACTAAAAGACTGGGCCGAATACGCGGACAATAATTACAAACGAACAAGCATTGTCGGCAACAAAAGAAGCAACTCACTCGGAATCTATGATATGCATGGCAATGTCTGGGAATGGTGTCGCGATAAATTTCAAAATTACCCCGGAGATCTTACACCAAAAACCGACTATAATGACTGGCAAAATATCCGCGGTGGCAACTGGTATGTTTCCGCCGATAACTGCCGATGCGCCAGCCGTAACAGACTCACCCCGACATCACACGGCAACATGCTCGGTTTCCGTATAATTCGATATATCAATATTAACCTTGCAGAAGAAGCACAGAAGGAAACCCTAAAAGCCCTCATCAAACCCGCTGAACTGCCAAAAAACACCATCCAGCCCCCCCCCAAAAAAGACTCTAAAAAACCCTTGTAAAATGTCTCATTTCCCCAAAAATATACTTATTCTAGGTGCTGGTTCCAGTGGCATCGCCGCCGCAAAACTCGCCGCAAAACAAAAAAATATTGTCACACTGCTCGATGAAAAAACCCCGAACAACGCAAACTTGCTTTTTAAAGAACTTCAAGGATACCCTGTTCAACAGGTCATGAATTTCAACAAAAAGCAGTTCCCCGATACCTATGACCTCATTATTGTCAGCCCTGGAATTGCCCTAGACTGCAAGCTCGGCAGATTAGCCGCCGCTTCCGGTGCGCCCATTTGCAGTGAACTCGCATATGCGGCACAATATTGTCCTTGGCCAATGCTTGCCATCACTGGCACAAACGGCAAAACAACCACCGTTGAAATGCTCACCCACTGCCTGAACACCGCCCAAAAAAAGGCAATCGCCGGCGGAAATATCGGCTTGCCACTTTCCCAAATTATACTCGATGCGCCACCGCTGGATTATGTCATTCTCGAAATCAGTTCTTTTCAACTGGAACAGTCGCCGCCGGAAAAATTGCATCCCCAGGCCGCAGCTGTTCTGAATATTACACCAGACCACTTAAATCGTCACCACGATTTTGAAACCTATAAACAACTAAAACTTTCAATCCTGAAAAACAGCAAAACCACTCTCGCGGTGTATCATGAAAACCTTCAGGTATCACTGCCCAATCTACACGGCATTACTTTTTCAGCCCAACCCCACTCAAAAGCCGATTTTCAATATCAAAAAAATGCCCTCGGACAACAAAAAGAAAAAAAATTCTGTCCGCTGATTCAAACAGACCAACTGCCGTTCATTGGACTTCATAATTATGAGAACGCACTCGCCGTTCTCGCCATCGCCTTCAGCATCGGCATTGCTCCCGAATCCATGCTCCCCGGATTAAAAACTTTCCGCACCGGCGCTCACCGAATTGAAAAAATTGCCCAGCATAATGGCGTTACCTATATTAATGACTCCAAAGCCACAAATGTCGATGCCGTCATCCAAGCACTTCTTTCCATCGGCAAAGATTCCCCCAAAATCATCCTAATTGCCGGCGGCGTTGATAAAAAATGCAGCCTGAAAGAATTGGTTCCATACTTGCAAAAATTCGTTAAGCAAATATATTTAATCGGTGCTTGCCGTGATCGTTTAAATCAATCTTGGCAAACCGTTGTTTCCACTCATATTTGCGAAAGCTTAGAAGATGCTGTTCAGCATTCTGTTGCAACTGCAAAGGATGGTGATATCGTGTTGCTATCACCCGCTTGCGCCAGTCAGGATATGTTTAAAAGCTACATCGAACGCGGAAATGTTTTTACAAATGTCGTAAAAAGAATGACGGCACAATTATAAAATAGATATGACTCAATTACATACAAAGGCAAAGGAAGGAATTTAGAAATGACAAAACATTTTTTTTCGAACGTAAGACGTGTCCGCGTACTCGCTGGCACTGCGGGAGCATTGCTCCTACTTAGTGGTTGCGCAAACAAACAACTGAATTACAGTAATGGCCTACTCGGCAGCCGAGAAGTAATTCCGCCCCCATATGCCACCGTCAATGACGCCCCTCTCCAAAGCACTTCCACATCGACAATGGCCGCATCTCCTGCAGTAGAAGAGCCTTTCAATGCAGCGGATGCATCCTTTACAATTGTAACACCTGCCGACAATGAACCCATCCCGCCGATTGCAGTACCCGAAAAGCAAAAAATAACCAAAACGGCGCCTGTAAAAGTCACCGTAAAACAGAGCGTAAAGCCCAATTATACTCCACAAAAGCAGACAACATACACCATCAAAAAGGGTGACACCCTCGGGGATATCGCCATTGAATACAATGTAAGCTGGCCAAGAATTGCAAAAGCAAATCCAACGATCGATCCGAACAAGCTGAAAATTGGTCAGACCATCGTAATTCCGGCGCCATCGGCAAAAATCAAAAGCTCCCCTTCCAAGAAAAGCAACGTCAAAAAGACGACATCCTCCAGTAGCAAGAAGAGCACCACCGCAGTAAATGGAATCCATACCGTTGTATCAGGAGAAAATATCTGGATCATCGCCAAACGCTATAAAGTCAAACGCGACGAAATCCGTAGCTGGAACAACCTCACTTCCGACCTGCTGATGGTAGGGCAAAAATTGCGCATTAAATCAGATGCTCCCGCAGTCAACGGCAAATCAAGTTCAAAAACATCATCCACAGCCACGATCATCGTTCCGAAAAAAGAGAATGTAACCATTACCAATGAGCCGGTTGATTTACTGCAAACACCACAAGAGACACCTCAGCCCGCCAATGATGATGAGTTAAAAATTCTGGAAGAGGGAATTCAGACTCCGCCAGAGACTCCAGTTGCCCCCCAAAAGGCTACTACCACCAACGTGCCCCACTCCGTCAGAGAAAATGAAACCATTGGTGATATTGCCACAATGTACGGCATTCCAGCCGAAGCCATTTTGAAACAAAATCCACAAATCAAAAGTGATTCCGATTTAAAAACCGGCATGACTTTAACGATTCCTTATACAAAATAGACAGGATACAAAGCAAAGTCGAAAGGATAAAAAAGCAGAGATTATTTTTTTACAAAAAGATGCTAAAAAGAGAAAATAATCACATTTTTATAATACCGGCTTGAAATTATTAACAATAAGATATATATTATGAGACTTTGAGATTTTCAATATTTCGTAGATTATTATATATTAAAGAATTGAATTAGGAAAGAAACGAATGCCGACGATTAACCAATTGATCAAAAATGGCCGCAAGGTAAAACCTCGCGCCAGCCGTGTGCATGCTCTGAGTCAATGCCCGCAGCGCCGCGGCGTCTGCTTGCAAGTAACAACCCGTACTCCAAAAAAACCAAACTCTGCTTTGCGTAAAATTGTTCGTGTCAGATTGACAAATGGTCAAGAAGTTACGGCATATATTGGTGGCGAAGGTCATAATCTTCAGGAACATAGCGTTGTATTAGTTCGCGGCGGTCGTGTTCGTGATCTTCCTGGCGTACGTTATCACGTTGTCCGTGGAACGCTGGATACGCTTGGCGTAGAAGCACGGCGTCGTGGTCGTTCTTTGTACGGTGCCAAACGTCCAAAAGAAGACGGTAAGAAAAAATAAGAAGTCCCTTAGTTGCGGTGTTGTAAAGAGAAAAATGAAGGCACCGCGTTTATTAAATAAAACGGATAAAAACCGATAATTTTTAGGAAAGAAAAGCATGAGAAGACGTAATGCTGAGAAACGCCCGCTAATTCCTGATGTACGTTACAACAGTGAATTAATTGCACGCTTAATCAACACCGTAATGGAGCGCGGAAAAAAATCTGTTGCTCAGGGTATTGTTTATGGTGCCATGGATATTATTAAGACACGCAAAGCCGATCAAGAGCCTCTGGAAGTTTTTTTAACCGCGCTTGACAATGTCAAACCGCGTTTAGAAGTGAAGAGTCGCCGTGTTGGTGGTGCAACCTACCAAGTTCCGCTGGAAGTTCCGGCGGCTCGACAGGTTGCTGTAGCCATGCGTTGGATTGTCACCTTCTCCCGCAACCGCAAAGGCGTCGCAATGTGCGAAGCTTTAGCCAATGAACTTTTAGACGCATTCGGTAATACTGGCAATGCGGTCAAGAAAAAAGACGAAACTCACAAAATGGCAAATGCAAACAAAGCATTCGCACATTACCGCTGGGGCTGAGTCTTCGCATTCGTTTTTATACAGCGCATTGTCTTTTCGATGCGCTGTTTTTATTCCTGTACTTCTGAAACATTTCTGTTTCAGACATGCAGGAACCGATTTTATCAGAGAGGTTTCTCTGTATGAACATTAGAAACATTGGGATAATTGCTCATATTGATGCAGGGAAAACGACTCTAACAGAACGGATTCTTTTTAACACTGGAAAAATAAAATACTGCGGTGAAGTTCATGAAGGAACAACCGTAACCGATTATTTGCAAGAAGAGCGCCAACGTGGCATTAGCATCCTCAGCGCAGCCGTGTCCTGCACTTGGAAAAAAACTCAAATCAATTTGATTGACACGCCGGGCCATGTGGATTTTACAGCCGAAGTAGAGCGATGCCTTAGAGTCATGGATGGTTGCATTGCCGTTTTCTGTGCCGTCAACGGCGTTCAGGCTCAATCTGAAAAAGTCTGGAAACAGGCGAATCAATACAAATTGCCGGCTGTTGCTTTTATCAACAAAATGGAACGCGAGGGTGCGGATTACAACCGAGTCATTGAACAAATTCGTTCTCGTTTTAATATTGTGCCACTGCTGATGCAGTTTCCATGTTATATCGATCAGACATTTTACGGGGCCATTGACATGCTCAGCAGCCAGCTGGCATTCAACACCCAGAAGAATAAAGACTGGCTGAAAATCTGGAAAGAAACAGATAACGCAATTGATTATGAATTGCAGCGTGAAAAATTCATAGAGCTTCTGGCAGAGTACGATGAAAAAATTCTGCAAGCATACATTGGAAATAAGTTTCCCAGCTACGAAGAATTGCAGAATGCGATCACAAAGGCAACCAAACGCCGAGAAATCCTGCCCGTCTTCTGTGGATCAGTCTTGCATAATTTCGGCGTACAGTCACTCCTTGATGCTAGTTGTCAGTACCTTCCCGCGCCACAAGAAACGTGCGGTGCCTTCGTCAAAAAAATACAAAATCAAAAATGCGCTTTTGTCTTTAAGATTTTTCAAAACATGTTTCACAATGATTGTGCCGCAGTTCGAATCTACAGTGGCAGACTCAAAAGAGGTGATGTTCTTAAAATTGTTCGCTCCAACACCGTGGTCACCATTACAAAAATACAGCGAATTAATTCTGCGGAGCTCGAAGATTTGGATTCTGCCAACCATGGTGACATCGTTGTACTGCAATTTAACCAACTTTTAGATTTTTTAAAAACGGGCGATACGCTTGTAGAACCGTCCTTGACATTTGAATTGAAACCCATTGCTTTTCCGGAACCCGTCATTAGCATTACATTTCAGGGCATTTCTGAAGAAGATCGTTTGAAATTGCCCGGCACACTGCGCTACATGAGTTGCCAAGATCCAACTCTTCACGTCTTCTACGACACCGAAAAAGGACTTTGGACCGCCTCAGGAATGGG
>Ga0172377_10000722_pt1 | contig 32199 bp, 43 predicted proteins | sample Pumphouse3metaG_FD_119749 | JGI IMG/M metagenome (GOLD analysis project Ga0172377, IMG submission 119749) | Leachate microbial communities from a municipal landfill in Southern Ontario, Canada - Pumphouse #3 metaG | ecosystem: Engineered > Solid waste > Landfill > Unclassified | place: Canada... | reverse complement strand
GTTGTTTGCAAGCGCAGCAAGGATCTGCATGGATATGAAGCCCTGCAAATGGGCTACGAAGAATTGCCCGAGAAGCGGGTCAAGAAACCGCTGGTAGGATATTTCAAGAAGAACGACAGCCCCTTTTTCCGCTATCTGCGCGAGTTCCGCCCCGCCTTCGGCCAGCAGGTCGATGATTACGAGGTTGGCAGCGACCTGAGAGCGGATTGGTTCACTCCGGACGAGACCGTCTGCGTGCGTTCCAATTCCAAAGGCCGCGGTTTCACCGGCGTGATGAAGCGGCACGGATTTTCCGGTTTCATGGCCTCGCACGGCGTGCATGAATCCTTCCGCGGCGGTGGCTCGATCGGCCAGTGCGCCCAGCCCTCGCGCGTGTTGAAAGGAATGAAGATGGCGGGCCAGCACGGCAACCGCCAGGTGAGCGTGCGCCATCTGAAAGTGGTGAAAGTGGATCCCGAACAAAATTTGATCATGGTGAAAGGCGCGGTGCCCGGCCATCGCAATTCCCTGGTCACCATCCACAAGGAACAATAGGGGGAAGAAAGTGGTTAAAGCAATAAAATTCAACTCCCTCGGCGAACGGATGGAAGAGATAGAGCTTCCGGCCAGCGTTTTCGACGTGGACGTCAATTCCCCGAAAGTGCTGCTGCACGAGGTGATAACAATGTACCTGGGCAACCAGCGCCAGGGCACGGTACAAAAGAAAAACCGCGCCATGACCGCCGGCAGCACCCGCAAGCTGTTCAAGCAAAAAGGCACCGGCAACGCCCGTGTGGGCAGCCGCCGCAGCCCGGTTCGGGTTCACGGTGGCCGCGCGTTCGCGATCTTTCCCAAGGATTGGTATCGCCAGATCCCGCGCACCAAGAAGCGCATGGCCCTCAAGGTCGCGCTCACGGACAGGGCCCGCGAAGGCCGCATCTTCATCGTGGAATCGCTTGATTTCAACGAGCCGAACACCAAACAGGCCCTGGATCTTCTGGGCAAGATCATGCCCGAAAGAGGCCGCAAACTGGTGGTCACAGACGGACATCACCAGCCCACGGTGAAATCCTTTACCAACCTGCCCGACGTCATGACCGACCGGGCGGACAGCCTGTACGCCTATGAGATCCTGAAAAGCAGCTACATTCTGATGACCCAGGAAGCCCTCAGCAAAGTCGAGGAGGTATTCAGCAAATGATCCATCCGCGCAACATAGTGATATCCCCGATCATCACCGAGAAGAGTGCTCTCCAGCGGGAGAACACCAACACCTATACCTTCAAGGTGAGCATCAACGCCAACAAGATCGAGATCAAGCACGCCATCGAAAAGATCTTTTCCGTGAGAGTGCTGGACGTGAATACGATCCGGATGCTGGGCAAGCCCAAACGTTTGGGACGCTACAGCGGCAAACGCCCGGATTGGAAAAAAGCCATCGTAACCCTGAGGGCCGGCGACAAGATCGCCGACTTTGAGGGATAAGGAGCAAAGCATGGGAATCAAGAAATACAAACCAACCACTCCCAGCATGCGGTTCCGCACGGGCTACAACTTTACCGAGATCACCACCGATTCGCCGGAAAAATCGCTGCTCAAGCCAGTGCGCAAGACCGGCGGCCGCAACAACCGGGGCAGGATCACCTGCCGCCACCGCGGAGGCGGCCATCGCCGCCACTACCGAGTGATCGATTTTAAGCGCGACAAATTTGGCATTCCAGCCAAGGTTGCCAGCATCGAATACGATCCGAACCGCACCGCGCGCATCGCCCTGCTGCATTACGTTGACGGCGAAAAGCGCTATATAATCGCCCCCGAAGGTTTGAAAGTGGGAACGAAAGTGATGTCCGGCCCGGACGCCGAGATCGCTCTTGGAAACACCCTTCCGCTGGACAGGATCCCGCTGGGTTCCACCGTGCACAACATTGAGCTGAAGAAAGGCCGCGGAGGCCAGATCGCGCGTTCCGCCGGCGCTTACGGCCAGGTTGTGGCCAAAGACGGCGACTACGTGCACGTGAAAATGCCCTCCAACGACGTTCACCTAATCCGCAAGGAATGTCTGGCCACCATGGGCCAGGTGAGCAATCAGGACCACAACCTGATCCAGCTGGGCAAAGCCGGCCGCAAACGCTGGCTGGGCATCCGTCCCACCGTTCGCGGCGTGGTGATGAACCCTGTGGACCACCCCATGGGCGGCGGTGAAGGAAAATCCTCCGGCGGACGCCATCCGGTGTCACCCTGGGGCAAACCGGCCAAGGGCGGCAAGACCCGCAAAAACCACAAGTATTCCGATAAATACATCGTGAAAGCTGTGAAGAAGAGATAAAGGAAGGAAACAATGGCACGCTCAATCAAGAAAGGTCCCTTTGTTGACGATCATCTGCTGAAGAAAGTGGAAGTGCTGAACGCCGACAACAAGAAAAACGTGATCAAGACCTGGTCCCGCCGTTCCATGATCATACCCTCTTTTATCGGACATACTTTTTCGGTGCACAACGGACATAAGTTTGTGCCGGTGTATGTAACCGAAAACATGGTGGGGCACAAGCTGGGCGAGTTTTCGCCCACGCGCACCTACCGTGGCCACAAAGACAAGAGAAAGGGTAAATAAGGAGCACAGATAATGGAAGCAACAGCGAAACTCCGTTTTGCCCGCGGTTCAGCCCGCAAAGCCCGTCTGGTTCTGGATCAGATCCGCTACAAGAGCATACCCGAAGCGCAGGGGATCCTGCAATTCTCGCGCCGGGCAGCGGCCAAGCCGATCGGCAAGCTGCTGGCCTCAGCGGTGGCGAACGCCCAGGTGAAAGAACCCAAGATCGACCTGAGCCAGGTTTACGTGACCGAGGCGATGGCCGATTCGGGCCCCCAAATGAAACGTTACATGCCCAGATCGCACGGGCGGGCCTTCATGATCCGCAAACAAACCTGCCACATCGCTCTGGAAATAAGAACAATAGAGGAATAGGAGGAATACCTTGGGACAAAAGATACACCCCATTCTGTACCGTATCGGTGTCAATAAGGACACTGAATCGATCTGGTTCGCCCAGGGTGCCACCTACGTGGACTTCCTCCAGGAAGACATCCAGATCCGTAAATACATCCACAAGCGCCTGGAACAAAAGATGGTTTCGAGAGTGCAGATCGCTCGCAAGACCAGTTCGATCACCATCGACATCCATACCGCCCGGCCCGGCCTGGTAATTGGCAAAAAAGGCGAAGACATCGACCGCCTGCGCAACGAGTTGAACGTTCTGATCAACACCAACCGCAAAAACCCGATCACGGTCTCCATCAACATCGAGCAGATCGACAAGATGTGGCTGGATGCGCGCTTGGTTGGCCTCGAGATCGCCCGTCAGCTGGAAGAGCGCGTTGCTTTCCGCCGTGCCATGAAGATGGCCATCCGCAATGTGCTCCGCGATGGGGCTCTGGGCGTGAAGGTTCAGGTTTCCGGACGCCTCGGCGGAGCGGAGATCGCCCGCACCGAGCGCTATAAACAGGGCCGCACCCCGCTGCACACCCTGCGTGCCGACATCGACTATGCCAACGTGGAAGCCAACACCACCTACGGCGTGATCGGCATCAAGGTGTGGATCTACAAGGGCGACATCCTGGGATAGGAGAAGGTAAATGTTAGCACCAAAAAAAGTAAGACATCGCAAGATGATGAAAGGCAGACGCAAAGGGCTGGCCTGGAGCGGAAGCAATATCGACTTCGGCGACTATGGTTTGATCGCTCTGGAAGACGCCTTCATCACCAGCCGCCAGATAGAAGCCGCGCGTATCGCCATCACCAGGCACATGAAACGTATCGGGAAAGTATGGATCCGCATTTTTCCGGATAAGCCGATCACCAGAAAACCGGCTGAAACCCGCATGGGAAAAGGAAAAGGAGCTCCGGAATACTGGGTGGCAGTGGTCCGCCCCGGCCGCGTGCTGTTTGAACTCGAAGGCGTGGACGTCAAGATCGCCAAGGAAGCCATGCGGCTCGCGTCGCACAAGCTGCCGATCAAGACCCGCCTGATCGCCCGCGAAGGAGTTGAATTATGAAGATCGAAGAAATCCGCGAAATGTCGATGCAAGAGCTTGACCACAGGCTCGAGGAGCTGCGCGTGGAACTTTTCAATCTGCGCTTTCAGAAATCCAAGAACCTGCTGGACCGGCCCGACCGGCTGCGCATAGTGAGAAGGGAAATCGCCCGCATCAATACAGTGCTCAGAAGCAAAGGAAGTGAGGTGACCCGTGGCTGATACCCGTAAAGTGATCAAACAGGGTGTGGTGGTTAGCGACAAGAACGACAAGACCGTCGTGGTCCGCGTTCAGCGCCAGTTCATACACCCGCTCTATAAAAAGACCGTGCGCCGGCACAAAAAGTTCATGGCACACGACGAGAACAACGATGCGCACGAAGGTGACACGGTCCAGATAGTGGAATCGCGTCCGATGAGCGCCCGCAAGCGCTGGGCTCTGCACAAGATCGTAGAGCGCAGCAAATAAGATGGGAGTTTTGGAATGATTCAAGCCCAAACGATGTTGAATATCGCCGATAACTCCGGTGCCAAGAAAGCCATGTGCATCAAAGTGCTGGGCGGCACCAGACGTAAGTACGCCAGCGTTGGCGACGTCATAGTTGTAGCGATCAAATCGGCCACCCCGGGTGGCAAAGTGAAAAAAGGCAGCGTGGAACGCGCCGTGATCGTTCGCACCGCGAAAGAGATCAGGCGTCCGGACGGATCCTACATCCGTTTCGCAGACAACGCCGCCGTTATCATCGATGAAAAGCACGATCCCAAGGGAACCCGCATCTTCGGCCCGGTGGCCCGCGAACTGCGCGAGCACCACTATATGAAGATCGTTTCCCTGGCTCCGGAAGTGCTGTAGGAGAATATGATGCCAGATAAACTCAAGATCAAGAAAGGCGACTACGTGATCGTGATCAGCGGCAACGACAAAGGCCGCAAAGGCCGTGTGCTGAAAGCTTTCCCGAAAACCAACCGGGTGATCGTGGAAAAGGTGCACATGATCAAAAAACACGCCAAGCCTTCCCAGAACAACCCCCAGGGCGGCATCATCTCCATGGAGGCGCCAGTGCACGCCTCCAACGTGATGCTCTTCAACGAAAAGCTGAACACCGTTTCCAAGCCTGTCATGCAAACCCGTGAAGGCCACCGGATCCGCGTGTGCAAAAAATCCGGTGACGAGCTGTAGGAGAGAGCCGCATGAATAGAATCAAAGAACAATACCGTAAAGCAGTGATCCCGGCAATGCAAAAGCGTTTTGCCTACAAGAACCCGCACCAGGTGCCGCATCTGGACAAGATCGTGGTGAGCATGGGCGTGGGTGCCGCTACCCAAAACAAAGCCTTGCTGGACAACGCGGTCAAGGACATGGAACAGATCACCGGGCGCAAGGCCATCATCACCAACGCCCGCAAATCCATATCCAACTTCAAGCTGCGCCAGGGCATGCCCATCGGCTGCAAGGTGACCCTGCGGGATGAGATGATGTATGAATTTTTCGACCGCCTGGTCTCAATCGTGATCCCCCGCATCCGCGATTTCCGCGGCATCCCGGCCGACGCCTTCGACGGCAGGGGGAATTTTTCCCTCGGCATCAAGGAACAGACCGTTTTCCCGGAGATCGAGTATGACAAGATCGACGCCATCCGCGGCCTGAACATAAACATTATAACCACCGCGCATACCGACGATGAAGCCCGCGAACTGCTCCGGGAACTCGGCATGCCGTTCCAGCGCAGTGAATAAGGAGAATCAATGGCCAAAAAATCACTGATCCTGAAGCAACAAAGAACACCCAAATTCAAAGTCAGAAAATATAACCGCTGCAAGATCTGCGGACGCCCCAGGGCCTACATGCGCGATTTCGGCATGTGCCGCCTGTGTTTCCGCAAATACGCATCCCAGGGCCATATCCCCGGGATCACCAGAGCCAGCTGGTAAGCAAAGGAGAAACGAATGAGCGTAAGTGATCCGATAGCTGATGCATTAACCAAGATCCGCAATGCATATCGTGCCGGACATCCGCAGGTGATCGTCAACCACAGCCGCCTCGTGGAGGCGCTGACCAAGATCCTCGCCGCGGAGAACTTCGTGAACAGCGTCCAGGTTCTCGACAAAGATCCGGAACAGAAGATAAATTACCGGCGCATCCTGGTGAATCTTCGCTACACCAATGACGGCAAGCCCATCATTCAGGGACTGGTGAGGATTTCCAAGCCGGGAAGGCGCGTCTACGTGAAAGCGAACAAGATCCCCAGCGTGTACAACAACACCGGCTGCGCGGTGATCTCCACCTCCCAGGGGGTGATGGTTGACCGCGACGCCAGGCTGAACCGCGTTGGCGGCGAATACGTCTGCAAGGTTTGGTAGGAGGTTCAAGATGTCACGCATAGGAAAAGCCCCTGTCAAATTTGACGCCAACACCAAAGTGGAAGTGAAGGACAACCTGGTCCACGTGAAAGGGAAACTGGGCGAACTGCAATACCAGCTGATGCCGGGCATGAGCCTTGAGCTCGAAGACGGCGTCATCAATGTGAAACGCAGCGACGACAGCAAGACCCAGCGCGCGGTCCACGGCCTCACCCGGGCCCTGATCCAAAACATGGTCACCGGGGTCTCCGAAGGATATTTGAAAACCCTGAACGTGATCGGGACGGGCTACTCTGCCGAACGGACGGGACCCTGGCTGAAACTGAGCCTGGGCTACTCCCACGATATCTATCTGGAAGTTCCGGATGAACTCACCGTGGAAACCGAGGCAGTGCCCCGCTCTAAAACCACACGTTCCGACCTCCAGAGCATCATTCGCGTCAAAGGCATCGACAAACAACTCGTCGGCCATTTTGCCGCTGAAGTGCGTTCCTGCCGCCCGCCTGAAAATTACAAGGGCAAGGGCGTGCGCTACGCTGATGAACACGTAACCATCAAAGCCGGAAAAGCCGGGACCAAGTAAAGCGAGGAGCCAACCATGATAAAACCAAGCAACATAGCCAAACACGCCCTTCGCAGCCGGCGCCGCGCGGCCATCCGCAAAAAACTGCGGGGCAGCGCTGAACGCCCCCGCCTGGTTGTTTTCCGCAGCCTGAAACACATCTATGCCCAAGTCATCGACGACAGCAGCGGCCAAACCCTGGTGTCCGCCTCCTCGCGCAGCAAGGATATCGAGATCGGCAAAAGCGCCAAGAAGACCGAACAGGGCTTCCTGGTGGGGCAGAAATTGGGCGAGAAAGCAATCGCCGCCGGCATCACGAAGATCGCCTTCGACCGTGCCGGCTACAAATATCACGGCCGGGTGAAAGCCCTGGCTGAAGGCGCCCGCAAGGCCGGCCTTGATTTCTGATAGGAGGAAACTTGAATTACGAACACAACCTGCCCGAAGAAGAAAAACTGTTTGAGACCGTGATCGACACCAAGCGTGTGGCCAAAGTCGTGAAAGGCGGACGTAACTTCAGTTTCAGCGCCATCGTAGTGGTGGGAGACCGCGCCGGCAAACTCGGCGTGGGCGACGGCAAGGCCAATGAAATTGCCGATGCCATCCGCAAGGCCAAGGAAAAAGCCACCAAATCGATGTTCTCAGTGCCGATCATCAAAGGCACCATTCCCCACGAGACAGTGGCCCGCTATGGCGCCAGCCGCGTGATGATGAAACCTGCCTCTCCCGGTACCGGCGTTATTGCCGGAGGAACCGCCAGGGCAATCTTCGAGGCCGCCGGGATCCAGAACATCCTCTGCAAATCCCTGGGCTCGAACACCCCCTGCAACGTTGTTAAAGCCACCGTCAACGGCCTGAAGTCCATGCGCACCCTGAGTGATATTTCCCGCCTGCGCAACAAATCCATCGCCGAGATCACCGGCCGGGAGGAAAAATGAAGATCAGGGTCACCCAGGTTCGCAGTACCATCAACAGAAAAGAGAATCATAAACGGATCATCAGATCCCTGGGGCTGGGAAATCCCGGCAAATCCAGGATCCATGAAGATAATCCCTGCATCCGCGGTATGATCAACAAAGTGTCATACCTCCTCAAAGTTGAAGAAGTAAAGGGAGAATAACATGCTAACCCTTTCCAATCTTGGCAAACCTGAAGGAAGGAAAGCCAAAAAGCGCCTGGGCAAAGGCCAGGGCACAGGACAAGGAAAACAAGCCGGACGCGGGCACAAAGGCAAGAAAGCCCGGGCCGGCGGAAACGTCCCCGCCTTTTTCGAAGGCGGCCAGATGCCCTTGAACCGACGCTTGCCCAAGCGGGGCTTTAAAAATATCTTCCGCAAGAACTACCGCGTTCTCAATCTCTCCCGCCTCTCGGGGCTGGAAGAGACGGAATTTGACATCAGCCGGCTGGAACTGATGGGCCTGGTGCCCGTCAAAGGCAAAAAGGGAAAATATCCCGTCAAGGTCCTGGCCAGCGTTACCGAAAAATTCACCAAAACCGTTCACATCAAGGCCAACGCCTTTTCCCAGCGGGCCATCAAGCTGATCGAGGCGAACGGCGGCAAGGCAGAGGTGGTGTAAGTTGTTCAAGACCATTGCGAACATCTTCCGCATACCGGATCTGCGTAAGAAGATCCTGATCACAGCGCTGATCCTGGTGCTGTACCGCCTGGGCAGCTTCGTTCCCATTCCCGGGGTCGACGCGGTTCAGCTCAGGTCTTTCTTCCAGCAGCAGTCCGGTGGGCTTTTTGATCTGCTCAACCTCTTCGTGGGCGGCAATTTCGAGCGTGCCTCGATCTTTGCCCTGGGCATCATGCCCTATATCACGGCTTCGATCGTGATCCAGCTTTTGGGGAGCATCATTCCCTACTTTGAAAAGCTGCGCAAAGAAGGCGCCGACGGCCAGAAGAAGATGAACCAGATCACCCGCTATTTCACGGTTGCCCTGGCCGCTTTCAACGCCATCACGATCACTGTCGGCCTGGTGAACATGTCCGGAACAGGCGGAGCGGTTGTTCCTCAGCCAAACTTCCTTTTTCATCTCACCGGTGTGATAACCCTGATCACCGGGACCATGGTGGTGATGTGGCTGGGTGAGCAGATCACCGAGTTCGGTATCGGCAACGGTATCTCGCTGATCATCTTCGCCGGCATCATTGCCCGCTATCCGGAAGGATTTGTCAATCTGTTCCGCACCCGCTTCAACAGCTTTTCCGGGGTGCTCATATCCCTGGGAGCCATCGCGGTGATGGTTGCGGTTACCGCGGCGATCATCTTTGTGACGGAAGCCATCCGCAAGATCCCTGTTCAGTATGCCAAACGCATCGTGGGCAGAAAGGTTTACGGCGGACAGAGCACCTACATTCCTTTGCGGGTGAACACCGCTGGCGTGATACCCATCATCTTCGCCCAGTCCATCCTGATGTTTCCGGCCACCCTCATCACCCTCTTCCAGGGTGGGGAGGCCGACGCCGGATCTTTCTGGTACAGCCTGCGCGTGCTGTTCACTCCCGGGCACTGGGTGTACACCATCATCTATGTCGGCCTGATCATTTTCTTCGCCTATTTCTACACGGCCATCGTGCTCAATCCCACTGAAATGGCGGAAAACATGGTCAAATACGGCGGACACATCCCAGGCAAGAAACCCGGAAAAAAGACCGCGGAATACATTTCTTCGGTGCTTACCCGCATCACCTTGCCGGGCGCCGTCTTTTTCGCTTTTGTGGCCCTGATGCCTGAAATGATGACCCACATCTTCAAGCTGCCCTTCTATTTCGGCGGCACGGGACTCATCATCGTGGTGGGCGTGGCGCTGGATACCCTGCGCCAGATCGAATCCCACCTGGTGATGCGCCACTACGACGGCTTCATGAAAAAAGGTAAGCTCCGCGGACGCTCAAGCTGATCATGATCATTCTCAAATCACCTGCTGAACTTCAAAAGATACGAGCTGCCTGCCACATCATCGGCGAACTGCTGAATGAGCTGGCGGACAGGATCGTACCGGGGATCAGCACCTGGGACCTGGATGCCTTTGCCTATGATTTCATCACGGCCAGAGGCGCCAAACCGGCCTTCAAGGGCTACAAGGTCTCCGGACTGCCTCCCTTTCCGGGAACTCTGTGCACCTCGCCCAATTCCGGCATCGTGCACGGCATCCCGTCCAAACAGGTGATCCTGCGCGAAGGCGATATCATTGGGATCGATGTTGGCGTGATCAAAGACGGATATTACGGCGACGCCGCCCGAACCTACCAGGTGGGGAAGATCTCCTCCGCGGCGAACCGGCTGCTGGAGGTTACCTCCGAAGCCCTGCGCCGGGGAATTGCCGCCGCCAGGCCCGGAAACAGGGTTGGCGACATCTCCCATGCTGTAGGTTCCTACGTGCAGGAACAGGGCTATTTTGTAGCCGACAACCTCACCGGACACGGTGTGGGCTGCGCTCTGCACGAAGAGCCCCAGATCCCCAATTCCGGAAAACCCGGACGGGGTCCCCGCCTCGACAGCGGAATGACCCTCGCCATTGAACCGATGGTCAATATCGGCACCAACCGCGTCAGCGAAAAGGGCTGGGAATTTTTCACCGCCGACGGAAGCCTGTCGGCCCATTTCGAAAATTCCATCCTCGTAACGGATGACCAGCCCGAGATCCTGACCCAAGCTGAAGGAGCATAAATGAGCAAAGCCGGCGTTATTGAAGTGGAAGGCGTCGTCATTGACGCCCTTCCCAATACAACTTTTAAGGTTCAGCTGGAGAACGGCCATGAGATCCTGGCCCACAGCTCCGGTAAAATGCGGATGCACTACATCCGGATCCTGCCCGGCGACAAGGTCAAGGTCGAGCTTTCGCCCTACGACCTCACCCGCGGAAGGATCACCTACCGCTATAAATAACAACATTGCAGGAAGCACTGCACTCTTGCAAGGAGACGATAATGAAAGTGAGATCATCAGTCAGGATAGTCTGTAAAGACTGCCGCATCATCAAACGCCACGGCGTGATCCGTGTTATCTGCAGTTCCAACCCCAAACACAAACAGAGACAGGGTTAAGGAGGACCAACTTGGCACATATTGCAGGTATAGAAATCCCCAAGAACAAACGTCTGTTCATCGGCCTCACCTATATCTACGGGATCGGGCCCACCATCGCCAAAGATATCTGCCGCAAGGCCAACATCGATGAGACCAAAAAGGTAGAAGACCTGTCCATCGAAGAGGAAAAGATCATCCGCGATATAGTTCAGAACGACTACGTGGTGGAAGGCGCCCTTCGCACCCAGGTGGCCATGAACATCAAGCGCCTGATGGAGATCGGCAGCTACCGCGGCCTGCGCCACAAACGCGGCTTGCCCGTCCGTGGCCAGCGCACCAAAACCAACGCCCGCACCCGCAAAGGGCCAAAGCCCGGCGCCATTAAAAAGAAGAAATAGGAGTGATAAGATAAATGGCCAAGAAAACCAGAACCAAGAAAAAACGCGTCCGCCTGTCCTTTGACGAGGGGATCGTTTTCGTCCACTCCAGCTTCAACAATACGATCGTTTCACTCACGGACCGTTCCGGCAACGTGCTCACCTGGTCCAGCGGCGGAAGGGTTGGCTACAAGGGCTCCCGCAAGGCCACGCCGTTTGCCGCCCAGCTTGCCGCCACCGAAGTTTCCAAGACCGGCCTGGACATGGGCATCACCCGCGTGGGCGTGATCGTCCGCGGCCCCGGCAGCGGCAGGGAATCCGCGATCCGCGCGGTCAACGCCTCGGGATTGAAGGTCACCATGATCAAGGACGCCACCCCCATTCCCCACAACGGCTGCCGTCCGCCCAAAACCAGAAGGATATAAGCGAGGAGATTATGGCAAGATACACCGGACCACGTGCGAAGCTTTGCCGGAAATTCGGCGAAAACATCTTCGGCACAGCCAAATATGACAGGATCCTGAACAAGCGCAAATTCCCTCCAGGGCAGCATGGCAAAAACATGCGCCGCAAGGCCAGCGATTATTCCATCCATCTGCGCGAAAAACAGAAACTCAGAAACATCTATTGCCTGCTGGAAAAGCAATTCAGCAACTACTTCGTGAAAGCAGCCAAAATGGAAGGCGTCACCGGCGACAACCTGCTCCTGCTTCTCGAACGGCGATTGGACAACACCGTGTTCCGCCTCGGTTTTGCCACCACCCGGATGCAGGCCCGCCAGTTCGTTAACCACGGCCATTTTATGGTCAACGGCAAGAAAGTGGACATCCCTTCCTACCTGCTCAAAGATGGCGACATCATCGAAGTACGCCCCAAAAGCAAGGGCATCAAGCCCCTCGCTGAGGCCTGGAACAATTCCGAAGCCAGTTCTCCCTTCACCTGGCTTTCCGTGGATAAGGATAATATGCGCGGGCAGTTCGTGAACATTCCCCAAGCGTCGGAAATTCCCAATACTGTTGACCTGCGCCTCATTGTTGAGTTCTACTCCAAATAATCGCTGATCCCAGCAAGGAGTCAATATGCTATACCTGGAACCCCTGCAAATGCCCGAGAATGTGGATTACGACAGGGAAACCTATTCCCACCATTACGGCAGATTCGAGATCGGACCGCTGGAACCCGGATTCGGGACCACCATCGGCAACACCCTGCGCCGGGTGCTCCTCTCCTCGATCCAGGGCTCGGCTGTGCGCTTTGTCCGCATCGAAGGCCTGCACCACGAATTCACTCCGATCCCCGGAACGAATTCGGACTATATCGACCTGATCCTGCGCCTCAAGCAGCTGGTGATCTACTCGTCCTCCGTGGATGAGGTCACCGTCGTGCTGGAACACAAGGGCAAAGGAGTTGTCACCGCGTCCAAGATCCAGGACAACCCGAACATCCGCATCATCAACAAGGACCTCTACCTGCTGGAAGTCACCGAGGATGTGGATCTCAAGATGGAACTGATCATCGGCAACGGCCGCGGCTACATCTCCGCGGACCGGCAAAACCCGGAAGGCAAGCCCGTGGGCTTCATTCCCATCGATTCCGTCTATTCGCCGATCCTCAAGGTGAATTACAGCGTCACCCACCAGCGCGTGAAAGAGCGCATGAACTTCGACAAGCTCATCCTCGAGATCCATTCCAACGGTTCTGTTGAGCCCATTGTCGCCCTCTTCCTCAGCGCCAAGATCCTGCGCGACATGGTTGGCAAGATCTGCCGCTTTGAAACAGAGCCGGAATACATCCGCGACGTCCATCTCGATCCCGAACTGGAAGAAAAGGAACGCATCCTTTCGCTGCCAGTGCGCGAGATCGAACTCACCGTTCGCGCCGCCAACTGCCTCTCCGCCGCCAACATCGAGACCATCGGTGAACTGGTCTCCAAATCCGAGGCCGAGATGCTCAAATTCCGCAACTTCGGCAAGAAGTCCCTGGAAGAGATCACGCAGAAACTGAAAAAATACGACCTGCATCTGGGTATGGACGTGGACGGCATCTATGGCCAGATCCGCGAAGCCAGAAGCCGTGGCATCAAATCGGATGATGCCCCTGAAGAACAGAAAGTGGAGGAAAAACCAGCTCCCGCCGAGCCAGAGGACCAGGTTCCCACCCCGCCCCGCAAACCGGTTCCTCCCTCCAAAAAGAAGGTAAAAAATGCGACATAGAGACCAAGGAAGAAAATTCGGGCGCGAAATGGACGCCCGCCGCCTGATGATCTGCAACCTCGTCAAATCCATGATCGAGCACGGGCAGATCACCACTACCCTCGCCAAGGCGAAAGAACTCCGCGGCTTCGTGGAACGCGTGGTCACCTACGGTAAAAACGACACCGTCCATTCTCGCCGCCTGGCCTACAGCATCCTGGGCAACCGCACCCTGGTGAAGAAACTCTTCACCGAGATCGCTCCCGCTTTTGCCGGACGCCAGGGTGGCTACACCCGTGTGGTGAAAGCCGGATTCCGCAGAGGCGACTCAGCCCCCATGGCCATCATCCAGTTTGTGGAGGAAGCGGCCGTCAAGCCTAAAAAAGACCATATCAAAGCCAAGGACCTCAACAAATAGACCAGGCCTGGCTCCAAAGCATAAAAAACCCGGGATCTCGGTCCCGGGTTTTCGTTTATCCTGGATTCTGCTTTAAATGATCATCAAACGCAGGCAAAGCTGCGCGCTCTGCCTACCACTCCTCATAGTAATACTCTTCCCCGGGGTCGCCGTCCTCAGCCCGGCCTTCGTCGTAGAAGGGCCGGTAACCCCAGTTTTTGTTGTTGAAGATGCTGCAATGCTCAAAGTAGACCCCGTCCGAGGCGTTCAGCAATTCATCAACGTTGTTGTTGAAAATGGCGCATTCGGAAAACAGGATCTCGGATCCGCTGGAATTGATCAGATTGCCGCTGCCCCAGTCGTTGGCGGAGCTGTTGTCGTAGATCACGCAGTTGTGGAATTCCACCCGGGCGCAGTTGCTGAAATTCAGCAGGTCGAACTCCCTGTTGTTGCGCATCACGCAGTAGCTGAAGCTGATGTTCCGGCTGTTGAAGAGCGAGAGGATGGAGTAGCTGCAATCCCGGATCGTGGTGAAGGAACAATCCAGCCCCGTTGTATTCATCAGGCTTATCCCTTCGATGCCGCAGCCCCAGAGGTTGCAATTGAAGATGGTTACGCCGCTGCAGTCCTCAAACCCCAGCACCCCGCCTGTGCAGTATCCTTCTTCGTAATGGCCGCAGTCGAGGTTTGCCAGGGACAGCCCGTCACAATTCCTGAACGTCAGCACATTGGCATAGCGGGGCAGGGCCAGGATCTGTGACATCTGCTCCGCATCGCCAAAGATGGAAAGGTTCTGAACATCGTGGATCACTATCTGCAGGCCGTCGAATACTTCCTCGAAACTAACATGATCCGGATTCAGGCCCGCGAATTCGCCCGTGAATGTCAAATAATCAGTGGTTATTGGAGCCAGGCGGATTGTGGTGTTGGGCGCGATCGCCTCAACAAATTCCTGCTCACCGGATACCAGTATTTCCCGCGCGTCAGTGTACGCGCTGAACTCAAGGGCCGCCAAAGGCAGCGCCAGGCTCAGCAGTGCCAGAGCCAACCCAAACCAGATCACATTCTTGCGCATGATGGTCTCTCCATGTTTTTTTGGGGCGGAGCCGGCTGGGAAAAAACCACATCCACCCCTCATTGTTAATAATTGACCCATCCCCGTTTTCTGTCAAGCGGAAAGTTCTCAAATACCATGATGGGATTATCTGGATAGGTCTCGCCCTGAGCCCTCTCTCATCCGCCTCTTGCCTGCCTCCCCCTCACTTCCCGCATCTCAGGCGGGAGGTCAGGGGGAGGCAAACCGGAGGTGAACAGGCGCGGGCTCAGGGCGAAGACGGCTGGGTTTGGCAGAGCAGTTCAGCTGCTGGCAGGAGTCCGCACCAATAAGGGGTAACGCCACGCGGCCACTCAGGTTCCCAGATGAACCACTGGGCGGTGAATTCAAGAGCTGGTGTTTGTTTCCGCGTTGTACCCGGCTATATTTTTTCTTAGACGGAGAAGCCGAAAATGCTTTCAGAAAATGGAAAGGAGATTTCGATGCCAGAGTATTTCCGCGGCGATCTCGCCGATAAAGTGCCGTCCCTGATCAACGTTCCGGTTAAGCGCCGGATGATGTGTTTGAACGAAAGTTGCCTGGACCCGTATCAGGCGATCAAAGATAAGTTCCTTGCCAGAATGGAATCGGTGCGCCTGAACCGCTATCTTTCTGAAGTGACGGATGAACTTCATGATAAATTAACCGAATACGCGGGTTTTGGGCTGGACAGGGTCAACCTGGCCTGGGGCAACGGCGCGGACGACATTTTGTACCACATCTTCCTGGCCACGCGCGAAAATGACCGGGCCTTTGCTGTGAGCCTGGCGCCGTCATACTTTGACTACAAGACCTTTTGCCAGATGGTGGGCTTGGGGATCCGCTTCGTGGAACTTGATGAGGATTTCAGTTTCGACACCGGCGAATACCTGCGGCTGGCCTCCCACCCGGATTGCCGCCTGGCCATATTATGCAACCCCAACAATCCCACCGGAAACCTCTACGCGCCTGAACAGCTGAGGCAGATAGTTGACGCCCTGCCGGATAAATTGGTGCTGATCGATGAGACCTACTTCGAATTTTCCGGCGCCACTTTCGCCGGCGAACTGCAGCGGCATCCGAACCTGATCCTGGTCCGCTCTTTCTCCAAGGCCTTTTCCGGGGCGGGCTTGCGCTTCGGCTACGCAATCTCCTCAGAAGAAAACATTTACAGCCTCCGCAAGGTGCTTACCACCTTCCACACCAGCATCCTTAGCCAGGCTTTCGCGCTTACGATCTTGGAAAACAAAGCCATATTCCAAAACCAGGTGGAGGAGATAGCAGCCGCCCGGGAATCCATGTATCTTAAATTGCGGGAAATTCCCGGATTGAAGGTTCATCCCTCCGCCACGAATTTCCTCACTTTCTCGGCGGGGGAGAGGTCAAAAGAGCTGTTTGAATATCTGCAGGACAGGGAGATAGCTGTCCGGGATGTGGGTGCGCACCGGCGCTTGAAAGACCATCTGCGGGTCACCGTTTCCTGCGCGGAGGACAACGCGGCTTTTGTGGCGGCTGTGGCGGCGGGGCTGGGTTTATCCACAGATTACACAAATTAGCACAAACAGGGGGAAAGGCGTGGTGGCGGGTTGGGGTGGTGGCGTGGTGACGGGGTTCCTGTTCTTTTTCTCCTTTTTCTGAACCCATTTTCCCTTTTTCCGCGTTTTTCCGTGGCCTATTCTTTTGGCTATTCCCATTTGGTCTGGATTCCGGGGCCCCTTCCCCGGAATGACACATATCGCCCCTTCCCCGGAATGACACATATCGCCCCAACCCCAAAGTGACATAAGGGCTGGATTCCGTCACTGCGTTCCGGTATGAACCCGGCGGAGTGGGGTGGAAGCGGGCTTTGGGGAGGGGATGAGGATACTTTTCCACAGGGAGCCGGTATATCCGCAACTTTTTCCTTTACAAGAAATCGCCACTGTCAATACTAGCGCCAGACGATGCTGAACTGCCGCTGATGCGAACAACTGGATGTTGCGATTCAATCCTGTGCTTGAGCTTGATGGCGGTATTGGCCTGAAAATGATAAATTTAAGATAGATAAAGGTGTGAATATGCAGAAGGAATGGCTGCTTCAGGGTGAGTTTGCTCCGGAAGAGGTTAAGCAGATCAAGGAACTCACGACCCGGATGAAATGCCCCCGTCTGGTGGCTGAACTGCTTTTCCGAAAAGGGCTTAAAACTCCGGAGCAGATCGAGGATTTCTTTCAGCCGCGGCTGGAGCATCAGCACGATCCCTTCCTGTTTCCAGATATGGACAAGGCCGTGGACCGCATCCTGAGAGCCATCGACCGGGGCGAGAAGATCACCATTTACGGCGATTATGACGTGGACGGCACCACCGCCACCACCCTGCTTTATCTGGGCTTGCAGCGCCTGGGCGCGGATATCGGTTTTTACATCCCGCACCGCATGATCGACGGCTACGGTTTGTCGCTGGGCAGTTTGGACCAGATCCAGGAAAGCGGCACCAAACTGATCATCAGCGTGGATTGCGGCGTGAACGCCCTGGAGGAGATCGAGGCGATCAATGCCCGCGGGATGGAGATCATCGTCACCGATCACCACAACCCAAAGGAAGAACTGCCCCCGGCTTTTGCCATCATTAACCCCAAGCTGCCGGGATGCCCCTATCCCTTTGCCCATCTGGCCGGGGTGGGCGTGGCTTACAAACTGCTGATGGCCATCTACCGGCGCCGGGGCATCGAAACAGAAGAAAACACCGTAAAATATATGGACCTCGTTGCCGTGGGCACCATCGCGGACATCGTTCCCATCACCGGCGAGAACCGCGTTTTCGCCCACATCGGCCTGCAGCACCTGGTGGACAAGAAAAACCTGGGGCTCAACGCCTTGGTGCAGATCTCCGGCTTGAATACCAAGACCATGAACGCCTCGGACATCGTGTTCGGGATCGCGCCGCGGATCAACGCCGCGGGCCGGATGGGCTCTGCTTCCGTGGCGGTGGAACTGCTGATCTCGCGAAACAAGGAACGCAGCCTCGAACTGGCCGAGATCATCGAGCAGCAGAACTCGCTGCGCCAGCAGGAGGACCAGAAGACCTTCCACGAAGCCTGCGACATCATCGAAAAGAAATACAAGGATATCAATTCCGCTCCCTGCATAGTTGTCTCCTCTGACGACTGGCATCCCGGCGTGATCGGGATCGTGGCCTCCAAGCTGGTGGAAAAATACTCCCGCCCGGTGATCATGATCTCTTTCAAGGAAGGCTTTGGCAGCGGTTCCGGGCGCAGCGTGGCGGATTTTGACCTGTTCGGGGCCCTGCGCGCCATCAGCCACAATCTGCACAGCTTCGGCGGCCACAAATACGCCGTTGGCTTCACCATCCTCCAGGAATACATCGACCGCTTCGAGAATGAACTGGCTAGATTTGTCTCCGAAAACCTCCACAGCCCGCAGCTCAACCCGCCCCTGGAGATAGACCGCGAGCTGGAACTGTACGACATCAGCAATTTTCTGCTCGATTGGATGGAACGCTTCGCCCCTTTCGGCCCGGAAAACCAGCGTCCGCTGCTGGCCACGCGCGACGTCCTGGTGGCCAATTATCCTTATACCGTGGGCCGCAACCACTTGAAACTAAAGGTGGTGAAAGACGGCGTGACCCTGGATCTGATCGGCTACAACCTCGGCGATTACCTGAGCCTGCTGAAAAAGAACTCACGGCTGGATATCGCCTACACCCTGGAATACAATCGCTTTGGCAATAAAACCAGCATCCAGGGCAAGCTGCGCGACATCCATCTGCTGAAATAGGGAGTTGACGTGTTCCGTGCCGTAGCCGCTTTGTCCGCCTTTAGCCTGCTGGCCCTGTTGATGGCAGGCTGCGCGGAGAACAGGGTCCTGCCGCCCCAGCGGGAAAGCAACCGGGAAAGGGTGACCGAGTTTCCCGTGGCACGCCTCTACACCAAGGCTGTGAGCGACGCGCGGGGCAAAACAGTCTTCGCCTATGTCCGCTCCAGCCAGGAGATCGACATTTTTGTGGACGGCCTGCGGGTGAACAGCATTGGCGGGTTGGGTTTTGAGCGGAGCAACTTCCAGCGGCTCAGCGATATCGGCGTGGATGCCGACGGCGGTCTGCTGGCCTTGGATTCGGCCCAAAAACTGCTTCGCAAATTTACCCCCGAGGGGATGTTCGTCTCCGAATTCAGCCTCGAAACCCTCAGCCAACCGGAGCTTTTTTGCGTGGCACCGGACGGCACGCTTTTCGTTTATGACGCTGCCCCGTCCGAGATAATATGTTATTCCCCGCTGGACGGCAGGGAATTTCACCGCTTCGGGCGTTTTGAGCTCAACCAGCCCCAGAACCTTGACTGCAACAAGGATTACCTCTGGGCGCAAAACCGCGACCGTGAGAGCACCCAGGTCTTTACGCTGCTGGGGCAGCTGGATATTGAAGTGAAGTTGTTCCAGGCCCTGGACCGGGTGGGAAATATGTTTGGCTATTACCAGGGGGAGGGTCCACACAGCGTTCTCGCGCCCCCTCTGTCCATAACAGTGCAGGGCGATCTGGTGACCGTGCTGTGGTCAGATGAGATCTGGCTGGACCAACTGGTTTACGGCAGGAGTTCCGATGAAACGCAATGATCTGCTGCTCACCCTCCTGAGCGCGCTGCTGCTGGCCCTTTCGCGCCTGCCGCTGCATCTGGGCTGGCTGGTCTTTTTCGCCTGGCTGCCGTTGCTGCGGGTCTTCGAAACTCAGGACCTGCGTTCCCGCGACCTTCTGCGCATGGGCTTTGTGATGTCCGTGGTCTATTGCGCGATCGTTTTTTACTGGTTGGTCTATGTGAACCCGGGCGCCATCCTGGGCGTCACGCTGGTCTATGTATTTGCCTATTACCTGGTGTTTTACGGCATCAACCGCATCTTCCGCACCCTGCCGCGCTGGCGCTGGCTGGGCTTCCTCAGCATCCTCATCACCTTCGAGTACATCCAAAATTTCGGCGAAACCCGCTTCCCCTGGTTCAATCAAAGCTATTCGCTGGCCGAATACCCCATCCTGATCCAGGCGGCTGATCTGATCGGCATCGTCGGCCTCTCCGCCCTTGTTATCTGCGTGAACCTGTTGCTGCACCAGCTCTGGCCCAGCCTGCCAAAAAGGCTTCCGGGCCGCAACAGCCTTTTTGCGAACCGGCCTGAAGCGTTTGGAAGGAAGCAGGGCAGGGCTTTGACCGCCCTGGTTTTGCTTTTTGCAGCCTGGATCGGCTACGGCTGGCATTGCCAGAGGGATCTGGAGCTCGAAAAACACGAGGCCGGGATCTTCGCGATGCAGCCATCCATCCTGCAGGACCTCAAATGGGAACCGGAGCAGTATGACGCTTCCCTGGCCACTTTCCGCGATCTCACCCTGCAGGCGGCCGCGGATTCCGCCAGATTGGTGATCTGGCCGGAGGGTGCGATGATCGGCGATCTGGACGGCGTGTCGCGGGCCCGGCGGGACCTGCGCGCCGTTGTGGATACGGCCCGGGTGGATATCTTCACCGGTTTCCAGCATTACGTTTACGATCCCGCCCATCCTATGAAAACCCGCAGCTACAACACCGCTTCGCTCTACCAGCCCACAAATTTCGACAACGTCCTCTATTTCAAAAACATCCTGGTCCCGGTGGGCGAACGCATGCTCTGGCTGCATCTTTTCCCCTTCCTTTGGAAAGTGAACCTGGGCCAGGCGAACTGGGAATTCGGCACCGAGCTGGCCTGGTATGAAAGCGGCGGATACCGCTTCTCGCCTTCAATCTGCTACGAGCTGGCTTTCCCGGGGATCTTCCACCGCATGGCCATTCCGCGGGACACCCTGGGCGGGGGTTTTGCCAAGAGCGACTACCTGGTGAACATCACCAACGACGCTTGGTTCGGCACTTCCTACGGTCCCTGGCTGCACGCGGTGATGGCCCGCTTCCGCGCGGTGGAAAACAGGATCCAGATCTACCGCAGCGCCAACACCGGCATCTCCTTGATCGTGGATCCCAAAGGCCGGGTCCTGCAGCAAACAGGACTCTTCGAGGTGGGAAACATCACCGCCCCGCTCTACACCACCCCAAAAATCCCCCTCATCAGGAGAATTCACCGCTACCCCTTCCTCTTTGTGGCGATCGCGGCCATTCTGGCCCTGCTCGCCCGGATCAGAAAACCGAGAGGCACAAAATGAAGAAGTACTTTTACACCATTGGCGAAGTCAGCAACCTGCTGGGCGAAAAACCCTACGTGATCCGCTATTGGGAAAGCGAATTCAGCTTTCTGCGGCCGCGCCGGGAAGAAGGCCGCATCCGCAAGTATTCCGAAGACAACATCGAACTGCTGCGCAAGATCCAGGACATGCTGCACAACCAGCGTTACACCATCGAAGGCGCGCGCCAGAAACTGAAGGAGGAGCGCCGCGCCGCCAGGACCGCCCCTTCCGCCGCGGAAGCCAAAAAGACCCAGCTGAAGCCCTCCGCAGAACTCACCCTGCTGCTGAGCGGACTGCGTACTTCGCTGGAAGGGATCAGGACTGCCTGCCGGCAGCTGCGTGGAGACAATAAATGAACTTTCAGGATATCATCCTCACCCTGCAAACTTACTGGGCCGCCCGGGGCTGCAGCATCATGCAGCCTTATGATGTTGAGATGGGCGCCGGCACCTTCCACCCCGCCACATTTTTCGGAGCCCTGGGCCCCAAACCCAGTTCCGTGGCTTACGCCCAAGCCTGCCGCCGCCCCAAGGACGGCCGCTATGGGGAAAACCCCAACCGCCTGCAGCACTATTACCAATTCCAGGTGATCATCAAACCCAGCCCGGACGCCATCCAGAACCTCTACCTGAAAAGCCTGGAAGCCATTGGAATTCAGATCTCCCAGCATGATGTCCGCTTCGTGGAAGACGACTGGGAATCTCCCACCCTCGGCGCCTGGGGCTTGGGCTGGGAAGTCTGGCTGGATGGCATGGAGATCAGCCAATTCACCTATTTCCAACAGGTTGCGGGAATCGACTGCTTTCCCGTTAGCGTGGAACTTACCTACGGCCTTGAACGCCTGGCCATGTATATCCAGGACGTCGATGACTACCGCCAGCTCCGCTGGAACGACAGCCTGCTCTATGGGGAGCATTATTACATCCGGGAACAGGAATACTCCGAATACAACTTCAATGCGGCCGATACGGCCCTGCTTTTCGACCTTTTTGGCGATTACGAGAAGGAATGCCTGGAGCTGCTGGAGAAAAAGCTGGTCTTCCCGGCTTACGACAACCTTCTGCGCTGTTCCCACACCTTCAATCTGCTGGACGCCCGCGGGGTGATCAGCGTCACCGAACGGGCCGCCTATATCGGCAAGATCAGAAATCTGGCCAAGGAAACCGCAGCCGCTTATCTGGCCAAGTATAATACCCCGGCAAATTGAAATTCGCATACAGGATTTGCCCCGCCGCTTGGTATTAAGGTTGAGTGGTTGGAAACGGGCCGGCAAAGCCAAGATTTTCCAGCCATCGAGGAGTTTCAAATGCGCAAATTATTGCTTCTGTGCCTGCCGGCGCTTCTGCTTCTGGCTTCCTGCCACATCCACGTGGTGGACACGCCATTTCTGGCCAAGTTCCAAAATATGCTCTACACTGATATCCGCGTGGAAGTGGAGGGCTACGGTTCGGCCGTGATCGAACCCGGCGAGATCGCCACTTTCAGCATCGAAAGAGACGACCAGAGTTACCATTACGAGGCCGAAACCCACGGGCGCAGCGCCAGCGGGGACCAGATTGGCCTGGTGGTCGAATGGTCTCGCACCCGTAATATCAGCGGCAATTCCTACACCACCTATCTGATCACCGACGAAGACCTCTTCTTCCTGAAAATGCGCAACACCGGCAACCACTCCCTGCATCCGCTCTATGTGAATTTCGGCCTTACCGACCAGACCATGGACGACATCACCATCCCTGGCAACGGCGTGCTTTACAACACCGGCTACTACAAGGCCTTCACCAACACCCGCGTGCAGGCGAACTGGCTGGATCTGCCATCCGATTATACCTACTGGGAGCAGGGATACCATTTTAACTTCCCCTGGACCGAAAACCAGGCTGTGACGCTGCTGAACACGTTCAAGAAGAACGGCGTGCCCGAGCTGGGGGCGAAGGTGGAGTCGAATCTGGTGGATCACCGCTCGGATGAGCCTTTCGGCATCGACGCCGGGATCCCGCGCGCCAGCTTCTAATCAACCCTGTGCTGAGATCTTCCGTCACCATCGGCAATGAAGCCCTGCCGCTGCTGACCACCGCCATCCACGCCGGGCACCAGCTGCCGACGGAATTGCTGAAGATCTGCGGCATCAGCGAAGCTGGCCGGCTGCGCGAGGAAGATCCTTTTACTGGCGAGGTTGCGGGGCTATTCCCCAACCATATCGTGCTGGAAACCTCACGCTTCGCCATTGACCTCAACCGACCCCCGGAAAAAGCGGTATATCTTGCTCCGGAAGATTGCTGGGGACTGCCGGCGCGGACGGAAGCTGTGCCGGAATCTCTTTTGGCCAGACTGCGCGGGGATTACTCCTCCTGGTACAGCTTGCTTCAATACCAGATCGACCGGCTGCTGGAGCTCCATCCTTTCCTGGTGGTCCTGGACCTGCACAGTTACAACCACCGCCGCGGCGGACTCCACGCGGAGCCCGACCCCCAGGAGAAAAACCCGGATATCATCATCGGCAGGAGCAACCTGCTGCCGAAGCACCATCCGGCGGCGGATGCTCTCTGCCAGAGGCTGAACGGCCAAGCCTACCGGGACAAGGCGCTGGATTGCCGGCAGGATGTGAAATTCCCCGGTGGCCAGATGTCCCGCTGGCTCAATTTACGCTATCCGGACCGCCTCATCTGCCTGGCCATAGAGTTCAAGAAGACCTTCATGGACGAATGGACCGGCGAACTGGACCGGCCTGCCTGGTCGGAACTCAAACACTTGTTTTACAACCAGGTGCGGGCTTGGCTGGCTGCCCAATACGGCTGGCAGCTGCACTCTCTGGCGTGATCGGGATTCTTCTGTTCAGGCAGCAGAATCGTTTTACAAACAGGAAGTTGACTAATACAGCCTCATATTGGGGGTGAAATCATGCCTTTTATGAATGTCAATGGCGTCCGCCTGCATTATCTGGAGCATGGCTCCGGCCCCGTCAATATCGTATTTGGCCACGGAACTCTGATCTCTTCAAACATTTGGCGGGATTTCTACTTTCCCCGTCTGCCGGAGGACTGGCACGCCCTGGCCCCGGATTTCCGGGGGCACGGGTCTTCCAACAGTGTTAAAACAGGCTGCAACTTCGTCCAGATGGCGGATGACATCGCCTCAATGATCCAGGTAATGGGCTTGGGAAAGGTGACTTACACAGGCCTTTCCATGGGCGGTGGGGTGGGATTGCAGCTGGCTTTGCGGCATCCGGAACTGCTGCGGGGGCTGGTTTTGATCTCTCCGGTCACCGGTTTGGGGCCCTTGGGCAACATCGTATTCACCAAGCTGGGCAAGTTTATGGCAGGCAAAAGGTGGCTGCTGAGGATCGGAATGCGCTCTGCAGCCACCATTAAACCCAGCCCCGAGGCGCTGGAAAAGGTGGTGGATGAAGCCATACGAGTCGGCCCGGAAACCCTGGCTGAGTATCTTTCCTCCGCCAACAGGATGGAAGGGATCGAGCGCCTTCAGGAGTTGGCAATTCCGGTGTTGTTGCTGATCGGATTGAAAGACAGGGTGATCCCTGTCAGGCAGCAACTGACCTTGGGCAGGATGATCCCGAACTGCCGCGTGGAAGTTCATTCCGGGCGCGGCCATGCCCTCTGTGCCGAAGAACCGGAGTGGGTTTGGGAGCGGGTCCTGGGTTTTGTTGCAAGCTTGGCTCCAGAGGCCTGATCCGGGTTGGTTTCCAACCGGCCACACTGCCGGCAAAGCAGCTCCCGCCTCAGGTTGGATAATTTCCATTGACAAATTTCCGCCTCCGGGGAATTTGCCCCTTACAATGCGTTCCGGAATAGCTCAGCGGTAGAGCGGGTGGCTGTTAACCACTAGGCCGGGGGTTCGAATCCCTCTTCCGGAGCCATTTTTTTGCCCTCGTTTTTCAGGGCATTTTTCATTCTACGGATTCTACGGATTAAACGGATTGTACGGATTTTTGTAACCCTGAGAACACAAGGCAAAAGCGGAGGATGTGAAAGGGTGAAACAACCGCTGGAGTCGAGCGAGGAACGAGCATCGACTACAGCAGAACATCCCCTCCACCCAGCCCCGAATACACGTCATTCCGGGGCCTCTTCACCTGAATGACAAAGGGTATTGCTCATCAAGCCGGAATGGACGGGATTTGCGCTCACCGTGAATGAGCTCGATCCGCCCAAAAAGAACGCGCCCCGCACAGGGCGCGTCAATGTATTCCAATATATTATCAGCGAGTGATTTACATCTTTGGCGGCTCACACATTTTGCCCATGAAGAGCACGGTGTTGGTGGGTTTGTGCACCAGCAGATAGAGGAAGGGTTTGTCCGCGCGGAAAACCGGCGTCTGATCGGGTCCGGGTCCGGCTTTGGTGGCCATAACTATCCCCGTGGCGGCGGCGGCTTCTGTGCCTTCTTCGTTAACTTCCACAAAGGCTTTGTGGATCACGTCGGAGATGTAAAGCCCGCGTCCGGTCTCATCCGGGATGATGCCGTTGAAATTGGCCAGGTTGAGATTAAAGGCGTCGGTCATGCCAAGTTTTTTCAGCATGTCCGCCAAACCGTCCAAAGTGAGGTCGAACTTGAATTTGGGGATGTATATCTTCACTTCCTGGGGGCTGAGCGCTTCCTGCCACTGGCCATAGCTTTCGGTATTCAGATCTTTGTCCATGTTGGCGATCTCATCCGGCAAGACGAACATCATGGCCAGCTCTTCCTCGGCATAGGGAAGCTCCAGGATCTGCAATCCGTCGAGCTGCGCGTAAGGATATTCTGCGCGGGCGGTCATCATGTCCACGGGACGGCTGTTTTCCTCCGTGCGCTCGGTTGAGGAGACGTAAAACTTGTCCTGGAAGGTGAGCTTGGGCTCGAACTCGTTCAGCCAGCTGCCCTTGAAATAGATGGCGTTCACCAGCACGAGGCCTTCGTTGCTGTCGCGGATGTGGCCTTCGTTCACCAAGTCCTTGATCCGGTCCTTGGTTTTTTCCTCCACCCAGCGGTTGATGAACTGGGCTGTGCCGCTGAAATCGGTGAAATCGAGGCTGTACAGGTCGCTCAGATAACTCTCGCGCAGCAGGGCCAGATAATCCGGTTCGATCAGTTTCGCGTTGCTGTCCGCGCCAAAGAGGGCGTTGGCAACGTTCAGCTCTGCCTTGCCCTGTGATCCGATCGCGTTAAGGGATTGCTGCAGGCCCAGATAGGCCTGGTGTTGCTGGGCGGCGGGAAGGTCGAATTTCATCGCTTCGGCCATCTGGACGGCAGTGTTGCCCTGGGCGCCGCCGTAAACCATGGACAGCGCGGAAGTGATGCTGTAAGGCGAATAGAAAAGATTCTTGCCTGGCTGGTCCGCCAGCCGGTAGAGCTCAAAGGCGAAGGCGTTGTTTTGCTCCGCCAGGCTTGTCTTCAGATCGTCGGAAACCGGCTCGGTCTCGCCCTTCTTTTTGTTGCAGGCGCAGCCGAAGCCCAGGCTCAGAACCAGAAGCATCAGCAGCAAAGTTCTCATCTTGATCATCGGAACCTCCATGTCTTGATACAAACAATACTCTCCGGCCGACGCTTTCCGTCAATCTTTTTATTTGGCGCTTACTTCTGTTTGGGATTTGAACCCCGATCAAAAAATCCAGCTGGCCCCCAGTATCATTACGGGATGAATACGGGATCAATACGGATGAAATCCGTATTGATCCCGTATTTATCCCGTAATGATGCTGGGAGCCAACCAGGGAGGATATGGTTAAAGGGTTAGTTGGCAGAAAGATAGACGAACAGGGTGAACAGAGCCTGGCTGGCATCCCGTCAAGTGATTGTATGGCATGCTAATAAGGCATGCCGGAAAACTGGCTATCTGATCTTCACCACCCGCAGGGGCCTGCTGTTTTTGGCGTTGTCGTCTTTGATCAGGTAGATCCCGGCGGGGGTTCCGGCGCCTGGTGACCAGCTCAGTTTGCCCTCGCCTTCGAGGGTGGCGAGCTTCTGGCCTTTGAGGTTGTAAACGCTCACGCGGAGAGGTCCGCGGGTGGCGGAGGCCAGTTCGAGTTGATCGCCAAAGGGGTTGGGCCAGGCGCTTAGTTTCACGACGGGCGCGACCTGATCTTCAGCCGGGAGGGCGGGCAGGCTGCTGTCGATGAGGATGGGAACCTCGTAACAGCCGCAGCTGTGGGCGATGGAGATGCTGCCGGTGATGATCTCCCTGGGGCCGCCTTCCACAACTACAAAATGGACATAGATGATCATGCTCTGGCCGGGTTCCAGGACGCGCGGCAGGCCGGGATACAATTCGCAAACCAGGAAAGCGTCAACCACATTGTAGGGCGTCCAACTGAGGTCACTGATGGTCAGGCTGGCGTCGCTGATGTTCACCAGTTCCAGCTCGTGGGCTTCGTAAATGGAGGCGTTGTCGAGAAACAACAGGGTGTCCGGAATGGCCATCAGATACTGGCGGGGTTCGATGTCCACGATGGCGCCCTCGACCACGGTGAGGTTGTAGGGCAGCTGGTCCGGCAGCAGATACCAGCCGCTTTGAGAGCCGCCCCAACCGAAATTGACGTGGAAAAATCCGTCGGTGTTGTAGCCGTCCACCGCCACATTGTGCCCGGCGTCCCAGGCCGGCGTGACCACGGCCAGGTGCACCGGCTGGGCGTCCTTGATGTTTTGCGCCATGCGGAAATTGAGATCGGGAGCGGAGGCGGTGAGCAGTTCGCAGTAATCAAAACCGAAGCGTTGGAAAGCGTTAAAAGCCTGGCTGACGGCAAAAGTGCCGCTGCCGCTGGAGGTGTAAACCTGTTCGGCGGCGGCTCCGCAGGCCCAGATCAGCGCGGCGGCGTCGGCGGATGTGGTGGCCTGCTGCATGGCGTAGTGCTGGGTTAGGGTGTCCAGCGCGGTGTTGAGTTCGGCCCAGGAGGGGAAATCCTGGGCGGCGTGGTCGTCGTCGATCCAGAAATTGCGGCCGGCGTAGTTGTGATGATAGTCGTCAGCATCGGTAAACCTTGTCCCGTTAAGGCTTTGGTGGTAGTTGACGATCTGGGCCATGGCCACGGCGGGGCAGCCGGCAACGCTGCGCTGCCCGGTTACCGGATCGATGGGGCAATCAGCGTTGTATGGCGCGCTTTGGTGCCATTCGGTTTTGATCCAGCCTCCCGAGGGCGAATAGCCCGGCGGCGGCCACTGCTCAAAATCGTCGCGGTCAGCGAAAGGATTTTGCCACATCTGCCTGTATTTATCACGCTCATCGGGACCGGCACCGGATTGCCGGAAAGTGAGGTCGGCCGAGATCAGTTCCGCCAGCCAGGGATCCGTGGCGGGGTCAAAATTCGCGGTGAATGAATAAGCCAGCACGGGGGGCAGATCGTCGGCGGCGGAAACCACGATGTAACCTTGGGGCTCAAGGCCAAAAACCCAGGCCAGAGGGGAGGTTTCTTCGCCCAGGGGACGGGGCGGCAAGAGGGTTCCGCTGCCATCCAGCCTCTGCAGTTGAGCTCGGGCCGCGCTTTCAGCCCGGGCCAGGCTCACGGGATCAGCGTAAATAGTGGCGCAGAGCAGGATCAGCGCCAGGCCAGGAATAAGTCTTTTCATGGTTACGCTCCTCACAGGTAACATAAGCAGTTATTGTGCCAATCAATCAAGCAAGTTCCGCTGGAAGGGGTTAAAACGCCAGCCGGATCAGGAAAAGAGCCGGATCAGCAGCGGAGTGGTGAACAGCGCGATGAGGGTGGAAACCGAAACCAGCGTGGCGGCGAAAGGGCGGTCCATATTCTCGCGGTCGGCCAGGATAAGGGTGTTGAAACCCACGGGCAGCGCGGAACAGGTGAGCACCACGGTGCGCGGGATCCCCTGCAGGCCAAAGAGCAGCGAAAGCGCGAAGCCGGCCGCGAAACCCAGGCCCATCCTGATAAAAACGGCGATCAGGGCTTTGCCCAGATGCGAGCTCTGCGGCGCGAAAGCCAGGCCCAGCGCCACCATCATCAATAGTCCGGTGGGTTGGCCCAGCAGTTCCAGAAAGGAGACCGCGGAGGGAGGTATTTCCAGCCGCAACGCCTTGATCCCAAAGCCGATCAGGATGCCCCAGAGCGGCGGCAGGGTGAGGAACCGCTTTATCTGAATGCGGTCGGTGTGGGCATTGGCGCCGTATTTGATGGCGTTGTAATAGCTGAAAGTGAAGATCAGGATGGTGTTGCCGATGTCAAAGAGGGAGGCGCGGGCCAGCTCTTCCGCCCCGATCGCCTTGAAATAGGGCAGGGCGAAAGCGGTGTTCATGATCATCGTTCCCACCAGGAAAGAGCCGAAAGTGGGACGCGGCAGCTGCAGTTTCTTGCCCACGAAGGAAGAGATGAAAAAGAGGATGAAGATCACCAGCATGGCGCTGAGTGTGACCAGCAGCATGTCCGCGGAAGGCGTGGCGCGGTAGATGGCCAGGATCATCAGCGGAGGCAGGCAGACGTTGAGCACGAAACGCAGCAAGACCGGGGCGTCGTCCTTGGAGAGGAGTTTGAGGCTCTTCAAAGCGAAGCCGAGGGCGAAGGAGAGGATGAGAATGATATTCTGTTCAGTCATGGTTTTTTTAACACAGAGGCACAGAGATGGGGAGGCACGGAGTTAACAGAGGATTTTTCACCACAGAGGAGCAGAGATGGGCAGAGAAGAAACAGGCAGAGGATTTGTTAAAAACAGAGAAACAGAGAGACAGAGTGATATGCAACATAGACTTCAGTCTGTTGGGTGGTTCCTTCCGCGGCACGAAGCAGCAGAGAAATATCTAACCACAGAGGAGCAGAGAAGGGCAGAGAAGAAGCAAGCAGAGGAATTATTAAAAACAGAGGGACAGAGAGGCAGAGTGATATGCAACATAGACTTCAGTCTGTTGGGTGCCCGGAATTGATCTTGAGGCACCGCACCCAAAAAGAACTTTCCAACACAGAGACGCAGAGACAGGGCGGACACAGAGAATTGAACTTATCCTGGGTTGGCATTCGTTGTTCTGTTTTCCCGATTCCCAAAAGTCAATCCTGGGGATGGTAGAAGACCTTGTAGAGCAGTTCCAGATCGTCCCGCAGGTCGGCGTTATAGGTCTCTTCCGCCTGGGTTTGGGGCTCTTTGATGGCTTGCCAGGCCGGGTCTTTGGCCAGGGTCTGGGCGAGGTTCCACTTGCGCTTGAATTCACGGCCTTCGAGACGCCTGAGGGCTTCCAGCTGGGCGTCGTTCAGGCGCTGGCCCAAGCCGCGTTTTTGCAGCAATTCCAGATTGATCAGCAGGGGATGGTTTTCGCTGATGTCGATGATCTCTTTGGCGGTTTCCGGCTTGTAGGCCTCCTCAAAGGTAAGCTCGTTGAAGATCTCCGTTTCGGTTTTGAAGGTGCGCAGGTTTACGAAGCCCAGCTTGTTGGTGTCGATCCCGCGGCGCCGCATCTCCTGCACGGCGTTTTTGTCCACGGTATAGGTGAGGGGGTGGTAAACCTCGAGTTCGAAAACATTTTGGGTTATAAAGAGGGCCACGAAGGAAAAGAGGAAGGCCATGGCCGGAGCGGCGACCCAGGCCAGCGACACTTTGCCAAGCACGTTGTAGCGGATGTTTTTGCCGCCTTTGGCCAGGCCGATGCCGATCACGGCGCCCACGATCACCTGGGTGGAGGAGATCGGCACCAGCGGGATGGGCGGAAGGCCGATGGCGACCAGCAGATCGTGCAAAGCGCGGGAGGAAAAGAGAAAGAGGACGATGGTTTCGGTGAGCAGAGCCACCAGCGCGGTGGCGGGCGAAAGCTGGAAAATGTCTTTGCCCACGGTACCCATCACGCGGTGGGAAAAGGTGTAGATGCCCAGCACCACGGAAAGCGCGCCGATCACATACAGCTGCTGAACTCCGGTGATCACGAACAGCGAACCGACGGCCAGGTCTTGGAACGGCGTTACCGGAACAAAGACCCCGACTACGTTGGCGATGGTATTGGCGCCCAGAAAGTAGGCTCCGAGGGCGCCGAACACCACCAGGGCGGTGCGGATGATCATGTCCTGTTCCAGCAGGTGGCGGCGGGAATTATTGATCCAGCCGCGCACAATGTAAAACAGCAGGGCCGCGATGCCGGCCGAGACCACGAAAGCGGTTACCCAGCTGCTGGCGATGGTGAGCAGGGAATTGAAATCCGTAAGCCGGCCGGAAAAGTAGTTCCAGCCGATCAGCGCGCCCACGATGGTCTGCGAGATCGAAACCGGGATGCCCAGCCGCACGATCACCAGAATGGCCAGCGCGGCCGCCAGCGCGACGGTGAAGGCCCCTCCCAGGGCATCGACGGAACCCAGGCGTCCCAAAGTTCCCGTGGGTCCGCTTCCCTCTAAAAGAGCGCCCAGAAAGTAAAAAATGGCGGCGATCAGGGCGGCCTTGCGAAAACTCATCATGCGGGTGGAAACCGCGGCGCCGAAGATGTTTCCGGTGTCGTTGGCTCCCATGGACCAACCGATGAACAGGCCGCTGATCAGGAAAACGTAGATCATGTGGTGATCAGAGCTGTCTTTTGATGGTGTAGATGGACAGCCGGTCGCAAACGGCCTGGGCGTAATCCGAAATTTGCTCGATGTGGAGGGCGAACCAGCGCAGGTGGGTCTTGAGGGCGAGGTCCATATCCTGGGCGAAGATCAGGCGGCGCAGCTTTTCGCCCAGCTGGTCGGCTTCGCGCTCGAAGAAATAGACCTTGTGGATATAGTTGTTCACCTGCGAAAGGTCGCGGAAGAAAGAGCGCACGGCGTAGGTGAGCTGCTCCACGGCACCGGTGGAAGCGCGCGTGGTTTGCATCCAAAGGTCGTCCAGCACCTGGGGGATCTGGGGCAGTTCGATGGAAAACTGCATCAGCGTGTCCTTGATGTTATCCACCACTTCGTCAGTATTTTCCAAAATGGCCAGCACATCGCCGCGATTTTCGGGGATCAGGGTGCGCTCGTAAAGATAACGCTCGATCGCCACGCGCAGGTCGTCGGCCTTTTTCTCATTTTCGCGGATCAGGCTCAGCCGTTCTTCGAACTGCCCGGACCTGT
>Ga0172377_10000716_pt1 | contig 32231 bp, 27 predicted proteins | sample Pumphouse3metaG_FD_119749 | JGI IMG/M metagenome (GOLD analysis project Ga0172377, IMG submission 119749) | Leachate microbial communities from a municipal landfill in Southern Ontario, Canada - Pumphouse #3 metaG | ecosystem: Engineered > Solid waste > Landfill > Unclassified | place: Canada... | reverse complement strand
CCATAACGATAGACAAGAAATCCCTGCTATTCAAGATATTAGGCAAAGAGACACTCGTGGTCAACAGTTTTCACCATCAGGCAGTCAAAGACATAGCCCCCGGATTCAAGGTTGTCGCGCTCTCGCGCGACTCAGTTGTGGAAGCAATCGAGTCCACTACGGCTGACAACGTAATAGGAGTCCAGTTCCATCCGGAGAAATTCGCATGCCAGAAAGGAGAAACCCAGTTCCTCCAGCTGTTCACTTGGCTGGTCGAGCAGGCGGAACGCTAAACCGCGGTCCTCAGGCTTTGTGCGATAAAAACTATTTCTCCGATTCGCGCTTCTGAAGTTGACGCACAATCCTTCCAACAATCTTGTCGATGGACTTGTCCGGTTCGATGATGTTGTAGCCACCCCAGAAATTCTCGTCAGTGAAAGAAACAACTTTCTCTGAAAGCACATCCTTCGGCTTCAACCTGTTCTCAGGGGCTATGTCGAAATCCCCTGCTTTGTGGTCAGTCACGGCCAACTCGGATTTTGCAGAGAAATGATTCTTGAAAAGAGAGCCCTTCCGCTTGGAAGTGAAACTCAAGTCGAGACTGACGTAGTCAAGGTACCACTTGCCGTCCTCCGACAATTTGTAATTGACCACGTAATGCGCCTCATCAATACTTACCCTCATTTCAGCAGGCTTGTTCTTGACGAAAAGCGCAGCTGCCTCATCTTTCCCTTCCACATTCTGGTAAGCGTCAATTCGTCCGATCGCAAAAGTCTCAGAATCAATGTAAATGCGTCCGCGGAAAAGCAAATCTTTCACGGAATCACCTTCGGAAGAAGCCTTCTGGTCGAAAGCAATCACATAGAAATCCCTACCGCCTGTCGTGACCCTTTCCGAAAGACCGAAATCATAGCAAATGTGGGCGTCACGGAGATACACCCCCACAAAAGGATTCTTTACGATGTCATAGTCAAGAGCTGAAACCGGACCTCCCTGAAGCTTGATGAAAAGAGTGTCGGTCGAATCGTAATTCTTGCTGCCACGGCCTTTGAAAATCCCGATGTGATCCGCCTTCATTGCCGAATACGGAGCCTTGGCTATGTCCACTACAGCCTCGCTCAAGGCAAGATACCTGCTGCCTTTGAGAATGCGTTCGCGATAGAAGCCTGTCATACTCACATTCTCCTGAGGATAATTGGACTTTATCCGACCGAAAGCGACATCAAAAAGGCCGGCCGCGTCATAAGGACGAATCATCGAGGGATCAAGAGTCAGAGAGGTGCGAATCAGGGAGATACGTAACGGTTTGCCGGCGGAATAGAAATCAGATAAAGGCACATTAACACTTGCATAGCCGACAAACGAGACTTTGACCAAAAGGGTGTCAGGACTTGAGAAAGGAATTTTGAGTGAAAAATAGCCATCCGAGTTGGTGACATTAGAGATGTTGGAGGAAGAAAGGCCCACAGAGGCGAAGGCAAGGCCTTTGTCTGTCTGAGCGTCAATCACTTTACCGGCTATCTCAGAATAGTCACGCAAATTCTGAGAAGCCGCGGGACAAATTGCCGTCACAAACAGAATGACAGGAAAAAGCGTCAGAATGAGTTTGTTAGTTTTCATAATTATATGGTTTTCTGGTAGGCCAGCCTTTCGTCTCCGCTGGCCAGATAAATAATGCCGCAGTAAGTGAATCCGTTGACCGAAAGGAGTTTGCGCATTATGAGGTTGTCCTTGTGGGTGTCAACCCTGATGTTGTCACATTGAGAGAAGCCGTAGTCCAGAATTGTTTTCAACACTCCGTGACTGCTCTGTGTGCTGGCAATTCTGTGAATCACATAGTATGGGCTATCCTCATCAGTCCATTTTCCGCCGAAGATCTTCCCGTAGGTAGGCTCCGGGGAATGAATGAAGGCAAAGTAGCCGACCACATCACCGTCCTGAATCACGATTCGCCCAAAACCATTTTTAATGTCCTCATCAATAATGTTTTCCGAAGGATAGCCGGCTGTCCACTGGCGCATATTGCCGCTGCCCCTCATAATAGTCCGGGCATCGGAAACAATCTCCATTATCCTACTCAAGTCCGAAGACTCCGCGGAACGAATCATTCCCATAGTTCTATGTTATTATCATTCATATACGTACGCAACGACTCAAAGGTGCTGAATTTGGCTGTCCCTTCAAGAAAAACCCTTACCGCGAAACCAACGGACTTAGACTTCTCGAACAAGTTCTTCAGTGTCTCAAGAACACAATACTCAGCCGCGATTCCGCAGACGACGACAACGTCACCTTTCTTGAAAAGATCCACCTCATCTTCCGGAACTTCCGAGAAGGCTCCATATTCTTCCTTGTGGCTGTTTTTTCCTTTCAGTATGAAACGGGTGTTCTTCTCATCAAGATTCTCAAGAATCATTTCGGGAAGTCCGGCTCCTTGAGTGTAATGAACGCAGTGAGAAGGCCACTTTCCTCCATTGTCTTTAAAAGAGCAATGGTCAGAAGGATGCCAGTCCAATGTGAAGTAGACCTTGTCGAATTGACGTTTGACGGAATTAATCACTGGGATGATGTCCGAGGCATTTTTCACAGCCAGACTCCCGTCAATGAAGTCTTTTTGAAGGTCCACAATCAGCAATATCTTTCTTGACATAACCATAATTTAATTTACTATCCAAATATCATTCGTTTTTCCCGATTTTCCAACTGTTTTTCAATAACAATTATTATATTCGCATAATTAAAACAATTATAAATATGCTCAAAAAAGGAAGTCCGGCTCCCCTCTTCGAGGGAAAAGACCAAGATGGCAGAACCATAAGACTCGGCGACTTTGCCGGTAAAAAACTCGTACTATATTTTTACCCTAAAGACAACACTCCGGGGTGCACCGCCGAAGCCTGCGACCTCAGAGACAACTATCACAGATTTCTTGCCCAAGGTTATGCCATACTCGGCATAAGCAAAGACTCAGAAGCCTCTCACCAGAAATTCATAGCCAAAAACAATCTTCCGTTTCCACTGATCGCAGACCCCGAATCAACTATAATCAAGGCTTACGAATCCTGGGGAAAGAAGAAAATGGCTGGACACGAATATATGGGCACCATCCGCCGCACCTTCATCATCGATGAGAAAGGCATCATATCCGACATCATCGACAAAGTGGACACCAAAGCACACACGGCGCAGATTCTCAAATAGTTGTGAATCACATTCTTTTGATGTGAGCTCCAAGGGCGACAAGCCTTTTGTCTATCTCCTCGTAACCCCTGTCAATCTGCTCTATGTTGCCGATGACGCTTGTCCCTTTTGCGGAAAGAGCCGCGATGACAAGGGCTATGCCCGCCCTTATGTCAGGAGAAAGCATATTGTTGGCCCTCAGTTGGAAATTGTGGTCGTGTCCGATGATGACGGCGCGGTGAGGATCGCAAAGAATAATCTGAGCTCCCATATCTATAAGTCTGTCCACAAAGAACAAACGGCTCTCGAACATCTTCTGATGAATAAGAACACTCCCCTTGCATTGAATCGCAACCACGAGCATAATGCTCAGCAGGTCAGGAGTTAGTCCCGGCCAAGGCGCATCGGAAATGGTCATAATGGAACCGTCCAAGAAAGAGTCGATAACGTAATGCTCCTGAGCGGGAACATAAATGTCATCCCCCCTCTGCTCAATCGTCACTCCGAGCCGCCTGAACTGTTCCGGAATGATTCCGAGGTTGTCATAAGACACATTCTTGACGGTGATTGAACTTCTGTTCATAGCTGCTAGACCGATGAAGCTGCCAACCTCGATCATATCCGGTAGAATCAGATGAGAAGTCCCTGTCAATGAGGATACGCCGGTAACAGTGAGAAGATTGGAGCCTATTCCCTCAATCATAGCCCCCATACGTACAAGCATTTTGCAAAGCTGCTGAATGTAAGGCTCACAAGCTGCGTTGTAAATTGTGGTAACACCTTTAGAGAGGGAGGCGCACATAAGAATGTTGGCAGTCCCCGTGACAGAAGCCTCGTCCAAAAGCATATAGCAGCCTTTCAGCGATTGTCCAGAAGGAACTGACAGGGAATATGCCTTCTTCTCCGCATTATAATCCAGCTTGGCACCCAGATTGACCATTCCGGAAATATGCGTGTCCACACGACGGCGGCCTATCTTATCCCCTCCCGGTTTCGGAAAGAGAACGCGCCCCGTCCTCGCGAGCAAAGGACCCGCGACCATCACCGAACCTCGTAACTCCGCGCATTTGGAGACAAACTCCGCACTGTCAATGAAATCCGAATTGAGATCTGCCGCTCTGAAAGTGAATTTACCGCCCCCTTCCCGTCTCACTTCGACACCCATATCAGCGAGAAGTCCTATTAGATTCTTTACGTCGAGAATTTCAGGCACATTGTCTATCGTGACCTTGTCGGAAGTGAGCAGCACGGCGCTGATGACTTCGAGGGCCTCGTTTTTGGCTCCCTGCGGCGTAATCTCACCGCTTAGTCTGAAACCACCCTCAATTTGGAATGAACTCATACACAATTATTTAAATATGTTCCACCTCGGGTCGGAGCGTGACGCCGAATTTTGTCTTCACAGAGGCGACTATCCCTTCCTCCAATGACAGCACGTCATTAGGCATAGCGTTTCCCGTCAAATTCACCAAGACCAGAGGCTGCTTGTCGTAGACACCGGCTTCTTTCCCTTTAAATCCTTTCCAACCGCATTTTTCTATCAGCCACGCAGCCGGAATCTTCACAGTCCCGTCAGACATAACAAAATGCGGGACAGGTCCCAGACATTCTTTCTCCGCCACGGTGCTAACAAAATCATAATCATCAGAGGAAACAAAAGGATTACGGAAGAAACTCCCCGCACTGCCAAGTTCCGAAACTTCAGGCAACTTGCTTCTCCTGATGTCTGTTATCACTTTGCGCACCATAGACGGAGACAAGTCGTCAAGTGAGCCGTAAGCCTCAATTAAAGAATCCTTTACGTGACCGTAGCCAAAGACGGGGCCGGAGTCTTCCGACAAAGTAAAACTAACCGCCGTGACAATGAAACGGCCTTTGAACTTGCCTTTAAAGAAAGAATCCCGATAAGCATAGCCACAATCATTAGGTACCATTGTGACAATCCGATCTTCGGAGACATCGTAGCACTCTATTGATTCTATGAAATCCTTGACTTCGGAACCATAAGCGCCAATGTTCTGCACAGCAGCCGCACCGACCTCACCGGGAATATGTGAAAGATTTTCAGGTCCCCAAAGGTCGTTGTCAGAAGCCCATTGACAGAAAGAATCCCAAGAGGTGCCGGAACCCACCCTCACAATTTGGCCGTTCTTTTGAATAAAGTGAATACGGGAATGAAGCACTGTTCCTGCGAAGTCTTTGGTGAAAAGCAGATTGCTCCCTCCGCCGATATGAAAGAACGGACGAGGCAGACTCTCATCAGCAACCGCATCCGCAAGTTCCTTTGGAGAATCGTATTCCACAAGACAAGCGCAACGAACCCTCATTCTAAAAGTGTTCATTGCGCTTAAATCCGCATTAAGGATTCTTCTCATTTATTTTCCGAAGAATTCGTTTAGAAGATAAGCCAAACGATAGCCGGCATTCCTTAGCTGAGTCTCGATCAATTCTCTGGAGGCCTCGTCCGTGTCCTCTCTAAGAGTCATAACCTTCTTTCCCTGAGCAGGATTGATGTCGTAAATAACAGTGCAGTTGTCCCCGCAGTTCTTGGCCCAGTCCTCAAATGACCCCTTCGCTATCTTCTTCATATAGGATTTCTTTGCATTGTCAATCCGCTCGGCAATCTGATCGGCGGTCATTCCCTCGAAAAGTCTGTTAGGCATTGAGTCGTAAACTCGGTGAAAACTCAGTTTCTCACCTTTGTACTCCTCGACTTTGGGAGCGGGATTGCCATAGTAACTGACGTGAACGGGACAATGCATATCTCCGGTGAAATGAATAAGCATTCTCAAACTCATCAGCACGGTCGCCGAGTCCAGATCCTTGTAGTCTGATAGATTGTACTTGGCAAGATTGAGAGCATAGATGGCGTCTCCTTTCCCCCATTTCGGATTAGGGTCATATTTGTGAGAATCAGGATAGACGAGAAAAGTGTGCCAGTTGGTCGTGAAAGCCATATCGGCGTCATTGCGATGCATATCCATCCACACTGCGTCAACCTTCATATCGTAAGGCATAATCGCAGCGATGTTGGCTTTGGTCTTTTCTGTCAAATGCCTTTCAGCGATTGCAATGACAGTTTCGTGGCCGAGTTTGCCCCATGCGAAGCATCCCTGAGAGAACAAAATCAGACAGAGAGAGAATAAAAGTGTTTTTTTCATATAATTTTTAACAGATTAATAAATTCCGTTTGAGAAACTCATTACCATCCTTACGGAATCGTGTCCGTAGAAATTGATTTTTCCGCTCTGAACAAAACCGATGGAGTTGTAATAGTCCTTCAGTCTCGGCTTTTCTTCGGAAACAATCAGAGACACTGTGGTGATACCAAGTTTACGCGCTATGTCCATAGCGTTGAGAATCAACTGCCTGCCAATCCCCTGTCCTCTGAACTCAGGCAGGATGGCAAGAGAATCAAGATAGTACTCTCCGCTTTTAGTCTCCATCTCCTCATTTTCCAGATTCATACCGTTCTCCTTGAGAAGAAAACCGAAAGTGAGTTTTCTCATATCCCTATAGCGCGCTCCGTCATAAGAAGTCAGACTCCCGGCAGGGACGCCTCCTACCTCGGCTATGATGGTGTTATTCCAACTGTACAGGGTGTCATCTTTGGCGCAAATCTCTGAAAGTGACTTCAATGTGGGTCTCAAGGACTCGGGAAGCGGATCTTCGAATTTGTGCAAATCTATGGCTGCCAGCACGTTCACTGCTATGAATGGAGCATCTTCAACGACTGCAGGCCTGATCACAAGAGCATTCTGTGTCCGTGGTGAATGAGTGATATTCATAATCTTTGGTTTTTACTTTTGCTAATATAGCCATAATTTGTCAGATTTATTCTGAACTTGTCTAAAAAAATCTTTAAAAGCGACTTTATGAGAATTATTTATTATATTTGGCGCAATAATAATGTAACAATTCTAATTTATTTATGCTAAAGTTTTTAAGCAAGGTTATGACCACGCTGTGCTTAGGTTTGGTCACGATCACGGCAATTGCGCAATCATCAGTCTCAGGAACCGTTCGTGATGCCAAAGGTACCCCGCTTATCGGCGTGAACGTGATGATGGAAGGCTCCTCCACTGGAGTGGCAACTGACATAGACGGTAAGTACAAGGTCAGTCTCGGCAACAGAGAGTCAGCGATTCTGGTGTTCTCGTATGTCGGAATGGCAACTAAAAAAATCAGAGCAGTTAATTCTCAGTCTATTCTGAATGTCACTTTGGACGAAGACAACACGATTGATGCTGTCCTGATTCTTGGCTACGGTCGTGCTCAGAAAAAAGAAGATATGGTCGGTAGCGCCTACCAGGTCAATTCAGAAGACTTTGAATACAAACCGCTTACCCGAATAGATAATCTTCTTGATGGAATCGTCCCGGGAATGACGATTGAGCCTAACACCGACTCGCCGACAAGCACTCGCACCCGTTACAACACAAGAATCAGAGGAGAAGCCTCTTTGAGCGCTTCCAACGAGCCACTCTGGATAATTGACGGCGTTGCCGTGTACACCGGTTCCGCAACCAATCAGGTGGCCGGGATGAGTTACTCGGTGTCGCCTCTGTCGTTCCTCAATCCTGACGACATCGCCTCTTTCACAGTACTGAAGGACGCATCCGGCGTGTCGCTTTACGGAGCCGACGGCGCCAATGGCGTCATACTTGTCACGACCAAGAGCGGACAATTCGGAAAAGGCAATCCGCAAGTCAACGCCTCGCTGCGTTATGGAGTGTCGGCAATCGACCAAAGTACGAGATTCAAAGTACTGAACGCCTCACAATACCTCTCTTACGCAAAAGAGGCTTGGGTCAACGGCGGCAACAAAGCCGGGCTGTTCCCCTATCAGGACAACGACCTCAACACCTATTCTGCCACAGACACGGACTGGGCCAAGGAATTCTTCGACATCGGAGGCAACGCCCTTGTGAACGTGTCAGTCAATTCAGGCAGTGAGAAGACATCCAACTATTTCTCCGCATCCTACTACAGAGAGGACGCGACGGTGAAAGGCAACTCTCAGCAGAGATTTTCGGCAAGGCTCAATAACACCTACAAATTTGGTAACAAGATCTTATTCAAGCCTATGCTCTCCGCATCCTACAACGTCAACGACTTGTTCTCACCTTCCCACGAGTACTACGAGACCTTGCCTATTTACTCGCTTTACGACAACGACGGCTACACCTTCAGACTTTACAACAGATATGTCTCGGGAGCAGACTCAAACGGCAATCTCATCTTCAAGGATCAGAAATTCTGGAACAACAGCATCTCAGAAAGAGAGCTTGGGGACAACAAGCAGAAGACCTTCTCCGCAGACGCTAATTTCGTTTTCGAATACGACATTATCAAAGGTCTCAAGGCTACTGCCCAATTCGGCTCATCCTACCAGCACAGTTACGAAAAGATGTACTCCTCCCGCTACACTCTTGAGGGAATGGTAAACAATGAGCCATCGGGCTATTCACACCGAGCGTCTGCCAATTTCCTATCTTGGACCAACATCGAAAGGCTCAATTACGACAGGACATTCGGCAAGCATCACGTAAGCGGTCTTGCGGGACTTGAGCTTTCTCACAAGAGCTACAACACCCTCTACGCCTACGGCTACGGTTTCGTCAATGACGACATTCAGGAAATCGGATTCTCTGAAGCATCGACCAGAAGTGGTTCAAGTTCAACTTCCATTATCCGTAAACTGTCCTATTTCGGACAGGCCGGCTACACTTTCGACTCGCGCTACACGCTTCAGGCCAATTTCAGAAGAGAGGGCAGCTCGTCATTCGGAAAATACGCCAGGTGGGAGAACTACTTTTCCGTGGGAGGCGCGTGGATAATCAGCAAGGAAGCCTTTTTCGAAAGCAAAATAATTGATTTGCTTAAACTTAAAGCTTCTTTCGGTACGAGCGGCAATTCCAGAGTGGACAGCGCTCAAATGAAAGGCTTAGGCATATTCACATACGGAGACACTTACAGTTACAACGGGGAAATCGGCGGCGTGGTCGCATCTCCTGCCAATCCGGGCATATCATGGGAGACAACATATATGTCCAACATCGGAGCTGACATCCGCCTTAACAAACGTTTCTCTTTCTCCCTTGAAGGCTACTACAATTACACGAAAAACCTTCTCAGCAAGATCTACACCTCAAGAATCATCACAGATGAGAGGATTTATGCCAATGTCGGTGAAATCAGCAACACCGGCGTTGAACTCACATTCAATTCCACAAACATTCAGAAAGACAATTTCGAATGGTCCACCGACTTCAACATATCACACAACAAAAACAATGTAGAGACACTTTCTGACGGAAAGCCGATAAGTTACGGCTCAACAATTGTTGCGGAGGGGCACGATTCCAACTCCTTCTACCTGGTTCGCTGGGCCGGGGTGGATCCGTCAACGGGCGCTCCTATGTGGTACGATGCCGACGGCAATCTCACTTACACCTATTCCACAGCCAACCGCGTGATAGACAAGAGTTCCACGCCTCTGTTCTTCGGAGGACTGACTAACACTTTCCGCCTCTACGATTTCGCATTGTCTTTCCAACTGAACTACACTATCGGTGGCTATGCTCTCTGTACTCTCGGGACTAACGGATTGACAGACGGTTACAACATCACAGACCAGAACGTCTCAATCAACTCTCTCGACTATTGGAAAAAGCCGGGGGACTCTTCCGCAAACCCGAGAATATCCACAGTCTCTTCCGCATCAGGCAGGGCATCAACCAGATTCCTCTACAACAAGACCAACGTCAGGTTGTCCAATCTCGCTCTTTCCTATATGCTTCCCGACGCTTTCGTCAAGAAAGCCGGATTCAAATCCTGCAAAGCGTCCTTTATTGCCGACAATCTCTATCTTTTCACCCTTGATCAGAAGCACGGCAAAAATTCCTACAAAACGATGATGTACGGCTACCCTGTGACAAGGACATTTACGTTTGCGATTGATTTCTCGTTTTAAACTGAACTGATATGACTACAATATATAAACTTATAATTGCTCTTACAGTTGTGTTTGCCACAGCCTCCTGCTCTTTTCTCGATGTCGAGGAGCACGGCAAAAGCGACACTGACTCTTTCTTCACGGACGTGGAAGGCCTCAAAGTGGCCAGAATAGGCCTGTACAGTGTCACTTATGACTTCTGCAACATGTATTTGTACAAATATGCCGAAGTTGCCGGCGACGGATTGAATGTCTCCGTGGTCGGTTCGGGAGCGGATATGTACTATCAGTATAATTTTCTCTCAACTCCGGATCTTGAAAGCACCGCCGTAGGTATGATATGGAAAAAAGGATATGTCATACTCACCAATGCGAACACCATTCTCAGTTACACCGACGATCTCAAGAAGAGGAATCCTGAGCAGAAGAGCACTGTCGAAAAGATAGAAGGCGAAGCCTGTTTCTTCAGGGCAATGGCACATTTCGACCTTGTTCGCTGCTACGCTCAGCCCTATTCCTTCACTTCAGACGCCTCGCACATCGGGATTCCCATCATCGACCACGTGCCGGGCACTAAAGAGAAAATCGCCCGCACAAGCGTTGCTAACGTGTACAAGCAGGTAGTCAAGGATCTGACCAAGGCCAAATCACTCCTCGGCGATGGTGCTCCTTCTGACGCACATTATCTCAGCGGTCTTGCCTGTGACGCTCTTCTCGCAAGAGTCTTCCTCAATATGGGCGACTACGCTCAGGCAGAAACATTTGCAACAAAAGCAATCGAGGCCGTGAAACTGACTGCTTTCGACAAATACGAAGCTATGTTCAACAAAGAAGAAATCGGAGATGAGGCGATCCTCAGATTGTCCGGTTACTATGCGGGGAAGTCGTTGAGAACGTTCTACAATTACGAATCCCCCGTCTACTATCCCACAGAGGAATTCGCTGCTCTCTTCAGTTCGGAAGACGTTAGAAGAAAGCTTCTTTATGCCCCGGACGGATCACTCGCCTGTATGAAATACTACGATTTGACAGGTGTGGCCACTGACGAGCAGCGCTACGATCTTTCAATTCTCAGAGGCTCTGAGATGTACCTTACAAGAGCAGAGGCAAGATGTCAGACAGGAAGTCTTGACAAGGCGGCGGAAGACGTACTGGCACTCCAGAAGAGAGCCTTGGATTCAGACAATCTGACGTTAACTTTTTTCAACAAGAATGACCTGATAGAGATAATCAAGACCGAGCGTCGCAAGGAATTGTGCTTCGAAGGCCAGCGTTTCTTTGATCTTGCGCGATGGGGCGACAATGTTGTCCGCAGCGCAAGCAACAATTCCTCTATGAAAGAGCTGGACTATCCCGACTACCGCTTTGCGCTGCCGATTCCTCTCGTGGAAATGGAGGCAAACGGGGCTATGATTCAGAACGATGGTTATTCCGCTAATTAATTGAGGTATGAAAAATGTATATATAGCAGTGGCAGTCGCCGCATTTGGACTTATGCTTAATTCTTGCTCAGTCAATGACCCGTTGGTCTTTGACGACGCATTTGTCTTCATTGAGGATGAGAACGGGACTTCATCCTCGAAGGTTCAGTGGCAGAGTCAGAATTATCTCGTGACTTACTACATCCGTTTCGTGGCTCCCGCACAGTCGAAAGACGTCACTGTGACGTATGAACTTAAAGTGGGCGACGGACTTTCTGAAGGCAAAGACTACAGAATTGTCTCTTCATCCTCAAGCCCCGTTACTTTCTCTCCGGGTATTTACAAAGTCCCGATCCGAATCGAATGGCTTCGAAACGAGCTTGACTCATCGAAGGATAACTCATTAACTATCATCCTCACCGGATGCAGTTTGAATGACTCCTCAGTCGGAAAGCCCGGGCCTGACAAGGCAGGTAGCTCCTACAAAATCACAAAAGAATAGAATATTTTTTTAATCAATTAATCATTATGAAAAAAACATTAATTTCATTTGCGGCTCTTGTTTGTTGCGCCGCATTGTTCACTTCCTGCAAGGAAGACGAGAAAGCCACGTCAGACGGCAAGGCTGAGTTGCTTTCTTTCGGCTTCTACTCTGCCGACAACAGCGGCGTGCTGTCCGAGGATTATGTCGCTGAAGTATCAGAAGACATTGTAATTCGCCTTCCTGAGAGCGCTGACAAAAAGGCTCTTGTGGCAAAGTTTACTTTGGGCGAGGGTGACGCTCTGATTTTGGATGGGAAGACCATCAAGTCAGGGGTCACAGCCGTGGATTATTCTTACCCGGCGGATTTCATAGTTAAAGACACCATCGACAACGTTTCCACAAGTTTCACAGTCACAGTGGGTAAGATTCTTCAGTTCAAATGGGCTCAGGTTGCTCAGTACAATGATGAGCAGCCGGCAGGCACGAAGCTGATGATCGATGACTTTGATATGACTCTTTCACAGAAAGACAACAAGCCTTACTTTATTGTTTCTTCTGAAGAGACCAGTCCTGACCTTGAGCAGGCTCGCGTCGGATATCTTGATGAAAGCGGTCTTGTTATGGGATCGTACATGAGCACAGATGCAGAGGGTACCGCAATTGCTGCTTCTTATCCAAAAGTAGCGGTTGATGCTGACGGAAAGGTTTACGGCTACTACTATAATACAACGGCAAAGAAGAATTACGTCAAGACCGGAAGCGGCTCTTCATGGTCTTTCGTAGGAGCTCCGTTCGGAGAGGCGAAAGTGAGCAGTGTAGACTTCAATTTGGATCCTATTTCCAAGAAACCGCTTGTCGCATATATGTCCAACTCAACGATTACCGGTGTCATAACAAGAAGGGACGTGGATCTCTGCTATTATGACGGAAACGCCTGGTCATCGGAGAATCTGCTTCCTGAAGGACTTTCAGGCAATAAGAATTATTGGCCTACGATAAAAGTCGTAAACGGCAGTCTCTACCTTGTAGGGACTAATCAGACAGAACCTGGTGCTTATTTTGTCCTCAAATACAATGGCGCGCAAGGTTGGACTAAATTAATCAACGCCCTTCCAGCGGGTGTTACCCAAAGCACTATCTTCGGAATGTCATTTGATGTCGCTTCTGACGGGACAGTCTACATATTCACCGGCGGCGATGAGGATGAGGCAGGGAATTGGAAAATGTCTGTCTACAAAACATCATCTGACTTCAAATCTTGGGAAAGAGTGTCCACTGCAGTGTGCGCTAGCAACAAATATTTCACAATGGCTCTCTGCAAAGACTCGCCGGTTGTAATCTACAAAGATAGCGAGACAAGTCTCGGAATGGTTGTGACCCTCAATGCCGAGACTCTCGCTTGGAATGAGCCTGTCGCTATCAGCCAGACACCTGTCTCCACAAAAGGAATGTGCCTCGAGTTCACAAAAGACGGCATCGGCTACTTCTCGACTGTAAGCTCCGGAGACATCAATTCCCTTCTAATCTTCAAGTACAGTCTTGAAGCAGACGATCTGGAATAGCAAAGGCACAAGTCTTGGCCTCCGCAGTCCGGCTGTTTTGTATTCCTTTGCGGATAAATGATTGGATGGCAGCCCTTTAACAACAGTAACCACCTCCGTTCCGGGGGTGGTTACTTTAATTTAAACGCAGTATTTTAACGACTAATGACCCCGTAGATCTCCTAATTTTCCGAAGTCGCCCTTCCACAAGGTTAGAAAAGGACATTCTGACCGGGAGTAGTGTCATAGGTGACGGATTTGACGATAGAAACGGAGGCGGAAGCGCCGTGGCAGCGGACAGTCAGCCTGCCGCCGAGGCGGGAAAGCACCGCAGCGTTGCCCACTACACCGTCCTTCCAAACCATATCGGCGACTCCTGCGGCACCTCCGAAATTACCGTCAATCTGAAAAGGCGGACAACTGTCAAACATATAGGCATTCTCGCCATCACGCAGCCGGGCATAATAATTGATAATCCACGCCCTGCTCCATATTTTGCAAACGTCAAGGACGGATCTGTCCATCACCGGTAATAATGTACTTATATGTGGTAAGCTCCGGCAGACCCATAGGTCCCCGGGCGTGGAGTTTCTGAGTGCTTATACCAATTTCGGCACCGAAACCGAACTGAGCGCCGTCGGTGAAAGAGGTAGGCAGATTGACATACACGCAGGCAGAGTCAATTCGTTGAGTAAAGAGGTCGGAAACATCTTTGTTTTCCGTAATTATACTTTCGCTGTGATGGGAAGTGTGTTCCGAAATAAACTCAACAGCGTCATTAAACGACCCTGCCGTCTTGACAGCAATCTTATAGTCAAGAAACTCTGTGTCAAAAGAAGTAGAATCGCTATGGCGCAAAAGCCCTGAAGGATAGCAAGAAGACAAAGCCTCGAAAGCAGTCCGATCAGCAAACACAGTCACATTTTGAGCGGCCAGACCAGAGCAAAGATAGCCGAGAGCGTCCAGTCGGGATTTGTGAATCACCAGACAGTCAAGTGCATTGCACACGCTCACCCTTCTTGTCTTGGCATTAGTGATGATCCTTTCCCCTTTGCTCACATCCCCATATTCATCGAAATACGCATGAACTATTCCGGCACCTGTCTCAATAATAGGGACAGTGGCATTCTGACGCACGAATTTGATAAAACCGGAAGATCCGCGCGGAATAATCACATCAATCAGACCGTCAGCCTTCAGCATCTGATCGACAGTCTCCCTTTCAGGAGGCAGCATGGTCATTGCGGAAACCGGCACACCGAAAGCCTCAAGAACCCCTCGCACAATTTGAGCAGCCTTCTCGTTTGTGAACTTAGCGTCAGAACCGCCTTTCAGGACGCACACATTCGCAGTCTTGAAACAGAGCGAAAACACATCGAAAGTCACATTCGGACGCGCCTCATAAATAACGCCCACAACTCCGAGAGGCACACGTACCTTTCTAATAATCATACCGTTGGGACGAGTGGCTTCGGAAAGGATCTCACCGACCGGCGATTTCAGCGCAGCTACATTTCTTATGCCGCCGGCAATTTCCCTGACGCGGGTCTCAGTCAGCAAAAGCCTGTCGTACAGAGGATCGCTTTCAGAGAAAGCCTTCATATCCTCTTTGTTAGCCTCGAGCAGAGAAGCCGACTCCGCCTCCACGGCATCGGCGACGGAACGAAGGACACTGTCAATAGTCCCTTGAGGAAACGTAGAAAGAAAAGAGGAGGCCACGCGGGCTTGCTGAAGCAAAGGAATAATGGTCATAACAAATTAATAATTAATTAATCCAGAAACAGATAATCATAATGGACCAATGCCTTTTCCCTCTTATGCCCCAGAACCTGCCGGGCACGCTCGCTGTCCACGTCGATTCTCCCGACACCTATCTTCCTGCCGTGGGAATCGAACACCCCCACGATGTCCTCCTTCTCGAACTCCCCTTCCACTCTCGTCACACCCACCGGAAGAATACTCGAAGCCTTTCCGCTTCTCAACGCCTCACAAGCGCCATCGTTGAGATACAGAGCCCCTTTAGCGAAACCCTCGCTATTGGCCACCCATTTTTTGACCCCTGAAAGCACGTGATCGGAAGACAAAAATCTTGTGCAGTTCAGAGAAGCATCACCGGAGAGCACCCTTTCAAGAACCTGCGGGGTCCTGCCGTTGGCAATCACCACTTCAATCCCCTCCCCGGCCGCTTTGGAAGAAATCCTATATTTTGAGCTCATCCCACCCCTGCCGCATGAAGACTTGGAAGAAGATATACATCCGGACACGTCTTCACCATGGTGAATCTCTCTAATCACCGAAGAAGAACTCGCCAAAGGATCCCCGTCATAAATCCCGTCCACATTGCTCAAAATGACCAGAGTGTCCGCATCCATCATCGAAGCCACCAGACCGGAAAGTTCGTCATTGTCAGTGAACATAAGCTCAGTCACCGAAATGGAATCATTCTCGTTCAAGATTGGAAGCACTCCGGCCTGAAGCATTGTCAGCACACAATTTCGCTGATTAAGGTACTGCCTTCTTGTGGAAAGGCTTTCCTTAGTGGTGAGCACCTGTCCGCAGACAATCCCGTGCTCCCCGAAAAGATCCATATACCTGCTCATCAGACGCACCTGCCCCACAGCCGAAAACAACTGCCTTGAAGACACGGAATCCAGTTTTTCAGACAAATCGCTCATAACGGAACGACCTGAAGCAACCGCTCCGGAAGAAATCAGAATCACTTCAATCCCCTTCTTACGCAAAGACGCAATCTGGTCCACTAAAGAAGAGATCTGAGTTACATCAAGCATTCCGTCAGGCAGAGTCAGAACATTGCTCCCGACCTTGACGACAACCCTCCTGCCCATCACTTGCTCGCTTTCAGACCAGCGAGAACGGAAGCCGAAAAACCGTTATCCTCCATAGCCGCAAGCCCTTTCAAAGTGATGCCACCGGGTGTGGTCACCTTGTCAATCTCACTCTGAGGCTCAGAAGAATTGGTCTTCAGAAGCGCAATCGCACCTTCCATCGTGCCCAAAACTATGTCAAGAGTAATCTGAGGATCAAGCCCGAGAGCATTGCCGCCCTTTGCGGCCGCATCAAGATAGCGAAGCGCGTAAGCGATTCCGCAAGAAGACAACGCGGCCACTGCCGGAAGCTGCTTTTCTGTCACCACGAACACCTCGCCCAGAGTCTGCAACATACCGCAAAGCCGCTCAAGAGATAGAGACCCGACCTTGTCTGAAGCCACGAAAGTGACACTCTTGCCAATGGATATGGCAGTGTTCGGAATAATGTGATACAAAGGCATATCCTCTCCCACAAAGCTTCTCAATTCAGCAAAAGAAAGCCCCGAAACCACTGAAACAAGCTCCTGACCAAAAGGCTTCAGAGCGGGAGCGATTTCTGTCAGCACAGACGAAGCCTGAGACGGCTTGACGGCGAGAATGATAATGTCAGCATCCTTCACGGCAGCTTTGTTGTCTCTTGTAAGAGTCATTCCCGTCATCTGTTCTACAAAACTCTTGGGATGTGAGACAGTAATGGAAGAAGCGGGAACAACGCCGTTGGAAGCGAATCCTGCGGCGATTGCCCCGCCCATATTACCGCCGCCTATAACTGCGATATTCATAAAGCGTTAATTATTAAGGAAATAATTCACTGTGGTCACAACTCTCACGTTCTTGATGAAAGGAGTGTTGGAATCCCTGTCCGAAATCGAGAACTGTCCCTGAGAAGCATTCTTGATTTTCCCAAGACGGCTTTCGGAATCCTTGGCGAACTTCTCGGCTGCCTCACGCGCATTCTTCGTAGCCTCCTCGATCATCTCAGGCTTGATGTCATTCAGACTGGTGTACTCGTAAGAAATCTGGTACTCGTAATCGCTCGCGCTGATGGCAACGCCCTGCTTGAGCAACTCTCCCTGCTGATTCACGAGACTGCGCACAAGATCCACCTTGTCGGAAGAAACCGTGATCACGGAAGTCACATTGTAGCGTATTTTGTAGTCCTGATTGTAAATCTCGGCAGCCTTGTCCACAATTTTCGGAGCGTTCTGAGTAATCTCATTCTCAGGAATCCCCTTGCCGATGAGAAACTGCTTAACGATCTCGTTACTCTTGTTCAGTTCGGAATAGACAGAGCCCATATCATTTCCCACGATCTTGATCACAAGCGGCCAGGTGACTTTGTCAGCTTTCACCTCTTTCTCCGCAAGCCCCCTCACGGAGACGGTGCGTTCACTCCTTTTCATCCCGATAAGACCTCCGCGAACGCAGAAACCCAAAACGATAAGTCCGACCATAATCAAGGCCGCGGCAGCATTAAAATTTTTCATAACTTCTTTTGAATTAAATGGTTATTCATTATTGTAAACTATAATTCTCTTAAACTCAAACGGCTTTAGGCCTCTCGAATCCGAGACCCTGAAAGTCAGCACCCCCGAAGCACAGCCGTCCAAAGACACAGGCGAAGTGCGCCAGATGTGAGGGGAAGGCGTTTTGCGCAAAGGCTGACGACGGGAATATCTTGTCGGCAGGCCCCCTTCTTTGTTCATATATGAAATTCGAGCCACGCAAGGGTCAAGCATCTTGCAGTGCTCCATCATAGTCCAATACTTCCCGTCAAGACTTACTTCCACCTTTGTGGAATCCCCTCCTCCGTAGACATTCACAACAATCTCCCCCTCAGGCAAATCCTTGAGCACAGGCACATCCCCATCGGAAGAGTTGTCCCCCTTGATCCAGACTGAGGCCATCTCGCAAGAGCTATGCCCAACTCCTTTAAAAGCGAAAGAATACCCATCTTCAGAGAAATCAATCACAAAATAGCATCTTGGACTTCCGTACTGCATAATAGCCAACGGAATCCCCTGCGAATCTCGTTCCCCTGTCCACCAAGAGCCGCAACCGGCCCCTACGGAAAGCTCCTCCACATTCTCCGACCAGATCTTTCTGAAGACACAATGAGCGTGAGCCGAAAGAATCAGCATCTTTCGGGAACCGGCAAGCGAAAAAATCTCTTCTTTGTTCTGAATATTGCTCATCGGAACGTGCTGGCAAAGCACAATGGTTTGACTGTCAGGCAACTTGCTGAACAATGACTTCAGAAAACACATTTGCGAATAAGGCAGAGAGCCGTCTGAAAGTTGAACATTATTAATGAGAACGAAACAATACTTGCCTCTGAAAAACGCCGAGACATCGCTCCCCACTTCCTTTTTAAAAGTAATCGGCTCGCGTACCGCCCCTTTGTCAAGATCGTGATTCCCCACCACGCACCAGGACGGAATCCCGACATTGCCGACAGCATCGGCTGCCTTAGGCATCAACGGCATTTTGTCATTAACAAGATCGCCGAGATTAATGAAGAAATCCAGATCCGACCTTTCGCTCAATTCCGACAACACCGTTCTGGAGGCGAAATTAAGTTCCTCCTCGTTGTTCACCTGAATGTCCCCTACTGCCGCCATTTTGAAAGTGGGCATCTTCTCAAAACTGCACAAAGCAAAATCGCTTGCGGTTCCAAGACAGTTCTGAACTCCCGACTTAGCCGACAAATATCCGTCCGGAAGGATCACAAACAAATCCGAAGAGTACTGAGTGTCAAGACTATACCGGCCCTTTGAATCAGTTCTGACAACAAGACGCCCGTCCGAGACCATGACTTCCTTCAGAAGTTTGTCACCTTTGTTGAAGCAACCGTCATCGTTCTTGTCGAAAAAAACTTTTCCGCTGACATTCTCGGCAAAAGCACTGACGCTCAGGGAGAACGTTAGAAACGAAGCCAAAACGGCAATTAATGAAACTGAGCGTGACATTATCATAAACACAAATATACTATTTTTCGACGAATAAGCATTGATTATTTTTAATCTGTTTCATATCTTTGCAAAGTTCGTAAGAAATAACAAGAACAATTTTAAACAGTTAGTTAGGTAATGTCTAAACAATTAGTGTTGTGTGCACTGTGCGCGTTATTGAGCGCCAGTCTCAGCTCGAAAAACGAGAATCCCGAAAAATGGTATTTGGAATCAGACGGCTCGACTTCAGGAATCAATCTGAACGAAGCACGCGAAATAATACGATCCAAAGGTGCCGAACCAAAGAATAAAGTGATCGTGGCAGTGATTGACGGTGGAATAGACCCGAATCACACCGACTTCAAAAATCTCCTTTGGACCAACAGCAAGGAAATAGCAGGGAACGGCATAGACGATGACAAAAACGGATTCGCGGACGACATCCACGGATGGAACTTCCTCGGAGCGTCGAACGGCAAAGACATCTTGCGGAGTGGCAAGGCGGAATACCGTGAATATCAGAGACTTCGGCCAATCTACCTCAATGCCGACACCGCAAAACTCTCAAAAAAGGCCCGTTTCGAATACGACTATTGGAAAAAGATGGAACGCCGCTCGGGCTTCCTTAACTACTCTCTCTTCGGAATGTACCTCGACGGAGTCCAAAAAGTCTATGACACCTGTGACTCCCTGATGAGACTACAGTATGACACCGACACTGCGAAAATCCGCGACTTCTTCGCTATTGACATAGCGGACACCACAGGTCTGACAGCCCCCGTGAACGCAATGGCTATGATGCTGCTCGGCAAAGACAGAGGCTCATCTTGGAACGATGCGATGAAAGAGCAGAAAGACAAACACGACGTGGCACAGCGGAATATCGCAAGCGTGGACGACCCTCTGTCCGATTCTCACCGCAAAATAGGCAACAATCCCGATGACATCAAGCATCTCGCAGGGTACGGCAACAATCATCTGTACATCAGTGAGGAAGACGCAATGCACGCCACTATGGTCACGGGAATCGTAGCGGAAATTTCAACTAAACTCGGCTCCGAAATCCAAATTATAGCCGAACGGGCGGTTCCCGACGGAGACGAATACGACAGAGACATAGCCGCCGCAATCAAATATGCTGTGGACAACGGAGCGAAAGTGATCAACTGCAGTTTCGGAAAATACGTTTCCGACCACTCAGACGCCGTCGTGAGACAGCTCAAGAGAGCCGCACGGAAAGACGTCCTGCTTGTTATGGCAGCCGGAAATGAAGGCAAAAACACAAGCGAGACACCCGTCTATCCTTCCGGCAGAGACAAAAACGGCAAAAGGCTTAAGAACGTTCTCATCATCGGAGCATCCGACGAGAACGGCCTTCCGATGGAGATAAGCAATTACAGCAAAGACAACGTCGACCTTTTCGCCCCGGGGGAGAAAATCACTTCATCCTACCCCGGCAATCATCATTACACTGCAAGCGGCACAAGTCTGGCAGCCCCGATAGTCACCGGCATTGCAGCCGCAATCCGCTCTTACCGCCCTGAACTCAAGGCATCGGAAATCGCCGAATTGCTGAGAGACACATGCTCGAAACCTCAGGTAAAAGGCGACAGGACAGTCGAAGACAGCTGCATAAGCGGAGGAATAGTCTCTGCGGAAAATGCGGTTTCAAAAGCAATGGCAAGATGAAAACACGCACATTAATCGCCGTTTTTCTGCTTCTTCCGTTCCTTGCGGAGGCTCAGAACGTCTTCGCCGCCGCCGACAGATTCTGCGCCGACTCGCTTTACAAACTTATCCGCAACAGCAGCGTCTCAGTCACTTGGACTGACAAAAAATCATCTGCCTTCTACTATTATCTTGAAAACGGGGAAAACAGGGACTGGTTCATAGTTGACACAAAGAAATGGACCAGGAAGCAACTCATAGACAACGAGAAATTCGCCGGTCAGCTAACTGCATTCGGCATAAAGACAAGTCCGGAGAAAATCTATCTTTACGACCTCACCTTCGACAAACTGAAGTCCTTCACCTTTCAAAAAGGAGACAGGGCCTTCCGCTACGAGATAGCCGGCGGCCTCTTGACCGAATTGAAGGCGCCCGCTAAAGAAACCGCAAAGCAAATGTTCTCCGAAAAGGACTACTGGAAATGCTTCAGCGCCGACAGCCTTTACTATGTATCTGCCATCGGTCACGACATCTACCTGTTCAGCGCTCAGGGCAAAGACAGCGTCAGACTCACATTCGACGGAGAGAAGTACAACTCCTATTCCCTTAGCGGAGACAGCGAGAATAGGAACTTCAGTCCTGAAACCCATTGCAGCACATTCGGAAGATGGATAGGCAAAAGCCACTCTTTCCTTACATTCAAAGACGACAAGAGAGAGGTAGGGACGCTCAGTCTGGTGAACAATCTCGACCGGCCGAGACCAACGGTCACTACCTACAAATTCCCGATGCCGGGGGACAAAAACGTGGTTCAGCGCAACGTGTACATGATAAAGGCCGACAGCGCTAAAATCATAAAACTCAATACGGACAAGTTCAAAGATCAGAAAATCGAGATTCCACGTTTCGGCAATTTCGTTCAGACCGAAGACAAAGCATGGTTCATCCGCCGCAACAGACAATGCGACACCGTGGAATTGTGCAGAGTGGACGCAAGCACCGGAAAGGTCAAGACAATAATCAGCGAGAACTGCTCACCGAGACTCAACGAACAGTTATTCGAGTACCATATAATAAATGAAGGGAAAGAAATACTATGGTGGTCGGAGAGAAGCGGAAAAGGACACATTTATTTATACGACGGTGAAGGACGGCTGCTGGGCGATGTCTCCCGCAAGGATATGGTGGCTGGGCATATAGTCAAAATAGACACCGCCGGAAGAAAGGTAATTTTCGAAGGCTTCGGTGGGGAAAAAGGCATCAACCCGCACTACAGATTCTTCTATGCCGCCTCATTGGACGGAAAAGAAGCCACTTTGCTCACACCCGGCGACGGCTGGCACAATTGCGAATTCTCACCTGACGGCAGATTCATCTTCGACACTTTTTCGAGAATGGACAATGCCAAACAATTTCAGATTTGCGACAACGGCGGTCACGTCAAATTCACAATCGGCAAAGCAGACGTAAGCGCTATGCGGGCTGCCGGATGGGAGTACCCCAAAGTCGTTCAGGTCACCGGCGCCGATGGAAAGACCCCGCTCTACGGAGTTGTCTATCTGCCTTTCAATATGAAAGAGACGGAAAAATACCCGATCATTTCCAATGTCTATCCAGGACCGCACACAGACCTCGTGCCTCAGGAATTCGTGCTTGACGACAACGCCAACCAATCTCTTGCCCAACTCGGATTCATAGTCATAAACTTCTCTTACAGAGGCTCTTGCCCATACAGAGGCCACGACTACTACGACTTCAGCGAAGGAAACCTGAGGGATTACGCGATAGCTGATGATATGGCAGCCATCCGAGAAGTCGCAAAAACATATCCCTATGCTGACACCACTCGCATCGGCATCTACGGGCACTCCGGAGGAGGGTTTATGACCGTCGCGGCAATGCTCGGACATCCTGAATTCTACAAAGTCGGTGTCGCAGCGTCAGGCAATCACGACAACAACATCTACACCCAATGGTGGGGAGAGACATTCCACGGAGGCAAATGGGTCACCGACAAGAACGGAGAGACCGTTTTCGAGTGCCGTATTCCGACCAATATCGAAATCGCGGACCGTCTTGAAGGACGTCTGATGCTGATTACGGGGGATATGGACAACAATGTGCACCCGGCCTCAACCCTCAGGCTCGCAGACGCTCTGATCAAGGCAGGAAAGAGATTCGATATGATGGTCTTCCCAGGCGTCGACCACGGAATAGGCGGCACATATTACGAGAACACAATCAGATGCTATTTTCTTGAGCATCTTAAAAACACGAAAGTAGAGGATATTGATATAGTTAAACCATAGAGTCAAATGAAAGTACGTAAACTATTCACACAAGCATTTTTGATCTTGACGGTCTTTGGGTTAGCGCTAAATGCGGCGCAGGCACAGAACAGCATCAGACTCGTAACTGTCAAGGGTCACATAACAGATTCCAACGGAGAGCCTCTCGCAGGCGTGTCCGTGATGGTGCCGTCCTCAACGACAGGTGTCACAAGCGACTCGGAGGGAGATTATCTCATCAGAGTCGGCGAAGGTTGTCAGCTCAACTACAGTTTCATCGGCTTTGAGTCACAGAACTACAAAATCACTCAGGACAGGACAATCAACATTGTGATGACTGAATCCGCCCAGAGCATTGACCAAGTCGTGGTCACAGGCTACTCCAAAGTGGAAATCCGAAAGAGCACAGGTTCCGTAGGCATTCTGAAAGGTGAAGCACTCAGAGACTCCCCTCTTCAGAACGTAGACAAACTCTTGCAGGGAAAACTGGCGGGAGTCAGCGTGCAGGCGCAGTCCGGACAGCCGGGCCAGGTGGCCAAAATACGAATCAGAGGGACAAGCAGCATCACCGGAGACAGCGAGCCTTTGTGGGTTGTCGATGGTGTGCCGCTTCAGAAGAATGTGCCTTCAAACAGCTCATCCAGAATAAGATCCGGGGATTTCAGCGATTTGTTCGCTACCGGAATCGGCAGCATAAACCCTTCCGACATCGAGTCCATCAACGTTTTGAAAGACGCTTCGGCGGCAGCCATTTACGGCTCACAGGCATCAGGAGGAGTCATAGTCGTGACCACGAAACACGGCAAAGCCGGACAGACCAGCATCAGCTACTCCGGCAACGTGTCCGTGCAGACAAGTCCTTCCAGAAGCGCTAACCTGATGAATTCCACTCAGAAACTCGCTTGGGAGCAGGAATTGTGGAACGAGTACTCCGCAAGCGGCTACGACGCGACAATCAACGGAAACTCAACACATTATCCCGTAATCGGAATAGTGGGACAGATCCGCTCAGGCTACGGTGACTTCAAAGGTTGGAGCAAAGATCAGCAGGATGCCTACATCACATCACTCGGCAGCCAGACAACCGACTGGTTCGACGTGCTATTCCGCAATTCGATTTCCACCTCTCACAACATCTCCGTTTCCGGCGGCGATGACAAGACCACCTACTACATCTCAGGAGGCTATTCCAACAACAACGGAATCGTGCTCAGGAACACCTACGACAGTTACAGCGTGAACGCCAAGATTGACGCGCGCCCCAACAAGAAAATCAGTTACGGCTTGATCGCGGACCTTTCTTATCAGAAATCCGTGGCTCCGAGCAGCAACACCGATATGTTCACCTACGCCTATTTCGCCAATCCGTACGAGAAAGTGTTCAACGATGACGGCTCTTATGCGGCCGACAACACCTACTACACTCTGAGCAACACCAACGGCAGTTACACTGTTCCTCTTCCTGAAGACGGCTTCAACATAATGAGAGAGATCAACGAGACCACCACCACTGCCAAAAGCGCGAATATGGCAATGACGGCCAATCTCACCTGGCACATCCTCAAAGACCTGACATTCACGGGCCTCGGTAACTTCACCTACAACAATGACAACTCCGACAACGTGAACGGCAAAGACACTTACGCTGCTTTCACAGACCGTCCGTTCGAGCTTAACTCCTTCACCTCAAAAAGGACTTACGCATCCATAACACAGTCATCCTCTTACAATTACAGCTACATTCTCAGAGGTCAGCTGCAGTATTCCAAAACTTTCGGCGGAAAGCACTACATCTCCCTACTCGGAGGCTCCGAGATCAGAAGTTCCTATGCCAAAAGCATCTACAACAAGAGATATGGCTACGACCCAGTGTCCGGCAACCACTCGACTCCGACTTATGAGACCACAGGAGATCTCACCTACGACCAGCTCCAGAGCTATGCCGCGATAATTGACGGGCTCTCAGGCCAGAGCATCACCAACGACGCTTTCGCATCTTTCTATGCGGCAGCCGATTACGTTCTGAAAAACAAATATGTTTTCAACGGAACCGTACGTTCCGACGGCTCCAACAACTTCGGAAGCAAGGAACAGTTCAACGCTACCTGGTCCGCCGGCTTCTCCTGGAACGTGGATGAGGAACCTTTTATGAAAAGCCTCTCCGACGTCATCAGCTCGATGACCCTTCGCACATCCACAGGTTACACCGGAGGTGTGAACAGAAACGTCTATCCACAATTCATAATGACCTACAGCTCGTCCTTCCGAAAGACCGACGACGACTACTACAGAATGGGCTTCATCGGCAATGCCCCTAACCCTCATCTTAGATGGGAAAAGACCTGGGATATGAAAGCGGCTCTGGATATGGGCTTTCTCAAAGACAGAATCAGAATGTCATTCGAAGCCTACAACAGAAAAGGCTTCGACCTGGTGACGAGCGTGAACGTGCCTTCGTCAACAGGCTTCTCCTCACAGAGTTACAACACTTCCGAGCAGGTGAACAGAGGCCTTGAGCTCACACTTTCCGGAACCCCCGTCAAAGTCAGAGACTTCTCCTGGAACATTTCCGGAAACATCTCTCTGAACCGCAACAAACTCACCAAATACAATTCCGTCAACGGCACTCTCTACGGCGACTACTACGTCGGCTACCCGCAGGGCAAACTCTTCAGCGGAAAAGTGCTGGGAATCAATTCCGAGACCGGAATGTACAATTACGAGCTTCGTCCCGACGCCACCATCGTCGACGTCTCCGATCTTCGCAAAAGCGAAAATTACCTCTTCTACATCGGCACCACCACGGCTCCTTGGACAGGAGGATTCTCCACATCAGCCACTTACAAGAATCTTTCATTAAGCGTCAACGGAACCTTCTCACTCCATTCCCTTGTGAGAAACGACATCTCCTGCCCTGTCAATTACTCCACCGTGTCAGGCCCTTCAGGAGACCACGAAGCCATCCCCACACAGCGCAATGACCTGTACGTCAATCATCTGAACGTAATCACCGATGTTACCAAACGTTGGACCACGGTCAATCACCGCACTGACGGCTACCCTCGTCTGATAGACTATTACGGAGACAGGCTCTATCTCGACAGAGACATCCCGTCCACATCCACAATCACAAGCGCCGTCTACTACGAAGACGTCTCCTATCTGAAGATCAGGTCGCTGACACTGTCGTACAATCTGCCTTCCGCTTGGCTGATGAAAACCCCGATCAAGTACTTCGGAGTGTCCTTCAGTATGAGCAACCTGCTGACATTGACCAACTACTCCGGAATGGATCCCGAGACACCGGGGGCAGTCTATCCTACAAGCCAGTCCTACTCTTTCGGAATCAACGTCGGCTTCTAAAATCGAATGAATATGAGAAGACACACATTATTTGCATTACTGTCCGTTCTCGCGCTTTGCGCCTGCAACAATTATCTTGACATAAAGCCTTACGGCAAGACCATCCCGAAGACCTCTGAGGAGTTTTCCGAACTTCTTAACACAACTCTCTACAGCATAGACATAGGAGAGAAAGCGGCCGTCGGCAATCCAAGCTCTTCGCTTGATTTCGAGTATTTCTCGGACAATCTTGAGACAAATCTCACCCAGTACCCTAAAGGCAACTACATAAGCCTGTACGTTGGCAACGCTTTGAACGATATGCAGAGCCGTTACACGAAACTCTACGAGTACATCAGGGATTGCAACATCACCATTGAGTACATGGAAGACAGGGATTCCAGACTCGCCAAGGACGTGCTCGGTACGGCTTTTGCTCTGAGAGGTGTCTGCTACTACCAGCTCCTCAGAATGTACTGCGAGCCGTGCACCGACAACACGGACGCCCAGCTCGGAGTGCCCCTGATTACGAAATTCGATATGGAGGAAAAGGCACTTAGAAGCACGATGACTCAGACTATAGACTTGATTAAGAGCGACTTCAAGACAGCGCTAACCTATCACATAGAGGATTCGATGTTCCGTTTCAACGACGATGTCATCAACGGCTACCTCGCCCGTCTGTATTTCTGGACAAGGGACTATTCCGATGCCAAGACCTACGCTCTGAAGGTACTCGAAGCCCATCCTCTTCTTGACAGAGCGGCTTACAAAACTATGATCAGCACCCAGACCCAGATGAGCGGAAACACGATTTTCAAGGCTAACCGTCTCAACACAAGCAGCAGTTCGTCCGAGATTGCGGGCATAAAATCCAACATAGACGCGCGTCCTGTCAGCAAAAGATTCCTGGATATATTTCCGGAAGGTTCGGCTGACGTGCGCCTGGGACTGTCGGTAGGGGCCAAAAGAGTGAGTGTAAAGAATATTTTCGCATCAATGCGTTCCGCTGAGATGCAGCTTATCGCCGCCGAGTCCTCTTACCACCTTTCGGAAAACGATGCCGCCCTTGGCAATCTTAACGCTCTGAGAAGAAACAGAATCACGCCATACACTGATCTGACTATGAGCACATTGCCTGCTGTCGATTCCGACGAGCTGATTCAGACTGATGCGGAAGGCAAGGCTCTCACGCCTCTGCTTCAGGCCATTCTCAATGAGCGACGCAAAGAGTTCTTTATGGAAAACGGAGACAGGTGGTTTGAACTCAAGAGGAACGGAAGACCGGAGTTCTGGGCCGCGAAGAACGGTCTGAAATACTACACAAGATCCTTTATGTACACCTTCCCTATCCCCGTGGATGATATGGAACTGGTGGCTGGTCTGGTGCAAAACCCAGGATATAGTGAAACTGAATAATTAACAATGGATATGAGAAAAAAAATATCATCTGCCCTTGCCTGTCTGCTGCTTTGCGTAGCTTGCGCCGCGCTTTGCGGCTGCGACAACGTGGACGAATGTCCTCCTGTGCACAGCGGCTATTCTTCAACCGTGATCCTGCCAGAGGCCACTTTTCTGACCGATGCTGACAGAGAGTACATAGATAATCTCGAAAACGAATTCGAGACTAACGCGAAATAACAGTTTTTATAAACAATTAAATATTTTTAACCAAAATGAGAAAGTTAATTACACTCATCGCAACAGCCGCGGTACTGGCTGCCTGCTCGAAAGATTCCGACCCTTCGGTTTCATTCACACAACAAACATTCGCCCTCACAAGCGGATCAGTCGACATCTCCATCCAGACTAAGGATTTCGAGACTTCCACAACTGCCACGATTCCGGTCACATTCTCAGGAAGCGCGGTCAAAGGGGAGGACTACACTGTCTCAAGCGAGTCTTACACAGTCGGAGGCGCAAGCCAGAATCTCAAGATAACAGTCAGCGCGAAAGACAATTTCGACGCGGACAAAGTGATCACGATGACCCTCGGAGCGGCAAACGGAGTAGGCGTGGGAAAACTATCAACAGCCACCATAACTCTTTCAAAACAGGATTTGCGCCTGTACTCGTTCGTTGGCAAGAAAATCGCTATGACTTCCGCCGCTAATGTGGAGTTCCAGCTATTCACAAGCACCGGAGGTACATTCACCGCCGAAAAGCAGATTGAGATTCCTGTCACAGTGGACACGGAAAAATCCACTGCTGTGGAAGGTACTAATTTCAAGTTCAACGGCGAGAAGAAAATGATCATCGCGGTAGGCTCTGACAAGGCTTCTCTCAAACTTGACTTCATCGCCCAAGACGCCGATCACAACGTTCTTTACCTCAAACCTGATTTCACCAATATGAAAGGTTTCGTTGCGGGACAGTATCCTGAGATCGAAATCGTCCTTCTCGGATCTTACGCAGAGAAGATTCAGGGCAAATGGAAGATGAAGACTTTTGTGACGGACAAGACCTATATGAACAACACGTGGGGCGGTATGGAAGACTTGACCAATTTCCCTGTTCTCAACACTGACGACACAATGACAATCGGAGCAGACCTCCAGACATCATTCGTGTCCGGATTCAAGAACTACTTCGGCGAGCAGTCCGACATCACGATGGGTGACGAACTCACTATTCGCATTGATATGCAGACAAAGGTGACAATGCAGATTCTGATTCTCAATCACATCAACCGTTTCTTCTCTACAAGCAAGACAAGCACCGACGACATAGCACACCTCGGAGTGAGAGTGACTGATGACGGCCTTCTCGATGTCTACGTAATCGACTATGAGCCAAAGGATTTCTTCACTGATTTCGCCGATTTCGGAATGATAGGTACAGATAAACCTGTTTCCACAATGACAGGCTTCTTCCTCAATTTCCAGATGGAAAAAGTGACCGAATAATTTCCTCTACGCACTTTTGCAGACGGCATTCTTTTGGAGAATAACTCTAAAAGAATGCCGTTAATTATTTGTTTTTGTCTATCTTTGCGTCCCGATGAACACAAAGGCAAAAGGCTATCTTCTCGGCTCCATCGCCGCAGCCACTTACGGAATGAACCCGCTTTTCACCCTACCTCTCTACAAAGACGGTATGGATGCGGATTCCGTGTTGTTTTTCCGTTATCTTCTCGCAATTCCTATTCTTGCGATTATGCTCCGAATCAGAGGCCGATCACTGTCAATGGGCAAGAAAGAAATCCTTCCATTTATGGTACTCGGCATTCTGCTTTAGCTCTCCTCGCTGACACTATTCGAAAGCTATAATTATATGGCCGCAGGCATAGCCACGACCATACTATTCGTTTACCCGGTAATAGTCGCCATAATAATGGGAGTTGTCTACAAAGAGAAAATTTCGGTTCAGACCGGCTTCTGCATTCTGGTTGCGATAGCCGGAATCGCATTGCTCTACAAAGGAGATGACGGTTCGACTCTGAGCCTGAAATGGACAATCCTTGTACTTGCGTCGGCACTCTCCTACGCACTTTATATAGTCGGTCTCAACTACAAGAGCATCACTGACTTGTCCACTATCAAAGTCACCTTCTACATAATACTTGTCGGCTTCTTCCTGTTCCTCGGACGAGTAATCGTCAACGGAGAACTCGCTCTCCCGACTCATTGGTACCTCTGGTTCTGTATGTTGGCTTTGGCTGTCTTCCCTACCGTGATTTCATTCATCTGCACCACAGTTGCCATCCACGACATCGGCTCCACTCCTGTAGCCATTCTCGGCGCTCTGGAGCCCGTGACTGCCCTTCTGTTTGGAATAACCTTGTTCGGCGAGGCGCTGACCTTCAGAGAATGTGTCGGACTTCTCCTGATAATAGCCGCCGTCACCGTGGTGATAATGGGCAGCAAATTCACCTCCCTGCTAATCCGATTCAGGAAGATGCTTCCGCGACTTCGTCACCGCTAACAGCGTCCGACAGCTTTTCACACACGTGGAGTGATCCCCGAATCTTACTCTGTACATATAGCGGATATATGAAAAGCCACTATTTCCTACTCCAAATCAACTTCAAAACAATGAAAAAGAGAAATGTCGGAATATAATGCCTACCTTTGCACACATTATGCAACTTTCCATAGAGAAGAAATCCATCATAGACGTTTACGATACGCCAATCATTCAGCAGACATCCTTTTGGTCAAGAGTTAAGAACAAACTCGGGCTGAAATCCTACGCATTTGATTACAACGTGCGAAACAGCGATTTGTACTTGAACGTTGGCGGATACTCCCACACCACCGCAGATTTTCTGATGTTCCTGCAGTATTTCAACAACAGCGATTGCGTAGCCTACGTGCCATACGGTCCTGAAGTCGAGCCGTCGGAAGAGAATCAGGGCAAATTCCTTGAAGAATTGTCGGAACAGCTCCGTTCGTTCCTACCAACAGACTGCATAGCAATTAGATATGACCTTAACTGGCAGTCCCACTGGGTCAGCGAGGACAATTATGATGAGTCGGGCCAATGGCTGGGCGCGCCTGACAAATGCTTTCAGGAGTACCAGCTCAATTTCGACACCGTGAACGGCAATCTGAGAAAATCAAACAATGACATTCTGCCGTCCAACACTATCATTATGGATTTGACAAAGGACGAGGAAAAAATTCTCGCCAGTATGAAGCCTAAGACTCGCTACAACATCAATCTCGCTCTGCGCAAAGGGGTGGAGGTCAAACTCGGAGGCCTGAAGGATCTCAAAATCTGGTACGAACTCTATGTGGACACGGCTAAGCGGAACGGATTGTACGTCAACAAGATAGATTATTTTTACTCTGTCCTATCGTCAAAACTGGAGAATGACGACCACCCGATACAGGTGAAGCTGCTGATTTCTTATCTGGACGACATCCCTCTCTCGGCGATGTTCTTGGTAATATCCAGTAACAGAGCAACTTATCTTTATGGAGCTTCCTCCTCCTCGATGAGAAACTGTATGGCCACTTATGCGATGCAGTGGAAGGCGATTCAAGTTGCGAAAGCGTGCGGGTGCACTGAATATGATATGTTCGGGATTGCTCCGAACGCACAGCCGTCTGACCCGAAATACGGGCTGTATCGCTTCAAGACCGGTTTCGGCGGCAGTGTCTATCATCAGATGGGCTGCTGGGATTATCCGCTGGATGACACGAAATATGGTCTGGTCCAGGCATCGGAGATGACCAATAAGGGATACTACCGCTGACAAATGCTTAAAGGCACATTCTGAATATATTCTCTATATCGTTCTGATTCAGCGGCTTGAAGCCGCGAAGCACACTTCCGGCACAAGCCTTTTTCGCCATAACCGGAAAATCCTCCTCTTTGATTCCGACCTCGGCGAAAGAGCTCTTGAGCCCCAACGTGTCGAACAGAAAATCAGAAAGCCTCTTTATGCTCTCCTTTGCAATGGCCATCGGCTCGCCCTCAGGAGACATCCCGAAGACATTGACACCGAACTGAACATATTTGGAGACAGTCGTCTCGTCCAGACAGTACTCCATCCACCTCGGAGTCAGAATGGCCAGCCCCAGACCGTGAGTAATGTCATATATAGCAGACAATTCGTGCTCCATCGGATGACAGCTCCACTCCTG
>Ga0172377_10000713_pt1 | contig 32282 bp, 32 predicted proteins | sample Pumphouse3metaG_FD_119749 | JGI IMG/M metagenome (GOLD analysis project Ga0172377, IMG submission 119749) | Leachate microbial communities from a municipal landfill in Southern Ontario, Canada - Pumphouse #3 metaG | ecosystem: Engineered > Solid waste > Landfill > Unclassified | place: Canada... | reverse complement strand
GGTATGCAGTCGCATTATAAATCCTAGACAGATGAAAAATGGAAAAGAACCCCGCTGGGGGTATGTAGTTTTGATGGCGTTCAGATGCACTGTCCCTTCATCCTATCCTTAAGTTCTCCGATTTTGCCCTTGTTCCATCCGGATATCTTGGAGAAGAACCCGGTCACACGCGTGATTCCCTCGATATGCGACGATCCACATTTGGGACATGTTTCCGAAAGACCTCTGGTGGTTTGACCGCAATCAAGACAGGACGTGAACTCGGGACTGAATGCGATTTGAGTGTTCTGGGTATTATGGAACGTCTTCACGACGAATGCGGCGATGCCTTCGGGTGAAGGCTTGGACTCGCCGAGCCATATATGTGTCATCGCACCGGCATCGATGAGGGGATGGAACATACCCTCTATCTTGACACGTTCTATAGGACTGATATCGGCTCCCACATTGATGTACGTGGAGTTGGTGTAATAGACCTCTCCGTCACTCAGATTGCCCTTCACTGTGGTTCTGGCCTGCTCTGGGAATTCTTTAAGATCGAGTTTTGCAAACCGGTATGCCGTGGATTCGGCAGGGGTCTGCTCAAGTGCCAACTTTATTCCGTATTCCTTACCTAACCTGTCGGCCTCTTTTTTCATGTAGGCTATTACCTTCAGGGCGAACATCTGTGCCTGCCTGGATTCATGGATCTCCTGTCCGAAATGATACTGCACGAGTTCGTTCAGGCCAAGCAGACCCACCAGATATTTCGAGTTCTCGATTATGTAATACGGTTCGCCATCTGGATTCATCGTGAGCAACGAGAGTGGGCCATGATTGCCAAGGTCCAATAACTGTTTCAGGAAAGCCTTCTTTTGTACATGTGCCCTGGCTGCGAGATCCATACAATCCGTGATGTGTGAGAACCGCTTATTCTCATCATGATCCGAGATGTATGATATCCTTGGCAGGTTAATGGTCACATTCTGCATGGCAGAGAATCTCATCTTCCATGGTGTCTTGGTAAGCTCCAGGTCCTTGGCATCCAAGTTTATTGCAAGGCGGCAGCATTCGGAGATCCTTGCGGTGTTCCCGCGGTCGAATATGAAATACGTATTTCCCTTCTCCGAGGCGAGCTTCGACAGTTTGTACAGGAATTCTTCGTGACCTGGAGTCTTGAAGAATTTCTCGGTGATGTGGACGTCGGGTTTCGGGAAGAAGAAAGGTCTCCCCATAGCATCGCCGTCGATGTAAACATCCATGAGGGCATTGACGAAGGCCTGTGATTCCCTCTCATAGTCTTCGTAGTTCTTTCCTGTGTACACCCCTCCGGGTCCTATGGCGGGGACGCCTACGAAATGGTCGGGGGTTTCCCAATAGAGGTTTATGTCGCTGAATATGGACTGACCGCCGCGTGCCACTGCCTGTTGTGCGAACTCGTATATCAGTATCTGGGCAAGTTGATGCATCCTCTCATCATCGACATCGACAAGATACGGCGCCATAAAGACATTGAACGCATCCCATCCTATTGCGCCTGCAAAGTGTCCCTGAAGCGCTGCTGAGAACTTTATTATCTGCTCGATCAATACCTCTGGATGCTTCGCGGGTTTTGCTATGGAGAGCGCGTTGGGAAGGTTCAATCCGAATTTCTTCACGTACTCTATGGACTGACCACTGCAATACGGTCTATCGATCATTCCGAGATCGTGGAGGTGTATGAGTCCACTCATATGTGCATCTGCGATGTCGGGACTGAACACCTCAAGGAGCGCGAATTCCTTTTTGATATTCTCTGCGAGAGTTAGATTTGTCGCTTCTGGACCGTGGGGAACATTAGCGTTCTCCTTGTTCGGGGACATGATGATCTCTCTTGCATCAAAGATAGGGGTACCGAGACGGGTATGTTGTTTGCGGATGTCTTCCAGTCCGTATTCCATGAGCTTTGCGTTGGTGAGTTCTCTTATGAGGGGTGCCGTGATATACTCCACGTCCATCTTCGATACCATCTTCTCCACTTCTTTGGCAACGATTGAAGCTGTATCCTTATTGATATCGGTCTCACGGATCAGTGCATCGTAAATCTTCTGCTTGTCCCATTTCTTGAGTTCTTCGTCGGACGTCCTGACGAAGAGACCTATCTCCGTCGATTCGCTTCTAGAACCCGTCACATTCTTCAATTCGGTTTTTGTTTTCATTTTTACTGCACCCCATTACGCAATTAAAGAGCGAATAGTATCATTTGTGCCGTCAATATAAAGTCGTTTCTGAACTAGATGTGGTAAAATATTAAGCTTGATTAATTATCAATATAGTTATCATATTAGTTATCAATTATATATATCCAGTAAAAAAATATATGACTGTTAAACAAAGGAGTGAAGATTAAAGAAATATGATATTTGGATTTTGAAACAGCAGACTCCATAGCATTCACGATCTGAGAGAAACTAGTTGTGAAAGCTTATAGATTATCAGATATCGGGACTTTTTTTTCGCTTCGGATTAAATTATATTTGTTTCATGACAGGAAATATTTCCTTATTTCAATTCGATTTTATAATATGACAGGCAAGCAGAGGATGAAGACGGACATGTCTTTGGATATTCGATTGTCTAGGATTGGAATTTCAGCCCTCTGATACGAAGATTTATAGGTTATCATATTTGTTACCATATGTCCATATGTACAATCCAGAGAAAGAGTTCTACAGGATCCTGATAGAACGTCTAGGAAAAGACGGCAAATCAATCAGTTCGCTCTCAAAGGATCTTGAGGATATGGGGTTCAAGTATCATCGTCTCATCGTGACGGGTTATCTCCGTGCGTTGACGGATATGGGAATATTGAAAGAGAGGGACGTCCCCCCTTCAAAGATATATCAGCCGGTGAAACCAGTATCTGAGAGCATCTATGAAACTGTGGGGAAATCGTGCAGGAAATTCTCTCAGGATGCGGATGAGCTCATCCTCTACGTTCTGTTCAAATTGTTCAAAAGGCCCGTATTCACATCAGAGTTGAAACTCGCAGGCGTCAGCAGACCGATAGGGAGGGAGGCCCTGGACCACGAGATAAACGAGTGTAAGAAGGTGTTGAGGCGCGCAGGAAATGTTGTACCGAGTCAGTCTGCGGTTTTCCCATCGAAAGACTTTCCGGATCAATATATGGAGATTCTTGCAGACATAACGTTGGACGTGAAGGATTCGAAACATCTTGTGATGGAAACCAAACAGACCAGGTTGTTGTAGGATCTGCAACAGTTATTTATCAGAAGCTATCAATGTCCCCGCATGACCTTGGACAGTGTCATTGATGCGATAAGGTCCTTTCCTGGAATCACCAGAAAGCACACAATCCATGAGATAGTCAGGTTCTTACCGACCGCCTCCTTCGTCAACGTTGTGGCTTCTGAAGGGGAGGATGCTGCGGCCATCGAGTTCGGTGACGATTGTATTTTGTTCGCGGCGGATGGGATAATGGAGTCCCTTGTGAGAGCCGACCCCTACTATGCAGGATACTTCGCCGTTCTGGTAAATGTGAACGATATTGCCGCAATGGGCGGTAAATCATTGGCAATGGTGGACGTCATGTCAGTGAAGGAGGACAAGGTCTGCATACAGATATTGAAAGGGATGGAGCGTGCCGTAAGGAAGTTCAACGTTCCGATCGTGGGGGGACACACACACCCTGATTGTCAATACCATGCCATCGACATCTCCATTATAGGCTCGGTTCCCAGAGCGGATTTGATCAGGAGCGATACGGCACAGGCCGGAGACGATATAGTTTTCGTTATGGATCTGGAAGGATTCTTCCCGCCGAATCTGAAGTATGCATGGGATACGACATCCAAGAAAGATGACAAGATAGTCCAGGATCAGATGTCGGCGATGTGCGTGATAGCATCAAGGCACCTGTGTCATGCGGCCAAAGATATGAGCAATCCCGGCTGCATCGGAACAATCGGCATGCTACTGGAATCTTCCGGAAAAGGGGGATGGATCGATCTGGATCTCATTCCGATCCCAGAAGGTGTGGATTTCATCCAATGGATTTTGGCATATCAGGGATGCGGATTCGTCTTTGCATGTCCGCGTCAAAATTCCAAAGAGATAATCGAACTTTTCAAGAGTGTCGGGTGCGAAGGTGCCGTTGTGGGCACGGTCGACGAAGGTCCGATCCTTTCTCTCAGATCGGGAGGTCGGGAAAAAGTACTGTTCGACTTCGGCAAGGAGATAATCACAGGGTGCAATCCCAGGATCGCAGAGAAAGGCGTTAGGCCACAAGGGTAGACGTAATTTCCACCGCAAGTGATTCACATCGCTTCTCGACCCCGCTTCCCTGCGAGCGTCAGTAGTTCAAGGTAAGGCTGCTCCCGTCAGGGCCTGACCCGTTCTCCTCGATTGGTGCATCCTTGACGACCCTCCGGTCGTCTCAGGTGCAGACGCCGACCCCGCAAGACAGGATCTCATAGTTACTTTGTGGGCTTGTGGCTTCCATGAACGCCGTCCCCTGCTGTCACCTCCGCGTATTGACGGTTTCGGTATACAAGGATACGCCAAACATCCCGGTCTAGCCTAACGGATACCTCTAAGCATGTTGCATATTTAATTTCTTGTGAAAATTCAGTGCTGAAATGTCTTTTTGTGTAAAAACAATGTACAAAATTTTTGCTGGATACTTCGCCCATACAATGGTTTATATATTGTTTTTGGGATGTGGTTGAAACCGTGCTAAGTGTTAGCATGTTACAATGAGATGATTTGATGTTCGGTATTGATGACCCATGGATCTGGGGAGGTTACTTGGCCTGTTTTGCAACGGTCATTTTCTGTTGTGTATATGCGTGGCTGAAGAAAGACAGTGACGGTGACAAATGATGAATACGACCGTTTTCATCATCATGACCATACTGTTCCTCACTGTCACAATGTTCCTGGGGTGGTATGGGTACAGGCAGACACGAGGATCCGACGAGTTCCTTCTCGGTACAAGGAAGATCAGTCCTGTCATACTGGCCCTGTCTTACGGAGCGACTTTTCTGAGTGCATCCGCAATCGTCGGCTTCGGCGGTCAGGCGGCGAAGTACGGAATGTCGCTGGTCTGGTTGGTCTTTCTGAACCTTTTTGTGGGACTGGTCGTGGCTTTCACTATTTTCGGAAAACCTACAAGAAGACTCGGAAAAAAATTGGGGGCGTATACGTTTTCCGATCTGCTCGGAAAAAGATTCGAATCACCCTCCATCAGAACGCTGAGTGCGCTCATCATTCTGGTGGGGATGCCGATATATTGTGCGGCGGTGATGCTGGGCGGTGTAAATTTTTTGGAGGCCGTTACGGGAATCAACAGAAATATCGCACTATTGGTATTTGCGTTGATAACCGCATTGTATGTCACATATGGCGGGATAATCGCCGTCATCTACAACGACGCTCTGCAGGCCGGCGTAATGTTCATCGGGATGGCTGTGATTCTTATCTTCACGTACCTTGTTCTCGGCAATGGCAGTCTGGACATATTCGGTGTAAACTCAAATCTATCCAATCTGTGGGATGTGACGCTCTCGGGATCAGGTAAGCTTCAGGCATTGAGTGATTCGGGAATGAACGGCTGGACATCGTTCTCGACATTCGGAAGCGATGTTTGGCTGACGGTTGTGACGACATTCCTGCTCGGTGTGGGTATCGGTGCACTTGCACAGCCACAGTTGGTGGCCAGGTTCATGACCGCCTCTGATGATAGAAGTATGACGAAGTCCTTGGTCGTCGGAAGCATATTCATGCTCGTCATCGTCGGTTCGGCATACACGGTTGGTGCCTTGACCAATGTATATTTCTACAATGAGTACGGACAGGTGGCCATAGACTATGTGAGTAATGTCGATATGATAATGCCGACATTCGTGATAGAGTTGTTCTCAGGGGTGACATTCGGCGATATATTCACATCTCTGTTTGTTTTGGCCCTGTTGTGTGCATCTATCTCGACGATGAGTGCATTGTTGCATACCATGGGCGTCTCCGGGGGATACGACCTGTGGTCGCAGATACAAACGAGACGCGGAAAGATCAGGTCCGGTACGGATGTCCATTCTCTGAAAGCGGATCGTACCATGACGTTGGTAATGACGTTTGTCGTCGTTGTGGTGGCGTTCTATATGCCTGAGAACATCATCGCGAAGGCAACATCCATATTCATGGGGTTGACGGCTGCGACTCTTCTACCAGCTTATGCGTATTGTCTATTCTGTAAAGGAAAGCCGAATGTGAACGGTGCGAGACTGAGTATCATCGTCGGATCGGTATCATGGGCATTTTGGGCATTCTTCGTCAACGGCGGAATTGCCAACATGATAGGATTATGTCATGTGATCTTCGGTGTCAACACATTGCTCGCAGGTCCACTGACGTTCGTAGACCCTCTGATAATAGGATTGCCTCTGTCGGTCATCGCGCTGATAATAGGATGTATGATCAAACCGAGTTGCTCTGGATCAGCCGGAGAGATGCTTACAAAAGGCGTATCGGAGCACAGTGACTGATAGCAAGGCGCCGTGGCGGGGCGTATGACCCCGCCATTACACAACGGCAATGATGGTCTGTCCGCGTTCACGCTACCTCAGTCATAGTTTCTGTTATCGGTTACGTGTTTCGCCTTCCCTTCGAATCTCTCCAGGGTTCCTGGCAGTACGAGTTTCACTTCCGCTTTGATGTTCAGTATCTCTTTCAATCTCACATCTAGTCTCTTTGCCATCTTCGACAATTCGATCATATCGTCGGTAATGGATTCTTCGTTAAGCTCGACCTCCACCCTCAGGTTGTCCATGTAGTTTACGTTGCTGAGGGTAAGATGATAGAACGGGCTGAGGAAAGGCATTTCGCCTATGACGGACTCTATCTGAGATGGGAAGACATTGATGCCCCTGACGACCATCATGTCATCCGTCCTGCCAGAGAGTCTCTGCAAGCGCGGATGCGTTCTCCCGCAGGGACATTTTTCCCAGCTAAGGCTCGAGATATCTCCGATCCTATATCGAATAAGCGGAAAGGCCTCCTTCTGCAGCATGGTGACCACAAGTTCTCCGCGTTCCCCCTCCTTACAAGGATTCCCCTCCTTATCCAATATCTCCATCAAACAGAGGTCCGCCCAGACATGGGCACCCTTCTGTTCGCTGCATTCGAGGAACATCGGACCATAGAATTCGCTCGCACCATAGCAATTGTGCACATGTATGCCCGTACGGTCCTGGAGTTTCTTCCTCATGCTCTCCGACCACGGCTCCCCTCCTGCTATGGCCATTCTGACCTTTGTATCTTTACGTATATCGATCCCTTTCTGTTCGCATGTGTCCGCTATATGAAAGAGATACGATGGTGTCCCTGCAAGTGTCGTCACGGGAAGATCGATCATCAGATCTATCTGACGATTGGTGTTTCCGGTACTGGTAGGAAGAACGGTCGCGCCTATTTTCTCACCTGCGGCATGTATTCCCAGGCCTCCTGTGAACAGACCGTAACCGTGGCTGTTCTGAAGCATATCCTTTTTACCCATTCCGAAGGAGGTCATTCCCCTTGCCAAGGATTCCGACCAATTTTCCAGGTCGTTGTGCGTGTAGCCAACGACCGTCGGTTTTCCGGTCGTGCCTGATGAGACATGCACTCTGACGATCTCATCATAGGGCCTCATGAAGAGTTTATCGGGATAATTGTCCCTCAGATCCGTTTTCTTCATGAAAGGAAGTTTTCGTATGTCGTCCAATGTCCTGATGTCCTCGGGCCTTACCTTCGCGGCATCCATTTTTGCCCTGTAGAATGAAGATCTCTCGTAGGTGTTCCTGATCAGTTTTTTCAGCAAATCCAGTTGCATCGCCTCAAGTTCTTCGCGAGGCATTGTCTCGATCTTCTCGTTCCAGAAAGTCATTAGATCACTCAGATGTTGCGCACGTGTGCCATCATATAGCACGGCGATTCCGGTTATGGAACGATGATTTAAATTTTTTGCGAGCAGAGACGTCTAGACCAATACGATACTTCCTACGATTCTGAGCTTTCCGCCCTCGAGATACATCATGATGGCCTTGTCGCCTGGCTTATGGATAATGTCCGATTCCAGTTCCATCTCCAGCGACGGAGTTCTGAAGTCACCGTCGTCAGTGGATGAAAGCACGCGGCAGGGGACCATTTGCATCCAGTGACCCAGATGCATGACCATGCCCTCTTTGATCGGTGCGGACCAGAATCTAACAAGCGTTGCCCGATTCTTCACAGATCTCGTGAGTTTCAGCGATGTGTCCGTGGAAACGACATATCCCCTGTCCAATTCCTCCGATTCGATCCCTCTTAAGGCCAAACCGACATGATCCCCTTTTATTCCGTCCTCGGCATCCACATCATGTTTTTGGATGGACTTCAATATGACATCCTTGTTAGTGGGCAGGACCTTCATCTTATCGTGTTTTTTGAAATAACCGTCTATGACCGAACCGAGAACAACGGTACCCACACCCTTCACGTTGAAATGGCTGTCTATGGGGCACGAGCCGCATGTTCCGCCTCCCGCCTCCTTTTTAGTGCTGCATGCCAGGTCCAATAGCATCTCCCTCGTCTTGACTGCGTCGTCTTCTATGTATACGTAGGTTTCAAGGCAGGTCCCGGCCAGTAGAGGTTCTAACTGTTCTTCTTGGATGTAGTTCTTCAGAACGATCCATCCTTTGTCCAGGCCAAGGGAGTCGATCATGACGATCGTTTCACCCAAAAAGGAATCGATCCTCTCGATGACGAGTATCGCATACTCCGACATGGCGACGGAGTAGAACAGTGAGGACAGCTTCTCCGGATACTTGGAAGGTTCTATTAACGTAACGGAATCGTTTCCTCTCTTAAGCTCGAAGAAGGTCATGTCCGTGACGGTGCCTCTTTTTCCCAGACCTCCTGCAAAGTCCTTGCTGCCAGCAACCACGACGTTGATGTTTCCCATTTACGCTCACTCAGATGTCTTCTGTACCGAGGACCTTCATTTCAGCCTTTTTCAAAGCATCGACGGCTGCAACAGGATCGTCAACTCTCAGAAAGATGGCGGGCCCCTGTGGTCTGGAGTACGCATATCCGTACTCTATGTTGATATTCGCGTCGCCGAGTACCTTTGCGACATCGAACAGTGAACCGGGATGATCGCTGACTGATACGGCAACGATCTCGGTCGGTTTGACGACTATGTTCCTGGCCTTCAGTGTCCTGCAGGCCTTATCAGGCTCATCCGCAATTGCTCTGAACACCCCGAATCCCGCGGATTCGGCGATATTGAACGCTTTGAGATTTATGTTGCACTCCTTGAGCACACGAGCCATTGAAGCAAGGCTTCCCGGTTCGTTGTTGACGAATATTGATAGTTGTGTGATTATATCGTCTGACATCAGAAGTTCCTCCTGTCGATTACCCTCTTCGCTTTGCCTTCGAATCTGGGTAGGGACCCTTGATCCTTGAGCTCTATCCGGACAGCGATGTTCAGATATTTTTTCATTTCCGCTTCGATATGCTTCTTAAGAGCGATCATGTCCTCCATCTTGTCGCTGAATGCCTCGGGTTTGATCTCGACTTGGACGGTCATATTGTCCAGTGCGCCATCTCTGTCTATGAGTATCATGTACTGGTCCCCGACCTCGGGAATCTGCATCAATGTATGCTCTACCTGTGACGGAAACACGTTTATACCGCGGATAATGAGCATATCGTCGGATCTTCCGCTTATCCTCTCTATCCGGGGAGAGGTCCTGCCGCATGCGCAATCCTCGTCAATGAGACATGTGAGATCCTTGATCCTGTATCTGATCATGGGCATCGCTTCCTTCTTGAGCATGGTCACCACAAGCTCACCCTTCTGTCCCGGCCCAAGGGATTCTCCGGTTTCGGGATCGATGATCTCGGTGTATACGATGTCACCCTGCATGTGGATCCCTTTCCTTTCCTCGCATTCGGTGAACATCGGTCCCGCCATTTCCGACGTGCCGTATATGTCGAAAGCCTTTATCCCCATGCTCGACTCGATATGGTCCCTCATACCTTCCGTCCAAGGTTCTGCACCAAGGATGGCCATTCTCAGTTTCGTGTCCTTCCTTATGTCGATCCCCATCTTTTTCGCGACATCACCCATATGGATCAGATATGAGGGCGTGCATGCGATGGCAGTAACACCAAGGTCCATCATCAATTCCAGCTGGCGCTCCGTCCCCCCCGTACTCGACGGCAGAACGGTTGCACCCACCTTCTCCACTCCGTAATGAAGTCCCAGGCCGCCTGTGAAGAGACCGTACCCATACGATACCTGTACGGTATCTTCGTTCGTGATACCTATGGATGTCAGCGATCTCGCTAAGGATTCGGTCCAGTAGTCCAGGTCATCGCGGGTGTATCCCACGAGGGTGGGCTTTCCGCTGGTTCCGGACGAAACATGGTACCTGACGATATCGCGTTTAGGCACGGTGAATATCTTGGACGGGTAGTTGTCCCTGAGGTCCTTCTTGTACATGTACGGGAGTTTGACAACATCCGCCAAGCTGCCAATGTCATCTGGATGAACATTGTTCGCCCTCATCTTATCATGGTAGAACTGATTGAAACTGTAGAGGTTATTGACGAGTGATTTCAAGCTCCTGTATTGCAATTTCTCCAGTTCTTCCTTGGGCATACATTCTATTTTCGGGTTCCAGTACATGACCGACCTCCATCGAACGAGCGTTATACCACCCAGGGTTATATACCTTTCAATAGCTGGCATATCCCCATATATTTCGGTGAACAATGATGTTTCGTAGATAAGAGAAGTAATTTTGAGCGACAGTTTGAATAACTTTCATCTCATAGCGATGCTGATGACTATCGCATCGGACGTCCATACGCTGTTGGATACTGTACGCATATACGCGGACAGCGTGAGCACGGAGATCGCGGATAGACAGAACGATCCCAGGTCGATGTGTTTTTGGAACATCCACAACAGAGTGAAGGTCACGGAGGAGATACTGACATTCTATGAGAAATCATGGGGGAGCGAGACTTTTCCGGAGATCAATGACGAGATAGAAGGTGAGCTCGTCGAACGTGTGGTCACAGTCACCAAGGATATGTTCGTCGATGTGGTCTCCATGATAGAGAAGGCATCGAAGGATGCGGTCAATATCTACTCCGGGTCAGGGATAAGGGAGGCTTCGATGGAGAGGAACAAACACCTCTATCTCAGGACCATCGTAGAGGTGACGGCGCACATGGGACTGATAAACGAAGTGACTTTCGAAGAGTGGGACGACATCCTCGTGATGAGGAATCTTGCGGCCCATAACAATTCGATATCTGATAGGTCGAAGAAGTACATCATCGGCAACATAGTCATCTCCATGAGGCCCAACAGGATGATGAAGGGTCCGCTGGACACATTCGTTGTCCTGACGGACAGGATAGTGACGCTTTTCTATTCTTGGCTCAAAGCTCTGGATGACAAGTTCTGATCACTTTCTGATACCTTTGTTCGCCATCCCTACGGCGATCTTGATCATTTTCTGCATACATGGCTCAGCATAGAAATCTTTCCTGAGGGTCAGGGCTTCATAGAGCTCGTCTGGATCCTTTCCCTTGAGATCGTCAATGGATCTTATGCCGAGTAGATACAGACCGAGGCAACACTTTTCACTTACGGAAGGCAACTTTCTGAGTTCTGCGATAACATTCTCCTGTTCGCTCATGAGACCTTATCGTTCTCCACAGAGATAAATTACTAGGTATCCGACACAGGTTTTTTACTGTCAAGGACATCACCCCATGTGAGCGATCAAAGAGAGATGTGGGATGAGTTCTACAGGGCTAACGGTCGTCCGTGGCGAGGAATTTCGGATCTCGGTGTTCTGCCATTTCCTGCAAACGGTCGCATACTGGAAATCGGATGCGGAAACGGCAAGACGATAGCTGCTCTGACGGAGAAGGGATACAGTACAACAGGTGTGGACTTCTCTCAGGCTGCGATCGATTCATGCAGAAGGCAATTCGATGGAGAAGTCGATCTGAAGGTGGCATCCGCCGATCATCTTCCTTTTGGGGATCAGGTTTTTGATGGAATCGTTGTTTTTCATCTCCTTGAGCATTTGCAGTCAGATGAACTGTCCGGAGCGATATCGGAGTCCCTGAGGGTATTGAAACGCGGATGTCATATCCTGGTGAGGGTTTTCTCCTCGGACGATATGCGCTCTGACAAGGGCATAAGGATAGATGACAGTACCGTAGTCAGGGGAAACGGCATAAGATACCGTTATTTCACCGAGAGTGAACTCCGTTCTCTGTATTCCGGAAAAGGAGAGATAGTGAAGTTGAGAACAAAAGAGGAATCCACAAGATTCGGCAGGAAGCGTTCCAGGATAGAGATGGATCTCATGAGGTGTTGACGCTCGTATATATTATCTTGTCGAAAAAGCAACGTTCATTGTTTTTCAGAATCTTCCCGACGGTAACGCTTTAAATAACGATCGTCTTCACGGCGGGTATGAAGTGCCCAAAATGCGGTCATGAGAATCCGGAGGGAACACTGTTCTGCGAAGAGTGTGACTGGAGGACCGATCAGCCATTCAAGATGAAGTTCGGGGTCAACACCGTGTACTTAGCGTATATCGCGGTCATATTCGGCATAGCATCAGTTGTTACGGTGTTTCTCAAGTTCGGAATGTTCGCCGTAGTATTCGGTGCCATCGGTATGGCGTTCGGTGCCTATTCACAGACGGCTGTAAGATTATCGGATATGAACGAAAAGGTCAAGATGGCACTCGTGGTGGTATCCAGTATCGGTATTCTGTCCTCGATTATAGGTTTTATCTACGGAATCTACATAGTGTTCGTCTGAAGTGACGTCTGATGGTCCTGTACAGAGACAAGTACATTTTGGACGGCCTGGATGTTATACCATCGGATATGATGAGGGATCTCGATCTGGCATATGATGTATGTGTCAGACTGAGGGACCGTTCATCATGTAATATGTGTGGAAAGTGCTGTCATCAGCCGTTCATCACCGTTCGTGACACGGAAGTGGAGCGGATCGCGGAGTATATCCACACCGACCCGCTGTCCTTTGTGACGGATCATCTGTACAGGGAAGACGACAGGTGGCTCTTTACCAAAACGGATCCGTGTGAGTTCCTCGGATCGGACAACAGGTGTAAGATATGGGGAGGAAGGCCGGAGATATGCGGGGATTTTCCGTTCCTCGTCTCGATGTTCATGAGTCGTGTGTATCTTGCAATAGTGAACGATGACTATGAGATAGACGTAGGATATATGGATGATACCTGGCCGTGCACCATCGTCATCAAGAATCATATAGGGCCGATGATAACCGAGGCCCGGAAGAAGAGGAAGTTCATCTCTGTCTCGAATTGACCAGATGATTTTTGAACGCTTCTGCGTACAGGGAGGGGTGTATCGTGTGTCCTATATTCGGGATGCGAACGACCTTGCAGTCTTTTATCCCGGCCGCGATCTCGTCGCCCATTTTAGGTTCGACCATTATGTCATCCAAACCATGGATGGAAAGGGTGGGTACCTTGATCAAACCCATCTTACCGCGGGTGTCGAAGTCATCCAGTGCATACATCTGATGTTTTAGATTCTCAGGCTCAACGTTATCCGTGATCCTGATCTTGGAGTTCTTCGCCTCTTTGTTCGCGAAATAGTCTTCGGTGAAGCAGAAGGAATTGATCATCATCGCGATTATGCTCGGATCTTTGTCCCGTATCGCCATGTTCACTGCGTTGTTCATGAAATAGCTGGAACGTGCTGGGCGTCTCATGTATGCCGAGACAAGGGTCAGGGTCAACACCCTGTCGGGGTTTTGTATTGCGAACTCCTGGGCGATATGGGCTCCCATGGACCATCCGAGGATGTGAGTTCTGAATATCGAAAGATAGTCCAGAAGGGCCACGACGTCATCGACAAGATCCTGACCCTTGAAAGGACCTCTGTACTGTGTCAACCCGGCGCCCCTGTTGTCGAATACTATAACTCTGTAATTGTCGACCAATGTCGGAATGAGTGAGTGGAAGAAAGTGGTATCGCCTCCAAACCCTGTTATGAGTAAGACCGGCTCACCTTCTCCCGTTACGCTATAGTTCATCCTGATCCCGTTAATGTCCGCCATCGGCATATCTTTCAACCAATCCGTCCGATTATGCAGGTCATACAAAAACTTAATGCAGGGCCCGTTTGGAGTCGTCCGTTGTATACAGCCTCAGTAGAAGGTCGTCATGATGGCGAAATACATGATGAAAACCAGGGCCATTATGTAGATGATCGGATGGACGTCCTTACCGCGGTGTGTCGCGGCCATAGAGAGACAGTACATGATGATCCCCATGCCGATGCCGTTGGTGATCGAATAGGTGAAAAGCATGAAGAGGATGGTCATCAATGCCGTGAGCGCAACGGCAGGATCTTTCCATTCTATTTTTCCGATCTCGGCCAGCATTGTGGCGCCAACGAGGATCAATGCGGCAACGGTGCATTCGAAGGATATGACTGAAAGTACAGGTCCGAAAAGCAAAGCCAGTAAGAATAACAATCCTACGACGACCGTCATAATTCCAGTTCTTCCGCCGGATTCAATTCCTGTGGAGGATTCTATATAGCTCGTCACCGGTGAAACACCGATGGTGGCGCCCAATACGGTACCCACCGCATCGGAGGCGAGTGCTTTGTTGCCGTCTCTGAGATTTCCGTTGTCGTCGAGAAGTTCTGCCCTCTCGCCGATGGCCAGAATTGTACCGGCACAGTCAAAGAAATCTACGAACAGGAAAGATATAATGACGAATGCGAATTGAAGATCCCAAGATACCGTTTCCAGGCCTTCGATGAAAGCACCGAAATACGGTACAGCAGGAATGTTCACAATGGCAGTCGGTATCTCGACGATACCAATGACCATCCCAAGGATGGCGGTGGCAAGTATCCCGATGAGAAGGCTGCCGTTCACCTTCCTGAGATGGAGCAAGACCGTGAAGACGATTCCGAATATCGCCAACATGACCTTGGGATCAGAGAGGTTTCCGAGCATCACCAGCGTGGAAGGGTTACCAACTATTATGCCAGAGCCCTGCAGGCCGACGAAGACTATGAAACACCCTATGCCGGCCGTGATCGCAATCCTGAGGTCTCTGGGTATTGCATCGAGGATTCTTTTGCGCAATCCGCCGACAGACATGAGCAAGAACAATATCCCGCTCATGAATACGGCCGCAAGGGCCTGCTGCCAGGTATATCCGAGAACGATGACCACCGTGTAGGTGAAGAATGCATTGATCCCCATGCCCGGAGCCTGAGCTATAGGATATTTGGCATAAAGGGCCATTATCAGCGTCGCCGTTGCGGCGGATATCACAGTTGCAGTGAATACGGCATTCCAATCCATCCCTGCATCCGTAAGCATCGTGGGGTTGACGACCAGTATGTAGGACATGGCAATGAAGGTGACTATACCTGCACGCACCTCTGTTCTGATCGATGAACCGCGTTCACGCACTCCGAAGAAAGAATCCAATTTTTCTGCGATGTTCATCTGGCTCAGCATTCGCGGCATATCGGTGGATGTATATTTTCTTTTGTTTCACTACCCTGTCGTACAGATACGGCCAGTCAAACCTGTACAAAAAGTTTTATCTGCCCGACGTATGCACTACGCAGAGGTTTATCATGGCCGATACGAACAAACTCGGAAAAAGAGTGAGCAAATACAGAGAACAACTGGGATTGACCCAAGAACAGTTGGCCGTCAATTCAGGACTGGAGCTCGTATTTGTTCAGGATGTAGAAAACGGCCTAGTATATCCTCCGATAAGCTCGATAATAAAATTCTCCCGTGCTCTCGGACAGAGGGTGGGAACGTTCATGGATGATCAGTTCCAGCCGGATCCGATAATAGTGGAGGCGAACGACCGGATAGAGGAGACAGCGTCGTCGCGTGGTGCCAAGGGGCATTATCATTACTTCCCATTGGGAAAGGGCAAGACGGACAGGCACATGGAACCCCTCTTCATAAGGATAGAGGAAGACGACGTCAAAGAGATCTCTTCGCACGAGGGGGAGGAGTTCATAATAGTAGTGTCAGGCAAAGTACTGATGAGGTATGGAAAAGAGGAGAAGGTTCTCACGGTCGGTGATTCGGTGTATTACAATTCGGTGGTGCCGCATTTCATCGGTGCCGTGGACGGTCCAGCCGAAATATATGCGGTGTTATACGTTCCCATCTGAGGTGTGATCATGCCATGTATCCCTAGGAAAGAATTCACCAGCGATGAAAGGCTCGGGGACCTTTTGGACAAATGCATCAGGGAGCATCCCGATAACGATGCGATAGTGTACGTGGACAGGGATTTGCGTCTTTCCTGGAAAGAGTTCGGCGTCGAGGTCGATCGTATAGCTAAGGGTCTCATGGCCATGGGGGTGAAGAGAGGGGAAAAAGTCGGTATCTGGGCCACCAACGTTCCCGACTGGATCGCACTGATGTTCGCCACAGCGAAGATAGGGGCCATACTTCTCACCATCAATACCAATTACCAGTTGGCTGAACTCGATTATATGCTGAAACAATCTGATATGGAAAATCTCTTCATCATAGACGGTGTCAGAAACGCAGATTATGTTGAGATGGTTTACACTCTCGTGCCGGAATTGAAAACACAGCCGAGAGAGAGCATCCACAGCGAAAAGTACACGCATCTCAGAAGAGTGTTCTTCCTTGGTCCGGAGAAACATCGCGGCATGTATTCCATGAACGAGGTGAAATCGATGGCGTGTCAGACCACCGATGGAGAATACAGAGAGCGACAGGGAACCGTGGATGTTCATGATGTGACCATGATGCAGTATACATCGGGAACGACAGGATTCCCGAAGGGTGTTATGCTCACGCACTACAATATCGCAAACGACGGTTACTGGACAGGTGCGAATATGAATTATGATTCCAACGACCGTCTATGTCTGACGGTACCGTTGTTCCATTGTTTCGGGTGCGTTCTTGCGGTCATGGCATCCATCAATCATTGCGTAACGATGGTCGTTTGCGAAGTATTTGATCCGATAAAGGTACTGACATCTCTGGAGACGGAGAGATGCACTTCGCTGTACGGCGTTCCAACGATGTTCATCTCGATCATGGAACATAAGCTGTTCAACAAGTTCGATCTGTCTTCGCTCAGGACCGGGATAATGGCTGGTTCTCCATGTCCTATCAAGACCATGCAGGAGGTTGTCGAGAAGATGAACATGAAGGAGATAACCATTGTTTACGGTCTCACTGAGGCATCGCCCGGAATGACACAGACCACATGGGATGAGCCGTCCCTGGAGAGGAAATGTTCTACCGTCGGAAAACATTTCCAGGGTATAGATACGCAGATCATCGATCCTGACACGGGGGAAATATGCCCGCCTGGCAAGGTCGGGGAGTTCTGTTGCCGCGGATACAACGTGATGAAGGGGTATTACAAGATGCCCGAGGAGACCGCAAAGGTGATCGACAGCAAAGGTTATCTTCATTCAGGAGACTTGGGAGTGATGGACGAAGAGGGGTATTTCTCCGTAACGGGTCGCATCAAGGACCTGATCATACGCGGTGGGGAGAACATCTATCCGAAAGAGGTGGAGGATTTCCTCTACAATGTACCAGGTGTCAGTGATGTTCAGGTGGTAGGCGTTCCAAGCAGTAAGTACGGAGAGCAGCCAGGGGCGTTCATAATCAGGAAGAAGGGGGCGGATATCACGGAGCAGGACATCCTCGATTACTGCAAAGGTAAGATCGCATGGTACAAGACGCCGAAGTACATTCATTTCCTGGATGAGTTTCCGCTTACCGCCAGCGGTAAGATAATGAAATTCAAACTCAGAGAGATGGCCCATCAGCTTTGGCCGGATGCATAAGGTGGAGATATGAAGGTAGTCGCATTCAACTGTAGTCCGCACAGGGACGGGAACACTGCACACATGATAAAGACGGTCCTCTCGGAATTGGAATCTGAAGGTATCGCAACCGAATTCATACAGATCGGAGGCAAGGAGATACACGGTTGCAAAGCATGTTCTGCGTGCAGAAAGAATCATGATCTGATGTGTAGTCAGAAGGATGATTGCATAAATGACTGTATAGAGAAGATGATCTCCGCTGACGGTGTGATCATAGGTTCTCCGACATATTTCGCAGATCTAACGCCGGAGGCGAAGGCGTTGATCGACAGAGCCGGTTACGTTCTGAGGAGTAACGGCAATCCGATGAGGAGAAAGGTCGGTACTCCAGTGGTTGCGGTAAGGCGTGCAGGTTCGATACATGTCATCGACAGTATCACGCATTTCTTCACGATCAACGATATGTTCGTTGTTCCGTCGTCTTATTGGAACATGAGTCTTGCACCTGCGCCCGGTGATTACGAAAATGATACGGAAGGCGTCGCAACGATGAAGAACCTGGGCCAGAATATGGCCTGGCTTTTGAAAAGGCTGGAGTGAAAATATGTCCGTTCCGAAGAAGAAGATACTGATCGTCGTCATGGATGGCCTTGGTGACAGGGGCTGCGAGAGTTTGGACTGGAAAACACCGCTACAGGCCACCGATACGCCGAATTTCGATTGGTTCACCAAGAACGGTGATGCGGGGAACATGGATACCATAGGGCCCGGTACAAGACCCGGAAGCGACACATCGCATCTGTCGATATTGGGTTACGACCCGTTCGAGGTCTACACAGGGCGCGGTCCGTTCGAGGCAGCAGGTATCGGGCTCGTAGGAAAGAAGGGCGATGTTGCATTCAGATGCAACTTTTCCACTGTAAATGACAAAATGGAGGTCACTGACAGACGTGCCGGGCGCATCAAGGCACCGGATACGACTGAGCTGGTCAAATCGTTGTCGGGCATAACCATCGACGGTATAGAGGTCATCGTGAAGGAAGGAACGGAACACAGGGCCGCGTTGCTGCTCAGAGGTCCGGGATTGAGTTCGAAGGTCACCGACGTGGATCCGCATGATCTGACGCAGATCAAAGTATGCGAAGGAGAAGACGCCGAGGCGCAATTCACTGCTGGTGTGGTCAATAAATTCGTCAGGCTTTCGTACGAGATAATGAAGAATCATCCTGTGAATCTAAGGAGAAGGGAGCAGGGTATGCATGAAGCGAACATACTTCTGCCCCGCGGTGCGGGTCTGTTCCCCAATATCATTCCATTTCCGGAAAAAAACGGTATGCGAGCGGCCTGTGTCGCGGGCGTCGGTATGATAAAAGGGATATGCAGCATATGTGGACTCGATGTCATCGATCTCCCCAAGGAATGTACCGGCGGGTTGGATTCGGATTTCAAGCTCAAGGCATCGATCGCGCTCAGGACGTTGAGAGATTATGATTTTGTTCTCATGAACGTGAAGGCTCCGGATGTTTGCGGACATGACGGATCCGTTGAATCGAAATGCGATGTCGTGAGGAGACTGGACGAGATGGCAGGATATATCAGGAATAATTTTCCCGAGGGCCTAGTCATAGCGTTCACCGCGGATCACAGCACGCCCTGTTCCATAGGGGATCATACTGCGGATCCGGTCCCTCTGACGATCTATACGCCGGGTATGGTTATCGATGATGCCGAGAAGTTCAGCGAATCCGGATGTGCAAAGGGTTACGTCGGACGCATAAGGGGACATGAGCTTCTGGGTATCCTCATGGATCTTGCGAATCGTACAGAGAAATTCGGTGCCTGATCAAAATATCGTAAGGTCCGCAGAGAGGTTTCCGCCCCCATCTATCTGTATCACGGTGGAGAAGCACGAGGTCATATCCCCGCCTCCGCGTGACACGGACATCGTATTTTCTCCATATGTCAACGTGAAGGTGTACCCGTATATTTCTGGAACCATCGAGTCCATTGTGCCCTTTACATATTTCTCTGCGTTGCCGTGAAGACCTGAATTGAGATCTGCCGCAACAAGGTCTGCGATAGGGTATGTTTGACAGTCATCTGTAGGAAAGATGTCGGAAGCTTTCAATCTAATCGAGAAGAAATCGTCGTTGATCGTTTTTGCCAAAGGCTGCTCTGTCTCCTGGATCACGGTATATGAAAATATCCCGATAACAACCATAGACATTATCACCAAAAAGATCAAAGTATCCATAACGGCGACCATTCCTTTACTGTCCCCGCTCAGATCCACACGACCACCTCGTAAGAAGCGGCAAGTCTTCTCCCGTCATCGGATTGGAGTATGAGTGTGCCGATTTTTGAGATGACGTTGTCTGTTTTCTCCTCGCCTGCGGCTGCTGAAAAGATGTCTTCGGATATCATACCAATGGTTTTTACAGTCAATCTGATGGATTTGTAATTTTTTGAATAGATCTGTTCCTGCAAATCACTTTGGATATCACCAACGATATTTTCATTTTTGATGCTGAGTTTGCTCAGATAATCCGTTTCGATATCAGCTGTTTCGGTCGTATCGGAGACCGAAATGTAACTGAGCAATCCGATGAAGGCGGTCAACGTGATGGTGATGACCATCACGGCGATCATAGCTCCCATAAATTCGCATTCGGCCTTTTTGTTCAGTCTCATGAACCAAGGACCTTCTGTGCGGTATTATAAGGATGGATTTACAGTTAGTCTTAGACGCCGCGCAGATAGTGACCCGTGTTAAGGGTGCCGCCGCACATCTGTCTTATCCTTTCAGTGTACGACTGATTTCTCTCTTTGAACGCCTTGCCGACCAGCGTCGCCAATTCTGTTGGGCGTTTCCTGAGATCTATGCCCAGTGAATCAACACCGTATTTCTCGAGATCGTCAACATAGTTGATGAGCATCAAATCCGACGAGTTCAGTATGTGGGCATAATCAAAACGGTCTCTGTATACAGGAAAAGAGTATCCCTTTTCGTCTTTTATGCAACCGTTCCCGAGGTGAGGATCCCTGGTGACCATAAGTTCTGTACGTCCGAAGACCATGTATTCGACCTTCCCCGGATATCTTGACACAACATCCCTCATCTCGGTCTTTGACAACTCTACCGAGAGCGTGGTCTGTTCCATGATATCGGGGAAAGCGGAATTGAAGAAATTCATCACATAACTTCCGTAGGTCCTACTACCTTTAGCTGCACGGTACTGTCCTGGATTATTGACCATCAGAGGTATGTTCCCGGTCGGTAAATGCTCTTTCGGAGAAAATCTGGGCATCATGTAGACAAGTTCGACGTCGGAGATGCTGCATATCTCCGAAGCCTCGGTCAATTCATCGGAATCAAAATAGATGCGGTCTGCGTATGGAAGGACTGCCTCCAGCAATTTGATGGATGAAACGTAGAAGGACAGTTTTGTCTTTGAATAATTTCTCTCCACTTTGGGTAGGTCGACAGTGACGGCACAATGTTTTTTTCTGCCTTCGAACCTAGGTGCCCTGCCCACCAGATTCTTGATCTTATCGAGACGGGGATCGTATGTTCTGTAGAGATCGTACATCCCATCGGAGATTCTGAACGGTGCGGTGACAGTATCGCCGTCGTTCAGAATTTTGAATCCTCCGATCTTTTCGTCATTTTTGAAAACAGAGACACCATCCTTAACGCCGAGATCCAGTCCCCGTGTCCTGAATTTCTGATTTTTGATTTCAACATTGCCGAGGAACATTCCGCGGTTATCCGGATAGGTGGACTGGACCAATGATTTCACACCGTCCATGTAACCATGGCAGAATCCTCTGTTGAATACCGTTTTTAAAAGTGAGGTATCATATTCCAGCTCCTCATTTGTAGGGTCTTTGTTCGCCAATGAATATGACCTCGAGGCAAGGTAAGCGTACGCTGTGCTTCTCATCCTCCCCTCTATCTTCACCGATGTGATGCCTATTCCTTTGAGTTTTTCAAGATAATCGATGCAATACATATCGGCGTTACTGAGAAGATATCCTTCCTTGCCGTTGGAGGTGTATTTTTTTCTGCATGGTTGAGCGCATTCGCCGCGATTACCGCTTCTTCCACCGACAATACTGGAGAACAGGCATCCTCCAGAAATGCAATAGCACATCGCACCTTGAACGAACACCTCGGTTTCCACAGGCGATCCTTTGACGACTTCTTTAAGCTCGTCAAATGTGAGCTCCCTTGACAGGACGGCTCTGGAAATGCCGTTGTCAGCGCACCATTTCAACCCCTCACTAGATTGGATTCCCATCTGTGTCGAGGCATGTTTGGATATCGGGATATGACTAATGGATCTCAGGAGTCCGAGGTCCTGGACGATCACAGCATCGGCGTGTATATCCTTGAGAAACTGTACGAAGGAAACAGCCTCTTGCATTTCGGAGTTCTTGATAATCGTGTTCACGGTTACATACACCTTGACTCCGTGTTCATGTGCATATGCGATCGCACCTTCCAATTCTGCATCCGAAAAATTATCAGCAAATGCTCTGGCACCGAAATTCCTACCCCCTAGATAAACGGCATCGCATCCGCCCTTTATCGCTGCTACAAGTCCATCCGGTGATCCAGCCGGTGCCAATACTTCCATGGTGCTTCATCCTTTCTTGCATTATTAACTATTCGTCCGAACGTTAACTGTAGCATTTTCAATTAATACTGACAAGACGGGATACAATTCCATATGAAACTGTCGAATATCCACAGGAAAAAAGAAGAAAATTCGGTTCTGAAGGACCATACCCTAAGGATCAACTGCAGACGATGTACATTTGAGCCAGATTATGGAAATATAAATTGTATGAAATGCATATGCCGAAGAATATTCGAATTGGGTCAGCCGGAAAGAATACTTCTATCTGCGGGTTTGGATACCGAGTATTCAGGTGATGCTGTCAGGATAATAAGCGAGATATCTTCTGTCTATGCCATCAACAGCGGTGATGACAAGAGGAAGGGAAAATGTGCAACATGCAGATTGTCGCCTGTCTTCCTGATAGATGAGGTATTCGCATCATTTCAGTCAGAGGATACAGATTTCGGTATTTGTAAGCTTGATAATGTAGTGACAGGGGACGAATCGTGCGACATATGCGTCAGCAGGACAAAGAAAATCCTCGAATCGGTGAGAGACAGACTTACCGAAACATCCAGGGATGCACTCAGGTCAGCATACAGGATAATGGGGGTCTGATGGTGCCCAAGATAATCTCGGCATCGGATGGAAAGGACAGATCGGGCGATGTCTTCGTATTTGACGAATTTCCTGTTGCAAAGTCAGAATATGCATCCGAAGCAGTTGTTCGATCAAGAAGATACGATGTTACCGAGGAGTCAGGTCTTTCCTCGTTGATGGGGAGCATGAAGAAGATCGGCAATAAGTGCGGGAGGAACAAACCGAAATATGCCGATTGTTGGCTCATAGGGAGTCATTATGAGATGGATGTCATAGAATCATATGAAACACCATACGGCAACGTCGTCATAGGAAATGCTGTTGACGGTGAGATCGAGTACAATCTGACCCCCAAGGAATACAGGTATAGTGCCAGAGTAAACGATCTTATCATCATGACGATCGAGCTTGTGAGGGATAGGTACAGGAAGTCCGGCGGAAGTATCGATCGAAATAGTGTAAATGCGGTTTCGAGAGGGTATTTCGAAAAGGAATTGGATAAAGCGGAACAATTCTCGGTATCGATACAAGATCTGTGTGATATCGTTTACAGATATACACTGGGACTCGGCATTTTCGAGATACTGTTGAACGATCCTAGGCTGGAGGACATATACATCGATGCGCCATGTGAGACCAATCGGGTTCATGTTACACTCAATCAGGTGAACGGATTCAATTCCCACATAAGATGCAGGACGAATCTGATGGTTGACAATCGTGAGATAAAGAACCTAATCACCAGATTGATGAGAGACACCGGACTTCCATACTGTGAATCCAATCCGATCATAGAAACGGACATGTACGGTGGAAGTGCCAGAGCCACAATCGTAGGGTATCCGTTGAGTCCCAACGGCGATTCGGTTGCGATAAGGAAACATTCGACGATGCCTTGGACGTTAACAAGATTGATCGGAAACGGTACTCTCGATCCAAGAACAGCAGGATTGCTTTCATTTCTCGTGGATAACAGGTCGACTTTTATGATATGCGGTGCAAGGGGTTCCGGAAAAAGTTCCGTACTCTCTGCGTTGATGTTCGAATTCCCAATGTCCCAAAGGATATTGACAATCGAAGATACGATCGAGCTGCCTGGAGAAAAGATGAGGGCAATGGGGTATAAGGTCCAAACCATGCTGATCGACGACAGGATGGAGGGGGATGCAACCAAGAGGGCCGATGAGGCATTGAGGGTCTCACTGAGAATGGGGGAATCCGCAATAATTCTCGGTGAGGTAAGGGGAGAAGAGGCCAAGACACTCTACCAAAGTATGAGAACTGGGCGTTCGGGCAGTTCAATAATGGGCACTATACACGGAGATTCAGCAAAATCGGTCTATGAACGTGTCATCCACGACATGCAGATCTCACCCGAGGCTTTTATGGCAACAGATTTTCTGATAACGATGGGAACCATCAGGGAAAGGGGAACCATGAGGCAGAGCAGAAAACTTCTGGAGATAGTTTCCACTTCGAACATCGCAGGAGAATTCATCGACATCTCATCCCAGGAGGGATTTTTCGCGTCTCCTGCGGTAAAAAGGATGATGAATTCAATTCGAATGGATGAAGATGAGGTGTTGGACGAGATTCAGCTCAGATCCGATATGAGATCGTTCTTGGCCGAGATGGCAGAGAGGCATGGTGATGGATTCTATGGCCCCGAATGGATAGCGTTGGCTAACGATCATCTATCCAAGCGCGTATCCGCAGGTGATGATAAGACCGAGATAATCGAAAGTTTCAGATCAAGATTCCAAAGATTCAACGGAGAGTGAGATGATGGAGATGAGACTGTGGTACATTATCGTTTCAATAACCATCTCTGTGGTATCTTTTGTATTAGTCCTCATGTTGATGGGCATGGACCTTGCCGTACAATTGGGATTCGTACTGGCTCTCATACCCGCGATCACATATCTCTGTCTTAGGGAAAAAAAGTTGTCATGTACGCCAGAGGTGCTGATGAATGAGGCTCCTACAGTCATAGGTATGGTGTCCACAGCTCTCGTCTCGAACGGTTCTTTCGATTATGCGATAAGGGACATTTCGGAGAATGGTCCAAAGAATATCTCGGTATTGTTCAAAAGAGTGGTTATGAATGCAGACTGTAGAGTCGTGTCGGATATAACTTCCGGCATCAGGGATTTCCTTTCATCATTGCCAAAGGAGGCCTCACCATTCAGAAGGGCGATGGATATAATGATCAACGCATTCGAATCATCGGACAAGGAGGAAAGAAAAGGGATGATGAGGGATGCAGAGAGTATCGTGCTTGCAGGCCTGAAACAGATTGGAGAGACATATAGTTCAAAACTGAGCAGTCCTTGCATGTTGATTTTCGGTCTGGGCGTTATGGTGCCCATGATAATGATATCGATTCTTCCAATGTTGACTATAAGCGGTAATTTCGCAGGGATGATCTTCGATTCGGGTACGGTCTCACTCATTACATTGGTTTTTGTCCCTGTCGTCGTTGCCGTAGTCATAATTTCGATGAGGGAGAAAAATCCGTTCCTTACATCTTCCGATGAGAAAAATGAGTTCATCTATGCTGTTCCATTGGTTCTCGCGGTTCCGCTGTTTCTCTACCAGATCAAAGTGGGTTCGGAGACGGATATCGCGATAATCCGCTCGGCCGTGTCCGTCGGTATCCTATCTTTGGTTCTGTTGATTCCGAAGATGGTAAAAGAGAGGAACAGGATCAAAATGGATGAAATGTTGAAAGACTCGCTCTTCGACCTTGGCAACAGATTGATGATGAGTGAGAATTTCGAGACATCTTTAAAAAAGTCATTTGCTGCACGAACCGATTGTGAAAAACTTTTCGAATCCGTTTCAAGAGAGATGACACTCTCAAGAGGGGATATCGAAAAGGGATTGCACAGAGTGCTGGATCCAATATCATCAAGGATGGCAAGGGTGTATTGTGACATCTACAGGTCGTCAGTCAGGGACAACAGGGATGCAGGAAGGTTTGCGGTAAGCGTTGCCCATCAATTGCAGGACCAGAACGGTGTGATAAAGAGCATAGAGAATAAGCTGAAGAGCATGTTGGATATGATGACCGGAACATCCGCTGTTTTCGCGCCCGTGATTCTCGGGATGAGCATTGTGATGTTGGATCCGCTTTCTCAGATTGCTGGCATCACGGAACTTGAGGATGTCTCGATAATACTTGCAGTGTATCTCATAGAGTTGTCCGTATTGATCGCAGCTCTCTCCTCTAATCTTATGTGCAGGGGCGGTATGACGGACACGATCTGCAGATTCAATGTTATGATGTCCATCTCGCTGATGGTGTTTTCACTATGTTCTTCCATAACATTATGAACCAATCAATTTTATATTCAAAATCTCTGGTTGGGACGTGAGTCCCTCTTCTTTCAAAAAATCATTTATCGTTACATTTTCTCTGATGCTGGCGATACTTATAATCGCACCGTTCACCGAAAGTTACGGAACATTCGTGAATCTCGACGGACACGTAGGACTGATAGATCATATGGAGTATTGGAAATCAGTGAATCTGTTGGCCGGGGTGACATACTGGTTCGGGGATCTGATGTGCCATCAGCAATTCTCCCGTTCTCTGGTTCTGAACGGTTCTCAAATGGCAATATGCGGGAGGGACCTCTCCGCGCTGATCGGATTGATCGCGGGACTTGTAGCAACTTGTTTCATCCATCCTTTTGAGGAAAGAAAGAGGGTCTCGATCTTTTTCATCTCAGGTGCCTTTACTCTTCTCATCACCGACTGGAGCATCCAATATTATATGGGCCTGAATGTAATGTTCACGAGGCTTATAACAGGGTTTCTGGCAGGATTTGCCGTTGCCATGTTGGTGGACTTAGGACTGATAAGACTGAACGAAAAGTGAGGGGGCAAGATCAAGAGTCTTGACGCGTGGCCATCCAAGCTGAGATTTCAGAGGAGCACAGTATTCTCCATGCGTTTTTCTGGAATGGACTTATCTGCTACCCACCTCGTAATGGAACTTGTTGTTCGCAGTATTAAAGGATATAGGTCGGTTCTTCACTTTGACATCATGATTCCAAGAAAAAATATTTAAATGAAGATAACATCGAGCCTTTTGCAGAAGTCAGAAGACAGCTGCCTTTTAGCAGAGTTTATTTCTGGAAGGTATACTAAATGGCTGAAGAAATTCTTAAGACGGGGACGACCACAATTGGGATCAAGTGCAAGGACGGTGTCGTTATGGCATCCGAGCGCAGAGCAACAATGAGCAACATGATTGCACATACGCATGTGCAGAAGGTCTTCAAGATTGCCGAAAATACCGGAATGACGATTGCTGGACTGGTCGGCGATGCACAGTTGATGGTCAGATATGTTCAGAGCGAGGTGGCTCTTTATTCAATGAAGAAGGGGGCCCCCATGCCCGTAACTGCCGTCGCTACGATGGTGGCCAACATAATCCGTCAGGGATTCTACCTCGGATTGATCGTAGGTGGTTATGACGAGAAAGGCGGACACATCTTCAGTATAGACGGTGCGGGCGGATGTATAGAGGATAATGTGGTCTCCGTAGGCTCTGGATCGGTGTTCGCGCTTGGTGTCCTCGAGGAAAACTACAAAGAAGGGTTCACCAGAGAGGAGGGAGTGGATCTTGCAATCAAAGCTCTCAACTCCGCTGTAAGGAGGGATTCTGCATCCGGAGATGGATTCCTCATAACATATATCGATGCTAAAGGATTCGGTTTTGTTCCTGAAGAGGACATCAGGGTCCGTACGGCGGAACTGGGGTTCAAATATCCTAACTGAAACCTTTTTTTGAAACCATTTTTCCGTTACAGTTGGTTTATATCATGAATACTGACAGGCTCTTCGATAATCTTCGAGAGGAGATCAGAAGGATAGTACCATCCGAATTGGATATCTCGGCCATTGAGTTCGAGGGTCCGTTGGTGGTGATCTATACGAAAGATTTCGACAAATTCTCGGAGAATGGCAATATTACAAAGCTCCTAGCCAATGGTCTGAGAAAGAGATTCGATATACGTCCAGATCCAAAGGCACTGGGTAATTCGGATGATGTCGAGGCAAGAATAAGGGAAATGATCCCGGAGGAAGCAGAGATCACTGATTTCTTTTTCGATTTCGATACTGGAGTGGTGACTATAGAGGCAAAGAATCCAGGGGCGATAATCGGAAAAGGCGGTCAACTGCTCAATGACATCAAAAAGGATTCCGGTTGGAACATTAAGCCTGTTCGTTCTCCGCCAATCCCCTCCAAGACGATATCGGATGTCAGAGGTTACATCAGGTACAGTCACGACGAGAGGGCCGAGATTCTGAAACGCATAGGCAGACGTATCGCGAGACCTGTTCTTGAAAGTGGGGAACAGTATGCAAGGGTGACCGCGCTCGGGGGGTACAGGCAGGTCGGAAGATCTGCTTCGTTATTGCAGACAAAAGAGAGTCGCATACTGATAGACTGTGGTGTGGATCCGTCCAGTGATGCGACGCCGTATTTCAATGTCCCAGAAATGCAGCCCCTCAAGGACATCGATGCGGTCGTGATAACACATGCGCATATGGATCATTGCGGTCTGCTTCCCGCGTTGTACAAATACGGATACGATGGGCCAGTCTATTGCACGCCTCCTACAAGGGATCTTATGGCAATGTTGCAACTTGATTTTATCAAACTTGTTTACGGCGAGGCGAAGAAGGCGCCATTCGAGGCATCCAATGTAAGGAACGAGATACTTCACGTAATCCCGATAGGATATGAGAAGACGACCGACATATCTCCGGATGTTCGTTTGACATTCTACAATTCCGGTCATATACTGGGCTCATCCATTGCACATTTCAACATAGGCAACGGATTCCATAATGTCGCATTCACCGGCGATACTAAATTTGAAAAGACGTGGTTGTTCAATCAAGCGAATAATAAATTTATCCGTTTGGAATCGATGATCATCGAATCGACATACGGTGGGCACACGGATATGCAGCCCAGTCGTTTGGATGCATCTGCAGAGATGCACGATCTGCTTCAGCAGGCGACAGAAAAGGGCGGAAAGGTTTTGATACCAGTGTTCGCGGTAGGAAGATCTCAGGAGGTAATGCTCGTAATAGAAGAATTGATGCGTACCGGACGTCTTCCGCAGATACCTGTCTATCTGGACGGTATGATATGGGAAGCAACTGCGATTCACACAGCATACCCTGAATATCTGAACAGTCAACTCAAGACGCAGATTTTCCAACAGAACGAAAATCCTTTTTTGTCTCCGATATTCCATCGTGTGGAGACTGCTGCGATGAGAGAGGAGATATGTCATTCGTCTGAATCGTGTATAGTTCTCGCTACAAGCGGAATGATGACAGGTGGGCCTGTGATGGAGTACTTCAAGGAATGGGCGGACAACCCTCTCAATTGGTTGTTGTTCGTAGGTTACCAAAGCGAGAGTTCTCTGGGGCGTACGATACAGAGGGGGCGCAAGCAGATCTCTCTAAACGACAGAGGAAAGCAGATTGATCTGGATATCAAGATAAACATCGAGACCGTCGATGGGTTTTCTGGACATTCAGATCGTAAACAGCTGATGAAGTACATCTCCTTGCTCGAACCAAAGCCTTCAAAGATTATCGTCGGGCATGGTGAGGATCGGAAATGCACTGATTTCGCATCATCGATCTATCAAAAATACAGGATCGAGACAAAAGCCCCTCAGAATCTGGAAACGATTCGACTAAGGTAGTTTGTAAACGGTTTTGAAAACGATTTAATTCTTCTTTTCACACTCGCAACCGCAGCCACATCCGGATTCTTCTTCGTCGCCCAGAAGGTATTTGATATGCGCAAGTTCATGGCAGACGGTATCGAGTACAAGCATCAAAGATCCGTCAATGATGAAATTGCATTTTCTGCAATCTCCATCTGTGCAGGTCAGACCGTTGAGTTTGCAATGCATCCGGTCTGCGTCTAGATATGCGGTTCTGGCCTCAACATTGGATACATCTATTTCATCCATGACACGGGCTATCAACACATCATTTATAAAGCGAACCGTATGGGATTCTTTCCGTTGGGACGGAAAGGAAGAGGTTTACCAGTTTTGGGCCCTGAGCTCAAAATAGGATTGGGAGTGTTTGCAGACAGGGCAGACCTCTGGTGCTTTCTCTGCGACGTGTATATAACCGCAATTGCGACATTTCCATACGGCGACTTTGTCTTTTTCGAAAACAGTACAATTTTCAATGTTCTTCAAAAGTGCCAGATACCTCTCTTCATGTGTTTTCTCAACACCTCCGACACCTTCGAATGCTTTTGCGATTTCGATAAAACCCTCTTCTCTAGCGTCCTTCGCCATTTGGGCGTACATTTGGCTCCATTCGAATTTCTCCCCTTTGGCAGCATCCTTCAGATTGTCAACGGTCTTCGGTATGCATCCGTCATGAAGTGCCTTGAACCAGAGTTTTGCATGCTCTGCTTCATTCCCTGAAGTCTCAAGGAATATTTCCGAAATTTGCTCATAGCCTTCTTTTTTTGCCTGTGAAGCGTAATAAGCATATTTCGTTCTGGCCTGACTCTCGCCTGCGAACGCTGTCAGGAGATTCGCTTCAGTTTTTGATCCTTTAAGGTCCACCATCTTCATTCCTCTCGATTCACATTATCTTTTGTGATATATTAGACTATCCTGAACGGGGATTAATATCGAAAATACTTTATTTTTTGAATCTGGAAAAAAATCCTTTTTTTTCCTGGCCGTCCCTGAATTTGTCCTTTTCAAGTTTCTTAAGGGCGGTTGTAGCTCTTAGGTTGGAAGGATCCAATTCTACGACCTTCTCGAGCTGTCTTCTGCCCTCAGTGTAGTTTTTCAGGTCGTTGACCAAAAGAATGGCGTAATTGAGACGGTAACCGGGATTCGACGGTTTCAGAAGAATCGCCTTTTGATAATATTCAGAAGCTTTGTTGAAATCGGCGAGCTGCATTTTGCAGAACACAGCGTAACTGTTCATCAGATCTGCATCCTCCTGACAGTTTTCAACAAGATATTTGTAGTGAAGGTCAGCTTCCTTTGCACTAGTCTTCTCATTTTTCAGAACGGTCACCAGTGCTTTTCTTGCGTCGTAATTATCGGGTTCGAGATCGAGTATGATGTTTAATTGCAGTAGACCGTAATCCTTCCTTTTGAGGTCGAATATCGATATCTCAGCCAAAAGCATCCTCGGTCCAGTGTTGTGCGGGTCGGTCCTCAGGTAATTTTCCAAAGTATCGACCGCTCCCTCAGCATTACCGCTTTCTCTTTGGTTTTTTGCTTTGCTGACGGCTTCGTACTCTGGATTCGGCATAATCGTAAATGATAGTCATGGATAATAATTTTAGGCCGTTGTATGTATACAATCCCATGTCCAAGATCTATTATGCCGGTCCTTTGTTTTGTCAGGCTGAATGCGAATACAATTCGAAACTGTGCGATCTCATGAGAAGAGACGGCTTCGATGTGTTTCTTCCACAGGAACAGCCTACTGTGGATCAGCTGTTCCGTGGTACGGACATGTGTCTTGATAAAATAATGGCCGAGGTTTTCCAGAGAGACATAAATGAGATTGATGAATGTGATGCGTTGTTCTTTCTGATGGATGGGAGGGTTCCCGACGAGGGTGCCTGTTTCGAATTAGGCTACGCCTATGCCAAGGGCAAGAAATGTTTTGCACTGAAAACCGATGTACGAACATCGGAGGATGGTGCCGACAACGCGATGCTCACAAGTTCGTTAAATGGGAATATAGCCAAGGATGTGCAGTCCCTATTGGAAATGCTCCATGTGTCTCTATCGTAGACGATGAGGGATCCGATGGATCGGTCGCGGTTCTATGCTCGATGTTTGTGTCATCTACGGTGGAGAGTAGGTGCGATCGAAACAGCATGGAACTTCGGCATGTCTGTTAAGGAGACTATCCGTTTCATCATCGTCACCATGATTTCTGTCCAATGAGGATGAGATGCGGGGTGCTGTTGTGTATGGCACTATCAAACGTTTTCTTTCAAACTGAACGACAGATTGCGATTCGGCTATGAAATCCGGATCAGACATCTGTTCGGTCTTTCTTCTGTTCTCTGTATCTGTCCAGGATACCGTCGATAAGACCTTTGTGATAGTT
>Ga0172377_10000712_pt1 | contig 32282 bp, 28 predicted proteins | sample Pumphouse3metaG_FD_119749 | JGI IMG/M metagenome (GOLD analysis project Ga0172377, IMG submission 119749) | Leachate microbial communities from a municipal landfill in Southern Ontario, Canada - Pumphouse #3 metaG | ecosystem: Engineered > Solid waste > Landfill > Unclassified | place: Canada... | reverse complement strand
GCTTTTGGCAGCAGCCACTGCCGATGCCATGGCCAGAGCCCGTGAAATCTCCGGTTCTGCTGAAAGTAAACTGGGCAAGATGCGTGAGGCCCGCGCCGGTGTATTTCAGATCACAGAGCCCTATTCCACCGAGGTCTCGGATTATGGCATCTACAATACCAGCACCCGCAAAAAGAGTATCAGCGTAACCTTGACCGCGTATTTTGCTTTGAAGTAGGGAGCGCAGCTGGGCGCTGCGCACCGATTGTGGAAACAGCATCTTGCCGTTTGGACCAACAAGCATCGAGACGAAGCTTCCACTTTACCCCAAACCTTCGCTTTGCTCAGCTTTGGGGACCCCGGAAAACACACCACAAAAACGCTTCGCATTTCTGCGGGGACCCCAAAAAAACCCAAAAAACAGGCTGCCCCGTTATGAGGCAGCCGTTCCTCTGCAACACACAGATTTACATCTAGAATCTATAGGAAAGCCCTATATTTCCTGAGATGGAATTGGAACTGTATTTACCGGGCATGTTATATTCGGTTACTTGAGTATCCTTTATTTCCCGTTCGGTAAACATCACCCATTGGGCATTGGCTTCAAAGCCGATGTTTCCCAGATCGATGCCCCAGCCGATGTTGCTGCTGAATTTGTCGCTAATGTCGGACAGGGTGGGAATTTGGGTATCTTCCGGGATCGGGGTCTGATCGTAGAAAAAGCCCATGCGATATCTATGAATCCCCATCATATATTCCGCACCAAGGCTCACACGGTGGGTATTTTCCCAATTGAAGGTCAAGGGAACTTCCGCAAAGGGATTGGCGGGGTCGGCAATCACGATGGGATCATCAATCTTCACTTTTACTGTTTCCAAGGCATCCCACATGGTATAGCTGTAGTCCAAGGTAAGAGTCAGATTGTCAAACCTTGTGCAGGCAAGGCCGATGCCGATGTCGCCAGGTATATCCAAAGTGGCGTCGATATCGGACTTTCCGCCCAGTTTCATGGCAGGAGTGCCGTCAGGATTTGCCGGGGCCCACAGGTGCATATCGATGTCTCCTTCCATATCGATGGAGGAGGGCAGTTTACCGGAAAGACCGATGGCAAGGCAGTACGTGGGTTTATACAACACTCCCATATTCGCCCCAAAGCCGATGCCGGTTCCAGAGAGATCGATGCTCATCGGAGCCACATTAGCGGAGGGGAATTTCAATTGGGTGATGTCGATCATGCCGTACATGGCGCTAATGCCCATTCCCACAGAGAGATTGGGCAGGATCTGGTAAGCTGCGGAGGGATGTATGTCGACCACGGCGATGCTGCTCATCATCTCTTCATCGGGGAAGCTGGCAGCGTCATTATACACATATGGTGCGCTGGGAAGATCGTAAGCATCCCAAGTGGTGCCCAAACCGTATGGTACATAAACGCCCAAGCCATACTTAAAGCGCGGGTTTTTGGCCATTGTGAGGAAGGCATTGGGGAAAGCAACTACTTTCTTTTTGGCTTCATATTCCTTGGCGGAAAATCCGGGAATGCTCGCAACAGTAGTGCCGCTGGGATCCCATTTGGCAGATGGCATAATGAAAGTGCCGCCCAAAGAGACGGAATTTTCATTCATAAAGCCCAAACCAGCAGGATTCCAATACATTGCACTGGCGTCGTCACTCAAACCGCGGAAAGCTCCACCCATGGAAGTAGCTCTGGAGCCAACTCCTGTGAGGCCAAATCCACTGGCAAACAGCTGTCCGGTCACTAGCACCATACACAACAGAACCGTGACATTATGAATTTGCTTCATAACTAATCTCCTTTAAAGATTACAATATTGGGATTTTGAGACTTGCTAGTGAACGTTATTCAGTTCCCGTTTCGCGTCAAGATAAATCTTGAAAATTGTCAGAGTTTCGTGATGCAGGTGTTGCAAATCTGCACTCATTTGACAATCGTGAACTTTGCCGTAGTTACTTCCTTATCCGCCATCACCTTTGCAATATATGTACCGGATGTCAGCTTTCTATCGTTATCGTCCCTGCCATTCCAAAGTGTGGAATAGAATATCCCGTTTTGCTTTGGATCGCTGCGGAGCCCGGATTTGTTACCCAGGCTGCATTCATCGGTCAGGACGATGGTTTTTACTTTTTGTCCCTTTAGGTTGTAGATCCGAATCACGGGTTGTCCAGCGGGCTTCTTTGCCATGCTGAATTCGATGGAAAGTCCCGCTACTGGGCTGGTATTCAGCATCGGATTGGGGTACAGGCATAGCTCTGGAACTGCGCAGGCAAGCTCTTCATCCAGCGCTGAGCCATTGGGTTCTGCATCTTCCAGCACATAGAGCATGCCGCCGTTTAGGGTGTTTGCATAAGCCACAATTCCATATTCCGTGGTTTCCCATTGATAGTAGTAGTAATCGAAATTTGTGGTTTCGTAATGATACCTTATGCACAGGGCGGGAAAACTACCCAGAGGGATGCTGATACTGCCTTCGGAGATCACTTTTCCGCTAACGGTGTAGCTGCCATAAAGCCATGCATGCGTGCCCTGCCAGGTTTTGTTAATTGTATGCGGTAAACCGTGAGGAATGCCCGGATTCCATACTACATTGGGATAGCCGGTATAGCCCAGAGTGATGATATCTATGCCGTCATTTTGCAGATATGTAGTGCCTGCATCATCTATCCCGTTTATGTACTGAGTGTATGCGCAGCGGATATTGGCGCCGGGATAATCCGGGAGCGCATTTGTACTATAATAGCTGTTGTGCACATAACCGGTCTGGGGCAAAGAGAAGTTCCAGCTTTTTCCGTTGCCTTCGCTGAGGTCGGTAGTGTTTTGATTCCATGCTCCTTGCCGATAATCTCTTTGTGCGCCGGGTGTGAAGCCGTAATGGCTTTGATCGATGTCGAGAGCTGCAAGCGTAGTGCATAGCAGCACAAGCAGTAATAAATATACAAACTTTATCATGGTTACCTCGGATACAAAATGGGTGAATGTCGCATTGCTGTCAATTAATTCTGCAGAGGTCTATCCTTCTTGCTTCACTTGTGCCGATCCAGATATAAAGCTGTTATCAAGCAGTGACCACTCGATGATAACGGGATGATATCTACTTCGGCACTGCTTGATGTATGGAGGATGAATAGCTCGCGATGAGTTGCTTCGTACCTGTTGAACGGTGCTACAGTGCTGCAGTATTGAGGTTGGCTGGGTTCTCCGAGGATTGCCGGTGTCCCCACGAAAATGCGCAGCGTTTTAGTGGGGTGGTTAAACAGCAAAGGCGAAGCCTGAGCACTCAACATGCCGAAGGCCGTTCAACAGTGAAGCGAAGCGGAACGATCAAAAGCGGAACGAAGTGGAGTGTTGACCGCCAACTGCAGCACCGCCAACTGCAGCACCGCAGAACTAAGAACTAAAGAACTACGAGCTTAAAAATATTGCTTGACATCTGATTACAAGTATGCAAATTTGCGTTACTAACCTCAAGGAGGAAGCCATATGCGTTGTACCTACATTATTGTAATACTGGCAGTGGTTATGTTTCTCTGCACCGGTGCTTGTAGTGAAAGCAATCCGGCGGTACAGGTGTATTGCAGCATCAATGATGATGGTAGCAGTTTTCGTCTGGATAACAGCTTGGAAGTAGAAACTTATGGCACGCCATTCTATACTTCCGATAAACTGATCTTCCACCTTGGCGAGAGATTGGTGAGACGAGAGCTTGGTAGTCCCAGCATAGAGCTTACTCCGGCTGGTTCCCATATCACAGACACTCAGCATCTTGCAATCGATAAGCTGAACATGATGTTGTATTTCGCTATGGGTTATGCCATTTGTCGTGTTGATATGAACGGTAACAACTTCAGCCGCCTAAGCCCCGATGATGGATCCTATTATAGCGCTCCGGAGTTATCGACAAATTTCAACTATCTTACTGCCATCAAGGACGGGCAGATCGCTAGAATGGATATCCAAACCGGGATCTGGACTGAATTGCCGGAGCCGGTATCTGCATTCTATGCCGTCTACATCGAAGATACAGATGAATACTATTTCTACAGTAGTACCGGGCCATTCGATCCAAAGTACGCATTATGCAAAATGAACGCACAGAGGGATTCATCCCTGATATTTGAGATCCCAAGAGATAATTATTATGAGATGCCCAATGCTCGGATCAGCAAAGACTTACGTTATTTTGCTCTGCAAGGTAAAAGAGAACCTTACGATCATGTTTCATATTCTGGTAATGTGATAACGCAGCGATATCCGTCGGTGCTAATGGTTTACGATCGTCAGAATGATGAGATCTTTTCGATTGAGGATTGCTATAGCTATGCCTTCACGCAAAATCTAGGTACACTGCTGTATTCTCGCGAGAAGCACGGTATGGCGGATTTGATGAGGATGTCTTTGCCTTCCCGCGAGATCGAAACGATCTGGGACGGATACTATCACTACGACACATTTTCATATTGCGTATCGGAAATCTATCCCAGATTTGATGGTAGGATCATCCATATGAAGGCTTGGCAGCATTACTGGAAACCCAAGACCTAGGATTGCGCAGGGATCAGTAAACAGCGCATGCGCAAGCGGCTAAAACCGGATTGGGATTGTGCCCGTGAATCCGACGTAGCTGCGCCGCTCCTTTCCCATGGGAATGCCCTCTATCTGAAACGTAGTAATATCCTGCCAATAGCGCAATTCCAATTTACCGGCGGGTCTCGCAATACCAAAGCTGAGTTGTGCCCCGATCACAGGGTCTTGAAAGCTGTCTTTTACATTCAGGGTCTCAGGCACATTACCATCTACGTAGTACAGTATGTTTTTCGCTTTTGCATAGTGAACGAAATCGTTATAAACAGAAGCTCCTACATAGTATCGATGTCCCCTTTTTGTGGGATTGAGCATATAATCTCCCCCCACAGATAAACGGGTGTTGTAGCTAATAAGCTTTAGACGCATGTCCATCACATAAGGGTAGGGATGATCCACCACTCTGGTAGCAGAATAATAGTGCTCGCTCAACCCTACATGGATGCGGAATTCTGGGGAGACGAAGGTATGGTATTTCAATGCGATTCCGGCAGCAGGTTGTATGCGCCAGCGGTATCTAGTGGGACCAGTAAGCCTGACACCCATGCCCACATTCAAATCGAGCTCCAGATTTGAGTATTCTTCCGTCTCAACTTTCTCCGTGATGGGAACGCTCTGTCCAAAACAAGGCAGACAAAGCATTAGGATCAATACTGTCAACGTAATGTTTCTCATTACTTTAGTCCTCAAAACACATATTAGAGTATACACAAAACCGTCAAGGTTTATATCGGTTCTTTAGTTCGTAGTTTAATGGTGCTGTAGTGCTGCAGTTTACGGGGTTCTCGTAACGGAGTATTCCGATCCTCCGAAAATATAGAAGCAGCATTGGAGCAATCAACCAGTGTGTCCTTTCGTAGCCGTGTAAAATCGGAAATTTCTTGACACAAAGCGCAGGCGGATTTTGCTGACTTTCACAGTGTGCATCTTTAGCTCAGCTGGTAGAGCAACTGACTCTTAATCAGTGGGTCCGGGGTTCGAGTCCCCGAAGATGTACCACACTTTGCGGTTTGTCCGCTGTCCGTGGGACATAGCGTGTAAGCCGTTTTTTTGTATAAATGATGAAGCCAAAGAGCTTCAATGCCCAAAGAACGCGGTAATTTGCCCTTTGCTCCGCGATAGAAATGTGCTAAAGTGCGGCTCTTTTTTTCGCCGGCTTTAGCAGCCGGTTTTTATTGTGGCGCAGGCAAGTGAGATTGAGAAAGAAAAAAGGAGAATATAAATGACAGCACTACATGCAAAACCATCCGACAGAAGCGGTTATATTTTTACATCCGAATCTGTGTCCGAAGGTCATCCGGACAAGGTCTGCGATCTGATATCGGATGCCATTCTTGATGCATATCTGGAGCAGGATCCGCTTAGCCGGGTAGCCTGTGAAACACTGTGTACGCAGGATAGGGTTATTCTTTCCGGAGAGATCAATTCCCAAGCATCCATTGATGTAGAGCCAATCGTGCGTGAGGTGATCCGCAAGATCGGCTACACGCATGCGGGCAAGGGATTTGATCACAATTGTGAGATTACAAATCTGTTGCACAAGCAAGAGCGGGCATTGGCGCTCAATGATGGTGCCGGAGATCAAGGCCTGATGTTCGGTTATGCCTGCAATCAGACCAAATCCCTGATGCCGATACCCATCGAGGTGGCGCATCAACTATTGATAAACCTTGCCAAAGCCCGTAGAGACGGCAGCATTCCCTGTTTGCTTCCAGATGCGAAGAGTCAGGTGAGTTTCCGCTTTGAAGGGCGTAAACCACGGGAATTGGAGACTCTGGTGATTTCCACTCACCACCAGGCCATCTGTGAACTGGAATTTGAGGAATTGAAGCGGGCGATTGTAGATAAAGTAGTGAAAAGCACCATCCTGGAAATGGAAGATGAAGTTCGCTTTGATGCGGATCATCTGAAGATTCTCATCAATCCCCTGGGGCGTTGGCACGAAGGCGGGCCGGCGTCGGATACTGGGCTTACTGGGCGCAAGATCATCGTGGACACTTATGGTGGTTGGGCACAGCATGGCGGCGGTGCTTTTAGTGGAAAGGACGCCACCAAGGTGGATCGCAGTGCGTCTTATATGGTGCGCCACATTGCCAAGAGCGTAGTGGGCAGCGGTTTGGCAGATGAATGCCTGATCCAGTTCAGTTTTGTAATCGGCGACGCTGCACCGAACAGCGTGATGGTGGAAACTTTTGGTAGCGGCAAGATTGCCGAGCATGAGATCGAGGCGAAGATCCTGAAGGAATTTGACTTGACAGTAAAGGGAATCATCGATTATCTTGATTTACGCAAACCGATCTTTCAGCCTACTGCCAGTTATGGACATTTTGGTTTGAACACCAAAGATTGCAGTTGGGAAAAGATCAAAAAAATTTGCTAGGAAGATACATGAGCCTTTTTGAAAACCTGAAGTCTGCCCGGCCTTTCTTTGTAATTGCGGGTCCCTGTGTGGTAGAGAGTGAAGCCGTGATGCACCAATGTGCGGAGCGTTTATCGCAGGTATGCCGGCGGCTGGAATTGCCCCTTATCTTCAAGTCATCTTACAAAAAGGCAAACCGCAGCAGTGGGGATTCCTATACAGGTCCCGGAATCCTGGAGGGGCTGAAACTCTTGCACAACATAGGGCGGGACTACAATCTGCCAATCTTGAGCGATGTGCATGAAGTATGTGAGGTGGCTTCCGCAGCGGAAGTATGTGACATTCTGCAGATCCCGGCATTTCTGAGCCGGCAGACGGATTTGATAAGGGCAGCGGCGCTGTCGGGACGGATCGTGAACATCAAAAAAGGGCAATTTATGGCTCCTGAGGACATGCAATTTGCAGCACAAAAGGCCAGCGAAACCGGGAATGAAAAGATACTACTTACAGAGCGCGGGAGCAGCTTTGGCTATCACAATCTGGTAGTGGACTTCCGGGGCTTTGCCATCATGAAAGAATTTGGATATCCCATCATCTACGACCTTACGCACTCTTTACAGCTGCCATCCATCGGCAAGCGCAGCGGGGGAAATCCGGAATTTGCGCCGATGATGGCAAAAGCAGCACTGGCTACCGGAAAGGTGGACGGACTCTTTATAGAGTGCCATCCCGATCCCGCCAAAGGCCTGAGTGATGCATCCACCATGTTAGCTCTGGACAGCATGGAGAACCTGCTGCGGGATTGTGTGCGCATCTGCGAAAAGCTATAGGAGAGATTACTATGAATCCAATGATGAGGCCAAACAAGCGTCCCGTTCCCTGGGGAGAGATCAAGCTCCTGATTTTGGATTGTGATGGGGTATTGACAAACGGAAAGATCATATATGGTAGCGACGGCCAGGACATCAAGCAGTTCAATGCTGCGGATGGAATGGGCTTGATTCTGATAAGGGAAATCAGCACCCGCGTGGCTGTGGTGAGCGGCAGATCGTCTGAAGCACTTCAGCGGCGATGTCAAGATCTGAAGATCGAGCATCTGTATCAGGGTATAGACAATAAACTGGAGTGTGTTACAAAGCTCTTGGAGGAGCTGGGTCTTACTTTTGACAACGTGATTTATATGGGCGACGATTGGAATGATGTTCCCTGCATTCGCAGAGCGGCTTTGGGGGTGGTACCCGCCAATGCCTGGCCGGAAGTGCAAAAGACGGCGGATATGGTTACCGAACGCCGGGGCGGAGAAGGGGCGGTACGGGAATTGATCAACCTGATCCTGCACAAAAAAGGCGTGTATGACAGTGCGATAAGGAACTATCTGGAAAGCGTGGGCTGCAAATGATGAGAAGAGGCTTCAAAGCGCTGAAGCTGATTTATCCGCTCTTGCTTCTAGTTATCATCTGCTCGTGTTCAGAGGAGAGCCTGAATCAGAAAATTCCGGTATTGGAGCAGGGTGTGGCGGATGAGTATTCCGAGGGAGTACAGCTGGCGGAATATCGCAATGAACGCCTGGATTATATTATAGAAGCCAAAAGTATGGAGCGTTTTACGGATCGCCGAATGCTGTATGGATACATAGTAACCCTTACTTCCTATGACAAGGAAGGGCAGGTGAGCTCCGTGATCAAGGCGGATACCACCGTCGTGGACGATGCGCGGAATGTGGTGATTGCCAGCGGTAGCGTGAGTTTCAAGACCAAAGACGGGGACATCAAGACACAAAAGATGTATTGGGATCGCAATGTGGACGAGATCATTGTGCCCACTCAACTTACGCTGACGCGGATGGGGGACGCACTAAGGGGCGAAAACCTGCGCACAAATACCAAATTGAGCTTTGCGGAGATGAACACCGTGACTGCCGAAGGTTATTTTGATGAAGAAGATTTTGTGGATTGGTAGTCTGCTGTTGGTGTTGCTCTCTCTAAGCGCAGATGAGACAGAGCGGCAGAAATTCAAGCTGATCCATGCCGACCGCATGTATATGAGCAATGTGGAAACGGCGCAGATACTGGACCTCACGGGGAATGTTCATTTCTTTTATGGAGACACCGAGTTTAGGGGCAACAGGGCTTTGATCCTGGACACACAGAAGATTGCGCGGCTAACCGGCAATGTGGTGGTGCAAAACGATTCTCTGCATCTGGTGGCAGATTCTCTGGCTTACTATCGCATTCCGCAGGTATTGAACCTGGGGGGCAGGGTAAAGCTTACACAACGCACAAAAGACGGATTTGTGCGCCATATGGAGGGGGATCATGCCATCTACGACCAGGGGAAAGACACTTTCACGGTGTGGAGCCGTGTAAGGGCTTACGATCAGAAGGAAAATGCCAATGCAAAGTGTGGTTATGGATTTTGGGATCGTCCCAATGGCTATGCTTTCCTGATTGAAGAGCCGGAAGTGGTTACCGGGGTGGAGGATACTCTTATCATCAAAGCGGATAAAATGGAGCTTTACGAGGAGGAGGGCAAGTTGATCGCCACCTTCAATGTACGCACGGATAGCAAGGATTATCATGCCACCAGCGACTTTCTGATCTACTTTTCGGAGGAAGAGAAGGCGGTGTTTCTGGGAGAGCCAAAGTTTGAGAACAACTTCGCCACAGCGGAGGCCATCGAATTTCAGGTTTATTTCAAGGAGCAGGAGCTGACGCAGGTGGTTCTGGTGGATTCGTGTCTGGTGCAATTTGCTGCTGAAGAGAATGAGGAGCGCAACAACTGGGTGAGAGCGCAGGATATAGTGCTGAACTTTGCCGAGGGTAGGATACTGGATTTTAGCGCAGATGCCCGGGTATCGTATTACTTTCTTCAGGAAGAAGGCGAGAAGCAGGATTTTTTTATCAACGCTGCAGACGGGGATAGGCTGAAAGCTAAGTTTGATGAAGACAACAAGCTAAGGCTGATGGACATGGGAGGGAATATTCGGGGGACATACAGATTCAAGAATGATTCTTGACACAATTCACCTCTCCACTTAGATTATCACCATGGAATTGAATACTATAAAAGCACAGAATCTCGTGAAGGTATACGGCAAACGCACTGTGGTGAACGATCTCAGTCTGGAAATCCATCAGGGTGAGGTTGTGGGCATCCTGGGGCCGAACGGAGCCGGAAAGACCACCACATTTTATATGATAATCGGACTGGCAAAGCCCAATGGCGGCAAAGTATTGCTAAACGATGCGGACATCACTCACAAAGCCATGTACAAGCGTGCCCGGATGGGGATGGGTTATCTGGCTCAGGCGCCTTCGATCTTTGCCAAGCTGAGTGTGGAAGACAATGTGATGGCGATTCTGGAAACCCTGAACTTGTCCCGTAAGGAACGCAAGCAACGCCTGGGAGAGGCTTTGGAGGAGCTGAACCTCAGCAAACTGGCAAAGCAGAAAGCCTATACTCTCTCTGGGGGCGAGCGGCGAAAGCTGGAGATCACCAGAGCCTTGGTAACAAATCCAGCTTTCATCTTCATGGACGAGCCTTTTGCGGGAGTAGATCCCATTGCAGTAGCAGATATTCAGGATATCATCGGAAAACTGAGAGAAAAAAACATCGGAGTGATGATTACCGATCATAATGTAATTGAGACTTTGAAAATAGTGAACCGTGCTTATATTATCTACGAAGGTAAGATCATCGTATCGGGATCATCGATGGAATTGATCAACGATGAAGATGCAAAAAGACTGTATCTGGGAGAAAGGTTTACAATGAGCCCTTTTGAGCAACGACTATGAGCACCATAAATCAACACTTGTCTCTGAAACAAAAACAGGAGCTCGCCCTCAAGCCCAAGATGCTACAATCCCTCAGGATGCTTGCGTTACCCATTCTGGAGCTGGAGAGTTACATCAAGCAAGAGCTGGAGAGCAATCCCCTGCTGGAGCTAAGAGATGAGAAAGATGAAGAGGATTTGGTAGATAGCGATTATGAACAGGCTCCACCGGAATCAAATACTCCAATAGAGGATGTGGATGCTACGGACGAGGTGTCCAGCGCTGTTGCCGAAGCTCGCCAACTGACCGATATTTTGGATCAGTGGAATGAATACCATTCCGGTGGTGAGGGATACCGCAGCGAGGGCGACTCGGAGCAGGGCGATGCAATGATACGCTATGAGGGAGATGCCAAAGAAAAGTATCTGGAGCAGCTCTATCCTCTGAATCTGCCGGAGCATGAAGTGGATTTTATAACGGAGCTGGTGGATAGCTGCGATTCATACGGTTTTTTGCCCAAGGATTATCCCATATCCCGGGTTGCCGCACGGTTTAAGGTGAGTGCCCGCCGGGCGGAGGAGCTTCACGAAATCGTGCTGCATCTGAGCCCCAAGGGGATATCTGCGAGGGACATCTCGGAGTGCCTGGTGGCCCAATTGGATGCGGAGCAGAAGCAGAATCCCATCATTTTGGGCATGGTCACATTTCAATTTGAGAATCTTATACATCGGCGCTTTCAGAAGATTGCGTCTTACTTCAATGTGTCTGAAGACACCATAATGACCTATCGGGATCAGATTTCGAAGCTGGATCCCAAACCCGGGCTAAGGATAATGCGGAACAGTGCGGCATACGTGTATCCGGATGTGACTTTGAAGCTGATCGACGGAGAGTATGTGGTTATTATTAACGATCACATTACGCCAAACATCATCATCAGTCCGCGCTATCGCAAGATGATCAACCGTGGCTACTTCGACAAGGAAACCACCTCCTATGTGCGGGAGCGGATCAATAGCGCCAAGTTCCTGATCAAATCCATCTATATGAGGATGCGCACTCTGGAACAGGTGTCGCTGTCCATCATCAAGCATCAGCACGATTTCTTTTATAATGGCAGCGGAGTAATGCAACCACTCACCTACAGTGCGATAGCGCAAGATCTGGGGAAGAGCGAATCGACCATCAGCCGTGTGGTGAAGCATAAATATGCTGAGACTCCCTACGGGGTTTTTGCATTCAAGGATTTCTTTACTTCCACGGCGGGACGGGACGATAACTACGAGAGCATCTCCAGGCACAAGGTAAAGAATTGCATTATCCGTCTGGTGGATTCCGAAGACAAGAAAAAGCCGCTTTCGGACAGGGCTTTGGTGGAAATCCTAAAAGGGGAAGGACTGAATATCTCGCGCCGCATCATCGCCAAGTATCGTGATGAGATGGGTATCTTGAACAGTAGATTAAGAAGAAAATAGAGGTTGTTTTGGGAAACTACAATGTAATAGTAATCGGCGGAGGTCCCGGAGGCTATGAAGCGGCCATTCGCCTCTCACAATATGGCATTAGCTGTCTGCTTATCGAAAAAGAACGCTTGGGCGGAGTGTGCTTGAACCGGGGTTGCATTCCTACGAAAGCACTGGTAAAAAGTGCCGAATTGTACCGGGAAATGCGTGAGGCGGAAGTATATGGCCTGCCTGCAACCGACATACACTTGGATTATGCGCAGGTGTTTGAACGCAAAAACAAGATCGTGGAACAACTGGTGGGCGGCATCGAATTTTTGTATCGGAAACGCAAGATTGCCCTGCATCACAGTGCAGTTACGGAAATCATCAAGCATCAGGATGCTTTCGAAGTAAAAACCGCAGATGATCAGAGCTTCAAATCAAAATTTGTGATAATTGCCACCGGCAGTACTGCCAAGAGCTTGCGCGGCATCACGATAGACGAGCAGGACATCATGAGTTCCACCGGCATCCTACAGATGGACAGCCTGCCTGAAAGCCTCGCAATAGTAGGCGGGGGTGTTATCGGTTGTGAATTTGCCTCCATCTATGCGGCTTTTGGCGTTAAAGTGAGCATCATAGAATTCCTGCCGCGTCTGGTAGCCTTGGAAGATGAAGAGATATCCAAACGCCTGGCCCTGGCGCTGAAGAAGAGCGGAATCAAAGTGATGACCAATACTGCGGTGCATAGCATAGAAAAAGACGGGAAGGAAATGCTCTTGAAACTAGGTAATGAGAGCGACTTGCGCGCCGAGAAAGTACTGCTTTCGGTGGGCAGGCTACCTTCGTATGACATTCAAAGTACAGGTTTTGACCTTAAAACAGATAAAGGAGCTATATCTATCGACGAATTGATGCGCACATCCGAACCCGGAATCTATGCCATCGGCGATGTGACGGCCAAGCTGCAATTGGCTCATACCGCCAGTAAACAGGGTTTGCTGGCAGCGGGACACATCGCACATCTGTTGAAAGGGACTACCGCTCGCACATGCGGTTTGGAATATGTGAATATTCCGCGTTGCACTTTCACCAATCCGGAAATTGGCTCAGTTGGCTACAATGAAGCTGATGCCAAAGAGAAATTCGGCGAGATCATCATCGGAAAATTCCCCTTCTCCGCCAGTGGGAAGGCCATGTCAATGTCTGCTACCCAGGGCTTTGTAAAGACTATCGCCAGAAAAGATAACGGCGAATTGGTGGGTATGCACATCATGGGTACTGGAGCCGCTGAGTTAATAGCTCAGGGCGCCATCATGATCTCAGGTCACATGACTGCAGAATCCATTGAGGATATCGTATTTGCCCATCCCACTCTTTCCGAGGCAATTATGGAATCCGTGGAAGATCTGCGCGAACTCTCCATTCACAAAATTTAACAGGAGGATCAACATGCAAATCACGATTACAGCACGCCATTTTGAACTGACAAAGGCGATCCGGGACTACGTGGAAAGTTCTTGCCTGAAACTAAAGAAGTACTTTGACCAGATTATCACCATCCACGTCACTCTGGCTTTGGAGAACAGCCGCAATCTCTGCGAGCTTTCTCTGCATGCCGGCAAATTTGGATTGCAGGCTACTGCAGAGGAGATGGATATGTACCTTTCCATCGACACATCTCTGGAAAAAATGGAAGCTCAGATAAAGAAACTGAAAGACCGTGTAACGGATCATCAGAAGCGGGCGTTGAAGGAGCAATTCAATGATTTCTCCCGCGCGTCAGACATACAAGTGAACAATCAGGATCACGCCCGTAAAACAATCAAAACCAAACGTGTGGTTACCGAACTGATGGAGATCCAGGAAGCCCTGGATAAGATGGACGCAAGTAAGGAAGATTTTTTCATCTTCAGAAACATCGAAACAGACCGCATCAATGTATTGGTTAAAAAGGACAACGAGAATTATAAGCTCTTTGAGCCTTAAAGCGTTTGCTGTGGCCGGCACATTGCCTTCCGCATAAAAGAATCCATTGGCCCCCTTCCTCTATTCCGAAGGGGGCATTAAAGAGAAAAGGATTATATGAAGGAAATCACAGTTCGAGAATTCTTTGATGCCAAGAAGAAGGATCTGGCTCTTTCCTTGGTTACAGAGCCGGAAACCCTCTCCAAGAAAGTGAGTTCGCCTCATGTGAACCGTCCGGGACTGGCCTTGGCCGGATATCTGGAAGTGTTTTCAGCAGAGCGCATTCAGGTCTTTGGCGAGACCGAGGTGCGCTATCTGCAATCCATGAAAGAAGAAGACCTCGTGTCCCGCGTGAGAGACATGTTCAAGACGGACATTCCCTGCATCATCATCAGTAAAGGTCTCACACTGCCCCCGGTGATAGAGTATCTGGCAAACGACCTCAATATTGCCCTGCTCTCCAGCCGGCTGTCCACCATCAATCTGATCCAGCATTTATCCCGCTATTTGCAGGATATCTTTGCCTTGGAAAAAACCATTCACGCTACATTGGTGGATGTGTTTGGACTGGGCATCATGCTCACCGGTAAAAGTGGTATCGGTAAGAGCGAATGCGCACTGGATCTGGTGCACAGGGGTCACAGTCTGGTGGGCGACGACCTCATCACGCTACGCTATTTGGATGAACAGCTTTATGGTCGTCCGGGGCGTGAGTTTGGACACTTCATGGAGATTCGTGGAGTGGGCTTTGTGAATGTGGAACGTATGTTTGGCATAGAGCGTACTCGCCGGCAAAAGACTATCGATTTGCAAATCGAGCTGATGCCATGGCAGGAAAACATGGATTACGAGCGTATCGGGCTGTCCAACAGTTATGCGGAGCATCTCGGGGTAAAGATTCCCATCATCTATCTGCCTGTATCTCCGGGGAAGAATGTATCTGTAATAGTAGAAGTGGCGGCGATGAATATGATCCTGAAGGGTGTTGGATACGATGCCGCTGAAGACTTCAACCGCAAAATCCACGACGAAATCCGCAAGAAAACCATGCAAAAGAAGATAGAAGATGATGAGAAAGACAGTGATAGTAAAGAATAAGCTTGGTTTACATGCCCGTCCATCTGCTCTCTTGGTACGTGCAGCCACAAAGTACCGTTCGGAATTTCACATCGAAAAAGATGGTACCCAGGTAAACGGTAAAAGCATCATGGGTGTGATGATGTTGGCGGCGGAATGTGGTAGTTCTTTGGAATTGATCGCCGATGGAGTGGATGAAGAATATCTGATAGACGAAATCTCGGAAATGATTTCCTCCGGTTTTGGAGAGTAGAATTATGAAGGAAGTTCGTGGGAACAGCCTTGCCAAGGGATTGGCTGCGGGAATAGCGGTATATATTGATCAGCGTGGGCTGGATGTGCCCCAGCATAAGATTCTACCAGAAGAAACCAAGGAAGAAGAGACTGTATATATTCAAGCTTGCGCAAAGGCAGCAGCAGAGATCAAAGAACATCTAGGCGCACATAGCCTGAATAAAAACGAGATGGAGATACTGAGCTCTCATCTGGATATCCTGGCCGATCCCGACATTCGGAAGAATATTCAAAACAAAATCCTGAAGGAATACAAAAACGCAGCTCTGGCGATCCAGGAAGCCTTTAGCGAGGCAATAGAATTTTTCAGCAGTATGCAAAACGAGATGTTCGCTCAGCGGGCTGCTGATTTTCGGGACGTTCGCAACCGCCTATTGCTGAAGATTCTGAAGCTGGAGAGCGATCCCTTTGCTAAGTTGGGACCAGAGACCATACCCATATTCCACGAGATTCATCCCAGTGAAGTAAGTCTTTTGAACAAAATGGGTGTACGGGCTTATGTCTGTGAAGTGGGCAGTATTACTTCACACTCAGCGATTTTAAGCCGTGCGCTCAGCATAGCTTGTGTGGGCGCTATTCCCGATCTGCGGGAGCATATTCACGAAGGAGACCATCTCATCATCGACGGCGAACTGGGTTTGGTGGTAAACGATCCGGATGATGAAGCCCTGGAGTTCTATGCCCAAAAAATGCAGATACTGGAATTGATCTCCCAAAAACAGAGATTACTACGCGAAGATCCCGCCATTACTCTGTCTGGACGAAACATCACCATGACCTTGAACATCGGGATTCCTGCGGAGATTGACCAAGTGAATGAGCTCAATGCTGATGGTGTGGGTTTGTTCAGAACCGAATTTCTCTTCCTCTCACGCAATGACCTTCCTTCGGAAGATGAACAATACGAGATTTATCACAGTTTGGCAACAAAGATTGCGCCCAAGATCCTTACCATCCGCACTTTCGATCTGGGTGGGGATAAACTCACCCATTCCATAGACAGCCCCAAAGAAGAGAATCCCTATTTGGGAAACCGCGGTATCCGTTTTTCTTTGGCACATCCGGAAGTGCTACGCACACAGCTTCGCGCCATTCTGCGTGCCTCGGTTTTGGGCAATATCCGCATCATGTTTCCCATGATCATCGACGTAGAGGACTTTTTGCAGGCCAAAAGAGAATTGAAGTCCTGTGCGGACGAGCTGTATGAACAGGGTGTAAAGTACGATTACGACATCCAGGTGGGCACCATGGTCGAGATTCCCTCGGCTGCGATCAGCTCCGAATCTCTGGCCCGGGAATGCGATTTCCTTTCCCTGGGCACAAATGATCTGGTGCAATATACTTTGGCGGTGGATCGTAATAACGACACAGTGAGTCGCTATTTTATTCAACACCATCCGGCTGTGCTCAAATTGATCCGGCTCACCATTGCAAGTGCCAACAAGTATAACCGTAGCATATCAGTGTGTGGTGAAATGGCATCGTTGAAGGAATATACTCCGTTGTTGATCGGTATGGGGATCAGCGAATTGAGCGTGAATCCATCTTCATTATACGATATCAAGCGCGTGGTGCGTAACTGTGACGAGCATCTGGATAATCTGGTGAAGAACTTCGATTTTTCCAAATCACTAAATGACATAGACAACCTGGTATATCATACATTAAAGAAATATTATGCGAAAAAAGGGGCCGATTTATGATCCGATTTGATCATCGTAATCTCTTGGCAAATCAGTTTCTTCCTGGTGCTATGCGCCCTTCTAGGGTCTTGGACTTCAGTGATAAAGTGCAAGAAGCAAAAGCAGAACTGAATGTAGTCCGCAAAGCCGGTATTCTGGGCTTTTACGATCTTCCGGAGCAAGACACAGGCCACATCAAAGCTTTTGTGCAAAAGCTGGATCCCGTGTTCGATACCATGGTGGTTTTGGGCATCGGGGGCAGCGCACTGGGCAATAAAGCCATCTATAACGCTTTGAAGACCGAAGCCGGATTGACGCGCAAAGTATTGGTTTACGACAATGCGGATCCGGTGTTTCTACATGAGATCCTGCAGCAGACTACTCTGGATAAGACCCTGTTCAACGTGATCACCAAAAGCGGTGGCACGGCGGAAACCATGAGCGCTTACATGATCCTGTTGGACATCCTGAAACGTAAGTATCCCCAGGACTTTCGCAAACGTATGATCATTACTACAGACAAAGAGAAAGGTTTCTTGCGCCGCATTGCTGATGATGAAGGCTACAGCACTTTCACGGTACCCGGTAATGTGGGAGGACGTTTCTCTGTGCTATCAGACGTGGGATTGCTTTCTTCTGCCTTTGCCGGAGTGGATATCGATGCCCTGCTGGCAGGAGCTGCGCAGATGAGGAACATCTGTGAAGAAACGGAGATTATGCACAATCCCGCTTTGCTAAACGGTCTCTTACATTTCCTGTATATGCGGGAAGGTAAGAACATCAGTGTGATGATGCCATACAGCAATTCACTGTACGACTTTGCCGATTGGTATCGTCAGCTCTGGGCAGAAAGTTTGGGCAAACGCTACGACCGGAAGGGGCGCGAAATATTTGTGGGACAAACTCCTGTGAAAGCATTGGGCACCACCGATCAGCATTCGCAGATCCAGCTCTATACCGAAGGACCAAACGACAAGGTGATCACATTCCTGAGTGTGGAGCACTTTGCGCACGATTACACTATCCCGAACCTTCATCCGGACTTGGAAGACATCAGTTATCTGGGTGGCAAGAAGTTGTCCGAACTGCTGAATGCCGAACGTTTGGCCACCGAAATTGCACTTTGCAAGGCCGGTAGACCAAATGCCAACCTGATCTTTCCCAAAATCGATGCAGAAAACATCGGTTCAGCCATCATGATGTACGAAATTCAAACCGTGTTTTGCGGCAAGCTCCTGAATATCAATCCATTGGATCAACCGGGAGTGGAAACCGGGAAGATTGCCACTTTTGCTTTGATGGGAAAGAACGGTTATGATAAAGAGCGAGAGGAAATCGCCAAATACACAAGATCATAAGTTTATCTCAGCCTGCTTTATTGCTACGCTGGAGAACTACATATATGGAGGATCTTTGAAACAAATAGCAAGTGTGCTGATAATGATCAGCATAATATCCGGAGCCCTTTGGGCTGCCGCATTCGAAGAGTTTAGCGCTCGTGCCGCCGCCATCCAGGATGATACAGCGGCTCAACACAAACTGGTACAGGAATACTTGTATAAAGCTCAGACCGTAGATGAACACCGTACTCTGCAAGACTTTTGGGCTACTTTTGATCCGGAAGCCTGCCAGAGTCATTATCAACGCCTGGCCCAAGCCAATCCCGCCAATCCGGATTATGCTTACCTGTCCATCCGCCTCTTGGAAGATAACAAAAAGGAAGCTTACACATTGGTGCAAAAGCACCCCAAATTCTACTGGGGATACAGGTTGGTAGCGCTCAGATTCACTCAGGACATTCAAGATTACAGCTATCTATATACAGATGATTACAATAAGGGTACCAAAATCATCGACAAGGGACTCAAGGAATTTCCCGAAGACGATTATCTGCTGCTGGCGCAAACCTACCGATACAGCTCCGAAGGTAAGCTCAACACCGCGCTTAGCTATCTGGAAAAATTGAAGGATGCCAATACCATTCAGAGCAACTACTCCTTTATCTACGATCTCTGTGTTCAATCCGGTAGTTCTGAAGTATATGGCAGCATGATAGATATCTTGATGGATTCCGCCATTGCCGCCGGGAAAATCGATGAAAAACAAGCGGAAGATTCCAAGGTGCTGTTTGTGCTTTCATTTATATATGACAGCGCAGGAATTGAAGCAATGGAACATTATATATCCGAAAATCCCGCTGTTACAGAGAATGGAGAGGTTCTGAAATATCTGGCAGATTCATATTTTGAAAATGAAGACCCTCAGCAGGCTCTGGAGTATTTGCGTATGGCTATCGAGCTTGGAGCACTGCAGTATCCGGAAATGATCAATTCTCCTCAGTATTCGTATTTCGAAAGCAATCCGGAATGGAATAACCTCCTCACTCAGGCAAAGAACACTTATGATGCCGAAGCTCCCCAGCGGGAGGCTGCTTTGCTGCAAAGCAGGAGAGTAAAACCCGCAACCCAATGGGAATTGAAAGATATCAATGGCATTATTCACAAGTCCGATGATCTGCGCGGGCAGGTGATTATCCTGGATTTCTGGGCTCAGTGGTGCGGTCCCTGCAAGATGACGATGCCGGCTTTGAGCAATTGGGTGCAAACTAAAATGCCCGAAGGTGTGAAGGTTTATTCCGTAAACGTGATGGATAACGATTACGACAGAGCCATAGCGTATTTTCGCGACAATGAATTTGCCATGGAATACTTGGAGGGAACCGATTCTCTGGCCGCAGAGTATGGTGTAGAGGCAATTCCGCACATTGTGGTGATAGATAAACAAGGCAATATCGCCTGGGAGCAGGTGGGCTTTTCTTTCGATCTGGAAGAAAAACTGAGTTTCTGGGCAGACTATCTGTGCGCTGAATAATGGACGAAATTAATAAGGACTATCGGAATTGCTTTGTTTGTGGCAAGGATAATCCCATAGGCCTGAAGGTGGATTTCAGCTATGACGAAATGGGCTCTGCCAAAGCCGTCCTAAAGCTCTCGGAGCTGTATGAAGGCTATCCCAATGTGATCCACGGCGGCATCATCTCCACCCTTATGGATGAAGTGATGGCAAAGGCTGTGATTCACTCCGGCAAACTCGCCTACACAGCCAAGCTGAATATCAGCTATCGCAAAGCTCTGTCCCCGGATACAGAGATTACACTGTGGGGCAGGATTGTATCTGCTAAATCCAGAACCATCCGCACTGAAGCCAGAATATACGATTTCTCCGCCACTTATGCAGAAGCGGAGGCAGTATTTGTGGTAGCCAAAGAACATTGAAAGCCTTTCGCCATATCTTCACTCCTCAGGAACAAAAGCTACTTTTGGTGCTTTCGATTTTTATCCTCGTGGGCAGCATACTCAATCTCTTTGGCTACAAGGGAAAAGAGGATTTGAAGCAGCAGGCGGCAGACAGCCTCGAAGCAGCTCTGCAAGAAGACGAAGAAATGATGCTGGATCTGCGGTTTGCCAGCATGGAAGAGCTGATGTGCCTACCGGGTATTGGGGAAAAGCGTGCCCAGGATATCCTGAACTATCGTGAAACCAATCCCTTCACGTCCATGAATCAAATAATGCTGGTGAAAGGTATCGGAGTAAAAACCTATCGCCGCATTCTGCCCTATCTGATCGCTTTTGGCGATAGCACTGCAGCAGATGAATCCTCCAGCCGGGCATTATCCTCCAAGGCCAACCGTAGCAATATCGTAAACATCAATACTGCAGGCCAGGAGGAACTATGCACTTTGATGCGGATAGGCCCATCCCGCGCTGAAGCAATCATTAAATACCGGGAGCAAAATGGTCTCTTCAATACTATAGAAGATCTTTTGCAGGTAAAAGGCATTGGTACCAAAACTTTGGAGTTGAACCGCAAGCGCATCAGTCTCTAGTGACTCGTCAGCATGAATGTTGTTATGCTACTGGGCTGCAAACTCCAAGTAGATTCAGAAGCTTCATTCCTCTTTGGGTTATCGATACTTGAACCAGATATTATCGGGTTATCATCGGGTGAGCACAGGATGATAACACCTTGATATCAGCTTCAATACTGGATCAAACAAAGGGTATGAGGAGCGATACAATTCAAATGCTCCATTCGGTTGCTGGGGGTAAACAATAGCTTCTGCATAAAGAACTTGACAGATATTCCTGCCTTACAACCTATTGCAAAGCTACTGTAAAAAGAGCTGAAATCAAGGATTTGACTATGAAAGAAGGATTTATTCCAAACAACGAATATACATCGATCTTCTTTTCCGACAATGCGGAAGGGATGACGAGTGACATAAAAAACCGGTTTTTGAACCATCTGGAATACTCATTGATCAAAGACAACACCACTGTGGAAGCCTGGGATGTGTATTATGCTTTGGGTATTACCCTAAGAGACCGCCTCATAGAGCGCTGGCTACGTACCCAATATGAATACCGCAAGCGAGACGTTAAAAAGGTCTATTATCTCTCCATGGAGTTTCTCATCGGCAGGTTGCTGGGCAATAGCCTGATCAATCTGGATCTGTACAACGAGACCTATGACATGCTGAAAGAAATGGGGCATTCGCTGGAAGACATCGCTGAGCTGGAGCCGGACATGGGCTTGGGCAATGGAGGCCTGGGGCGTTTGGCAGCTTGCTTTATGGATTCTCTTGCCACTCTGGCATACCCCGGTTATGGGTATGGCATACGCTACGAATTTGGCATTTTCCGCCAGGAGATTCGTAATGGATATCAAAGCGAAGTGCCGGATCACTGGCGCAAAAAGGGCTGTCCCTGGGAGATTAAGCGCCCGGAGATCAGCTATCGTGTACGCTTTGGCGGCAAAGTAAAACAGACCGAAAACAACGGAGAGGGACTGATTTACTCTTGGACGGATACCAAAGACGTGATGGCAGTTGCCTGGGATGTACCTATTCCGGGCTATAAAGTGGACAACGTAAACAATCTCCGCCTTTGGGAAGCTACTGCTACAGACGAATTTGACTTTGAATACTTCAACAACGGCGACTATGTGAAAGCCGTGGAGCAGAAAAACATCAGCGAAAACATCAGTAAGGTCTTGTACCCAAACGACAATATACACTTGGGCAAGGTGTTGCGCTTGAAGCAGGAGTATTTCTTTGTATCGGCCACTCTGCAGGATATATTGTACTGGTGGAAACAGGATCACGACGGCTTTTCCAGCTTTGCAAATAAAATCTGTATCCAACTGAACGATACCCATCCCGCCCTGGCAATTCCAGAACTGATGCGCATCTTTATCGATGTGGAGCGCATGAGCTTTGCCAAAGCCTGGGATATCACCAAAGCTGTATTTTCCTACACTAATCACACAGTGTTACCGGAAGCATTGGAGCGATGGGGCGTAGCACTGTTTGAAGAACTGTTGCCCCGCCACCTGATAATCATTTATCAGATCAATGATCTTATCATGAAAGAGGTTGGTAAGCTATATCCCGGAAACATCATAAAGATGCGCAGCACATCCATCATCGAAGAAGGTCTGGAAAAGAACATACGCATGGCCCAACTCTGCATTCACGGCTCTCATGCGGTGAACGGAGTGGCAAAGCTGCACACCGAGATTTTGAAGAAAAGAGTCTTTGCAGATTTTGATGAATTGTATCCCGGAAAGATCCAGAACAAAACCAATGGAATCACTCCCCGCTTATGGCTGCTTATCTGCAATCCACTGCTCTCCAGCTTGATATCCGAACACATCGGCTCTGCCTGGACCCGGGATTTGCGATTGTTGAGAGGTTTGGAGGAGTATCTGGACGATCCCTACTTCAAGGACAGCTTCTTTGAGATAAAAGAGATCAACAAAAAGCGGCTTTCCCGTCATATCTACAGAGTCACCGGTGTCCGGGTACGCACCGAAAGCATCTTCGATGTGCAGATCAAGCGTTTGCACGAGTATAAACGCCAGTTGCTCAATGTGATGGCGACCATTGCCCGGTACTATCGCATTAAGGACAATCCCGAAGCGGAATTTGTACCCCGCACGGTGATATTCTCCGGTAAAGCGGCTCCCGGTTACTTTCTGGCCAAACGTCTAATAAAGCTGATCAATAATCTGGGTGATATCATCAACAAGGATCCGGATGTAAGAGACCGCCTGAAAGTAGTGTTTCTGCCAAATTACTGTGTGTCCCTGGCTGAGAAAATCATCCCCGCGGCTGATCTTTCAGAACAAATCTCAACCGCTGGTTATGAAGCCAGCGGAACCGGAAACATGAAATTCGCCCTGAACGGTGCGCTTACCATAGGTACACTGGACGGAGCAAATGTGGAAATGGCAGAGGAGATCGGCAGCGAAAACATGTTTATCTTTGGGCACAAAGCTATAGAGGTATCTCAAATAAAAAACTCCTGCTACAATCCTTTGCATTACTACCAAAACGACCCCGAATTGAAGCGGGTAGTGGATTCTCTGATGGATGACAGTTGGTGTCCAAACGAGCCTGGCATCTTTGTGCCTATCTTCGATTCACTGATTAGCGGCGGCGATCCCTATCTGAACATGGCGGATTTCCGCGCCTATGTGGATACATCCGCCAGAGTTGACGAACTATATACCAAGCGTGACGAATGGGTGCAGAAGGCTATACTGAATATCGCCCGCATCGGCAAATTCTCCAGCGACAGAGCGATCAAAGAATATGCCGACGAGATCTGGAACATTCAGCCGCTTGTATTAAACTTGAACGCGTGATCTCCTGCATTTTCACCTTTGCTTTTCTGCTCATATACGGCTGTCTCGGCTCTCAAGTGGTGATCAATGAAGTATGTTACGATCCTGAGGGGGCAGATAGCGGCAAGGAATGGATCGAGCTCTACAATCCCGGTACTGAAACCGTAGATCTAACCGGTGCCAGGATTTATAGTTGCGGCACATCCTGGATCCAACAATTCGAATTTCCCTATTTCCTGTTACGCCCAGGCTATATGGTGATGATCGGAGGAACGGGTATGGGAAATGCTCAGTTCTATGCCAATCTCAACTTTCAAAATGGTGGCAGCGCTAGCGACGGAATCCGCTTTGTAAATTCCGACAGCACCTACACGGATACTATTATCTACGATGAACCAAACACAAATCTACTCACAGACGACTATGGCACAGAGGCTTACAGCTTTGCTCCGGACGCTCCGGAAGGTTGCTCTCTGGCGCGGGTGGTGGATGGCAGGGATAGCAATATGTGTGGCAACGACTTTCGGATTGAGCAGAATCCCACCCCCAATCTACACAATCATGTCTACACTGATCTAGCTCTCTATGGGCCTTCCTATGAACCGGGGGAGTCTTTCCGTCAGTTTAGTATCGGTGTGCGAAACCTGGGTCCGTATCCCAGCCCTTACAATGCACTGTTTACCGCGTATTATGGAGAGCAAGCCTTTCATCAGGAAGAGCTTCCGCCCCTGGCACTGGGAGACAGCATCAGGCTTAGCTTTATCCTGCCGGAAGATGTGGAATTGATGTATCTGTTTCTGGAACATCAAAACGATCTTGATACAGATAATAACCTCATGCACTACAGCGTATTGGGGCAATTTGCAGAAGCTCCGCACTTGAACGAGGTGTTTCCTGCTCCACTCCCAGGGAAACAAGAATGGATAGAGCTGTATGCCCCAGCTTCCTCTGCAAAGGGAAGCTACCAAATCCATGATGCATCTGGAGCAAGCATTAGTTTCAATTTACCGGATGTACCGGGCTACTTCGTGCTGTGCTCCGATCCCGCAAGCTTTCTGGAAGAATATCCCCAATGTCCCTCTGCTCTGGTGCTGCAGGCACAATCCTGGACTCAGCTGAATAATGACGGGGATGCCCTATACCTCTGGGATGAATTCGCTTTGCTGGATTCAATGGCCTATGTTTCCAGCACCGCGGAGATGTCTTTTCAACGAGTTTTACAGGATACAGAAGTCATGTGGCGCCTGGGTGAACCCAGCCCCTGTGCAGAGAATTTCCACACAAGTCAGGACCTCCCGCAGCATAATGAGTACCTGAAAATCTTCGGATCTCCCTGTGATGTCCGCAATGGTGAGGTGCTAAACATCAGTTACAATATGCCGGTAGTCTCAAACCGCGTGAATTGCAGCATTTGGGATATGAATGGACGCAAGGTAATCAGCCTGGCGGACAATCTGCAAATTGCGGATCGCGGAGTCCTATGTTGGGATGGGAAGAAAAGCGGTGGTAGCTACGCTCCGCGTGGTCTATATCTGGTTTTGTGGGAGTCTCAATCTACTGATGGTGGGAAAGTGTATCGTCGCCAAAAGAGTATCGTGATCAAATAGCCTCAGGATCTTCTGCCAGCCAGGTGAAGCAGCATTTTTTCATTTCCTTTTGTTTCAGAATGTAGCCGCATAAGTCTTCGGCTATCTTTTCGTTGCGGGAATGCTCCACCATCACCAGTCCCTTGGGTTTCAGCATCTTACGCTCAAATATGGTCTGCAGAGAGGGATTGATCAGGTTTTTATCGTAGGGCGGATCCAGAAAGATCACATCGTAGCTGCTCTCACAATCCTTAAGAAAGGCTTCGGCACGTTTGCGATACACGTGACACCGATCTGTGCAGGAAAGCGTAGAGATATTATTCAAAATGGTTCCGATAGCGGCATTGGCAAATTCCACAAAATCGATCCAGGCGGCTCCGCGCGAGAGCGCTTCCAACCCAAAAGCTCCGGTACCGGCAAAGAGATCCAGCACTTTCTTGCCCTTAAAATCCTGATAGGTGCCAAAGATCATTTCGCGGTTAAAATCGGTAGTGGGACGTGTGCTTCTTCCGGGAACAGATTGCAAGTTACGCTTCTTGTGGATTCCGGCAATAATGCGGATCATGCCTGTTACCTACGTTTGTCCAGCCCCGGTACTTTTATCTCCAACTGCACCGGTTGAGCTTCATAGCGCGGGCAGGAAAGCAGCTGTACGGTATCCAATTGTTTGCATTTGTGAAGGCATTTTTCGCAGATGCTGTTGCATTTTTGGGGCTCTTTTGGCATTGCTTATTTCTGTTGGCTTTGCATATCCACAAACAGGCTGATCATGTCCGACAGGCGGATATCTCGGAGCGACTGGGATTTGTCCCAGCGGGAAAGCAGCGCTATCAACAGATCGCTCACAGTGAGATCGCCATAGCTTTCGGAACCGTTTATCAGGTTCAATTGCGCCTGCTGTTCGATTTCACGTAAAACCTCGTCCAGAGTGTCCAATTCTGATTCCTCGGCCAGGACTTCTTCTTCGTCAAATACGATCTCGGTATCCTGCATGCCTTCATTGAGCTTTTCTACCGCACGGAACATATTGTCAAAACCCTGGTGGCTCAAGATCTTCAAATAGGCCAGTTCTTCGGGAGTAAAGAGCTTTTCTATGCGGGGATCATAGCGATTTGAAGGATCATTCAGAATGCGGGCATGCAAGGCCTCGATCTTTTCCCGGATGGCAGGAGAAGAATCATTTTGGGCGATAAGTTCGTAAGTGGCAAGCGCATCGAAGAACTGGTTCTGCTCTTCGAAAAGCTTTGCCAGCGTAACGGTAGGGGTCCACCCCGATCCTGTTGTTTTCATTGTATTACTCCCAAGATTTCAGAATTTAGAAGACATAAAAAGCTAATGCCATTTTGTGTCAACTGCTTTTGTTTGTAACCCTTTCTTTGCTTTTACTTAACCGGAGCAGAGCTTCTTACTTAGCCTCTCTATCCGCTTTTCGATGTCTGCCAGCGCCTTGTGATTCTGCAGAAAGCGCCCCCGCTCCAAAGCCAGTGCTCTTTGGCTGTACTGCATTGCCTTATGATAACTCTTCTGCTTTTCCAGGATTTTTGCCGCTTCCACGAGGGCAGGAGCATAGTCCAAAGAGGCGGCTATCTCAAAGGCAGCCAGTGCATCATCCATCTCTTTGGCCCTTTTGTAGATCATGGCCAGATCATGCGCAATATCGGCAGTCACTTCACCGTGCGAGAGCAGATCCACCAATATCCGCCGGGCTGTTTCATTCTGTCCCTGGCTTTGATACAGCCGGGCAAGAGCATGATAATCTACCCGGATATCCATCCCGTCTTTAGGAGGATACTTGCAGCTATCGCAGATCAGGGCAAAGAGTGCGGCACTGTGCAGTATATCATGGTGATTGTGCACAAATACTCTGCGGATGCTCTCCGCATCTCCTGTAGTGAGGAAGTTAAAATAGGTCTGAGGTACGTCGCTCCCGCTGATGTCCAGTTCCTTGTCCCGGATATGCCCCAGGATGTAGAATTCAATGGTTTCCAGTGCGCAACTGGGAAGCTTGCGTTTCCACAATCTGCGGGCAATATGCAGCAAGTCCAGATGCTCCATCCCACGCAGGTCCAGCCAGATCTGATGATACAACAGGCGTGCTTCCAGCACCGGCACATCAAAGCTTTTACCATTGAAGGTGATGAGTAGGCTGCGTTCTTGCATCAATTCCTGCAGCCGTTCAAAACTGTGTTCCTCCGCATCGGGATCAGGCAGAAATATCTGCTCCACCCAAAATTCGCCTGCTTCAAAATAGCCCAGGCCAATCATGAAGGCCAAGGTACCACTGCGCCCCAAACCGGTAGTTTCCAGATCCAGCACCAGGATGTCTTCGGGTCTATAATCTGTTTCTGTGTCGATATCTGCCCAAGTCCGGATTACATCCGGAATCCCTTGGGGAAACAGCGGCAGCTCTTCGATTCTGGTTTTGCCGGGATAGCTTTGACGGGTATAGAATACCGGATCATCATTGTGAGCGGAAAAGTGCCCCTCAATGGTCTTTTTGAGGCTCTCCCGCAGTAGTTCCTTGATCTCTATGCCATAGAGATCACGATCCTTATCCATATCCATTGCTTTTCCCCATGTAAAACAAAGGGGCGAAAGAGTATTCGCCCCTATATTATGAAGCGTAGGACGCTTAGACTATGTGGCCCTTGCCTACGCCACGTACTTTGCATCCCAGCCCTTTGTATTTGTTTATGGTTACATCGTCCAGGAAGTTCGAGCAATCTACGATCAGCGGACGGGTCTTGCACATGTCCACCAAGTCTTTGGGTTCCATATCCTTGTATTGATTGTGCCCAACGGCAAAGATCACTACTTCGCTGCCTTCCAGGATTTCTGGGAGGTCTTTCTCCACCGTTACTTCTTCCAGTTCATCCCAGTGTTCCACATAGGGATCGTGAGTGCGAACGTGGGCGAGGTCTTTCCGCAAGAACTCAACCAGAGTCTTGGAAGGACTGTGCCGCGTGTCACCAACGTTTTCCAGGTAAGATACGCCGAGTACTGTGATCCGCAGATTCTTCACATCTTCTACTTCACGTTTGATGATCTCGATGGTATGCAAGGGCATGGTATCATTGATGTTTACGCTGTTGATTGCCATCGAAAGCCGGCCTTTCACACCAAAGAGAGCGCTCATGGCCCAATTTGCCAATACGGGATCCTTTGTGAGGCAGTATCCGCCCACGCCCAAAGATGGACGCAAGAGATTGTCGTGAGTGCCTTTGCGTTTGCGGATGGCATCACGCACTTTGAAGATGTCCACGCCAATCTGCTCGGCAAAACGCGCCCATTCCAATGTAAGGGCGATGTTGGTGGCACGATAACTGTTTTCCATGGTTTTGGCCAATTCACTGGCATTGGTACTGTCGAGCTGAGTCAAAGGATAATCCTCTACATTCAGCACATTGCTCAGAAATTCCCGGCAGAGTTCAATACTCTTTTGATTCACACCGGAAAACACACGCCAGAAATCGCGGATGGAAGATACATACTTGCTTCCCGGCATCACACGCTCATAGGAATGCGCTACCAGTGGCGGATTCTGTGTGATGTCGATGCCGCGCTTGGTAAATTCTTCTTCCAGAATGGGCTTTACCACTTTCTGACAGGTTCCCGGAGGTACTGTGGTTTCCACCAAAACCAGGCATTCGGGATTGATGTGCTGACCCAGCATGCGGATGCCTTCACGGAAAGCAGTGATGTCACAATATCCCTTTTCTGCCTCGCCAAATGCGGGCTTGGTGGCGTCCAACTGGATATCCACCACTACAACGTCCACCAAGCTGTACACGCTGTCTTCGCTGGTGGCACGGAAATTTTTCTTCTCCACTACGGTGCGATGGAAGATTTCGGGAACTTCCGGATCGGAGGAGCTAACGGGAGGTACGCCGGTATTGATTACAGGTACTTTCCAAAACGACCGCTTGGATGCACGCTGATGCCCGTGGACAAAATAAACTGGATTGCCGTCTTTATCTTCGGCATCGGCCACAACGGAGGCCATCACACAACCAACAAAACCCAAGCCCTGCACTGCTACAATCTTTCTGCCCTTGGCGCGCTGTTCCTTGGTGATTTGCAACAAAAGATTTCGTTCCTGTTCGTTTTCCTGCTCGGTGGGAAGAGGATACTCCCTACCATCTGGAGCAATTGATACTTTTAACATATTTCCGTTTTCTCCATGAGATCCTTTTTTCTAATGCTAACATTTAAGATTTTTGTGAGGCACCTGCTGTCAAGCAGTTTCTGGGCAAAAAATCACGATTTGTTGAAAATCAGCTACAACAAAGTAAATTACCGGGCCTCCGCGGGAATGCAATGAGTTTATCAAGAGGATTGCAGACGTCCTCGTCTGCATAAGTTGCGGAGCCAGTTTTGACACAGCGAAACGAAGCGAAGCGATATTGTGGAAGCGTCGTCTCGACGCTTTTTCAAAAATATGCAGCTACAAGCCGCATCCACTATCGGTACGCAGCACCGCCCATCATTCATCATTCATCATCCAGTCTCCTGGTGGTATGCCAGCGGAGAAATCCCTTGACAATGCCCTCAATCAAATTTAGCAGGTATTTTTCATGCTAGAATTCCCGGAATCTTTCATACAACACAGAAATAATTGGATACCAGCTTTTCAAAGGACAGCACATGCAAATACACCGCACTCTGATGCAAAGTAAAGCCCTGCATCAATTTATCAAGTATGTCATCGTAGGATGCATTGTAACTGTAATCGATATGCTCGCTCTGCACTTCAGCTATCGTGTCCTGGCTGTACCGATCAAGATATCTGTAATCATAGGCTTTATGTGCGGCAATGTCTCCAGTTTCGTATTCAATAAATACTACACTTTCCGCAATTTCTCTCCGGCGATTATCCGCCAATACATCAAATACTTCGTTACCAGCATGACCGGTTTGCTCTGGACATTACTGCTGATGACCCTGTTTTATGAGCATCTGAATCTATTTGCCGGGACCACTCGTTACAACTACCTCTTGTGCAAGATGATAGTGGCGGTGATGGTGATGTTTTGGAATTTCATTATCATCCGGCATTGGACTCTGGCGGATTACAATTTTGCGTATCTACCGCCTTTATCCATTTACGGCAAGGCACCGGGCTGTCACCTTAGTGTAATAATTCCCGCCTACAACGAGCAAGACCGCCTTCCCGCCACTTTGAATGACGTCTTCGCCTGGCTGGAGAAACAGGACTTTTCCTACGAAGTACTGGTGATCAACGATGGCAGCAGCGACGCAATGGTGGATACTGTGAAGCGTGAATATTCCGCAAAGCCTGGTCTGATGCTCTGGTCTTTGCCCCGAAACATGGGTAAAGGTGCCGCAGTGCGGGCGGGGATGCTATTGGCAAAGGGTGATTACCGGCTGTTTATGGATGCGGACAATCAGATTCATATTGATGAATTGGATGCTTTTCTGCCGCTGGTTCAAAGTTCACGGGTAATCATCGGATCTAAATATGCAGCCAGGGGCGGTTCCCGGGAGGAGATTACAGCTTCGCGCGTGGTTGTCTCCCGCTTGGGAAACCTGATTATCAAGCTGCTACTGGGTTTGGAGTTGAAGGATACACAATGCGGTTTCAAGCTTTTTCCAGCGGAGCTTGCCGAGGCGGTATTCAGGATGCAGAGAATGGGAAGATTTTCCTTTGATGTGGAGATCCTCAGCCTGGCTCAGCTTTTCAGTTGTGAGATAATGGAACTGCCCATCAAGCTGTATCCAGCCTCTCAGAGCAGAGTGCGCACGCTCAAAGACAGCATCAGTGTGTTTACCGATTTATTGAAGATCAAGCTGAATATCTGGAGACGCCGTTACAAGGTTTCAGAGCTGGAAAGGCCAGTAGAAACCACGAAATTGCAGCGCGAGTTTTAGGATGCATTTCTCCACCAGGATACTCAGCCTTGTTTGCTTGATCATATTGCTTGTGGTAGCGTTTGGAGTATGGCAGATCAATCGCAACACTCATTATTGCTCCGACGACTATCTCTACAGTTTCAAGTTCAATCCCGGATTTGCAGGTGAGGATCACGCCGGACTGGAGTATGAAAGGATCCAAAGCGTTCCGGATTACCTAGCTTCATTAAGCAATCTTTATCACACTCTCACCGGCAGAATCGTACCGCATGCCCTATTGCAATTCTTCCTACTATTTCCCACGTGGGTCTTTGATTTGTTCAATACCCTGGCTTTTATAGCACTTAGTTTGCTGTATGGTACCTGGATAGCCGGGCGCAGACACGATCTAAGGATTCCGCTCAGTTTGCTTGCAGGCATGATATACTACCTGATAGTGGCCTTGAGCAGACGGAATTTCTATTATCCCGCTTTCAGTTGCAATTATCTGTGGACACAGGTTATAGTCTTCGGATTTCTGATCCCGGTGCGTAGATTGGTGCAGGAACAGAACGCCGGTGCGGGGGGGATCCCGATGGCGATATTGATGTTCGTGGCGGGATTGATCACCGGAGACACCAATGAACCGGTGATTCCCGCGTTACTATTGGCCATGGGCGTCTATCTGCTGATCAGGCTGTTTATCTCCCGGCGGAAATTGCCACTGTGGTATTACAGCGGCATGGCGGGCTTGCTGATAGGCTTCATGTTTCTATACTTTGCCCCGGGTAACAGCGGCAGGGCTGCTTATGAGGCAGAGAGAGCAGGAAGTGGTGCCATCGGATTCAGCTTTGCCAATCTGTTTCCCATCGCCCGGGGGAGTCTGGCATCGATACCAATAGTGTTACTTGGAATATGGGGTTTGTTCCGTGTGGATAGAAGCAGTCTTCAGCAAAACTGGCACAGCTATCTTTTCCTG
>Ga0172377_10000711_pt1 | contig 32317 bp, 29 predicted proteins | sample Pumphouse3metaG_FD_119749 | JGI IMG/M metagenome (GOLD analysis project Ga0172377, IMG submission 119749) | Leachate microbial communities from a municipal landfill in Southern Ontario, Canada - Pumphouse #3 metaG | ecosystem: Engineered > Solid waste > Landfill > Unclassified | place: Canada... | reverse complement strand
TTGTTGGCGGTCCTTTGGAGTATCTCGGGGAAGCCGACTTCACGCTGAACTACTACTCCCCCTCTGCAATGGCCAGCGCACGAGTCACGATCGGTGGTACGGACTACATGCTCGTTCCATACCTGTCCGGGATGAGACTGATCGATCTCACAGACGAAAATCACATCAAGAACTCTACGATCGACAACGCCAGCGACTACGCCTACCCGTCCACGAAGTCCGGTTCGTTCGCATATGGACTGACATATAACAATGTCGTCGATATCGAACCGCTTCCGAATATGGATGATACAGATACAGAAAAGAACAAATACTTGGTGTCCACGGTCAACAACGGAGTGTTCACCATCACGTTGCCCACCGCGGCAGGTGATCCGAGCAATGTCTATGGTTCGCAAGCCGTGGGATATCATCCGATTTAGATTACGTAATTCTCACAAACGACCGAAACCAAGAAAGGCTGCTCTCCATATGGAGGCAGCCTTTCTATCATACAGCCTGACCTAGTCCTAGTCGCGCAGAAACCCTGCTACTAATCTCCGCGAACCTCGTGGAGGATCTTTCGCACTTCGGGATCGGTATACTGCTCGTCGATCTCCTCGCTGGTCAGCCCGACGAACTCGTGGCACATGTAGTGGATCCACACCTCGTCCTCCACGCTATGCAGCACATGCTTTCGGCAGTAGTAATCAGGCTGGACAGGAAGCGGCGGAGTATCCTTGTATAGCGGGACTTTGTAATCGTACACGGCGATCTTGATGTCCTCGCGGGGAATCCCCTTCCGCAAAATGATGTCGCTCAGTTCGTTGACCGTCTTGCCGGTATCGAAAATATCATCGACGATCAGGATCTTGTCACCGGTTCGCAGATGCTCAGGAGAATAGGTCCAGCCATCGACCATCACCCTCGTCTGACATCGGATATCCGAATAGGAACGGGCTACGACGGCGGCGTAGAAGACAGGACGCCCCAGCTCCCGCTTGCGGACCATCTTGTAGTATTCACTGAACACGTTGGCCATATAGGCTCCGCCACGCAATGAAGCGTAAATGATATCGGGGACGAACCCGTCGTCGACATACATCGTATGAACCAGCTTCAATGCGCTGTCACGGATCGTATCGGAACTGATGAACTCTTTCTTCATGGGACGGAGCCTCGCTTCTTGTCGGATATGTCGTTCAGTCTACTCTGCTACTGTCAGGATTTCAACACCATCTTTCGTGATGGCAACGGTATGCTCGAAATGAGCCGAAGGCTTGCCGTCGGCTGTCACTACGGTCCAGCCATCGTCAAGATCGCGGATATTCTTCGTGCCGAGGTTGATCATCGGTTCGATGGCGATCACCATCCCCGGACGGAGACGCGGGTTGGAGGACAACGGATTCACATAGTTCGGAATCTCCGGCTCTTCATGGACGGCTAGCCCCACTCCATGCCCGCAATAGTCTCGGACTACTCCGAACCCGTTCCTGTCGGCATGCTTGAAGACAGCCGCCCCGACATCATGGACCCTCGCACCCGGTTTTCCCGCCGCTTCTATTCCGAGGCCAAGGCATTCCCGGGTCACCTTGCACAGCTTCTCGCATTCGGGTGTCGTCGTCCCGCCGATGATGTAAGTTCTGGCGCTATCGCTGAAATAGCCGCCGAGGTTGATACCCAAGTCGATACCGACGATATCGCCGGTCTGCACGACACGGTGCCGGCTAGGAATGCCATGGATCACTTCCTCATTGACGGAAATGCATGTCGCAGCAGGAAATCCCATATAATTGAGGAACGCGGGAACACCCTTGTGCTTGACGATGAAATCATGGCAGTGCCTATCTATGTCCCGGGTCGTCATACCCGGTTCAAGCCATCCGTCCAACGAATCAAGCAACCGGGCCAGCAAGTGGCAGGACTCCCTGATGCCATCGATCTGCTCCGGCGTTTTCAACTGTATCATTTGTTGCGCTCCTCATCTTGCAAAAACCTTTGCATCGAGTCCAGGATGCCATTGATGAACTTGTAGTTCACTTCGCTGCTGAAATCCTGGGACAGTTTCACCGCCTCGTCGATGACGATGTGCGGATGAATGTCCTTCGCATAGAGCAACGAAAAAACGCTCATGCGAAGAATATTGCGATCTACGATATCGATCCGGTCAAGCGGACGGTTCGTGGAGAACTTTGCGATCATTTCATCGATTTCTTGAAGATGCTCCAACGTACCACAAACAAGATACTTGGCGAAGATCACGACTTCCTGTTCCAATGCCGCCTGCTCTTCATCAGTCAATGCAGGAAAGGACTCCGGAACGGACGCCGCCCCAAGTTCATTGTTGAAATCCATCGCATACAGCGTCTGCAACGCGATCTCTCTTGCTCTATGTCTTGATTTCATGATCGACTCCCTTGGATGACTCTACCATCAAGTATCCGTTTCCGATGGCTTTTTTCGAGCGACAAGACCCGCGCGACAAACGCGCGGGTCTTGGACGGGACCACATTCGGAAACACTCCCGCTCAATGGCGGCGACTCATTTATACAGAATCTTGATCAACGCCTGCTTGCGCAAATCGGCGAGGATGTCGTTGATCGCCTTGTTCATGTCTGTCTGCTGATTCTGATAGATCAGCCCCTCCGTGATATACTGACGAACCGTGACAGTCGTATTCGGATTGATCGGATCGTCCAGATCCAGAACCTTGAAGTCGTTGTGCGCATGGACCTTGAGGATATGGTAGCCGGAATTCGATTCAACGACCGAAGAAATCTTGCCGACCTCAGTGTCGAACGCCGTATTGAAGAACGCATCGCCCAGCAACTGCTTCGTGGACGTATCGTCCATGGTCAGCCAGCCGATATCTCCGCCGATGTTCTTGCTCGCAGTATCCTGCGAATACTGCTGGACAGCCTTCTCGAAGGTAATCTTTCCTGCATTGATGTCATTGACGATCGATTCAGCCAAAGCCTTGTTCTCAGCATTCTTTGCATCCGCACCATCGCCGGTAGCGTACGGAATGAAGATATGGCTCAGCTTGACGTTCTCGGGATTGACGAACTGGGCTTTGTTCTGGCGATAGAAGGACTTGACTTCTGATTCAGAGGGCTGACGAACATCCGTCAGGACATTCGGCCGAGCCTTCGAGAGATAGCCGCTGACCAGCAACTGCTCCCGAATCCCCTGCTTCAGTTCATCCATGCCGCCATAATAGGTGTTGACGAGGTTTTCGAATTCCGCGTCAGACAGTTTGCGACCGATCTGTTCCTGTTCAAGCTGCGCTCTCCAGGATGTCTGGTATTGGCTGACCTGGGAATCGGTGATCACGACACCATCACGCGCAGCGCCCTGACGCCACAGCTCGTTGTTGATCAGGACATTGAGAACCGACAAGGGATCGACCGACGAAGGGTCCCCGCCCTGCGCCTGAATCGCCGCTTTCTGTTGGGTGACAGCCTGGTTGAGCTCCTCGGTGGTAATGACGGTATTCTTCGTCAGATTGACCGTAGCCGCCGGAGAACTGATGATCGCGGAAAACGCAAGCCCCCCTGCGCACAGGAGAACGAGCAGGACGACGAAACTACGGGAAAGAAACTGTTTCATGGAAAAACTCCTTGATTAGGAAATGTGCAGCCGTTTTCCGACGGCATGAGCATAGTCCTGGTTCTTGAGTATATCGGAAGTCTTGAGGTACATTCCTTCGGACTCCATCGCATGCATCAAGCTGTGCAGCGTCTTGCCAGAACGGATGCCGCCGTTCGTGATGAACGCCATGCATCGCTTACCCGAAATGGTGCCAGCCTGCTTCAGGAATCTGGAAACCGGCTCGGGAATTTTCCCACCCCAAGAAGAAACGCTCTCGGTACCGACGACGATGTAGTCGTAGTACGAAATGATCTTGCCACCCTCCAACCGTATATCAAAGACATCGACAGTATGTCCCTGAGATCCGATCCCTTTGGCAAGCGCTCCTGCGATTTCCTTCAGTTTCTGGCTGGAGGAACCTCTTCCACAATACAGAACGCAGACTCTCATCGGCAACCTCTACTAACAAGGACCGACCGCAGAGCGAAGGTGCGGCCGGAACCTACGTGCATATTCGGTGTATGGAAGACAATCAGGCGTTGCTGGAACTCCACCAGTCCTCCACCTGCTGCACCTGTTCGGTCTGAACAGAGTCGAGCAAGGAATCCTGGGATGGGCTCTTGTTGACAAGCGCCACGATCAGCGCCAGCACCATGAAAGCCGCCCCCATTATCGCGGTCGCCCTAGTGACGACGCTACTGGCGCGGGAGCCGAACGTCGACTCGCTGCCTCCACCGAAGATACCGCCGAGACCTGAGCTCTCCTCATCCTGGATAGCCACGATGAAAATCAGCAACAGGCTCACGATCACGAACAATACCAACAAGATAATACTCAACACACCCATTTGTCTACTCCAGATACTTACTTATCGAAAGTCACGATGGGGACGAACTGCTCCAGCGTCAGGGAGGCTCCGCCGACCAACGCACCGTCAATATGTTCCTTGGCCATCAGAGCCTTCACATTGCCGGGTTTCACTGAACCACCATACTGTATAATCAGCTCTTCTGCAACACCTTTGCCATAGAGTTTCGCGACAAGACCGCGAATAAAAGCATGCGCGGCATCAGCGTCCTCGGGAGTAGCGGTCATTCCGGTTCCGATCGCCCAGACCGGCTCATATGCAATCGTGATGTGAACCATGTCCGAAGCCACGACACCTTTCAGCCCTTCCTCGACTTGACGAGTCAGAACCTCCTCGAGCCGCCCGCCCTGGCGTTCCTCAAGCGTCTCGCCGACGCACAGGACCACATCCATCCCTTGTTCGATGGCCAGACGAACCTTCGCATTGATGAACGCATCGGTTTCACCATAGTACGCACGGCGTTCGCTATGGCCGAGGATCACCGTGGCAACGCCAAGATCCTTCAGCATTTCCGCCGAGACTTCGCCAGTGTAGGCTCCGCTGAGATGATCGCTCATATTCTGGGCCGCAACGATGATATCGCTCCCCTTCACCGCTTCGAGGACCGCGGGGATCGTCACGAACGGAGGAGCGATCATCACCTTGGCGGAACACCCCTTGAGAGCCTTCGCCAACGAAGCCGCATAAGCGGCTCCGGCCGACGGAGTCATGTTCATCTTCCAGTTTCCTGCGATATAAGTTTTTCTCATGCTATTTCTCCAAAGCCTTGATGCCGGGCAGTTCCTTGCCCTCGAGGAATTCGAGCGATGCTCCGCCGCCGGTAGAAACATGCGAAATCTTATCGGCAAGATGGAACTTGTTGATCGCCGCGACGCTATCGCCACCGCCGACAACGGTGGTACCCTTGCACTCGGCCATGGCCTGGGCGACCGCCATCGTCCCCTTCGCGAACGCATCGAACTCGAATACGCCCATGGGACCGTTCCATACAACGCTCTTTGCGCCGGCAATCGCCTTGACGATCAAAGCCACAGTCTTGGGGCCGATATCCATTCCGATCAGATCCGCCGGAATATCGACACCGTCAACATACACAGGGGTCGCATTTTCACTGAATTCCGTCGCACATTCATGGTCGACGGGTAGAATCACCTGAACCCCCTTCTCTGCGGCCTTTTTCAAAAACGCCGCAGCGACATCGAGATAATCATTTTCCACGAGGCTCTTGCCGATTTCGTGCCCCTGCACCTTGTCGAACGTGTACGCCATGCCGCCGCCGATGACGATCGTATCGCACGTCCTGACCAGCGATTCAAGAACGCTGATCTTTGAAGAGACCTTGGACCCACCGATGATCGCGACGAATGGTTTCTCAGGATGTTCGAGCAGCGGAGCCATGAACTTGACTTCCTTCTCGATCAGGAACCCGGCATATGCGGGAAGATAGTGGGCGACACCCTCCGTCGAGGCATGGGCGCGATGGGCGGTTCCGAACGCATCGTTGACATACAGATCGCCGTAAGACGCAAGCGTCTTCGCAAAAGCGGGGTCGTTGGCCTCTTCTTCCTTGTAGAAGCGGACGTTCTCAAGAAGGAGAACTTCACCGGGCTTGAGTGCATCGACTTCGGCGAGAACCTCAGGACCGATCACGTCGGGTGCGAGCTTCACAGGTTTTCCAAGCAGTTCGCTGAACTTCGCGGCGATCGGCTTCATGCTGAAGTCGGGATTCTTCTGCCCTTTCGGACGACCGAAATGGGACATGACCACAAGGCTTGCACCCTGCGACAGAATATAGTTGATCGTCGGCAACGCCGCGACGATCCGGGTATCGTCGGTGACGACACCGTCCTTCAAAGGAACGTTGAAATCAACACGGATCAAGACTCTTTTGCCTTTGAGGTCCGCATCCTTGACGGTATTGAGCTGCATAAAACCCTCCTGGGGGAAAAAAAAGCCTGCCGGAACGGCAGGCTCGAGATTTCCGAGCGTTAAGCCGGATTTCTATCGAGAAGTGGCTACGGATTACCCGTTGACCTTCTTCATATGAGCGATCAGATCGAGGACTTTATTGGAGTATCCGATCTCATTGTCGTACCAAGCGACGACCTTCACGAATGTGTCGGTCAGCGCGATACCGGCCTTCGCGTCGAAAATCGAGGTCCTGGCATCGCCGAGGAAATCGGAAGAAACGACAGCGTCCTCGGTATAACCGAGAATACCCTTCAGTTCGCCTTCGGAAGCCGCTTTCATCGCAGCGCAAATCTCATCGTACTTCGCTGGCTTGGCGAGATTGACTGTCAAGTCGACGACGGAAACATCAAGGGTAGGGACACGCATCGACATGCCGGTAAGCTTGCCGTTAAGAGAAGGAATGACCTTGCCGACAGCCTTCGCGGCGCCGGTCGAGGAAGGAATGATATTGCCGGATGCGGCTCTGCCGCCTCTCCAGTCCTTCATGGAAGGACCATCGACGGTCTTCTGGGTGGCGGTGGTGGAATGGACGGTGGTCATCAGGCCATCGACAATTCCGAACTTGTCGTTCAACACCTTGGCGACGGGAGCGAGACAGTTCGTGGTGCAGGAAGCGTTGGAGACGAACTGGGTCCCCTTCTTGTAGGTGTTCTCATTCACACCGCAGACGAACATCGGAGTGTCGTCCTTGGAAGGAGCGGACATGACGACGTACTTGGCGCCGGCGTTGATATGCGCCTGAGCCTTCTCCTTGGTAAGGAACAAGCCGGTGGATTCCACGACGTACTCGGCGCCGACTGCATCCCAGGCCAGTTCGTTCGGATCCTTGCATGCGGTTACGCGGATTTTCTTGCCGTTGACGATCAGCAGGGACTTCTCCATATCCACGTCGATCGTTCCATCGAACTGCCCATGCATCGTATCGTACTTGAGCATATAGGCCAGATAGTCGACAGGGCAAAGATCATTGATTCCTACTACTTCGAACTCCGGGCGATTCACTGCAGCGCGGAACACGAAGCGACCAATTCTTCCAAAACCGTTAATACCAATTTTCATGGAATAATTCCTCCGTACCTTGTTTGGTAGTATGTATCGATAACAATATAACGAAATCAAGAAAGAGGGTCAACGAAACGGGCCGAGAGAACTTTTTTTTTCACCGGGAAGAAGCGCACGGCTACGTCATTCAGGTTGCTTGCGAATGATCCTGACTCGGTTGATCTTGTGGCCGTCGATGTCCTCGACGATGAACACCGCCTCGGAATCCTCCACCTGTTCCTTGACGGCCGGTATGCGACCGAACAACTCGAACACATAACCACCGAGCGTCTCGAAGTCATCTTCCGGCAGATGAAGCCCAACGGTGGAATTGATTTCATCGATCGGGGTCCTGGCCTCGCATAGAAACTCCCCATCCTGCAATTCGCTGATATCCTCGGCTTCATCCTCGTCGAATTCATCTTGGATTTCACCGACGATCACCTCAAGGATATCCTCCATGCAGATGATACCGGACACACCTCCGTACTCGTCGATAGCTACGGCGATATGCACTTTCCGGAGCTTAAATTCACGTAGCAAGTCGTCAAGATGCTTGCTCTCCGGAACGAAATACGCCTTGCGCATCAGTTGCCTGACATCGAAATTGTCTTCGATATCAGGTCGGAGCAAATCCTTCGCATACAGGATTCCGATCACGTTGTCGATCGTGTCATCGTATACCGGGTACCGGGAATACCCCTGTTCGCCGATGATGCCGTAGAACTCGTCCAAACTGATGTCCACTGGAATGAACTGCACGTCGATGCGAGGAACCATGACCTCCTTGACGGTCTTTTCTTCGAGTTCCCCGATGCCCTCGATCATATCCCTACGTTCTTCGATCTCCGCTTGTTGGACTTGCTCGGACTGTTCGTCCCTGTCCTTTTTTTTCGTTCCAAACAACGACTTTAGGTTCAGACTCAACTTCCACTACCCCCGCAATCGGATGAGAATCTGTTCCTGCCGCATGAGCATCGGCTCGGACAAATCATTCGTCGCATGATCTTCACCCAGCAGGTGAAGCACACCATGGACGAGCAGTCGGTACAGTTCTTCATCTTCTGATACACTAAAATAATCGGCATTTCTTTTCAAGGAGTCGAGGCTGATTACCATGTCGCCGAGCAACGTTCCCTCGAACTTCCCTTCTTCTTTTCCGCCATCCGTCGCATAGTCATTTTCCAACGGCACATCCGGCCAGTCGAAATCGACGCCGTCGCCGGAGGCATCGGACTGTACGAAAGACAGGATGTCGGTGCTTTCGTCCCGGCCCCTCCACTGCCTGTTCAACTCCCGAATCCGATCGTCGGAAACGAACGAACATGAGAACTCGACATTCTCTACACCGAGATCGGACAGTATGGCATTCAGCCTGCCTCTGACCATTTCTTCCGGCGCACGCTCCGCGAAACCGGGATCATCATATTCTATGTCGATGACGTTCATACCTTCGAGAGCCTCCCTGACTTCGTGTCAATTCCCCGGCGACGGAACCGACTGTCCCTGCTCGCCGGCATTCTCATCCGGATATTCGATCCGCTGATGGTCCCTCCCAACCAATGTCCTGACGAACGAAACCGTGATATCCTCCAGATCGGTCAATGAAAGCCTGGATCCGTCAAGCTGATGCCGGTCAATTTTGCCCATGATGATCTGGTGAATCAGCTTCTGATATTTCATCGCCGTCGGCCGTTTGATCGTCCTAGTGGCGGCCTCGACGCAATCGCTGAGCATCACGATCGCAGCCTCAGGAGACGAAGGAGGAGTTCCGTTGTAGGAAAAATCCTCTTTGTTGACTTCCACATCCCGGTCGCTGGCGGCGGCCTCCTGCTTCGCCTCATTGTAGAAATACAAGATTACATCGTTGCCATGATGCTCTCCGATGATGTCGAGCACTTCCTGAGGCAACCCTGCGTCACGACCCTTCTCCATACCGAGCTTCACATGGCTCTTGATGATCGCCGCCGACAAGGATGGCTTCAACTCGTTATGCTTGTTATCGCCGTTTTGGTTCTCTATGAAGTATTCGGGGTGATCGGCTTTTCCGATGTCGTGGTACAGCCCTCCTACCCGGGCAAGCAACGCATTCGCTCCGATCGTCTGCGCAGCCGCATAGGAAAGATCGGCGACCACCCTGCTATGATTGTACGTTCCCTGCGCCACCTGGCTGAGTCTGGTCAGCACAGGACTGTCCGCATACGCCAGCTCATGAAGGCGAAACGCCGTGGGAAGATTTAGCAGGACCTCGACGACCGGCAACAGGACCGATACTACGATGAAAGAGCCCGACACATTGATGATCGATCCGACGACCAGTAGCCAGATTCCATCGAACGAATAGCCGAGCAACAGATTCGAGACAACAGTAACGAAGGCGCAGGACAGAGACGAGAAGAACCATTGATAGACCATGTCGAGCCGCCTGCTGACGAACTTGATGAAATAGATACAACAGCCGGCCTCGACCATGATGTAGAAAAATGTCATGGAATTGCTGTCGGGAAGCAGTGTTGCATATGCGGCGACCAGAAACGCGGCGACCAGACCGAGCCGCTTGCGACCGGTGACCATCGCGATGAAAATCGGTGCGATCAGCACGGGCAGGTACGGATCCAGTGTCGGGACCACAAGATTGCGAGAAAACCGGACGACGATATACGAGGCGATCCCGCAGATGAGGGTCGCCACCAGCAGAAGGACCAGGTATTGGTCCTGACGCTTCGTGTTCGGCAGATAATTCTTGAATACCACCAAGGCGCAGATCGTGCAGATTACTACAAAAAACAGGCGGCCAAGCTGCTCCAAGAATGTATACTGCATCGAGTTCGTATCAAGATATTGAAGAATCTTCAACGCCTGGGCAGTCACCACGGTGTCCTTCTGCAGGATATACGTTCCTTTGGAGACAGTCACGGTCACAGGATTTACGGAGTCGGCGACCGCCTCACGTCGTTGCATCGTCGTCAGTTCGTCATATTCCACGTTCGGAGTGGAAAGCAGGCGCAGCGCCTGTGTCAGCAACTCAGGCTGGAAGTTCGAGAACGAATCGTCATAGTTGCTCAGCCAGCGCAACATCACCCGATCAAGGCCTCCACCGGTGAGAGCCATCGCCACCTTCACCGTCCGAGGTGTCCGAAAAGGTTCCAGATCTACGGTATTCTCCAGGAAGAAGGACCCATACCCTTGGGCGGATATCTTGTTCAGCTCTTCATTCGAATAGAGCCCGACCGACAATATTTCCCGGGAACTCTCACGGAGCAACCGCAGCATTTTTGTCCGTTCGTCGTAGGACAAGGCTGCCAATTGGGTCACGACAGAATCGGAATCGACCAAGCCGTCCGCTGTCAGCAGCGAAGCGATCTGCACTGGCACGGTCGGATCATCATCGATCTTCTCCACCAGGGCGATGAAACCGTCGATACGTTTCAGATTCCCAAGCGTCTTGTTCATGGAGAATGCAAAATACGGAAGGACATCATGGGTGGCGGCCGCGACCTTCGCTTGTGTGGCTTGATCGTCGACGAACGAAATCGATTTCCTTGCTATCACGTCTTCATCCGCCAGCTCTCCGACCTGATATTTACGAGAGAAAGCGTTCAAGGCATCTGAAGATTCGCTTGAAAGCGCGAGAGGCACGATCAATGCGCAGAGCATCGTCAACACGATCAGCGCATAAATCAGCACGTTCCGGGAAACTGGTCTCGTTTTTCTGTCTTCGGATATCAGATTCTTCTTTTTCATCTTGCCTGACGGCGCTCCTGTTGCACGCTATCTTCAGGGGAAACTTCTCGAAGCGCAGGTTCCCTGTCCTTGGCGTACGCATCAACAATCCTTCGGACGATTCTGCTTCTCACGACATCGACTGATGTGAATTTAATGAACGAAAGCCCATCGATGCCATGAAGTATCTGGGAGGCATGCACGAGACCGCTGTCCTTGCTCTTGGGCAGATCGATCTGCGATACGTCCCCGGTTATGATCGATATCGAGTTCTCTCCGATTCTCGTCAGGAACATTTGCATCTGCTCTTTCGTCGTATTCTGGGCTTCGTCCAGAATGATGCAGGCATTGTGGATCGACCGTCCACGCATATATGCGAGCGGAGCGATCTCGATGGCGCCGCTTTCTTCCATTCTCCGGATCACAGTCGGAGGAATCAGCCACTCCATCGCATCGTACAGCGGCCTCAGGTAAGGATTGAGCTTCTGCGAAAGATCTCCGGGAAGGAAGCCGAGGCTCTCCCCAGCCTCAACGACAGGTCTGGTCAGAACCAACTTCTGCTTTTTCCCGGATAGAATCAGAGAAAGCGCATATGCGATGGCCAGGAACGTCTTGCCAGTCCCCGCAGGACCGATGCCGAAGACAATCTGATTCAACCGCATTGCCTCGATGTATTGGCGTTGCCTCGAACTTTTCGGATATACGCTTTTGCCTGATACCGTTATCATCGTTTCCGAGAGCGCAGATGCCCGGTCGCCGCTTTCTACGGCATCGTCCCGACGCCCGGAAAGCACATCGTCGATGGACGGTAGGCTCCTGACCGCCTGATATTCCATGAAGATCTCCGGTTCGGTGATATCCTGTCCGCGGGCTGCCAACGTCATCAAGCGCCTGAGCAAGGCAGAGAAACATTTGGCTGTCTCCCCCTCCGGGCCCGAGAACTCCATGCGGTTGCCTTTGACAAAGAGCTCGAAACCCAGCAACATCTCCAGATACGGGATATTCCGGTCATTGATCCCGCATACGGCGCGCATCAGGTCCTCAGATTCAAATACTACGCTTCTACCCATCTATCTCTCAGGTTCCTTGCGACCAGACATCGTCTTGCCGGGTCCACGTTTCATCCACCTTCAACTCGGGGATTGTATTCCACTGGAGGAATATCGTGACTTTCGGCACCCATTGCCAGTCATGCCCAGATAATACAACGCTTCCGGTGTATTTGCAATGGAGGTCCCAGTCCTTCATGTAGTGGATCAGTTCCACCGAAACATCTTCCATATTGAACTGCGTATGTGTTCTTCCGGTTCCGAAGAAGTCCACGGAACGCATCAGATCCTCGAACATAGCCTGCCAGCTGAACGTATCGCCGTCGTAATAGCTGAAGAAACCATTGTTGGTAGAAGTAAGCCCGATACTGAGGGAAAGGAATTCTGCGATCGAGAAATTGACTTTCGCGGTCAGGGACAGGCTGGAGGAGTATCGATCCTGGAAGTCGAAATACAAATCGGAAGACAGCGAGAATCCGAGCTTGATCCTTCGTTTCCACCAGGAGAACGTCAGGCCATCGATATTGGTCTCAAGGTCGAAGGAACTGAGCGAAAGGGATGCGGCAGGACCTTCGAACGTGAAGGACAGTTTCGCGATCGACGACGTATCTTTCGGATTGCGTTTGAATGCGACTGACGAAACCAAACTGTTGAAATAATTGTCGCCTGACGTCGACGTAGCCACGAAGTCGATCGATTGTTTCGCTTCCAGCCGATTTCCGAACGCCTTCAAAGCGAAATAGCCGTTGAGCGTAAAAGGGGCCCAGAAAGAACCGTCAGGATCATACGAAGCGGTCTGATACGTACCGGTGAAACTTGTGGAGATCATGCCTTGCTCATATCCTATCACCGCGGTAATCAAATCCTTTTGCAGATTTCCATTTCCATCGTCGACGAATTTGAAGGAGAAATTCGTTCTCCAACCGCCGTAGCGCCAAGCCAAAGCGGGCAGCAGGGAGAAACGAAGCGGCGGAAGCGTCCCGGTCAGGGATGCGGTGAACGTGCCGGCAGAGGTATCAAACGATTTGGTCAATGCCAATTGATGTGTGGTCACAAAATCACTGTCCCAAGATGCCCATTGCTCGATAATTTCAGGGTCCACGGAATCTCTTTCAACTTTTTTATAGTTATACAGTTTCGTGACAAGCGTATATTTCAGTCCGAGCAACGGGATTTCCGCGACAGTGCTGGATGTCAGCTGCAGCTGTGTCGATGCATAGTTGTCGTTATCCTCTTCTTCGGAAATCGTCAATGCAGGAGCCAACTTCTGCGAGAATTTGAACCAATAAGGAGCGATGCTTCCCTCCAGAATCAACGATCCTTTTGTCGCCGCATACAAAGTCTGTGGCCCGAGCATATTGTTTTCGTCAGTTGAAGAAGCATACTGATTCTTAAGAGTCTGATCGAGCGTATATCCGAGAGACAGCAAATGCATTCCCGTCGAAGCACTTTTCGCACTCCTATCGGAAACGGATTCAGCACGATACATATCCGGCAGGATTTCATCCGTAGTCTGTTCATCCGTAGTCTGTTCATCCGTAGTCTGTTCATCCGTAGTCTGTTCATCCGTAGTCTGTTCGTCGTTCGAAACGCTTGCCGAAACATCACCGACAGCCACATCTTCGGATTCCGAACCGGCAGATTGCCTGATGCGCTCGAGTTCAATCTCAAGGTCAGAACCTGCTCTAGCTTTCGACGTCACCCGAGCAGAAGCTTCTTTCTTTACCGAAAAAAGCGTGCCGGCCATGGCCGCAGTCAAATTAGGCAACGTCAAGGAAGATATCTTATATGAATTCGTCGAAGAGGAGTCCCATTGGAACGTGGCGATCGCATCCAGCTTTGAAATTTCAAGTTTCGTAATATATGGAGAAGCGACACCCTTTGGAAATGTGAATTTCCCACCAGCTTTCCACGTATATGACGTTATATCGCTTCTGTAGTCGGTCGGAAATTCCTGGCTGGAACCGAACAACGCATCGAGGGAAAACGAGGTCAGCCGGTTTCCGTAGATCCGCATGACGCCGGGATCAGAATACAGCGGCATCGATAACGAGAAATCGACGATATCGGTATCGATATCAGTGGACAAACTTCCAAGATACCGGAACGTCGGGTGGTAATATCCGCTCGAGGTCGTCGTACCGGGAGAAAACGCAACGCCTCCCCCCGCATCGATAACGATTTTCTTTTTCAACAACGCAGTAGATGAATCGAAACCAACGAAAACGCCTGCATTCTGATACGCGTCGGCCATCAGTGCCAGGTAGGAACCGGTTTCGTCCGCCCAGGAAGCAAGTCCGTCCTCGGTTCCGTCGGAGGAAGCGGCAGTATAGATTAGGCCGGATTTCGCACGAGGACCGTCTGTCTTCGTGGAGAGCAAGGATGAAAAACTGCTTTGGTCAGACGCCTTGATCTTCGGATACGATCCATACACTTCATAGGTAGTGCTCAGGAACATGCCTCGATCGCTAGCAAATCCGAAAGCGGGGTTGAATACCATCGTCGAACCTGGATAGAAAAAAAATGGAACCCAGAGCACAGGAACACGACCGATCGAAAGATATGCATTGTCGACGAACATGTCTCCGTCGGGAAGTATCGCCATCGACCGAGCGGTAATGCTGGAATATGCCGTATCAGGGTTTGTCGTCACGTACCCTTCCCGGATCTGTACTCCGCCGGAAGAGCCGCGATAATCGATTTGCGTTCCTCTGGTGAAAAAGTCGACAGCCTCGTCCTCGCTATTGGTACGGCTCGTCGTAAGTGTCCCGCCAGATACGGAAATATTCCCGCTTTTCCATTCGAGACTGACGATATCGCCATTCACCTCCTGCACTGCCGAGGATTCCGAACTATCCTTGAACGAAACATGGCCCATCGCAGTCAACCTGGAATTGGCGAGATCGATCGTCATCCTGCCCGCCGTTAGTTCTTTCGTCGCTCCATCTCCATTGCCGGGTGTAAACCGAACGGTCACATTCCCCTCAAGCACGACCAGATCCGAGTCGCTTCCGGCGCTCATCATCCGCTGGGCATCGATGATCTCCAGGTCATAAGCACTTTCTTGATCGGCTTGTCCGGAAAGTGAACCGTCATCCTCCGACAACGAAAGTTCCTGCGACGCGAACCCGTGATAGGAAAACAGCCGTTCCCGAAGCTGATCCACAGTCCCTGATACGTCAAGTCCCCTGAGGGCGCACATCGACTGAAGTTCTTCCTGCGACGCATAGGCGATGGACTCGGAAAGCAGCAATGCGACTGAATCGGAACCGCCAGCGCTTTCGATCGCATCCGCAGGATACACTGAGAACGCCCCATACCAACACAGGAGCATGGAAACGAGGAGAATCCGCACGATCGGAAATCGTTCCGACTTAATGGTCCCTTGATTTCTTATCATCCAGCACTTGTGCCAAATAATACCCCGTATGGCTATCTTTGCATAGTGCGACTTGTTCCGGAGTACCCGATGCGACCAACATTCCGCCGCCATCCCCGCCCTCGGGACCGAGATCGATCAGATAGTCAGCCTGCTTGATTACATCCAGGTTATGCTCAATCAAAATGACGGTATTTCCCGTGTCGACGAGCCGGTTGATCACCTCCATCAATTTCTTCACATCAGCAAAATGCAGTCCCGTCGTAGGTTCGTCCAAGACATACAGCGTCTTGCCCGTACTCCGCTTGGATAGCTCCAGGCTGAGCTTCACCCGCTGGGCCTCCCCTCCGCTCAGCGTCAGCGCGCTCTGCCCGAGCTTGATATAGTCCAGACCGACGGAAATGAGCGTATCGATCTTCCTCTTGATGGACGGGATGGCGCCAAAGAATTCCGAAGCCTCGGCCATAGTCATTTCCAGAACATCATGGATATTCTTCCCCTTATATCTGACCGCCAACGTCTCCTGGTTGAATCGTTTTCCATGACAGACATCGCATGTGACGAAGACGTCGGGAAGGAAATGCATCTCGATCTTCAGCGTCCCATCGCCCTGGCAGTTCTCGCAGCGGCCGCCGGGAACATTGAAGGAAAACCGGCTTGCTTTGTATCCGCGGGCCTTGCTTTCCGGCAACGAGGCGAACAGTTCTCTGATCGGCGTGAACGCTCCTACATAGGTCGCGGGATTGCTTCTTGGTGTCCGACCGATCGGACTTTGATCGATATTGATGACTTTGTCTATGTGCTCCATGCCCGCAATCGAGCTATACCCGTCGAAATCCTCCGACTGACGGTTCAAAACCCGTCTGACCGCTGGGAGCAGGACTTCGTTGAGCAACGTGCTCTTTCCGGAACCGGAGACTCCCGTCAGGACGATCAACTCGCCGAGGGGAAATTCGACATCCACATGCTGAAGATTGTTCTTGTAAGCACCTTTGAGGATGATAGAATGCCCGTTGCCTTTTCTACGCTTCGAAGGTACCGGGATGACCAGCTTGTGCGAAAGAAACTGTCCCGTGATGCTCTGAGGATTCAACTCGATCTCATCAGGGGTTCCCTGCGCCGTGATGTAGCCGCCATGGACGCCGGCGCCAGGTCCGAGATCCACGACATAGTCGGCTTCCCTGATCGTCGCCTCGTCATGTTCCACGACGATCAGCGTGTTGCCAAGATCCCTCAGATGCTTCAGCGTATCGATCAACTTCTGGTTGTCGCGCTGATGCAGACCGATCGACGGCTCGTCAAGAACATACAGCACGCCGCTCAACGCCGAACCAATCTGAGTCGCGAGGCGGATGCGCTGGGCCTCGCCGCCGCTCAACGTGGCCGACGAACGATCGAGAGTCAGATAGTCCAGTCCCACATCGGAGAGGAACCGCAGACGAGCCTTGATTTCCTTAAGTATCTGGAAACTGATTTCCTCCTCGGTCCGGGTCAAGGACAGGGAATCGAAGAATCCAATCGAAGTGCGCACGGACATGTTCGTCACTTCGACGATATTCTTACCGCCGACGAAGACTGTCAGAGCCTCGGGTCGCAACCGTGCTCCATGACATGCCTCGCAGGTTCGGGCCGTCTGGAACGTCTCCAGCCACATGCGTATCTGCATGGAGTTGGTTTCATACATCCTACGCTTCAGATCAGGAATGATTCCTGCGAACGGCTTTTCAACGTGGTATACCGTTCCTTTCTCCTCGTTTCGATATGCACGGGAAATTTTTTCCTGCGTCCCATAGAGAATGATGTCGATGATTTCATCCGACAGATCCGAGAATGGAGTATCCAGAGTAAAACCGTAGTGTTTCGCGAGAGATTCGAACATGGTACGGCCCCATGTCGCATCAGGATTTTGGGAAGCGATCGCACCTTGATTGAACGACTTGGATCTGTCAGGAATGATCTTCTCTGGATCGAATTCACTTTTGAATCCCAGCCCGTTGCATGAGGGGCAAGCCCCGAACGGATTGTTGAAGGAAAACAACCTCGGCTGCAATTCCGGGATCGTGATGCCGCAATGCGGGCAGCTGTTCCGTTCGCTATATATCTCATTGTGTTCGATACCATGCTCATCGAACGACGCAATCTCGACCAGGCCGTTGGTCATGTCGATCGCGGTTTCTATGCTGTCCGCCAGGCGCTGACGACTGTCAGGATGGAGCATCAGACGGTCTACGACGACCTCGATCGTATGCTTGAACTGCTTGTCCAAAGAAATCGGCTCGTCCAGGACGCGCATCTCCTTGTCGATCCTCACCCGCTGAAACCCTGCGTTCTTCGCATCCTCGAGAACCTTCTTGTGTTCCCCCTTTCTTCCGAGCACCACCGGAGCCAACACCATCATCCGGGAATCGACTGGAAGCTGATATACCGCATCGATGATCTGGTCGATGCTTTGCTCGCTGATCTCACGACCGCACTGCGGGCAATGGGGCTTGCCAATCCGGGCCCAGAGCAACCGATAGTAGTCGTAGATCTCCGTAATCGTCCCGACGATGGATCTCGGATTCCTGTGGGTGGATTTCTGCTCGATCGCGATGGCCGGCGACAGCCCCTCCATGTAGTCTACATCCGGTTTTTCCAATCTCCCGAGAAACTGGCGTGCGTAGGCGGAAAGACTTTCCACATACCTGCGCTGCCCTTCGGCGAAGATCGTATCGAATGCCAGAGAACTCTTCCCTGATCCGCTCAACCCAGATATGACGATCAACTGATCCTTATCCAGATCCAGGTCGATGTTCTTCAGATTATGTTCTCTAGCACCTTTAATGATGAGCTTGTTCTGACGCATCAATGTCTCCTACATTTCTTCCAAGGCGGAGAACAACGCATCTTCAGCATCCTCCGAGGTCACCTCGGCGACCAGTTGCCCATGTTTGTACAAGAAAACCTTCCGTCCGATTCCGGTAATAGCGAGATCGGCGTGGGCTGCCTCCCCCGGACCGTTTACCTGGCAGCCCATGATCGCCACTGTCAGAGGCTTATCGATCTGCAGGAGCCGCTTCTCGACCCGAGCGAGCATTCCCTGGGAATCGAAACTATGCCGACCGCATCTCGGACAGCTGACGATACGAATCCCTCCGGTCTTCAGGTGCAGGGTGCGCAGCAGCTCACAAGAGGCCTGCACTTCCATCGCGATATCCCCTGTAATCGAAATTCTGATTGTGTCGCCGATACCCCGCTCCAGCAGCCGACCGAGCGTCCACGTGCTCCTGACGACGGAGGTGACCACTCCCCCCGCTTCCGTGACGCCGAGATGAATCGGATAATCGCATCGGTCGGCGAGGAGCAGATTCGCCTTGTACGTCGTATCGCAATCGGAAGCCTTCAAGGAGATCACCGTATCGGAGAAGCCCAATGCTTCGAACCATGACGCATACTCCAAAGCGGTATCCACCATGAGATTGACAGGGTCCTTCCCTTCCCGGGATTTCGGCAACGATCCGCTGTTCAATCCGATGCGGATCGCAGCTCCATGATCCTGGGCGCTTCTCACAACTTCGTCGACCTTCCATTTCGCTCCGATATTTCCCGGATTGATTCTGATTTTCTGTGCCCCGCAATCCAGCGCCGCCAACGCCATACGATAGTCGAAGTGGATATCGGCGACGACCGGCATGGGACTTCTTTCGCAAATCAGGGAGAACACGGCATGATCGTCGTCCGACGGATACGAAAACCTAATGATATCGCAGCCCATTGCTTTCAATGCGCTCAGTTCCCGCAACAATTCCTCGACCGCAGCGATATCTCCTGCTACTGGCATTGCCCGATCCCACATCGTCTGTACCAGGACCGGAGATCCGGCGCCCACCATCCTGTCGCCGATTTTCACTTGTCTGGATCTGCGCATAGATATTTCTCCTTCGTTTCCCATCGCGACTAAGATGTCCGCCGCATCCGTCGTCTCTCCGCCCCGCCACTATACTACAATGCGGGATAAATGGAAAGTGCATAGTAAACATATGTTAAGCGGAATTTTGTTTTTTCTAGATAATTCAGTCCCTGCAAATGCAGTACATGTTTCTTTTTTCCTCGATAATCTGAAACAATGCCTGTGCTACAGGAGTTCCGAATGTACCCTATACATGATCTTGACGACTACTTGCGGCGCCGTGCTGAGATTGGACGACTCTTCGATTTCTATCGGCTTGTGGATCCGGAAACACATCTGATCTATGATTTCAAACATGGAGAACTCATTCAGGCTGACGATCCCAGTTGCCATGCCATCTGGCAACGGGATGAGCCGTGCAAGAACTGCACATCCTTGCGTGCGAAAATTGAGAACCGGACGATCGTCAAACTAGAGTGCAACGCATATCACTTTTTTCTCATCTATTCACTTCCTATCGACATTTTCGACAAATCATTCGTGATGGAATTGATCAAGGACGTCGACGACAGCCTGATGGTCAACGCGGGATGCGCCCCGGATAATACGAACATCATGAACCTCGTCAGCGAAATGAACATTGCAATCCTCACCGATCCGTTCACCGGACTGTTCAACAAGAAGTTTTTTCTCACCGATGTTCCCGCGACAATCGGACAATCGCGGAAAAACGGATCGCCGTACTGCGGAGCGGTATTCGACATAGATAGATTCAAGCATGTGAACGACTCGTTCGGACACTTGATCGGAGACACTGTCATCATGTTCATCGCCGAACTGTTCAAAGAGACGGAGAAGACCGCTCCGATAAAAGCCTTCCGCATAGGCGGAGACGAATTCTATATCGGTTTCAGCGGCCTGCATTTTCTCGAAGCGGAACGTATCTGTAATTCAATACGAGAGAGGGTCGCAAACCATCGATTCGGTTCAGGCGGCGACCAGAGCTTCTCCGTAACGATCAGCTATGGTCTGGAAGAATATGACTTTGCTTCGGCGCCGTCGATCCGATCCTATCTGGATGAAATCGACAAAAAGATGTACGAAGCGAAGAACCAGTTCTGGAAACATCATGGCATAGGACCAACTTCCGACTTCTGAATCCCCATCAAACGACGGCAACTCACAGAACCGCCCCGAACCTGAAAACGACCTATAGTCCAGTCCAAGCCTTCTGCAAAAAAAAGTGCCTCCGGGCTGTCTGGACCCGGAGGCGTGTGCGTTCATTTTTTGGAGTGTTTGTCTTTACAGATATTAGCAATGGACAATTGTCATCAGAATACCGCCACCCCCTTTCCAAGTTCCTGACAGGCTACCAATGCGGGCGCATCGGGCATTTCCTGACAGATCAGACCTTGGTCGTCGTATAGTACAGCGCCATCGGAGACGCACCTGGAGACCCAATCGCGCATCCATGCGCCGTCTCCCCAGCCGTATGAACCGAACAACGCAAGCTTCCGACCCTTCAGAGAAGGTTCAAGAGCGGTGAAGAACGGTTCGAAATCTGCTTCCTCAAGGACCTCGTCACCCATTGCGGGACAACCGAGGACAAGGACATCGCCCTCCAAAGCCTGAGCAGTACTTGCTTCAGTCACCGGCAGCAACTTTACGGACGCACCGGCTTCCTTCGCACCATCCATGATGGCTTCGGCCATAGCCTGGGTGTTGCCAGTCAGACTATGATAAACGATGACGACTGTATTCATCATGCATCTCCTCTCTCATAACAAGATATGTATCAAGCTATCTCCTTCAATATCTCTTCAAAGGAGAGTCCCGATTCAATCAAACCTCGGACCCGTAGGCGACAGCGGTCATACCAATCGAATAGCTTCACCGCCTCCTTCTCGTCCGAATACACTTTCCAATACCGGCAGAGCTTATAGCCCTTTCCACCACGCCTTTCAAATTCCAGCACGTCCTGTAGCGGATAGCCGAGGAACACGCCGATCTCATGGGGAACGGTCATAGTCTTCCTGTATCGTTCCAACAACGCATCTACCATCGAATCCATTCCCGATGCAACGTCATATCCCTTGCCGACGAGAAAACCAAGCACGCCTGGAGCTCCCAGAAAGGCTGCGAGCATCCAACGATGATAGATGAACAAGGTCACATGATGCTCGCATCGGCATACTTCTCGTAGCACACATCCCTGCCGCAACAGTTTTCGTCGTAGCGCATCCAATGCGTCGTCAACAGAATCCCGATCATATTCGCAACACGAAATGATCGAAGCAGGTTTCGCCTTGCCGAGCACCGTTGCGCAATGGACAAGAATCAGTTTTTCAAGCCTGTGCATACAAATGACCCTACATGCAAAAATTTGTTAGTAATATCTAACACATTTATAATATCCCAACCCTTCCTACTGCGTCAATAGGAATTGAAAATTATTAATGAAAAAATTGACTAATAGCATATATATTATTGTAATATCAATAAATACTGTGAAAAATTTATACAAATCAGAAACTAGGCGCACCAGAGAACCACGAGCTATTTCCTGTGATTTGGTTTGATATTTTGTTAGTTTATATTAACAATAAACAAATCCTAAGAATACTCACAAACCATCAAAGGGAACCATCGACAGTACGTACGCACGGCAGTTCATATCATTTTTACGATTTTATATCGTTTTTTATAGTTTTTTTCAATTTAAATTGACCGTTCGTGCATTTGGCCCTATAGTGTAATTACGTTGGTTGGGCTGGAAATCAGAATCCGACTCCGACACATGGTTGCAAACCGTGTTGAATGCGTCGGCTGAAAATCGGCGGATACTTCTGGACTGTAAATCTAGAAGAAGAAACGCTTCGACTCCAAATCGGGGCGTTTTTTTATGGCTCAGTGCAAAATTTTAGAAAAAAAGAAATGTGTGTTAAGCCGACAGACATGTCACCGTTGCGGCAACTCGGGGAATTGGTAAGAAACAGTCATGGACATGTTCTTCCGCATATGCACGATATCCCGATCATCAAGCCGACCAATTTGCAACGGAGAATCCACGTCATGGATTTTCGTGACAGTCCTGGCGTTCGCATAGCAATATGAACAGTTGTACGGGCAGGTTCCGTAGGTGCCGATGTCGACGCTCGGCAAGCACCCGCAGCAGTTCCGCTGGCATGTATCCTTTTTCCTCTGAAAGATCTTTCCAGAAATGCGAGCAAGTAACCCTGAATCGATACAGGCTCCATGTTCGATTCCGAAACGCGACAGGTCGGCGGACTCCGCACAGGTTCTGACGGAAAACCCCCGTCTTTTCGCAATGTCGGAAAATGACTGCGCCAGATCAAGACACTCCCCCACAGTGGGTTCGCGAATGCCCAAACGCTTGCGAACCCGTTCCAGATGCCGATACATATCGAAGAAACTGATCATGCAAACATCCGCATACCCTTCCAACGCCGTACACAACTTCGCGAACATCCGCTTGTGGTATCCGACGGACAAGTCGTCGGTCATCAATATCGGGTCGTATCGCCACACCACTCGAACGGGACCGCACAGCAGTGACAGATCCCGGAACGACTCGATCCGCTCCTCCAATGGGGGAACTCCGGGTTCAATGGAAGCCGGATACCCCGTCAGCGTATATTGGAAACAGTATGCATAGCGATCAAAAGCGCTGAGGCATGGAATGAACGGACGCGGATTTTTCGTCCAGAACACGATGGCATCGACGGAGGACGGGGACAAATCCACGCGCGAGACATCATGATATGAATACGGATTCCTTACCAGAACATACTGTTCCTCGAATCTTTTCGCCAGCCACTTCGGGTATATTGCCGGCAAATCACACCGTCTGCTCGCACTAATGATCATAACACCTCACACCATACCCGCCGCATCGATCTTTCGCAAGTCGATTTGCAAAAAAGGCGATGGATCGAAAACGATCCATCGCCTTGACTATCGCTGTTGGCCGGAAACGTAATGACTACTGGAGCAACAGCAAGCAGAAAACCAAGGTAAAAAGAGCAACGGTTTCGATGATACCGATGACGATGAAATAGTTCGCCGTCCCTTTTCCTGTCTCTGCAAGCGCATCGCAAGCGCTGGCGGAACATCTGCCCTGCATCCATGCGGAAAGACCGATCGCCAACCCACCGAACACGCCGCTACCGAGGGCGAGCATGCCCGAAGCACCGGAAGCGACCGCACTGCGGATGAAATTCATCAGCAGGAACCCATAGATCGTCTGGGTAAGCGGAGCACCGGCGAATGCGACCATGATGAACGGAGCGGGCTTCCCGTTCGCATAGCACTTCTTCCACGCACCGACAGCAGCCTGAGAAGCGGCGCCGGCGCCAAGCCCGGACCCCAGAGCGGACAGACACAGTGCACAAGCCATTCCGATGTACGCAATACTATTCATTTTCTACTCCTTAGTTGTCTTGACCAACAACGTCATGATTCTTGTACCGTTTCTCTGAACGGATCATATGAAACGCCGGTCCACTCCATTCCGAGCTGGCCGGAGAATTCCAATAGGTTCAATCGCACCCCATGAACGACGACAGAAAGCAGTCCCATGACAAGGTTCAGTCCATGACCGATGGCGAGGACCAGGATCCCTGCCGGAAGCGCGAATCCATGCAACATCCCGCTCGCCATGTTGTTGAAACTCTGGGCGATAGCCAAGGAAGCCATGCCCACGGCGAACAGACGTATGTAGCTCATGATATTTGAAAAACAGCTGATCGTGTTCAGGAACGTCGTGAAGAAACCTCCGAGGCCGGATTTCAGTCCTTGCAGGAACGACACGCCGGGTCCCTGGCTTCCGAACACGCAGACGAGCAGGAATCCGACGCCGACCGCACCGAATATCATGGAGATATTCGTATGGGCTCCGACGACCAACTGCAAAACCATGAAATACAACGCAAGGATGTCGATCATCCATCCGACATCCGCGAAAGCGCTCAGATCCCTCTTGGGAATCTTGTGGATGACGTTGAGAACGCAAGCAAGCGAAAGTTGTACGGTGCCGATGATGAAGCAGAACTTCATCACGGCGTTCTGAGCGCTGACGGTATCTACTCCGAACAATTGCGGATAGTTGGAAATCTCAGGAATCACAAGCTTCTGAAGAAACGGCGCCGACTCAAGGATTACCTCGGAACCGAACCAAGTACCGGTCAGAGCCCCCCAGACCACCGTGGCGATGCTCAGCACATAAAGCAGGACCGTCAGGTTCGTAGCCTTGCGTTGCTTCACATGCAGACCTATGGCTACGGCAAGAAAGACCACGCCGTAGCCGGCATCTCCGATGATCATCGCGAAGAACAGGGTAAAGAACAGCAGAAACCACATGCTGATGTCGTTCTCACGATACCCGGGAACCGTGCCGAGGATATCGAACACCGGTTTGATGATCCCGACACCTTTCGGATACTTGATCAGCGTAGGCGGGTTATCATCTTCGGAAGGATCGTCGATCAGATATCCCCACCCGTTGTCGGCGGCAAGACGTCGGAACTCATCCGCCTTCGGTTCCGGAATGAACCCGGACACCCAGGAAATCTGATCTCCATCGCCCATCGCCGACGCCACTTCTTCGAACCGGGTACTTTGTTCGGTCCTTGAAAGACGCAAGGAATATGCATCGACATACCGCGCGCAGGAGGCGAACTCATCTTCGATATCCGACAAGCGTTTTCTGGCGTTGTTGATCCGAAGATCCAGCTCGGAAAGCCCATACTCCGGCAGTTCGAATCGGGTTGCGGAAATCTCCGCCGGCAACAAGTCTCCAGGCACCGCGATGGCGACCATCTTGCCGACCGGAGCAAGCCGGACATACGATATCTCCTGAGGAATTCGTTCAAGCTCTTTCTTCCCGATGGTGTAGAACGTCAGACGGACGCCCGCATCCACGAGGGACTGGACAGACTCAGGATCAAAATCTCCCCAGTCCTTGATCTGCTCACGCAAAAGACTTTCCTTTGCGACAGCTTCGGACAATTCTTTCCGTTCTACCAACATGTCGGAAAGACGGGAATGTAGTCGATCGAACTCGGCGTCGGTACAGGACAATTGCTCGATCCGCCCTTTGCGCCCAGTCCGCTTCGCCCATGCCGCGGCGCTCTCCTGTATCTGGGAACGGATGCGGGCAATCGCTTCGCCTTCCTTTTGCAGTTCTTCCACCGTAGCGGTCCGGACAGCCGCATCGCTGATATGCAGCAGACCTGCTTTCCTCAACTCACGAAGCATGTCCTTCTTGTCATGCGCCTGCACGATGACAGACACCTTTTTCATCTTGACTATCATGATGCAGTCACCTTCACCAATTTCTTCTTGGCGATCTTTCCGCGGACGACTGCCGCGGTCTGCTGGTCCCCCAGGTAGATTCCGATCCGACGAATATTTTCCTTCGATTCTGGAATCTTGACTTTCTCAAACAGGTTCACACGCTGGCTCGTAGTACGCAGCTCTTTCCCCAACAGAGAAATCTGCTGCTCCAATGTTGCGATCAGCGCATCATATCTCGCGACATCCCGCAACGAAGCGATACCGGTATCGACCCACAGTGGATATTCATGCAAGTCATAGGCGATCGGCTTGAACGTCAACTCCTTGAACACAGGAATCGAAACACCTGCGATATTCCCCCTCGCCTTGACCACCCGGTCGATCTGGACCAGATGCTCCAGACGAAGCTCTTCGCGGAAGAAACGGTTCTCGTGATATACTGCGACCCAGTCCTGCAACCCGGCCACGACAGCCTGCTGTTGCTTCCTGAATCGGTCGACCTCGGCTTCGATCTGCCTGATCACCATCTGGAGCTGCTGCTTCTTCAGCTGAAGAGTCGGCAGATAGCGCTGGTACTGCTTGAGCTGGTCCTTCTGCTTCTTCTGCTCATTCTTCGTCAACTTGACGGCCATTCGTTCCCTCCAGAATCAACTGACTTTCTTCGGCCAGCGGCTGAGGATCAGATCGCTTTTCAGCCCGGTCTCGTTCGGCTCGAAACATTCGGCGAGAATCTCCCACCCAAGATCAAGCGCTTGCTCAAGCGGAATGTTCACGGACAGGTCCATCAGCTTGCTTTCGAACAGCTCTCCGTATTTCAGCAGCTTGTCGTCCCATTCAGACATCTGGAAACCCATCGACTTCTTCTCCAAGGACTCCTTGTATGCGCTGTACAGCTTGATCATGCCGTCCATCAACGCACGATGGTCGTCACGCGTATCCTTGTTGACCTGCTGCTTGAGACGGGACAAGGAGCCGAACGGCTCGATCCGTCCGCCCTTCAGATAATACTGACCTTCCGTGATATAGCCGGTGTTGTCGGGAACCGGATGGGTGACGTCGTCACCGGGCATCGTAGTGACGGCGAGGATCGTCACGGACCCGGCACCCTCAAAGTCGACGGCCTTTTCATAGCGGGAAGCAAGCGAACTGTACAGATCCCCAGGATACCCTCGGTTGGAAGGAACCTGATCCATCGTGATCGCCATTTCTTTCATGGCATCGGCGAAGTTGGTCATGTCGGTCAACAACACAAGAACCTTCTTTCCATCGATGGCGAACCGTTCCGCGACCGCTAGAGCCATGTCGGGAACCAGCATGCATTCGACCGTCGGATCGCTCGCGGTATGGATGAACATGATCGTCCGGCTCATTGCGCCGCTCTTTTCCAGCGTATCCTTGAAGAACAGATAGTCGTCGTACTTCAACCCCATCCCTCCAAGAATGATGAGATCCACCTCGGCCTGCATCGCGATGCGGGCGAGCAACTGGTTGTACGGCTCACCGGAAACGGAGAAAATCGGCAGTTTCTGGCTTTCCACCAACGTGTTGAACACATCGATCATCGGAATGCCGGTACGGATCATATTTCGTGGAATGATCCGCTTCGCGGGATTGACCGAAGGCCCGCCGATCTCGATCATGTTCTCAGTCAGCGCCGGCCCCTTGTCCCGAGGCACGCCGCTACCGGTAAACACCCTGCCCAGCAGATCTTCCGAATACGACACGCGCATCGGAACGCCGAGAAACCGGACCTGATCCCCCGTCGAGATTCCCTGTGCGCCAGAGAACACCTGCAGAGAAACCATATCCCGGTCCAGTTTGATGACATTGGCATAGGACTCGCCATGGGAAGTCGTCACAATAGCCAGATCCCCGTTCTTGACACCATCGGCACGTACCGTAATGACGTTTCCGACGATGGATTCAATCTTCGTATATACTTTCTGCATCATCTTGCACCACCTGAGAGCAGTTTCTCTGCGACCGGATCGAAACCGACGGCCTTGCTCCTGTACAGTTCGGTCAATTCTTCTTCAAGCTGGCCGAAACGTTCGCTTTTCTGTTCGACGTTGTTCCAGTCCAGGAACTTCTGGCGCACCTCGTTGAAGAACAGTCGGACTTCCTTCTTGTCCTCGAGGTCATAGATGGAGCCGAGGATATGAAATAGCACATCGAACGTCTCCTCCTGCCGTTCCGGAAGCACCGCCGAATCTACGGGGTCGAACGAATTCTGCTGCAGATAGACGCTGTCCAGCAATTCCCCTTTCTGATAGATGACGTAGTCGTCCACGGAAGTTCCTTCCTCTCCGACGACCTTCATCATCTGGTTGATTTCATTGCTCCGGAACAGGATCGAACGTGCATACTCTACTTTGGAGTCATCGATGATCCCTGTATACTTCGACCAGCTTTCCATCGGATGGATCGCTGGATATTTTCTGGCGTCGGACCGTTCACGGGAAAGACCGTGGAACGCCCCGACGACCTTCAGCGTCGCCTGCGTCACTGGTTCCTCGAAGTTTCCTCCAGCAGGGCTGACGGTTCCTCCGATCGTGACAGAACCGACCCTGCCGTTGCGCAGGCGAACCTTGCCGGCACGTTCATAGAATTCCGCGATCCGGCTTTCCAGATAGGCCGGGAACGCTTCTTCGCCGGGGATCTCTTCAAGCCGACCGCTCATTTCACGCATCGCCTGGGCCCATCTGCTCGTCGAATCGGCGAGCAACAGGACATCGAGACCCATCTGCCGATAATACTCAGCCATAGTCACCGCCGTATACACGGAAGCTTCACGTGCCGCGACAGGCATCGAACTGGTATTGCAGATGATGATCGTTCGTTCCATCAGCGACCGCCCTGTTTTCGGGTCGATCAGCTCGGGGAACTCCTTGAGCACTTCGACGACCTCGCCGGCACGCTCCCCGCAAGCTGCGATGATCACGATATCGACATCGGCATTACGGCTGGTCAGGTGTTGCAGAACTGTCTTTCCCGCCCCGAACGGCCCGGGAACGCAATAGGTTCCGCCTTTGGCGACAGGAAGGAACGTATCTATGATGCGGACTTTCGTCACCATGGTCTCGTCGGGACGCAACCGCTCTTCATACCTGGTGATCGCCTTCTTGACCGGCCAGGAAAACACCATTGTAAGATTCCGTTCATTCCCTTTCGGATCCTTGACGACGGCGATCACGTCCCTGACGTTGTAGACACCCTTTTCCTTGATGGATACGACCGTCCAAGGAACATCCGCGAAAGAAAACGGAACCATGATCTGATGGGTGAACAACCCTTCCGGTACGGTTCCGATCGCATCCGCCGGCCGTACGGAATCCCCGACATGCACGGAAGGAGTGAACGCCCAGTCACGATCCGGGATCGGATCGAGGTATACGCCTCGTTGCAGGAAGAAACCGCATTTCGCGGCAAGGTCGGGCAGAGGGTTCTGCAATCCGTCGTAGATCTGCGTCAGCAATCCCGGCCCCAGTTCGACACTCAGCATCTCATCGGAAAACTCCACGGAATCTCCGACGGCGACACCGTTGGTCATTTCGAAGACCTGCAGGCTCGCCGTGCGACCGTTGATCCTAATGACCTCACTCTTCAGGCGAGTACCCCCGACGTGGATGTAGCCCACTTCGTTTTTTGAAATGGCGCCATCGAACTCCACTGTAACCATGTTCCCGTTCACGCCGGTGACACGTCCTTTATTCTTTGCCATATCCATACTCCACTATATGCTCTTGATTTTTGACTGCAGATTGGAGAAAAGCCGCCGGAACTCGGTATTCCCTTCCTGGGACGAGAACCTCCCCTTCCGTTCGAGGAGCTGCAGCTTGACCGCATATGCCAGCAATGCGTCGACATCGAAGGCATGAAGCCCGCCCAAGTCATCCAGAAACTTCCAATACAGGGAAATAAGCAATAGTTCTCCCTGCAACGGATTCGGGGCGGACAACGCGGCTCTGACGGTCTCGGAAATCCTATATTCTTTGTCACCTTCATTCTTATACCGGTCACCGCAGAACTCCAGCTTACGAGCTCGTTGATCGCTCAGTTCGCTTGCGACCATATCGCGGAAATGATTCCATTTTTTCAAAAACGGATATGTCGAGCTCCGATCATCACCCGCGGGAGAAAGCGTCGCGGAACTGATCAGACGGAAATCCCGTTTGCTCACGTTACCGCGGCACAGCTCGAGGAAATCCTCATACGTCATAGGCGCGGCGCCATCGTATCGAAGCATCGGCAACGTCGCGACCAGATAATAGTAGGATGACACTGTGTGCTCCTCTTATCGTTGCTCGACAGGGGCGAAAACGATTTCCTGAATCGCCGGACTCAGGAACGGAGCCATCATGGCGGCGGTTTCTTCGGCGCTGAAATCATAGAAGCCGGAACCATCCTTATCGGCGATCCGGAATCCCGCATCCACGCCCGGCACCGGCTTGATCTCCAGTCCAGCCTTGATCTCCACGGCAAGCGCCGCCTTCAGATCGGTAGCCAGCGACTTGAACGCTTTCTGGTTCAATTCGACGACGGTCTTGGAAGGATCGGCGACATTTGAGGCGATCACATTCACGATCAGCTCGACAAGAGCATTGGAATCGAAAGAATGGGATATCTTTGCTACGAGCAATCGGTCCATCTGCTCTTGCAAAGACTTTTTTAAAGAGAGCTGGACATCTCGCGCAGCCTGTTGCAACGAAGCACGTGCGCTCTGATCCCGGACAGAGATATCCTTCTTTGCTTCCTCAACCAATTTTCCAGCTTCTTTCTTTGCGGCGGCTATGATATCTTCGGCTTTCCGGTTCGCTTCAGAAATGATTTCAGAGGCCTTCTTCTCTGCCTCTTCGATTCCATCGCGCTTGATCGATGCGACTAAATCCTGAATCTGTAGTTCCATCTGAGTCCTACCTTTTGAATAGAGGGGGAATTATATACACAATCTTTGCATAATATATACGCATTGGACGTGATGTGCAACCTCGATTTCTGACATTTTCTCGTACGTTTTATATACCTATGACAAAATATCTCCTAAAACGATAAAGAAATATCGCTCTCAATCGCATGGTGGGGCGCAACCTTCCGCAAGGATTTTCCATACATCGGAACCCTCCGTCCATCGGTCAAAGAGAAAAGAACTTTCCATGATCGCCCCTCTACGGCATCGCACGACATCCCTTTCTTGCTTCGAATGCGAGACATCCGACCGACATTGACTCTTTCAACTGCCTGATGCTACCATCGCCAAGGTCATGCGCGACACAGACGTAGCTGAATAGCAGAGAAACGGAGCATGGAGGATTGCGATGGATAAGAAAGCGCTCAAACAACAATATGAATCGACTCGCCCGGAGATGGGAATCCTTCGAATCAGGAATCTCCAGAACGACCGATGCTATCTTGCCGCAGCGCTCGACACGAGAGCCGCAGCGAACAGTCACCGATTCCGTCTCGATCTCGGAATGCACGAATGCAAGGAACTGCAGGACGAATACGCAAGCATCGGACTCGAGCTGTTCATGATCGATGTCATCGACACATTGCCATACGGAGACGATCCGCTGAAAACCGACTATTCCGCGGAACTGGACGCACTCCTGAAGCTATGGCAAGAACGCCTGGAATCGGAAGGAATCGTCTTGTACCGCCGATAGGCTGTACGAACCGATCGAATTGAATTGAATCACAGGACAGTTTTTCCCTCTTGAGATGATAAAACCATTTTGGGAGGTTCCCATGGACGATGTTTTCGGATCGCTTTCCTCTCAGGATCGAGAATGCCCGATGTTCTTGGTCACGTTCATCGCTTGCGGGACACGGGATATATTCATCGTGGAAGACGATTACCATCGATACTGGGGATTCCTTGCGAGTACGTTCGCTCAGACATGCGACTTCCTGATCGACTATGCCGCCGCAAAACGCAGATTCTGCATGATCGTAGATAGCCCCTGCACGGGGAGTTCCTGCGACAGAGCGTCGGCGCTCGAATCGATACTGCACAACTTGAATAGAAGCTACACGTGCTTCTATAACAGACAGCGTGGAGAGAAAGGGCGTTTGATTCGCGAAGAATCTGTCATCGCGCTTCATTCACAACGGGACCTTCTGCTCGCCATGCGCGACATGTACCGCTGGCTCATGACTGCAGGCATGATTCCCGACCGATGGAGATTCTGCGGCAGATATGAACGCATCCACGGAAGCTGCTGGCCCGATACATCTCCTGCAAAGTACTCATTCCGCGGCCATATAACTGGAAAACTCAACGGAATTACCGAACGAAAACTTCACTATGCGACCACGACGGACAACGAACAACAATGGAGAAAAATCCTGAACCAAATGTCCACGCTACAATGGAAAGACGAGTATCTGAATCGTCTTTTCGGGCAAGGGACAGGTGTCCACACCTCGCACGATCCCCACACCTCGCACCTCGTAGAAAACCGCCACTGGCCTCGCTCCCTACAATGACCCCACAATGACCCCACAATGACCC
>Ga0172377_10000709_pt1 | contig 32339 bp, 30 predicted proteins | sample Pumphouse3metaG_FD_119749 | JGI IMG/M metagenome (GOLD analysis project Ga0172377, IMG submission 119749) | Leachate microbial communities from a municipal landfill in Southern Ontario, Canada - Pumphouse #3 metaG | ecosystem: Engineered > Solid waste > Landfill > Unclassified | place: Canada... | reverse complement strand
GAGCGTGGTCTTATTACAGCCGTAATAGCCGGTTTCATTATCTCGGCTTTCGGTGGGAGCCGAGTCCAGATCGGCGGTCCGACCGGAGCGTTCGTTATAATAGTTTACGGGATAATACAGAAACACGGTATAGATGGACTCCTTACCGCCACTTTTATGGGCGGTATCATTCTTGTATTTTTCGGGTTAGCCAAATTCGGTAACATCATAAAATTCATACCACGGCCCGTGATAATAGGCTTTACTTCGGGCATAGCTATACTCATTTTCTCTTCACAGATAAAAGATTTTTTCGGGTTAGACGTCCCTTCTTCATCGGCAGAATTCATAGATAAATGGAAGTCTTGTTTTGAGGCGGCAGAAACATTTAACCCGTCAGCTTTCCTTATCGGAGCATCTACTATCGTTATTATGCTCGTCTGGCAAAGCCGCATAAAAAGGGTACCCGGCTCTCTTGTGGCCATTATAACCGTTACCATTGTTACCCACTATTACAACCTTCCCGTGGAAACCATAGGCAACCGTTTCGGAGCGATACCAAATTCCCTTCCCTGGCCGGCAATACCTAAAATATCCCTCCCTCTTGTAAGGGTCCTTATCCAACCGGCTTTTGTAATAGCGATACTTGCCGGAATCGAATCCTTACTCTCCGCTGTGGTGGCAGATGGGATGACAGGACGAAAACATCGTTCTAACATGGAACTCATCGCGCAGGGCGGGGCCAACATCGCCTCTTCCCTATTTGGCGGCATACCTGCCACAGGAGCCATAGCAAGAACGGCTGTTAATGTGCATAACGGGGGAAAAACACCGGTGGCCGGCATAATCCATTCTTTCACCGTTTTGGCCATAATGATATTCCTCGCAAAATGGGCAGCCTTAATTCCACTTCCCTGTCTCGCGGGAATACTAATCCTCGTCGCATATCGTATGGGAGAGTGGCATTCTTTTGTTTCAATACTAAGGTCCCCTAAAAGCGATGTGCTGGTGCTGGTATCCACTTTTCTACTCACCGTACTTGTAGACCTTACGGCGGCCATACAGATAGGTATGATCATGGCGGCCTTTCTACTTATCCGCCGTCTTGCCGACACAGGCGGTATAAGAGCTATCACGGACATCTCTACCCAAAAGGAGGAAGAAGCCTATGACCCCAACTCCATAGATCTGAGAAATGTTCCGGATGGAGTGGAAGTTTTTGAGATAACCGGTCCGTTCTTTTTTGGAATAGCCGAAAGTTTTACCGAAATTATGAGCAATATAAGCCGGAAACCACGGGTACGTATAATCAGAATGAGAAATGCTCTGAGCATAGACGCCACAGCCCTCAACGCTCTCCGACAGATCTTGAGGTTCTCAAGGTCAAGGAATATAGAGCTTATCCTTTCAGGAGTCCACGCGCAGCCGCTTATGGCTATGCGCTCAGCGGGACTTTATGATGAGATAGGAGAAGACATGATTTTCGGAAATATAGATGCCGCGCTGAATAAGGCAAGAAAGATACTGGATCTACCGCTCATTCCCCCTCCGGTACCGTTTGTTCCATCCGTAAAACGTGAAGCTGTTTAGGCAAGGCCGGTACTAAGGATAGTTTTATTTATACAATCGCCTTCCGGCCTATAAAAAGTTTTTTCGTAATGGAATTATCACGCAACTATATTCCCGTTGCCGTCGGCCTGAATGGTATATTTAAAATCTGTTGCGTTCACATTTGAAGCGTACACAATATACAAAAAATTAGAAAGGCCGCTTTATAAACACAAAGCTGATGAATGCCCAAAAAGAGCTACAGAATTGACACATAACATGTACGAGTTAGAATATCAGTCTCCGGATTCAATGAGAATCAATACAATTCTCCTTCAAATGGATAAAGAACAGCAGATTCTCTATAACATTATTCACAAATAAATTGATTTGGGTGTCCCATTGGCGAAGTCAGGAAATAATTGATTTGGGTGCCCCATCGGCAAAGCCAGGTTTTTGGGGAGGGATTGGAGCAGGGACAGGTGTAGCTTTGGCAAAGGGACGGGTGTAGGTTTGTCGATAGGACAGGTGTAGCTTTGAGCAAGGGACGGGTGTAGGTTTGTCGATAGGACAGGTGTAGGTTCAAATTGAGAACCGTCCCTGGTTACTGTCGGTCGCTTTCGACGTAGAATTCTTTACGAATGTTCCCTAGCTTTCCGAAACAGATAACCCTGTCCCCCGAAATTATCTTCATTTGTGAAGGGGGGGTTTGGTATCATCTCTCCTTTTCTTTCTATGGCCAGTATCGTTATATCGCGCTGGCGCAAGCCCGATTCGACAAGGGTTTTATTCAACATGGGGCTATTGGTCCGCACTTCTATACTGGAAACCCCGTATCCTCCGGTGGACAAAGAAAGTTCCTCAAAAGTAACGCGTGAAACCATTTCCTTTTTTATCATACGCGCCCTGGCAAAATCTGTAAACCTCAAACTCAACGTAGATCGCGTGAAAAGTTTATAAATCAGGTACAAGAATGCTATTATTATAAGTATGTCCACCCATGGCATGAGGCCCTGGGGTATAATATTGCGTAAAGCGGGTATAAAATTGGGAACAAAAGACTCTGTCTGAAGAGTATTAGCGAAAGTGGCTATAAGTGTCACCACTCCGGCGTTTCCAAGAACCATGAGAATAGAAGCTATCCTTCGCCGCTGGGGATGGCCGGATATAAGCTCCGCCTCTTTTGTTGTATATCCCGTTCCGGAAAAGCAGGATAAGGACTGAAACTTGGCAACCGACCATTCTACCCCGGTGAGCTGAAAGGCAATAGCTCCTATCCTCACAACAGTAACAGAAACAATGATAGCCACGAAAAAAAGCAAAATGCTCATACTCCATCCTCCCCTTTGATCGCAGATTCCGCTGATCTTATAGTGTTCGAGATAAGTTCAAGTTCTGTTTTTATATACCTTTTCGATGACTCCCATATGTTCTTGTCAGGTTTTTTGCGGGAATCCCTCTCATTTATGGCCTCAGAGTATACATCCAGAACTTTTTGCGTGTTCGTTTTATAGTCGAATTTCTCCGCTGTTATCTTTGCTTTTTTAGAAAATTCCTCTCTCTCATACTTATCCATTTTTCGAAAAAGATCTAAAGCTTCGCATAAAGTCTCCTCATTCTCGACATTAAGCAAAAACCCATTTATCCGATCCTCCACGATATCCCTGACTCCCGGGGCATCCAGGCCTATCACGGGCACCCCTGAAGCCATGGCTTCAGCAAGAACCAGTCCCTGCGTTTCGCTTTTGGAAGCGAAAGTGAAAATGTCCATCGCGTGATAGGCATCAACCTTTTCCTGACCTGTCAACACCCCCGGAAAATGCACCCTCTTGTTTAAACCTTCACCTCCAAACATTTTCTTTAATTCCGGAAGAAGTGTCCCTCCGCCTACCGCGAGAAAATGGCTGTTTTCTTCACCTTTCATAAAATCAAGTACAGCTCTCCCCAAAAAAAGGATATTCTTCTCTTCCTCCATACGGCCAAGATGCCCGATAAGAAAAGTTGTTTCGGGAATACCTTCATCTCTTCTAAACGCGTTCCCGTTCCCGTCTAAAAACTCGGAAACTTTTATGCCTGTCGGTATCACGTCCATTTGAGCCCGCGATCCTCTTTCCTTTAAAATAGCTTTCACGCTCTCACTAGGAACAATAACTCTGTCACAAAGTTCTGTGTATCCTAAAGCCAGCTCTATAGCGAATTTTTTCAAAACTTCTGAGTTCCCGGGAACATAGTGAGTATTCATCTCATACATCGTATGATAAGTAAAAATAAGAGGTATGTTGTAAGATGAAGATATTCTAAAGGCCGTATCTCCGGCAAGAAAGGGATGATGAGAGTGGACAATATCGGGCTTGAATTCTTTTAGAACATCTTTCAACATGCCGGGGACAGGTACTTCTACGGAAAAATCGGTACCGTTGAAATTCTGTATGGCTGGGATCCTGTGAACCCCTTCTTCTTCCGGCATATTCTTGAAAGTGGGCGCTATAATGAGAACTTCATGCCCCCTTGATCTATACTCCGATGAAAAGGCCTCTATAGATTTTTCAAACCCTCCCACGATCGGTTTATAGGTATTGGTCACCATTAATATGTTCATTTTTCCCCTCGAAGAATATCGGCATACATTTGTCCGGGACCTAACCCGGTAACCTTACAGCCCGGAAGCCTTATTTCAACTCGCGGTCTCGGCACACTATCACCTAAATTCACCTCAACCCTGATCTTTTCTCTACCCGGGTTGACCCTTATATCAATCGTTCCGAAAGGTGTCGGAGCCGGGCCGAAGAACATTTCCCGGCCCGCGTCTATCCATTTTTGAGGAATACCCGAACACAAGATCAATGTATCTTCCTCCTCCCTGATGAAACAATTACGTATCATCATTATCCATTCCGCAGAAGCCCATAAATGCTGTCCGTCGCCCATACACCCTCCCCCGGTCCATGGATGTATTGCTTCCGGCCACTGGCCTGTTCCCGAAGCCGCCTCGGCTGCTTTCTCCATTATAGCAAAATATCCGGCATTACCAGCCCTTAAAAGAACCTGCGCTATATGCAGGCTTAAGTAAATGTTTATTCCTGAATGGGCTATTTCATGAAAGAACAGACCATTGATGAAATCATTTTCGATAAGGTAATTTACAGTATCTATAATATTCCTGTCTCTTGGACCGTATATTTGCAAGGGATAACTGGCCACCGCAATTCCTACGGCGCTGGAATCCATTCGTCTGTATGGAGAAGATGGGACCGTTGAGATGCCTTGCTTTTTTTGAGCATTTTGTATACTGTCGTTAATGGACCTCAAAAAACTGTTTTTTTCAGCGGCAAGATCAATCGGTGATGTCTTAACTTCCTCAGAGTTCAAAAGCCGCATAGCCGCGTCTAATCCGGCAACTCCCCAAAAATCGTCCCAATAATAGTAATCACTCGGCCCGAAATGTTCCGCGCTGAACCCCGCCGGAAAAAGGCCCGAATGTCCCGATCTTTTCTCCCGGGATGTCCTTTTCTTTGAGATCCAGTTCACGGCTTTAAGGATAGGCTTCTTCCAATCCGTTCCGGTAGAGTCTCCGGTCAGTTCGCAATACCTTTTCATTATCCAAAGTACCTGACCGTTAGAATCCCATTCCCCATCCTGTGACTTGAAATACCCGACGGGACTCTGCGCAGTTAAGAACATGTCGATAACTTTCGCGGCTCTCTCCCTTAAATTTACGCAAAGCATGGCGTTAAGCGCATAAACCGCGTCCCTGAACCAGAACTCCTTGTAAGTATAAGGTCCCGCGTATACGTTACCGGGAGACATCAATATCAGATTCCTTATAGACGAATCATAAAGATATTTAAATTTTTCGTCGGGAACCTCAAGTCTGGCTGCAGGCGAAACCGCCTCATACCACTTTTCGGGAGGCAGCTTGCTCACACTATCCTTTCGGGATTTTTTTATCCGCAAGGGGATATCGAGTGTAACCGCTTTTTCCTTCCCCGGCTCTTCTATATTGAAGACCATAGCCCCCGTACATAGTCCCACATCACACTTTACCTGTTCTTCAGGATCTTCGAGATTTATCCGGTCAAGCTGGTTGAAAACATCTCCTCTTCTATAGTCGGAAAACATGGATCCGGAAGGAATATCCTTTATCCATATTTGATCCTTCCCGTTTATCATCCATCCCTGAGAAATTTTTTCTATCTTGTGGATAAAACTGATCCCCTCGGGGTTGAAAGGCCGCAGAGAGACCACCAAACGTCCCTTACACGCGGTGTTCCCAAATATCCCCATCCGGCACACCGATACATCTTTTTCTGTCTTCACTTCTACACGGGACGTCAGATAATTAAGGCCGCTCTTAACATCGGTCATCACGGATAAATTATCCATCATCTCTAATCTCTGGCGGCTATCGTCGGTTCTGGACGGGACCACGGCTTCTCCGCTTTCCGTAATAAGCCAGGCATCAATAGACCAGCCGTCAAACAAGGGCGTTGTCAACCCCCGGGGGTCTACTATCGGCATCGCATCTACCCCGGGAACGCCCACCGCGGTCCAGTTTCGGTGAGTAAGATTGATATGCGTAAGAGAAAAAGCTCTCGGAACAAAGGCTTTTTTATTAGGATCAAATTGCTGTTCTACCCAGTATGGCCAAACCCAATCAAGATTATTCTGTATTATCTGGCTGTTTATAAGGCCTCTGGCGTGAAGAATAGCGGCAAGTCTCAAGAGTTCCACCGGAGCCGCAACTTCCGAAGGCTGGGCTATCCGGTTAAGCGCCGCCATAAGTCCCATAGGATCGATAAAACCGTGTTTTCTAGCCAGGCCGCTTATCACCCATCTCCACGGCAGCCACTTTGTCCACATAGATCTCCTTTTTAGAACTATCCTTTTTCCTGTTCAAGTTCAGGAAATACAACTCCACCGGATAATACAAGCTTAACAGCCTGGTTCACGGTCATGTCTACTTCTATTAATTTTTCTTTGGGTAAGATCAAAAGCAAACCTGAGTAAGGCATAGGCGACAACGGCACAAGAACCGTGACCAGTTCGCTTTTCGTCTTCCGGTTAAATTCCTCTATCCCTTCATTTGTAATGAACCCTATGGAATAAGACCCCGGGGCCGGATATTCCACCAGTACAACCTTTCTAAATTTTTGTTTTTCATCTTCAAAAAGAAAATCCGACAATTTCTTTGCCGAAGGATATATATTGGCCACTATAGGTACTCTATAAAAAAACTTTTCCGCCAGACTAAAGATCTTATTGCCGATAAAATTACGCACAAAAACGCCAACCGCTATAACGAAGATCAAAAGCAGCAATAACCCCAGCCCCGGAACCGAAAACCCATACCTATCCATCAAAAAGGCATTTATATACCTTCCCGCGAACCGATTGGATATCTCAAAGATAAGAACCACAATGTAGACCGTTATAAAAAGAGGCAAGATCGCGGCCAACCCCGAAAATAAGTACTTCCGCAATTGTACCCCGAAAGTTCTTCCATCATTCCTTGTCATGTTCCTCCTCCCTTACCTATCTTACACAAATAATTGAAAGAATCAAAGGGGTCAAGTTAAAGGGGGCGCCCCTGTTCTTTTATTGCAAAACTAAAATATTAAGACTTGACCCCTTTTTGTACCGGCGCGTAACGTTTAAGGATAAGGGCCGGGACCAGTACCGGGATACCGGCGGTTATACAATAAACGAAATGCTTCAAAGTTAAGGGGCTTGTATGAAAAAGCGTGTTCATCGGCACCCACTGTGTAAACATGTACTGTAAAAGAACCAGGCAGGCTATACCGATTGCCGGAACATACGCTATTCTGACCGATCTATCCCGTGAAAACTCGACCATCGACGGAATGAACCTGCTGATACTCAAAAGGTAAAAGGCCTCCGCCGCGACAAGTGTATTCACAGCGACGGTACGGCTTATATCTATATCTCCGGTCGTCATTAAAATAAATTTGAACATTCCAAAAGTCGCGGCGAGATTGTAAAAAGATACGACTATAAGCCTCATAATAAGTCCCTTGCTGAGGATCTTTGTCTGCGGAGAATGCGGCGGACGCGACATAACATCCTTCTCCTTAGGCTCGAAAGCCAAAGTGAGCATCAAAGCGACGGAACTGACCATATTTACCCACAGTATCTGCACCGGAAGAATGGGAATAACAGCAGTAAACAAGAGACCTGCCAAAATAGTAAGAGCTTCGCCTCCGTTAACGGGCAGGATAAACCCGATAGTCTTGATAAGGTTAGAATACACCGTGCGTCCTTCCTCGACAGCCGCCTCTATCGAGGAAAAATTGTCATCGGTCAATACCATGTCCGCGGCTTCTTTGGCCACTTCTGTTCCCATTATACCCATTGCCACGCCTATATCAGCCTGCTGCAGAGCCGGGGCATCATTCACACCATCTCCTGTTACGGCTACTATTTCGCCGCGGGTCTGAAGAGCTTTCACAAGACGTAGTTTGTGTTCGGGAGCTACTCTGGCAAAAACATTGCTTTCTTCCACAGCGGAAACGAATTCGTCCTCTGACATATCGGCGAGATCTTTTCCGCTATATACCTTTTCGTTATCGTCCCGGATTATTCCCATCTTTTCCGCAATAGCTCTGGCGGTCTTAACATGGTCCCCCGTGATCATTTTCACGTTTATTCCGGCCGACTTCGCGGCCTTTACCGCCTCCACCGCTTCAGTACGGGGCGGGTCTATCATACCTGTAGATCCTATAAATACCATCCCAGAGGAAACATCCTCTTCGTTTATCTCTTTCTTGTCACTTCCTACCTCTTTTTTAGCAAAAGCCAGGACCCTTAAACCATCCTTTGCCATTGAATCTGCCCGCTCTTTTTTTTCATCGGCATTCAGCTCTGTTGTTCCACCATCCGGGCCTATGGCGGAATTACAGCGTTCAAGAACAGCTTCGAGAGACCCTTTCATATAAATCACGTTTCCGGAAGAAGAGCCCTTTCCTTCGTTAAGGGTCGCCATATACTGTCTCTCGGACTCGAACGGTATTGTGTCTATACGAGGATGTTTGTTCTTCTCTTCGTCCCTGTCGATACCGGCTTTCATTGCAAGGAATAGAAGAGCGCCCTCGGTGGGATCTCCGGCTGTTTCAAGTTCCCCTTCATTTTCCTGCAAATGCGAATCATTGCATAAAACGCCGGCCAGGATACATTCACGGAGAGCCGGAGAGTCGGACGGATCGACTTTTTTCGAGTCCTGTAAGATCTCTCCGCTCTTTGCGTCATTACCTTCAACTTCGTACATTGCAGATCCGGAATTGATCCTCTGCACGCTCATCTTATTCTGTGTTAACGTTCCGGTCTTATCGGAACAAATGACCGTGGTGCTGCCCAGAGCTTCCACAGCCGGAAGTTTTCTGATTATAGCGTTGCGTTTAGCCATTCGGTTTACGCCTATAGCCAGAGTAACCGTAACCGCGGCGGGAAGTCCCTCTGGTATAGCGCTGACCGCCAAAGCCACAGCCGCCTTAAAACTTTCTATCCACGGTATCCCTTTTAAAAAAGCCAGAACAAAGATCAACCCGGCCATGGCCAATATAAAATAAATGATGGTTTTGCTGAATGCGTGTATTTTTCGGGTCAGAGGAGTTTCAAATCCCTTATTCTCATCCATCAAGCGAGATATCTTGCCTGTTTCAGTGTTTTTTCCCGTGGATGTAACTATCCCTTTTGCTGTACCGCGAGTAATTAAGCTTCCGGCAAATACCATGCTGGTACGGTCGCCTACCCCCGCGTCTTTTTCGGCGGGATCAGTCCCCTTCTGTACCGGAACCGATTCTCCCGTCAAAGCCGATTCATCCGCCTGAAGATCCCGTATTTCGTACAACCGCATGTCTGCTGGAACTCTGTCTCCGGAGGAAAGCTGGACAATATCTCCCGGAACGATCCCTGACGAATCCATCTTTTCGGCATTTCCCTCCCTTATAACAAGATTTTCCGAAACTACACTTTTCGCGAGGGCCGCTATCGCGCGTTCCGCTTTGAACTCCTGAACAAATCCTATAAATGCGTTTATAAAAGCGACCCCGCATATAACCATAGCATCCAATCTTTCTCCTATGGTAAAAGATACTACAGCCGCTACCAGCAGGATATAAATAAGAGGCTGTTTGAAATTATCTAAAAATTTCATTAAAACACTTTTATCCTTCTCCGCGGAAACCTCATTGGGCCCGTATTCTTTGAGTCTTTTCGTAATTTCATCACGCGCCAGCCCTCCCGCGAGATCCGTATTAAGAGCCTCCACGGCTTCCTGAACACTCATATGATGCCAATCTTTATTATCCATATTTTTATTTTTCACGATGTTATCGCTCATGACATCCATCCTCCGTTTAATTCAAAATAACGTAGGGTTCTGCAAAATAGCGTTTTCACGTCGTTGCGAGGGACCCTGTACCGTACGGTACAGGGAACCGAAGCAATCCCGGCCTCGGAGAGAGATTGATTCGGCCATCTACTAAGTCTGCCGAAATCCTGAGCCTCATATGTCCCCACGAGACGAATGGCTTCGTCACTCGCTTCGTTCGTTCCTCGCAAAGACGGTATAAAAGTCCATTTTGCAGAACTCTATTCAAAATAACGTCAAAAAATCATACATAATTTTTCTGATATTATCTAAACTCGCTTGCATAATATCGAACGATCCGGATTTATTCCACAGGCGCTTTTCCATTGTGAAAATCCCGGGGAAATACATATGTCAACTTTTTGGGGGAGAAGATCAGCGTTCTTGGACGTTCCGCTCTGGCGGCGGGGAAAACCAGAAACCAACTTTTTATCACAAAGTCTTTGAACTGCTGACATAGTTTTATTGCAGCGCGTTTACCTAAAAAACCAACGTCGGAACGTCTGCCGCGGTTTTATCGGCCTCAAAGTATACGGCGGGTTCGTCTACGCCGGCCTGAGACGCGAAAAACCGTCCAAAAAACAATCTCTGAAAGCGGTTAAGATCTTTTACTGCCTGATTATACCTCATCCTTTCAACCGCTATTCTGTTCTCTGTGCCTTCAAGCTGCGCCTGCAAGGCCAGAAAGTTCTCGTTCGACTTAAGCGCCGGATAGTTTTCGGAAACAAGGAGCAGTTTGGAAAGCGCGCCCGTCATCTGATTTGCATTATCTATCTTGCTTTCTATTGTTCCCGCCTGGGACCACTGGCTTCGCAATTTTGTAACTTCCGTAAAAACACCCATTTCCTGTGACGCGAAACCTTTTACGGTGTTTACGAGGTTCGGGATAAGGTCGTTCCTTCTCTGAAGCTGGTTTTCTACCTGAGCCCAGGCCGACTTCACCTCTTCATCCTTGGCGATAGCCTGGTCGTAACCGCTCCGGTACCATCCAAAAAGCATAACACCCAAAAGAACCGCTACTCCAAGCACTATCCATATTTTTTTCATTTCCATACCCCTTTTTTAAAACCAAAATTTTACCATCCTCCGCCTCCGCCGCCTCCGCCGGTCATTCCTCCGCCGAAACCGCCGAATCCTCCAAAAGCGCCTCCCGAACTTCCATAGCCGGTTCCATGCCAGGCTCCGCCCCTTCTTCTTCCTCCCGCCATGGAACCTAACAGAAAAAATCCGAAAAGCCCGGAACGCATACCGAATATCATAACAAAAAATATCAATGTGAACAATACCTCAAGCCCGCCGGCTTCCCGCGCGATAGATTTATGAACACTATCCTCTTTTCCGGTTATGGCCACATCATGCTCTTTGGCAATAAGACTTATGACTGCTACCGCCGAATTGAGAACTCCTTCAGAATAGTCCCCTTTCCTGAAGGAAGGCACCATCAGATCTCTTACGATTTTGTTGGCCACTACATCCGGTATTATCCCCTCTATACCATATCCTGTAGTTATCCAGGCCATACGGTCATCTACAGCTACCAGTATAAGAACCCCGTTATCCTTGCCTTTTTGGCCTATTTTCCATTTATCAAAAAGTCTGACCGAATAGCCTTGTATTGTTTCAGGACGGGTCGTCTTCAAGGTTACCACCGCTACCTGAGAAGCGGTCTTTCTTTCAAGTTCAAGAGCAAATCTGTTTATGGCATTGGCCGCCTCGGGATCTATGACATCGGCAAGGTCTGTAACATATCCCGCGGGCCTATCCGGCAGAGAGGCCGATTCTCCGAAAACGGAAAAAGAAAAGAGAACAGCCTCGAGAAGAAGGGCCCCAATAATACATTTAGCTGTCTTCATAGTTTTTGTCGTCAAAGTCTATCCACCGCTATTGAAAGTTTTTCCACTTCGGAAATAAAGCTGTCTACTAACCCGTCTTCTTCGCCTGAAACTATCTTCTCCTGTTTTGCCGAGCTTCTATGAATATGCAGGAACATCTCCCCATCAAGACCGAATATGACAGACATACGCTCTATTATCCCCGATTTATCAAGGGGAGGAACTTCACCTGTAAGCCGTATTAGGTTCCTGAAAACGGGGATAAGCGAACTCAGAGACTCTTTCAGCAAAGACACCATCCCCTTTCTGCTCAGGCCCACTTCAAGATACGCCTCGCGTATTCGCACAAGCTTTCCTTTTAACTGCTGTTCGCAGAAAAGGCGCGTATGTTCGCCTTTGACAGTGATACCTGAAAGAATATCCTCTCCGTAAACGAGAATATGGTTTTCCTTCATATCCGTGAATTCTATGGGGAAAACATCCAGCGAAGATGAAATATATTCCCGGGTAAGGAAAAGAGGCGCCGATACCGAGTCCGATATACCCTTGGACACTATTTTCAGGCTCTTTTTAAGAACGGGGAATTTTAATTCCCTGAAAACGATAGCCGAATTGATGTCTGAGACACCTTTGATATACGATCCGGCCGCGGCCGACCCGTAGACAAAAACCGAAATAACATTGTCGCCATGCGTCTCAAGCATAGTTTCGAGATAAGGGAAGAATTTCATTTTTACTTCCGGTTGAAATTTTTCAATGTTAATAATGCCGGATACGGACATTTCTACCTCCCGCGGCTTGTTGATCAGAAGACCCACACCGTTAAGACACCTATTGTAGCATCTCACAGCAAGTGGTCAAGGGACAATGAAAATGTCAGATTATTTTCTTTCGCGAAGAGGGATGTATTTCTCGTCAAAAGTCCCGGAATATATCGCCCGGGGCCTGAAAATACGGTTATTTTCCAGATATTCCATGACCCTCGCGGTCCATCCGGAAACTCTGCTAACGGCGAATATAGGAGTAAACATTTCCTTGGGTATTCCCAGCGACTGGTACAGGATGCCCGAATAAAAATCCACATTCGGAAATATCTTTTTTTCTTTTCCGAGCTTATTAACAACTTCTTTTTCCAAAGACTTTGCTATATCGAACATTCCCGATAACCTCGTATTTGTTTTGGCGAAATATTCCGCGAGGGGCATAAGCACTCTTGCTCTGGGGTCGTATGCTTTGTACACCCTGTGGCCGAAACCCATTATTTTCTTCTTTTCCGCCACGGCTGAATCAAACCATTTCTTAACATTATCGACACTGCCTATTTCGTTAAGCATGTTCACTACCTGTTCGTTCGCTCCCCCGTGCAGGGGGCCGTTGAGAGCCGCGATACCGGCGCCTACCGAAAAATACATGTCGGACATTGTCGAAGCTACCACCATAGAGGCAAAAGTGCTGGCGTTCATACCATGGTCGGCATGCAAGATAAGAGACACATCTACAATTCGTTCTTCTTCGGGAGTAGGCACTTTACCTGTCATCATATACAGCAAATTAGCGGCATGGCTCATATCCGGACGCGGTTCTATGGGCAAATGCCTTTCTCTTATCCTTTTTATGGCGGCGGCCATACTGGCCACACCGCCTATAAGACTGTAGCATGACCTGTACCCTGTGGCCGGATTATACCTTCCATCGTCTTCCGCGGCTTCCTTTTTATCCCGTTTCTCGTGAAATTCGTATATCGCCCTTTTTTCCCCCCGGGGCGTAGTTTCCATTGCGATAGAATCCTCATCCGAACCGATAACATTTTCTACATCGGATTTATAATCGTCCCTGTCGACATTGGAAAATTCCCGCCTTAAAAAATGAGCTCCCATTCTCAGGGCCGCCATGGCATTAAAACTTTCTATAGGAAAACTCATTAAAAGCCTCAATGTCGCCGGAACAGCCATGTACCTTGATATCTCTCTCTTGAAAATATCGAATTCCGATGCCGTGGGTAATTTACCGAAGAGAAGAAGATAAGAAACTTCCTCAAAAGTAGAATAGGCGCAAAGGTCGAATACATCGTAGCCCCTGTATATCAGGGAACCTTTTATGCCGTTAACATATCCCACCTTGCTCTCGCAGGCTATGGCGCCTTCAAGTCCGGGACCGACCGTACAGCTAACGGGCCATTTCACAGGACCTGAAGAAGCATACCCTCCGTCCGCGTCCGTCTCTTTTCGAGCTTCACAAGCGGCCTTAAGTATAAGATCTGTTATATGCCGGGTTTTTTGATGTAATTCGTTCATAGCTCCGCAATACTACTACAAAAGTACCTTCTTGTCAAAATGTTTCCGGATCGTTCGGTTAATTTTCTATTTCCAGTTCCACGTTGCTGATAAGCGCGTCTATCTCCTTCATCATGTTCTGCGGCATACTTTTCGAAGCCTTAAGTTCGGTCCTCACGGACCTGAGAACGCTTAAAAGCCTCTTAAGAAGAGTTGTTCTCTTTTTTGCCGCGGTCTCGTCCGGATCCGCTTCGTTCCTTTCCTTTATTATACAGGCAAGATCCTTTTTTACGTAGTCAACGTCCTTACCTTCCTCAAGCACATATTTTCTCACCCGAGCGTAATCGGATCTGTCCAGATCTTTTCGTTCTTTGGCAAGACGCAAAACATCGACCGATTCGTATGTAGGAACACTTGCCGGGGCTTCTTGTCCGGCGATATCCCTTTCAAGATATCTGGGCTCTTCTTTCTCAAGAAAAGAATAAGATCTCAGAAGTTTAAGAGCTGTCTGCTTTTTTATGCCTATTTCTTTTAAAACATACGCCTCGAATTCCTGATAACCCCATTCTTTGTACAGTTTATCTTTCCAAACAGTAAAAAGAGCCTGCCCGAGAAGTATCCAGGAAGTCTTGAAACCCTTAGCGCTTTCAAGTACTTTGTAGCGCATATCCGAGCTTTCAATGCCTGCCATGCGGTTCTCGATGTTCTTTATCCCACGCGATCTTATATCGTTCATTTTTCCTGGTCTTTTCTGTTCTTTTCCATCTCGTTACGCTGTATGGTCATGAAATAATGATCCGCCTCCTCCATGCTCGCGAATACCTGCATATGCGGAAGAGCCTTTATTATCTCGAAAACAGTATGCACCTGGGGTCTCAGGCCTATCATTATAAACTTACCTCCTATGCTTTCCATGAACATCTTGGTCTTAAGTATGACGCCTATACCCACACTACTTATGTATTCAACCCCTTTCATGTCTACGATTATAATCCTTGTGGTCTTAACAAGAAGAGGTTTGATGGCATTTTTCACATCCTGGTAAGTTTCAAAATCTATAGCACATTCCACTGTAACAACAAAGACCCCGTTGGTCTTGTCTTCTACGATGACTTTTTCAGGCATACCCCCTCCTTGATAACATAAGAGTTATCCTTGACTGATATTTTACTACGAAACCCCGTTTCTTCAAACAACGTTTTTAAGTTGCCCGCCTCACCATCATGGTATAAGATACGAAATAATATTCCGAACAAAAAGGAAAACTATGAAAGAAAAAACCTTTAAAAAGATACTGGTCGTCTTCGGCATGGGAGATTATACTTCGGAGGATGTCACGGCAGTTTTCAAATGCCGTGATGCCGTCTTGAACAGCTTAAGCGCCCTGGGGTACTTCGCGGAATGTTTTGGGATACGCAAAAATATTTTTATATCTTCCCCGCAAAGTTTTATTACGAAGATACGTGACATCTCTCCCGACTGTGTTTTCAACCTGTTCGAAGGTTTTCCCGGAAGGCCGGAAAGTGAGTCCACTTTTGTCCGCATGCTCGAAAAGGAAAAAATACCTTTCACCGGGAACAACTCTGCGGCGCTCGAGACATGCCTCGATAAACACAAAACCAAAAAGATCCTGGCTGAGAACGGCATTAAGACGCCTGCTGGTGCTCTTATTAAGAACATTGCAGCCTTGAGCCCGGAAACATATTTTTTCCCGGTTTTCGTAAAACCCGCTTTCGAGGACGCGAGCGTAGGGATAGACGAAATCTCCCTGGCACTGACGCCTGAAGAACTTCGTGATGCCCTAAAAACAAAATTAAAATGTTTTCCAGGAGGACTTATTGTGGAAGAATTCATTCCCGGGAAAGAGTTCAACGCGGCTTTCCTTGGTGACTATCCCTATGAAAATCTGGGGATATCTTTGATGGATCACGAAGAACATGCCGATTGTCCTTCGTACCTCAACTTCAGCTCTAAATGGAAAGAAAACACAACTGAGTATAAAAAGCTCATGCCGCGCGTTCTTGACAAAAAAGATCCTGAATATAGAAACGACATTATTGACATAAGCCGCCGAGCGGCCAAGGCAGTGGGATGTACGAAGTACTTCAGAGTGGATCTTCGAGAAAAGAACGGAGAGCTATATGTTCTTGACATTAACCCCAACCCCGACATAAGCCCGGACAGCGGCCTGATCAGACAGGCCGCCTCCCTTGGCATGGACTACACGAATGTGATATCAGAGATCCTCTGTAACGCGAACCGGAGCTGACGCGGTTTTTCCTTAGATTCGTATTCAGCCCGTTATTTCGATCTTTTTAGGCTGTACCTTGTCGGCTTTAGGCACCGTTACGCGTAATATCCCTCCGTCATATTTAGCGGCTATCCCTTCTCTTTTCACCTCGTCACCGAGTATGAATGTTCTGGAATATTCGAAAGGGCACCTCTCCGTATACACAGCGGTATATCCTTCGGGAACCGTATAACCTTGACGTTTTCCTATAAGGGTAAGCTCGTCACCCTTTACATCCAGGGAAATATCGTCCTTGCTAAGACCCGTCATCTCGGCCTCTATTACAACCTCTTTTTCAGTTTCCAAAATGTTAACCGCCGGATGGACCACCCTGTTTTCGCAATTCTGTTCTATCATGATATCCTCCTGTATTTTGGAGTTCATAGAGTTCTGCAAAATGTACTTTTATAACGTCTTTGCGAGGAACGAACGAAGTGAGTGACGAAAAAATCTCAACAAATATAACAAGTTATAAGATTGCTTCGGTCGCTTCGCTCCCTCGCAACGACGTGAAAACGCTATTTCGCAGAACCCTTTTGGAGTTCACAAGTAGGAGAACCTTCTACTCCACATCAACTTTTATTTGTTTGGGTTTGGCATCCTCTTTTTTGGGAAGAGTTATCTCCAAAACCCCCTCTTTGTAAGAAGCCTTTACTTTACCCGCATCTACCTCTGAAGGAAGGGTAAATGCCCTGTTAAAACTTCCGTAAAACCTCTCTGTTTTCACGTAATTCTTTTCTTTTACATCTTTCTCGTTTTTCTTTTCGCCCTTTATGGTAAGAGTATCCCCATGCACGGAAATGTCTATATCCTCTTTTTTAAGACCGGGGATATCGGCTTTCACCATAACATTATCTTTGGATTCCAACACATCGACCGTAGGGCTCCACGCGCTTTCCATAAGCCCGGAACTCCTGCCCGGCCACCTTCCCAAAGACAGGTCGAAAAGCTTGTTCATTTCGCTCTGCAGACTTTCCAGTTCCCCGAAAGGCTGCCATGCTTCTCTTCTTCTCCAAGGTACGATCTGCATAACTATCACCTCCCAATATGGTTAAGTTTTACTATTAGCACTCTTATTAGTAGAGTGCTAACTCTCTCAAAAAATATTTTACACAAAACTATTTTCTTGTCAAGTGTCTTTAAATATTTTTTTACGGAAAGATCGAACATGAGTAACATTTCAGTTCTCCGCATAAATGTAGCGTCCCCACGCCCGTCTTTGCGAACCCGCCGAAGGCGGGTGAAGCCCTTCGTATCGTGATAAATGCTGTGGCTCAGGATTTCGGCAGACTTAGTAGATGGCCGAATCAATCTCAATAAATACAATAAGTTATGAGATCACTTCGTCGCCCTGTACCGTACGGTACAGGGCTCCTCGTGACGACGGTGTAGGAATTTACTGCAGATGACTGAGATGTTACCTTTAAATATTTTTTTAGGGAAAGATCGAACATTAACACTAAAAAAAAGAGGCGGGTGTGGTTCAAATCCAGAACCATTCCTGCCCCTCTTCAGCGTGATAGAAAAATAGTCTGTCCCCTTTTTGGGCTACACTTCTCCTCTACGATCTTCAAGCTGCCCGCGGATATCTTCGGCCATTTGTTTTGTAATAAACACTTTTAGTATGAAAATTATGGCAACAATAAGGCCAAGAACAGGGAAAATAGCAAGACCGGCACGAAGCCTGAATAAAGTTTCCGGCAACTGCACCTGACGCTCCCATGTAAAACCGGACCACGCTATGATAAACCCGCAAAGAAGAGTCCCGATGGCATTTCCGAACTTAAGAATATAGGAACCACATGCGGTAAAAGAACCTTCCCTTCTTGTCCCCGTATTAAGCTCATCATAGTCCTGAATATCCGCTCCGATCGCGGCATGTAACATCCAGAGAGAAGAAGCAGATACGCCTATCAAAGCCGAAGATACCATTTGAAGCCACTGAATGTGCGGCGTATACAAAAACCAGGAACCTCCATATCCACATATACCCACTAAACAAGCTATTATCGCCGCCTTACGCTTCCCGATCCGATGCGCAAAAGTCGCGTGAATGGGAACTCCTACTATACCTCCAAACATAAAAGCAAGCCCCATCCAAGACTGCCAGCTGTTCCCGGCGATCTCGTTTCCTCCCGCTACATAAAAACGGGTAACGTAGTACCCTAACGCTCCCACCATGCTGGTCCCGAAAGTAAAAGCAAATCCCATGATCAGAATATAGCGAAAAGGTCTACACCTGAGAGTCTCTCCATATGAACTCAAAATGGAAATCCTCGTCTTGAGTTTAACCACCACCGTTTCATAGTACCTCTCTTTGACCCTGAGGAAGATAATTACGGCAAAAACAGCCATCATCAAACCCAAAATTGACGTATATATCCGCATCGCAAGCAGAGTATTCTGTTGTCCTGTTTCCGGAATAAGGAACCAGGCCAAAGTGGTAAATTTAAAAGCTAAAAAATTTCCTATTTCTGATATCTTCTGAGCTATACTGCGGAAAGACATAATAGAAGTGCGTTCCTCATAGTCGGGCGTCATTTCATTCCCCAGGCTATAGTAGGGCACTGTAAACGCGCTGATTATAGGAATGTATATGAAGTTGGAACCTATCATGTACCAGAATACGACAGATATCCCGAGAAATTTAATTTCTACCCAGGCTGGAGACATTAAAAATAGTACGGGCAGGAGAAGGCCGCTTAAAATACCGGCTATTAAAATAAACGGACGTCTACGGCCGTGCCTGGTACGCAAATTATCAGACACCCATCCCACAACAGGGTCAACAATAGCGTCCCAGAACCTGAGAGATCCTACCACTATACCCACCAATCTCGGATCAAGGCCCAAATACAAGTTAAAAACCATGTAAGAAACGGCCGGATACAGCCAAAGACCCCACATGTCTACCGCCGTGCCAAGGCTATATGATATCTTCGTAAGAATTGGAACACGATCCCGCAGAGTTCTTTTCTTAGCGATATTGGTTTCCTGCACTATTATCCCTCCTTTAGTATGCTTTTTATAGAGTTCTGCAAAATGGACTTTTATACCGTCTTTGCGAGGAACGAACGAAGTGAGTGACGAAGCCCTTCGCTTCGCTCAGGATTTCGTCCTGAGTATGGTTTAAGGCCGAAGCAATCTCAATAAATACAATATGTTATTAGGTTGCTTCGGTCGCTTTGCTCCCTCGCAATGACATTGACGAGATATTTTGCATAACCCTAATTCTTCTTACCGATAGATCTTAACGATTATAACACGCGTCAATAAGCCGCTTAATAGTTGTAATCGCCACACATTGAACGGTGTCGGCGCCTCCGTAGTAAAGTTTTATTTCACCGTTACTTTCCGGCACTGCCCCGCAGGTGAACACCACACTGGGAGTCTGTCCCGTCAGTTCATACTGTTCCTCGGGAATAAGTATGGCATCTTCAGACATCGCCTTTACTTTTGAGGGATCTTTTAGATCCAAAAGGCAAACACCCAGCTGATAGATAAAATGCGACTTACATTGAGTTCTCACCCCGTGGAAAATAGTGAGCCATCCCTGAGGCGTTTTAATTGGCGTAGCCCCGGGCCCGATCTTTGTCCATGCCCAGCGAATTCCCTCCCAATTCCTGAATACGCATTCACTTTTCCCCCAGAAAATCATGTCAGGGGAATAAGAAACCCAGATATCCCCGGTATCGGCCCCGGTATTAGGCCTGTCAAGACGGGCGTATAACCCGTTTATCTTTTCCGGGAAAAGCACTCCGTTCCGATTGTCTGTCTCGGAAATAAAACCCATCCACTTGAATTTCTTAAAATCGTCGGTCTTTACCAGGCTAAGCCGGCAAGTATGCCCGCTATGCGCGGCATGGACGATATAATGGGAATTCCCTACTTTAGTTACACGCGGATCGTAATACATACCTGTCGTATATTCCGCGAATTTCGGGTCATTATGGGGCATATCTACAGGTTTCGGACGCGGCTTAAAATTATAACCGTCAGAGCTTTCCGCTATCCAAAAACGGTCCAAAAGCGCGGAATTCTCGACCCGGCAGACCATTATGTAAGTACCCTTGTATTTTACGATCCCGGAATTAAATACGTTCTTAATATCTGCCCAGGCCGGAAAATCTTTACCCGTAAGTATGGGGTTTCCTTCATATCTTCTGCATATGGGATATTTTTTCGTCTTCAGGGCTTACCTCCTTGTTTTTTTGATCGATCATTGGTTCTTTCAGGTGAAAAGTGGTAGGGTCTTTCGTTCGCTGAGTTATCAAGCAAATTCCAGCCACTCCGTATCAGCTCTATTCCATTCCAATATCGCGTGCCCTTTGTCTTCAAAGAACGCCCTCACCTTTTCCTGATCGTATTTTAAGAAATCGGTAAGAATGGGCACCAGAACGGAAAGAACATTATTTGAGATAACGCTTCTCCGGCAGATATGCCCCATGTAGGGAGCGGGAGAAACCGTTATCGTATAACCATTGTAGGATAAAATGTGCAGCATTACGTGTACGTCACTTGAACCGTCACCCACATATATTACGTCATTCCTGGGCACGTTCTCTTTCTGTTTCAGCATGTCAATAGTGGACACTTTCGCGTGCCCGGCATTGGTCCTTTCAACATCCTGCACAATATTATTTTTGAAAATAAAATTTGTTCCATAAATATTCTCAACAGGAAAGATGTTCTCCATCGCTTTCTCAATACACTCTTTTGGGGCCGCCGACAGTATATAGGGAACAAACCGGTAATTTTCTATCCCTTCGGTCAATATGCCGATCAATTCCGGGACTCCCTTTTTAAGCTCCACCTCTTTACCTACTTCATAAAAAAGATCCCGGCTTACCTTTCCGACATAATCGGGGTCGTTGGTTATCAAATGCGCAAGTTCTCCGCCGAGCTGTACAGTGTTCCTGCGTTTTATATCCTCTATTTTCTGATCGAAACGGTCCGCGGATATGCCCAGCTTCGCGCTGAGTATACATCCTACATCTCCCACAGAAAGCGTCTTATCGAAATCCGAGGCAAAAAGGATCTTTTTCTTCATTGTTATCGCTGCTCTCCTTAACTCTTATTATCCTTGAGGGAAAGACACTTCTTACCGAAACACGGAAAGTCACCCTGAATTCAGCTATCCCGCCGGCATATTTGTCCTCAAGGAAATAACAGTTTACCACCCTCGCGCCCAAATAACAATAATTTTTGTCGGATAATTTTAACGGGGAGAAAAAACTGTGTACGGAGCCCGCCTTAGGATGTAGAATGGTAACGTTTAACTTTACAGGAGAATTCGATCAATGGACATTAAAAATACCATACTAAAGAACTTCGGCATAAACCGCCTCACTGTCTCTTCTTTAAAAGAGGCTGTGGCGGGATGCAACGCCGAGCTAAGCGATAACAAGAAAAGATATATAACTCGCGAAATAGCGCTTTCTGTCATAGGAAATTTAAAGACCGCCGGAAGGAACAATAAGAAAAAAGGCGCCGCATATGTCCCCCCGCCCCTGACGGACACAAAAGTTCTGGCAGTCAATCACGCCGGGCCTCTTGATGTAGCAATAGATTGGCGCTCCGGGCCTGACGGCGTTCTTAACTTTTCGGACTGCCGTGTAGACGCCGGGGGGGACCAGATAAATGTATCCAAAGTGTTCGGTAATTTTAACGAAAATATCGCCCTGGTGGCTCTCGCAGGGAAAGAAGGAGGAGAAATAACCGGCGAGTGGGAAAGAAAATTTTTATCGAAAAGCATGAACTCTTTCCTGATCCGGGATACCCGGGAAGACGGCCAGATAGCTCTCTACAACACAATAGACGGCAATATCCTTCCCGGCATCTTCGGTTGGAAAGATGAACTCTCTAAAGAAACAGTAAAGAGCATTAACGATAAAGCGGTCTCGACACTTGATGAGATGTTAAAAGGCTCCGCGGATAATGTATGGATGGTTCTTTCTGCCGGCGGGCCTGTGCGGTATAACCGCTCACTTGCCTGCTATGCTTCTTTAATAAACCGGGTAAAAGACAGATACGGCGGTAAAGTGAAATTGCTTATTGATTTTAAGTTCATGTCGGGACCGGAAGAGGCCATGTCGGTGCTGGACATCCCCCGAAAAAGCCCGCAGGACATTATCAAACCCAACCTGGAAGAATTCATACAGCTGCTTGTATCAAGCGGCCTGGCCGAAAAATCCAGGCTGGATAAAAACAGCCTGACAGAGGAAGACATTAAAGAATATGCCATAAGGCTGAGGAAAAAGTATAATTTTATGGGAGTTCTTGTTTCTCTGGATAAAGCCGGCCTTATGCTCGTTATGCCGGACAGGGTCATAAGGGAAAAAGGAATAAAAATAGAACTCGCGTGCCATACCGCTGCCGGCGATTCCCTTAAAGCCGGCTTTGTTTACGCCCTTTCAAGAGGAATGTCCATTGAGGAAGCGGTTCATACCGGAAATCTTTTCGGAGCTTCAACGGCTTCTATGCGCGGATCTCTGACTGTAAACCCGGAAAGGCTTGCCGAAGTGGAAAACTTGGCGCGCGTCCAGAACGTAACCCCCAAAACAGAATATCTCGCATAGCGCAATACTCTTTCCCGCTGAAAACCATGGCTGAACTATTTCTTGGTCCTGGTTTTTTTAGATTTCGTCTTTTTGACCTTGGAACTCTTGGAAACTTTGGAGACTTTGGCCTTATTTTTCTTGCCTTTAGGCGCTTCTGTTTTGGGTCTGTCTGCGATATCTATCTGAAACGTTCTGGCTATCTCCGCCACGATCTCGTCCCTGTTCGGTATGGGTATGTTTTTAGGATTATTCGCGTTCCTGCGCCCGGAATAACAACTCTTACAATAAACCGGACGATCCGGCCGGGGCACAAAGGGAACTTCACATTCCGCATTACATTCTGCGCAAACCGCCTTATGCATTTTTCTTTCCCTATGAACGTCATCATGCGGTATGGGGAATCTTTTTGTGACAGTGGCCTCTGTCTTGAACCCCGGATCCTTTTCGGTACCCACCGTGCTCAGTATAGCCGATGCTTTTGACAATAGCGTATCAAGTTTTTCCCCCATAACATCAAACCTCGCAAGAACCTCTTTCAAGAGATCCTCCGAGCTTATCTTTTCCGGCTTCTGTTTTTTATCTCTTGCCAACCTCTTTTTTTTAGCCATAGTGTTTCTCCTCTGACAGGGTCTCGTCTTCACTCTTCACTTTACCCGCCGCGAAAATATACCTAAACATCCTTAAGCGCTATATTGCCGGGTGACTTTTTTATCTCAGCATTAAAAGACATTAAACTCTCTCGGATCTTTCTGGTTTCCGGAGAATCATCTATCGGAACATTTTCCGTTCCCCTCTGGTCCAAAGCATCGATGATATCCTTCATCCGCAGTTCGCATATATCTTTAGCCGGTTGATATGCTGTCTGCTTGTACTGCGATGTGTTCACTTCCGAAACAATACCGGCTTCTGTAAGCTCAAAAAGAAGCTGCCTTACCAGCCTTATCGGTCCGTCCGTTCTTTTTGAAATTTCAATGTCGGTAAGAGGGCTTCCTCCTTCTCTGAAATTCTTGACCAGTAATTCGGCGATCCTGAGGCTGAATAATCTCTTAAAAGCACCGCTGACATTCAAACAATCCGGCTCAAAATCATAAGTGCCTACATTTTGATGAGCGAAAGATATCTCAGCTCCCAGAAGAACCACTATCCAGCTTAGCTGAAGCCACACCAGAAATAGAGGAAGCGCGGCAAAACTTCCGTATATGGCGTTATATCTTGCCGCGCCTATCTGAAAAGTAATATAACCCCATTGAACAATATGGTAAATGGTCCCCGCCGCTATTCCCGCGAAAAGGCCTGAAGTGAACTTAACTTTTGTATTGGGCATGAACATATAGACAAAAGTAAAAAGGATCCACATAACACAATACGGAAGGATCTTCAGGGATGTGAAAATAACAGGCCCGAAGAACTCTAAAAAATCGATTCTTTGGGTTATTGCCGTCACCTGCGTCTTAATGAAAACCGTACTTCCGCTGGCAACTATAAAAAGTACGGGACATATGACCATTATGGAAAGATAGTCGCTGAATTTTCTTCCCATAGAACGGACCTCTTTTACCCCCCATATGCTGTTAAAGGCCCTTTCAATGTTACCCAATACCTTTACAACGGTCCAAAAAAGGATCCCTACTCCTATCCCGGCGATAAGCCCGCCTTTTGTATTCTGAAGCAAAGAATGGGCAAACGCTATAACCTGGCCTATTACTTCTTCCTGTCCCGGAAATTTTTCAACAAGATGGGTTTCAAGCATCTGCTCAAAACCAAAACCTTTGGCGATACCAAAAGCCATCGCGACTACGGGTACTATGGACAAAAGAGAAAAAAACGTTAAAGCCGAGGCCTTAAGCTGGCATTCGTCTTCGTTGAAACCCCGTATCGAAAGTATTACTATCCTCAGGTGTCTGTACAGAAAAGACCTTCTCCTGGACATTTTATCCAGCCGTATCCGCCAGATACCATTTTTCAGGAAATCAAATACTTTCTTGATCATTTCACCCTCTTTTCGGCAAAGTAAACCGCGCCACACTTATAATAGAGTTATAAAGGAACTCAATACTCACAAACCCGCCTTCCCTGACAGCGGGAATCGTCAGCCCCTCAGGCAGTTAACGGAAACCTTCATCGCCTGTACACCAAGGATATCACAGAAATCAGCTGCTATCAAATAAATTTCCGTCATTACCTCTTCTGCTTGAGATATAAATCGGCTATCTTTTCCGCAGATCCTGAAACTAAAATATGTTGATCCTGGTATTAAGCTGTGTTTTCCAGTGAGAGTCAATAAAATATCGAAAGATCTATCATATGATGGAATTCCCTGTATGTGGATATCTCGCCCTCAACTATCATGAATTCTGACGGCTTTAATTTTTCACTGGTGATCTCGTTGAATTTTTCGAGCAAAGCGTTCGCTATGATCTTCTCGGGAGAGGTCAAACCAACGCCAGACCTCTCTATTTTTGTGTGGGTTTTGTAATATTGCTTCATAGTGAAATGTAACACCTGCCCCGGATACTGATTTTTCCATCTATTTTACGGCATACGCCTTAATTATCCGCTGGTCTTCAACGGGCCTATCCCCTCCGCCGACAGGAACTGTCTCTATTTTTTTTACAACGTCTTCGCCTCCCACGACTTCCCCGAAAATAGTATGTTTCATATTCAGCCATGGCGCCGGAGCGGTTGTAATAAAGAACTGGCTCCCATTACTGTTCGGACCGGAATTGGCCATAGCCAGTATCCCGGCTCGATCGAATGTTACACTTTGAACGACCTCGTCCTCAAAAGGCGCGCCCCACTTCGATGTTCCGCCTCTACCGGTGCCGGTAGGATCACCGCCCTGTATCATAAACCCGTTTATGACCCTGTGAAAAACAGTACCGTCGTAATATCCTTCTTCGGCCAGTTCTGTAAAATTCTCACAAGCTTTTGGTGCTATCTCAGGAATAAGAGCGATCTCAATATTCCCCTGAGTGGTTTCAAGTACGATCCCGTTCTTCATTGATCCTTCCTTTCCCCGTTCGATCACATCACCCGGATCTTTCCGTAATGTCGAGCATCCGGCAACCGTTAAACACAATAAGACGCACAAAACACATTTTTTCATATCCCTCCAGCGAACGTTTGGTGTCAGGGCATGACATTTGACAAAACACATAAATGTCGAATGTCATGCCCTGACACCATTATTTCTCACATAAAAAAATAATACGCTATAAGTACCAGAAAAATACCGGGGAATATCAATCTGGCTTTTCTGTCGACGGCAAGAGCGAGTTCTTGATTGTTTCTTTTAGCGAGAAAACTTGTTATCACCGCCTCTATGAACGCCGCGAAAACTATAACGGTAGCTCCAAGAATAAACACATCCATCTTGGTAAGATAAAATATCCGCGGCAAAGAACTATTCATTGCGAACTGAAACGCTATGAGAGTAAGTATAGATGTTGTGGCAACGGTAAGTTGTGTTCCCAACTCCCGCGGATCTATCCAAAAAACAGAAAACGACATTAAAACTATAAATACCAGAGGCATAACGACTCTCGACATGTAAAAACCGGAATAACGTTTAGCCTTAAGTGTAAAATCCACCCTGGAAAGGTCCCTTGCCTGAGCGCCGATCCTGTACTCCCCGGTATCCCCCTTAACCTGGTCTATTTCCCAATCCGCGACGGAAAAAACATCATTGCGTCCTGTCCGCTCTTTATCGATCTCAAAATGCACCTCATCGGGGCCATACTTCCCGGAAATCAGTGTTATAGGAAGACTGTGGCTGTCAAAAGGGAACATCCTCAGATCCATTGGAAAAACAAGTTCGCCGAAATATTGCTCTACATAAGAGACATTCCCGTCGGAAGTTATTTCCACCAGATCCTTGGGGTTAAAGAACTTAAAAAGACGTTTTTGATTAAGAATTATAAGTTCCGGGTGCCATACCTCGTCTATCGGCCGCTTTCGGATCTGTGACTTTGCATCCGTCGTCTCAGTGGCGAGCCGAGGATCATGCCATCTGACCATAACTATGAAAGTAGGCGTAAAAGACTGTCCAACACTATCCACCCCCGAAAGATCCGTGAGATAAGCGGCTATCCGGACTTCTGTCGGGATCCCTTCCGGATCGGGACGTTGACCGGGGACCATCTCTTCGATACCGTACAAACAACAAGACATGGAAAAAACAAAAATGAACACTACGCCGAAAATTGTCAGACTCTTTCGCATAATACCCCTTTCTTTTTCTTAAATATAATCGGGAGAACTGTATTTTGTAAACAATCCTTTGTCGCTCTCAATATACCTTGCAACCTTTACATGCCGGGGCCGCGGCGCGGTAGTAAGCCACTTCCAGGCCTGTTCTATCTCTTCGGCCTTGAAATATAAGGTAGGAGCCTCGACAAAGATAGATTCAACAAGTATCTCGCTCATGATCTTTGTCCATGAATGAGCCCCAATTATGGCAATAAGCTGTACGTCCTTCATATGCTTCTTCAAAAATTCAAAGATCTCCCATTCGGATTTTATGTCCGCTTTTTCCATCCTGGTAACATCGATTAAAAGTCTTAGCTTTTTATCGATATCTTTAACCGCCTTTTCCATTTCCGGAAGAAATGCCTCTACTTCATCTTTTTTAAGTTTTCCTGTTATTTCAAATCCAAAAACATTAGTATGCTCATGACAGATCTTTTTTATGCTCATATTCCTCCTTTTGGCCCATTTGACAGGAAGTGCATGAGATCAGGGATTTACATTCGACTTTTTGGCGTTTTTGTCAAATGTCAAACCCTGCCCCCTATTAAATCTTCGAATTTTACACCATCTGATTGTATGGCAACCACACTCTCAGGTCAAGAATTATACTCAGTCCTATTGCCCCTCTAAACAGCCTACTTCTGCATCACCCAGTAATCTACTTCGCCTTTGTACTTTAAGAGATACAGCCGTATGAATATTTTTCAGAGCATCCCCGATTTTTCCGTTAGCGCAAAATATATCTCCCTGCATATCCACGCGTCGGTAGCCGCGTACGCTATCTGTTCCTTCGTGAGCTCCGGCGCGTCCCAACGGGAGATCTTCGCCCGCTTGGATATCCTGAACCCGAAGAGAAACGCGGCCAGGCCTCGCACCCCCGCGTTCTTTATCCCGAGCTTCGAGCTCATGTCCGCGAGTTCAACGAACCCTGCCGGCTTAAAAGATACCATGGCGCCCAGATTTTTGAGGTCATCGCGCACCGCGACACCCGCTTTCAGCACGTGTTTATCGGCCAGGATAGCGGCAAGCGATCCATAGGAAGTGATATGCCGCAACTGGAATATATAGACACTGCCGCTTCCGGCGAGCTGGACGAGAGAGGGCGGATAGGATTCGCCAGCCTTAAAAGCGGGCCTCGTCTCCGTGTCAAAACCCAGCACCTTCTCGTTGCGAAGGGCCCGAGCGGCTACTCTCATCTTCGCGTCCGAATCTATCACACGTATAGAGCCGGTGTACGATTTAAGCGGCAGTACATTTATCTCTTCTTTCGAGATGGTATGTCTATGTGATGAATGAGGCAATTCAGTCCTTAGTTTAAGGGAGATCACGTCTAATTCTTCTCTGAGAGTATTTTACCGCACATCTTACTGTACACAAACCGTACACTCGGTCTCATAAAGTGTAAAGGATGTGCCCGGAACATACCGAACTATGTGGTGGCTGAATGTTTACTATTATTAAAATATCTTCTAACATACTTATGTAAAACACTGGCCATTAAGGTCTGATAAGGAACCCCTTCTTTTATGGCCGCGACCTGGATCTCTGTTAAATCCTTTGATGAAATTCTTATATTAACTCTTTGATCCTTCTTAATCGTGTTCCGCGCCGCCTTACGAAGTTCCGAAATGCTTTTATTCATATTTTTTACGGGCTTAAATCCTCCACTTTCATACGCCTCTAGTATGTCTTGTTCATATTTGTCTAATTTTATCTCTTTCATTTTTGCCCTCCAAGATACTTCTTCGTTGCCTTTCTATCTGGTATTATGGTTTTCAGAAAAAAAGTTATATCATTTTCCCTGACAAAAGGTACCAGATATACATAGTCACCAATATTTACAACCATCATTTCCTGATTCGGATATTTATTTCTATTTGGATGATCCGCAACAACTAAAACATCACTCTTTTCAACTGCCAAAACCACTTGTTCAAAACATACACCCCGGCTATTTTTTAATAGTTTATTTTTCTCGTCATTCCATCTGAAATATTGCTTCTTTTTCATCATTCAAAGCATATCATATAGTGTGCCTTTTGGCAACAATTTACGCCACCAAACTTCACTTAGTTTGTCCTCTGGTGATGCCTCCTTCTACACCGATAAGTGTAATACATTACACCTTGAGAGCCAGGGCTAATTGTACCAAAATGTGTAAACTATGTGCTAGGAATATACCAAAATGGTAGGTTCCCGCTCTCGGGGAGACTCGCAAGGCAAAGTCTCTCGTCATAATACAGGATGCATAAAATACAAAGAGTATGACAATGGATAAAATTCTTATACCCCACACTTTTCAACACACAAAGACAACAAACATAGAACAACTCTTATAAATCTTTTAATATCAAAAAGAAAAACCCCTTGCAATCATGTCAATTACAAGGGGTTTCACTATTATGGTCTATATTTTGTTAAAACTCTTTTGATGCACAGTTCATCGAAGATGAGCGAAAAGTAATCTTCTTGATTGGCATCTTGTCCTTGAGAAGTTCGTACAAGATTTCGCACCAATTCTCACATGTCGTAACTTTCTTGCTTACACATATTCTGTATTCCGGATATGACCAAAGAAGCGGGTGGTCTATCTTTTTAAGAGGCACACAATGCTCGGGGTCATTATTAATCCCTGCCTTCTTGTATACATCAAGAACTGCATCAAGAAGCGGGTCGCCTTCTTGAAATATTGTTGCGTGATGAAAATGGTCACATACTTCCCATGCTTTTTTGAACCCGTCTTTACAAGCGTGTGCAAATCCAGTTACTGGGTCTACGGTATCTTCGAGTTCAATCGTTACAAGACCTGAGTGTCCGTGAAGATGCTTTGCTTCACGCGGCCAGTTCATAAACCTATGAGCGTACTGGAAATCAAGCTTTACTATTGACCTGTACTTTTCGTTTGACATAATAGTCCTCCCTGTTAGTTTTGTTGTTTTTTTATTCTTTTCTTTTACATTTCGAACATACACCTGTTAACACTACTTTCTTCTTGAGTACTGTAAACTTTTTAGTGACATCCTTCGGAATAGATAGACTGTCGTAGGTATTATTATAAAAATCTGTAATCTCCCCACACTTAATGCATTTCAAGTGGTGATGAGATTTAGAGTTGGGGTCATATTTTTTACCCTGCCCCGAACAAACCACAGTATCTATGATGCCAAACTCAGCAAAACTTATTAATGTTCGGTTTACCGTATCTAAAGAAATGTTGGGACAATATTTTTTTACTTTCTTCCAAATAGCATCCGCTGTTGGGTGCGTTTTGTCTGTTATAAGTACTTTATAGATAGCTTCCCGTTGAGGTGTTATTTTTAAATTATGTTTTTTGCACTCAGAATAAAACTGCTCCATATCAACTCCTTGTTTCGTAGTTAAAACTATATAGGATAAACTCCTATTTGTCAACAAAAAAATGGCGGACCCGGATGAAACCAATTCGTACTGCATCTGAAATAACCGCCCGGATGTAACATTTCAGTTCTCCGCAGTAAATTCCCGCGCCGTCGTCACGAGGAGCCCCCGAAGGGGGCGACGAAGTGATCTCATAATATGAAAATATTTCGAAGAGAGATTGCTTCGGCCCTATGCAAAGTCTGCCGAAATCCTGAGCCTCGTATGTTCCCACGAAACGAAGGGATTCACCCGCCTTCGGCGGGTTCGCAAAGACGGGCGTAGGGAAAAACCACTCCTGACTACAAATTCCTGGAAAAACGTTTTAGTACTAAAACAAAAACAGAACTTATTGTTAAGTTGAAAGAAAAATCCGAGTCTCTTGATTTCAAGATACTTGCCAAAGATGTTGAACCTTTTCTTTTTGATCCCGCCCAAAAAAACCGTGTTATTAATTTCAAAAACTGGCTTGAAAATATATAATAGCGGAGAGGGAGGGAACCGGAGGCATTGTATCATAAGTGATTATGAATAATTAAGTTGCAACCGAATCTCGCCCGTTCCGTACAACTTTTTACAATTTTTGGGTAGGTTTTTCAATAACGATTTTGATCTTCACCGTTAATTTATTGTCTTCGAAATTGTACTATGTGTGGACAAAGTGTGTACAATATGATATGCTTGATTTAGGAGGAACTGATATGTCAACTAAAAACCATAAAGACGATAGAATAGATCTGCGAATAAAACGCGCACAAAAGAATTTCTTGAACTATGCTGCTTCTTTGCATAACATGAAACTGTCGGCTTTTGTACTCTACAGTGCTGTAAAAGCAGCTGAAGAAACCGTCAGTGAAAAGATACACTTTTCATTATCGAAAAAGCAATGGAATTCTTTTTGCGAAGCATTAGACAGACCATCTTGCGAGATACCAAAACTGAAGAAACTATTTGCAGGACCAAACATATTTGATGAATAAAAAACATTTTCTTAAGTCCCCCGTTTTGCTTGATAACTCACACGATGTTTCTTCTTTTGACTGCGGAGAAGAAACTCTTAATGATTATCTAATTCAATTTGCATATATCAACAATAAACATAGTTCTTCTCGAACATATGTTGCGTGCAGAGATAACAAAGTTGTCGGATATTATACATTAACCATTGGTTCTGTAACTCACGAAGAAGCCACATCCCGCGTATCAAAGGGCATGGCAGTCCATCGCCCAGTACCTGTTATCATCCTTGCTCGTCTTGCCGTTAACCAAAACGAGCAAGGAACAGGGATTGGAAAAGCATTACTAAGGGATGCATTAATTAAAGCTACTCAAGGCGCGGATATTATTAGCGGACGTGCCATACTTGTACATGCAAAGAATCGTAAGGCAAAAGATTTCTATCAAAAATATGGTTTTGAACCATCCCCTATCGACGAGTATCATCTCTTCCTACTCCTCAAAGATATTAAGAAAACCTTGAAAATTTAATCATCTTTTTTATAATTTCCCTTGAAAAATTGGTAGCGGAGAGTTAACCTCTCTTACCGTTTTCTTCAAACGTCCTTATATTTTAGGTATTTAGAAACATTTATTGGTCAGTTTCTGGACAGTATAAGAAGCTACTCTTCCCGATTAGAAGCAAGCAGAAACAAATAGAACTACTTTTTGGGTCATTTTTGGATGAGAAGTGTAAAGGATGTGCCCGGGTAAGCGTCGTTAGAACCCCATCTTCCATTCTGCCGTGAAACCCGATACCATAAAGCCTTCTTAACCAGAGGAGGCCGGCATGGAGAGAGCGAAGTACAAACATTTGGGAGAGGCCGCGTG